>Ga0153918_1000005_pt1 | contig 346481 bp, 299 predicted proteins | sample TSFL002MetaG_FD_104687 | JGI IMG/M metagenome (GOLD analysis project Ga0153918, IMG submission 104687) | Attine ant fungus gardens microbial communities from Florida, USA - TSFL002 MetaG | ecosystem: Host-associated > Fungi > Mycelium > Unclassified | place: USA: Florida, Paynes Creek Historic... | reverse complement strand
GCGATCCGGTGATCCCGCCGACCACACCGCCGACGTTCGGCAGGGAGCCGGTCACGTCGCCCAGGTTGGGCAGCGAGCCGGTGACGTCCCCGACGTTCGGGAGAGAGCCGACGATCCCGCCGACGTTCGGGAGGGAGCCGGTCACGTCCCCGAGGTTGGGCAGGGAGCCGGTGACGTCCCCGATGTTCGGGAGCGAGCCGACGATTCCGCCGACGTTCGGGAGGGATCCCGTCACGTCCCCGAGGTTGGGGAGCGATCCGGTGACGTCGCCCAGGTTGGGGAGCGAGCCGACCACACCGCCGAGGTTGGGGAGGGAGCCGGTGATGTCGCCAACGACTCCGCCCACGTTGGGGAGGGAGCCGACGATTCCGCCAACGTTCGGGAGGGAGCCGGTCACGTCCCCGAGGTTGGGCAGGGAGCCGGTGACGTCCCCGATGTTCGGGAGCGACCCGACGATTCCGCCGACGTTGGGGAGGGAGCCGGTGACGTCGCCCAGGTTGGGCAGCGAGCCGACGATTCCGCCGACGTTCGGGAGCGAGCCGGTCACGTCCCCGATGTTCGGGAGCGAGCCGGTGACGTCCCCGATGTTCGGGAGCGAGCCGACGATTCCGCCGAGGTTCGGGAGGGATCCCGTCACGTCCCCGAGGTTGGGCAGGGAGCCGGTGACGTCCCCGATGTTCGGGAGCGAGCCGACGATTCCGCCGAGGTTCGGGAGGGAGCCGGTCACGTCCCCGACGTTCGGGAGCGATCCGACGATCCCACCGACGTTCGGGAGGGAGCCCGTCACGTCACCCAGGTTCGGGAGCGAGCCGGTCACGTCCCCGAGGTTGGGGAGGGAGCCGGTGACGTCGCCCACGTTCGGGAGCGATCCGGTGATTCCGCCGAGGTTCGGGAGGGAGCCGGTCAGGTCACCCAGTGCCGGCAGCGAGCCCGTGACGTCCCCGATGCTCGGGAGGGAGCCGGTCACGTCGCCCAGGTTCGGCAGGGAGCCCGTGACGTCCCCGACATTCGGGAGCGATCCGGTGATGTCACCGATGAGCCCACCGACGTTGGGGAGGGACCCGACGATTCCGCCGACGTTCGGGAGGGATCCCGTGACGTCGCCCACGTTGGGCAGCGATCCGGTGATGTCACCGATGAGCCCGCCCACGTTGGGGAGGGAGCCGGTGACGTCGCCCAGGTTGGGGAGCGATCCGGTGATTCCGCCGAGGTTCGGCAGGGAGCCGGTGATGTCACCGATGAGCCCACCCACGTTGGGGAGGGATCCGGTCACGTCCCCGACGTTCGGGAGGGAGCCGACAACACCACCCAGGTTGGGCAGCGATCCGGTGATCCCGCCGACCACACCGCCGACGTTCGGCAGGGATCCCGTGACGTCGCCGACGTTCGGGAGCGAGCCCGTCACGTCACCCAGGTTGGGCAGCGATCCGGTGACGTCGCCCAGGTTGGGCAGCGATCCGGTGACGTCCCCGAGGTTCGGGAGGGAGCCGGTGACGTCGCCGAGGTTGGGGAGGGAGCCGGTGACGTCGCCGAGGTTGGGGAGGGAGCCGGTGACGTCACCAACGACTCCGCCCACGTTCGGGAGGGAGCCGACGATTCCGCCAACGTTCGGGAGGGATCCCGTCACGTCCCCGAGGTTGGGGAGGGAGCCGGTCACGTCCCCGAGGTTGGGGAGCGAGCCGACCACACCGCCGACGTTCGGCAGGGAGCCGGTGACGTCCCCGACGTTCGGGAGCGATCCGACGATTCCGCCGACGTTCGGGAGGGAGCCCGTCACGTCACCCAGGCTGGGCAGGGAGCCCGTGACGTCGCCCAGGTTGGGCAGCGAGCCGGTCACGTCGCCCAGGTTCGGGAGCGAGCCGACGATTCCGCCGACGTTCGGCAGGGAGCCGGTCACATCGCCGAGGTTGGGGAGCGATCCGGTCACGTCCCCGACGTTCGGGAGGGACCCGACGATTCCGCCGACGTTCGGGAGGGATCCGGTGACGTCGCCGAGGTTCGGCAGCGAGCCGGTCACGTCCCCGACGTTCGGGAGCGAGCCGACGATCCCGCCGACGTTCGGGAGGGATCCCGTCACGTCACCTACGGTGCCGCCGACGTTGGAGAGGGATCCGGTCAGGTCGCCGACGGCGCCGATCGCGGGGTCGAGGACTCCGGGAATCCCGCTGGTGAGGTCTGTCGCGCAGCCGGTCAAGCTGGCGGCCGCGTCTTCGATGTGAGGCAGAGAGTTCGTGATGCCACCGAGGGTTCCGCCCGCATTCGCGATCGGTCCGTTCTCGCCCGTTGTCGTCGCGATGAGATCGGTGCTGATCCGGCGGCTTGCACCGCCCAGCCCATTGACTGCGGACGTGACCGCGCCAGCGAGATCGCCGACGAGACCGCCGGCCACGCCGCTGCCGCCTGTGACAGCCGCGGTGGTGGTGTGGATCGCGGTGTTCGCCTCGTTCACGACCCCGGCGCTCGCGCCCGTGATCTGCTGCGCCGCGGTGTCGACGGCGTGAGCGGATCCGCTTCCGGCCTGGCCCACGGCTCCGACGACCGACTGCGCAGCGGCGGCGGCGGCGTTCACGGTGCTCGCCGTGGCATCGGTCGCGGCGTGGGTGACGGCGCCTGCGGCTCCTGCGCCCGCGTCGGCGATCGCTCCGCCGGTGTTTCCGGCCGCGTCTCCGGCGCCGGAGAGGCCGCCGGTAGCGCCGGACACCACCTGACCCGCGCCGCTGGTGGCGCCGCCGGTGGCGTCGGTGACGCTGCTCACGGTCCCGGTGAGGCCGTTCACGGCGCTGCTGACAGCCTGACCGGCATCGGATACGGTGCTGGTCGCTCCGCTGACAGCCCCGGTCAGTCCGTCGACCGTGCTGGTGACGGTGCCTCCGACGAGGGTGGTCACCGAGCCGAGAAGGCTGGGTCCGCAGTTGCAGGGCGGGGTCGGGGAGGCGAAGAACGCTGAACCGCTCGTCGCGCTGGTTCCGCTGGTGGTATCGGCTGGTGTGTCGGCGTGCGCCGCGGTTGCTCCGACGATCGTGATGCCGCCGGCGATCAACGTGCCCCACAGGACACGGGAAACTGACTGATGCATGACTTTGATCCTTCTGACTTGAGACTGAAGCGGGCCTACGGGCGCGCAAGGGTTGGCTTCTCCGCCGGCGAGTTCGACGGGGAAGCTGTCTCAGTCAGGAGAGACGTCAGGAGTGAGCGGGGGTTCCGACGGACGTCGGCTGTCTGCACCGTCGACGCGGTGCGAACGCACCAGGTCGGGATCGATGAGCGAGGACGCCGGAGAGCTCTTGCTGTCGTTTCCGGCGCTGCCGTGCGAGCGTGCAGCCGACGTGCCCGCGGCAGTCGCCACGGCGAGCAGCGATTCCGACTGCGGTGCTCCCGGAGCGGCGGGCGAGCCTTCCGATGCGGCAGGGGAGGCCATCGACGCGCCCGCGGTCGTGGCGGGATCGATCGACGACAACGCCGCCCGGACGGACGGATCGAAGATCGCGCCGAATCCGGCGGCGAAGCTTCCCCGCATGCGGGAAGGGGCGAGCGCAACGGGGATGGATCCGATGCCGGATGCGATGAGAGCAGATCCCGGCATGCCGGCGGTCGCAGGATTGCCGAGAAGGCCTCCGCCGAGCGTTCCTCCTGCGGCGGGCAGACCCGCGGTTCCCGTGCCGGCACCGCCCGCGGTGACACCGCCCGTGGCGGAGCCGACGGCCCCCGCGACACCGGTGGTGACGGATCCGATGGTGTTCGTCAGGCCGCCCGCCGTGCCGGTCACGGTCGTCACCGTCCGTGACACGTCGCCGGTGATCGTCCCGACCGTGCCGGACACGAGGGAGGTCGCCGCCGAGGCGGCGCCCGAGACGCCGGCCACGGTGTTCGTCACGGCGGGCGTGATCGCCGAAACCTCGGTGCTCACCGCGCTCACGGTCGAACCCGCCACGGCCACCGTGTCGGGGACCGTCGCGGCGACCGTGTCGACCACGACGGCAGTCGCCGACGACACGGTCTGTGCGGCTTCCGCGGGGGCCGTGGAGACCGCCTCCGCGGAAGCGGTCACCGCTGCGGTGGCGCCCGCCACGGTCTGAGTCACAGACGAGGTGGCACCCGAGAGCAGCGACGACACCGACGATCCGAGCCCGCTCTGTCCCGAAGGGGGAAGCTCCTGCGCGTGCGCGCCCGAGCTCGAAAGGCCCAACAGGATCGACAGGAGGATCCACAGTCCCGCGGCAGCCGCCCCCACGAGGGCAGCACGCATCACTCCGAAGAGCAGACGCGTACGCGAGATATCCACCGTGACCCCCCACAGGACAGAACTCAGGATGCCTCCGATGAGGCAACGCCGACGTGATTTCAGCCGACACCGCACAAGCTAGCCTTCAGCCCGTCGGCTGTCCATACCCAATATGTCAGTTTTTCCCTTTTGTTCACCTTGCGATGTCCGCGACCGCTCGAGTCGCCGGACGCCGCGGAGGGGAAGGGGCGACGGCGCGTGCCCCCGGCTCCGGAAGCCACCTCACCGGGCGGAGCACTCGGCGGGCTCGAATTTCCCCGGTCAACGTGAGAAACTGCGATGACGTCATGAGGAACCGACGGATACTTACTTTTCGCTAAGCAGGTACTAAGCTCGTCGTGTGAAGACCCGGATGAATCGCGAACAGCGCAGGCAGCAGCTCCTCGACATCGCAGGAAAAGAATTCGCAATGCGGGGCCTTCATGGTGCCTCGGTCGAGTCGATCGCTCGAGAGGCCGGTATCACCCAGGCCTACGTGTTCCAGATCTTCGGGACCAAGAAGGCGCTGTTCCTGGAACTGGTCGCGGGCGCGTTCGATCTCATCATCGCCGCGCTCCGCACCGGAGTCCCCGCGGAGCCCGCCGCGATCATGCTCCAACTGCACGGGCTGGCTTCCTGCGGCGACCCCGATATCCGCGCTCAGGTCCGCGACGGCGTCGCCCGGACCTGGCAGGTCGTCGCCGACTCGACCGACCTGGATCCGGTGACGATCAAGTCGTACCTGGCTTTCGGCATGCTCGACAACATGGTGGCCGCGCTGGGGGTCGGTGCGTTGAGCGAACCCTGGGCGGAAGGGCTGCGCACCCCCATCCGGCCCGGACTCTTCGCGCACATCACGACCGACACCAACCGGTAGGCGGTTCGGTCGTGAAGCGCTGCCGTGATCAGTCCAGGAACTCGCGGGCCGCGACGGTGAGCGCCCGCACGCCGACCTCGATCGTGGGGTGGATCTCCACCGCGAAGAAGGGGGAGTGGTTGGTGGCGATCTCGCTGTCGACCGTGTCGTTCGCCGCCGCGGCTGCATAACGGGCCGGGTCGATGCCGCCCCAGAACCAGAACACGAGCGGGACGCCGGCGTCGCGGGCGAACCACGACACGTCCTCGCTGCCCGTGAACAGGCCAGGGTCGATCACGTTCGCGTCGCCGAACGCCGTGCGGAATGCCGCCGTCGCGCGCTCGGTGGCGGAGGCGTCGTTGATCGTTGCGGGCAGCGTGTGCAGAGTCTCGATCGTCGGATCCTGCGTCGCCCCGCTCGCCATCGCCTCGGCCTTGATCACCCGCTCGACCTTCTCCCGCACCTTCGCGCGCAGCACCTCGTCGGGATAGCGCAGGCTGAGATCCAGCGTCGCCTCGGCCGGGATGATGTTGTTCTTCGTGCCGGCGTGGATCGCGCCGACCGTCACCACGGCGAGGTCATGCGGATCCACCTCCCGCGAGACCACGGTCTGCAGTCGCATGACCGTCGCGGCGGCCATGACGACGGGGTCGATGGTCGAGTGCGGGCGGGATCCGTGCCCGCCGCGGCCGTGCAGCACGACGTGCAGGCCGTCGGACGCCGACATCTGCGGGCCGGGGCGCACGCCGATCGTGCCGGCGGGCAGCGGCGTCACGTGCTGGCCGATCACGACGTCGGGGCGCGGGAAGCGGTCGAGCGCGCCGTCATCGAGCATCGCGCGGGCGCCGGCGCCGAACTCCTCGGCGGGCTGGATCACGACGACGAGGGTGCCGGACCACTGGTCCTTCGTGCGGACGAGCTCCTCCACGGCGCCGATCATGGCGGTCACATGCATGTCGTGTCCGCAGGCGTGCATGACGCCGACCTCGTGGCCGTCGGGGTCGATGCCGGTCGCGGTGCTCGCGTAGGAGAGCCCGGTCTGCTCGGCGACGGGCAGCGCATCCATGTCGGCGCGCGCCCAGACGACGGGGCCGGTCCCTGGGCCCGTCGAAGGGCCGTTCGCGAGCACCCCGATCACCCCGGTCTTCCCGATGCCCTCGGTGACCTCCAGCCCGAGGTCGCGCAGGTGCCCGGCGGCGATCGCGGCGGTGCGCGTCTCCTGGAACGACAGCTCGGGGTTGCGGTGCAGGTCGATGAAGAGCGCTTCGAGGTCGATCGTCATGCGGCCGAGCCTACCGCCGGGCGCGCTGACAGCTCGCGTCGCGGAATCCGCCGGCCTGCTCGCCGGAAGAGCGACCTCGTCCACGACGGGTGCACCGAGAAGGCCGGATCCGAGCTCGTCCGACGATTCGTCCGGAATCCTCGCAAAAGTGCGCGCGGGCCGGATCCGCTCTGATTTGATCGTCTGGTGCGAACGACTGCTGACGACACCGGCTTCCGGCCCGGGGCGCTGATCTGGCTCGCTCTCGCGACCTTCTCGATGGGGATCGACGGCTACGTGCTGGCGGGACTGCTACCCCAGATCGCCGCGGACTTGCGGGTGGACGCCGCCGCGGCAGGACAGCTCATGAGCGTGTTCGCGGCGACCGGCGCGATCGCCGGCCCGGTGCTCGGCGCGCTCACCGGCCGCTGGGAGCGCAAGTCGACGATCGTGCTTTCCCTCGGCGTCTTCGTGCTCGGCAACCTCATGGTGGCCCTCGCTCCCACCTACTTCTGGGCGATGAGCGGGCGGGTGCTCTCGGCGCTGGGCGGGGCGCTGCTGAACGCCGTGATCGGCTCCTATGTGATCGCGCGCACCCCCGAGCACTACCGCGGCCGCGCTCTTTCGCTCGTGATGGGCGGCTTCCTGTTCGCGACCGCGCTCGGCGTGCCCGTCGGGCTCGTGATCGGGCAGGCGGACTGGCGGATCCCGCTGTTCCTCGTGGTCGGCGTCGGCGCGGCGGCGCTCGTCGGGATCCTGTGGAAGGTGCGTCCGCTGCACCTGCCGCCGCTGTCGCTGCGGGAGGCGCTCAGCCCGCTCACGCGCCCGGTGATCCTGGCCGTGCTGCTCGTGCCGATGGGGCTCATGTGCGCGAGCTACCTCTGCTTCACCTACGCCACGCTCATCCTGGGCCCGCGCATCGGCGGGGGCTACCCCATCATCGGGGCGCTGTTCGGCTACGGCATCGTGAGCCTGGTCGGCAACATCGTGTCGGGTCGCGTGACCGACCGTCGCGGACCGGTCGCCGTGCTCACGGTCATCGTGGCCACCGTGCTCGCCGCCGCGCTGCTCGGCGGGGCCGGGCTCCTGCTCCCCGGCGTCGCGGGAGCGGTCGCCGGCCTCGCCTGGTTCCTGGCGTGCGCCTTCTTCAACGGCGGGTCCGGCGTGGCCGCGCAGACGCGGCTCGCCACGATGGTGCCGCCCTCGGTGGCCGCCCTCGTGCTCGCGCTCAACAACAGCGCCATGATGCTCGGCAGCGCGCTGGGCAGCGCCCTCGGCGGGCTCGCGCTCGCCGCCGGAGCCCTGCCGGATCAGCTCTTGCCGCTCTCCGGCGCTGTGCTCGCGGTGACGCTCGCGGTGCAGCTCACCACGGCGCTGGTGGGGCGGCGCCGCACCCGGACGCTCGTCGATATCGGCCCGGTCGGCGCCGGCCCGGTCGGTTCGGGCGAGCCGCCGATGGGCGCGGTCGAGCCGGCCTGAGCCAGGCGGCTGCTCAGTGCGGGAGGGCGCGAGCCGAAACGCGGTGCTGCCAGGCGAGGGTGCCGCGTTTCGTCTCGATCGCTGCGCGTCCTCGCTCAACGTCCGTGTGTGGGGTGGGCTGAGCCGGAACGCGGTGCTGCCAGGCGAGGGTGCCGTTTCGTCTCGCTCCGGCTGCGCCGGTGCTCGCTCAACGTCCTCGTGTGGGGTGGGCTGAGCCGGACCGGTCGTTGAGCGACGTTTCGTCTCGCTCCGGCTGCGCCGGTGCTCGCTCAACGTCCTCGTGTGGGGTGGGTGAGCCGGTTCGGTCGTTGAGCGACGTTTCGTCTCGCTCCGGCTGCGCCGGTCCTCGCTCAACGTCCTTGGGTGGGGTGGGTGAGCCGGACCGGTCGTTGAGCTCGGTTTGATGGGGACGTTGAGCGAGGACGGCGCGTCAGCGCCGACCGAGACGAAACGCGGTGCTCCGGCGGACCCTCCTCAGCCGATCGTGTACCAGGCGGCGGAGTCCGGCGGCAGCACGGTCCCGGCATCGGGGACGCTGTGCACGACGACCGCGGCGCCCGCCGGCAGCGGCAGGGGCGTCGCTCCGAGGTTGGCGGCGACGTGAAGCTCCCCGCGCCGGAACGCGACGGCGTCGGATCCGAGGTCCTCCCAGACGAGGGATCCGGATCCGAGTCCGCGCTCCTTGCGCAGCCGCAGCAGCGTCCGGTACAGCTCCAGGGTCGAGCCGTCCGCGCCGGCCTCGGCGGCGCGCGCGTACTCCGCCCATTCCGCGGGCTGCGGCAGCCAGCTCGCGCCCGCGTCGTTGAAGCCGTAGGACGGGGTCGTGCCGCTCCACGGCAGCGGCACGCGGCAGCCGTCGCGGCCGTAGCGCTTGCCCTCGGTGCGGAACCAGGTCGGATCCTGGCGGAACTCGTCGGGGATCTCCATCGCCTCGGGCAGGCCCAGCTCCTCGCCCTGATACAGATAGGCGGATCCGGGCAGCGACAGCATCACCGTGGTCGCGGCGCGGGCGCGGGCGAGGCCCACGGCGCGGTCGGGCTGGGGCTCGTCCCGCGGCCCGATGCCGTCGCCCTGCGGGTTTTCCCAGGTGAGCGCGAGGCGCGTCGCGTGCCGTACGACGTCGTGGTTCGACAGCACCCAGGTGCTCGGCGCCCCGACGGCCCCGAACGCGTCGAGGGAGTCGCGGATCACGGTGCGCAGCTCGGCCGCCTCCCACGGCGTCATGAGGTAGTTGAAGTTGAACGCCTGGTTCATCTCGTCGGGGCGCACCCAGAGCGCGATCTGGTCGAGGGTGGGCAGCCAGGCCTCGGCGCACAGGGCGCGGTCGCCGTCGTATGCGGCGAGCACGTCGTGCCAGTCGCGGTAGATCTCGTGCACGCCCGGCTGGCCCCAGTAGGGCACGTCCTCCTGGTCGCCGCCCATCGAGTCGGTGCCGTCATCGGGCGTGTAGTCGGGCAGCCCCGCCTTCTTGATCATGCCGTGCGCGACGTCCACCCGGAAGCCGTCGACGCCGCGGTCGAGCCAGAAGCGCAGCACGCCGCGGAACTCCTCGCGCACCTCCTCGTTCGTCCAGTCGAAGTCGGGCTGGCTGGTGTCGAAGATGTGCAGGTACCACTGGCCGGGGGCGCCGTCGGGCTCGGTCACACGGGTCCACATCCCGCCGCCGAAGACGCTCTGCCAGTTGTTCGGCGGCAGCTCGCCGTGCTCGCCGGTGCCGTCGCGGAAGATGTAGCGGGCGCGCGCGGGGCTCCCCGGCGCGGCCTTCAGCGCCTCCTGGAACCAGCGGTGCTGATCGGAGGAGTGGTTAGGAACGAGGTCGACGATCACGCGGATGCCGCGGGCGTGCGCGGCGGCGAGCATGGCGTCGAAGTCGTCGAGCGTGCCGAACAGCGGATCCACTCCGCGGTAGTCGGAGACGTCGTAGCCGGCGTCCTTCTGCGGGCTGGGCATGAACGGGCTGAGCCAGATCGCGTCGACGCCGAGCTCCTGCAATGCATCCAGCCGGGACGTGATGCCCGGCAGGTCGCCGATGCCGTCGCCGTTCGCATCGGCGAAGGAGCGCGGGTAGATCTGGTAGATGACGGCGGTGCGCCACCACTCGGATCCGGGGGCGGACTGCTGCTCGATCTCGGCCATGCGATCAGGGTACCGGGATGCCACCGGATCCCGGATCCGACTCCGGGGCCGTTGAGCGCCCTTCGACAAGCTCAGGGACCGGGCGGAGCCGACCGAGACGAAACATCGCGGTGACTCCGCGAGCGCACCACTGTTTCGTCTCGCTCCGCTCGCTCAACGACCCGGGAAGAGAATCCGCCTCCCCGGGGTCGTTGAGCGAGGACGCCGAAGGCGACCGAGACGAAACATCGCGGTGACTCCGCGAGCGCACCACGTTTCGTCTCGCTCCGCTCGCTCAGCGACCCGGGAAGAGAATCCGCCTCCCCGGGGTCGTTGAGCGAGGACGCCGAAGGCGACCGAGACGAAACGCGGTCACCGCCCGGCCTGAGAGGCACCGCGTTTCGTCTCGCTCCGCTCGCTCAACTGTCCCCGGAAGAGAATCCGCCTCCCCGTGGACGTTGAGCGAGGACGCCGAAGGCGACCGAGACGAAACGCGTCATCGCCAGGTCCGAGAGGCACCGCGTTTCGTCTCGGTCGCGCAAGCGCGTCCTCGCTCAACGACCCCAGACCAGACCAGGCCAGACCAGGCTCGCTCGACGACCTCGGGCCGGCCTCAGCGGGGGATGAGGTTCACCGGCTCCTCGCCCGCGAGCATGCGGTCGATCTGGGTGCGCACGAGGGCGGCGATCCGCGGATTCATCGCGGACGCGGCGCCGCCGACATGCGGGGTGAGCAGCACACCCGGTGCGGTCCACAGCGGGTGGCCTTCGGGCAGCGGCTCCGGATCCATGACGTCCAGGGCGGCGCGGATCCGGCCGTTCTCGGCCACCAGCGCATCCGTGTCGACGAGCGTTCCGCGGCCCACGTTCACCAGCAGCGCGCCGTCGGCCATGCGCGCGAGCATCGCCGCGTCGAACAGCCGCTGCGTGGCGGATCCGCCCGGCAGCGACAGGATCACGATCTCCGCGTCGGGGAGGAGTGCGGGCAGGTCGGCGAGCGCGTGCACGACGATCTCGCCGACGCCCTCGATCTGCTCGGTGCGGGCGGTCTGCGCGACCGCGGTGATCGTGGTCTCGAAGCCGGCGAGGCGACGGGCGACGGCCTTGCCCACACCGCCGATGCCGACCAGCAGCACGCGCCGGTCCGCGAGGCTCGAGGTGAACCCCCGGACCCAGGTGCCTGCGTCCTGCGCGCGCACGAACCGCGGCAGCTCGCGCTGGGCCGCGAGGGTCAGCGTGAGCGCGAGCTCGGCCGTGGCCGGCTCGTGCACGCTGGCGGCGTTCGCGAACGGCACGCCCGCGGGCACGCGGTCGATCACGGTTTCATAGCCGATCGACTGCCCCTGCACGAGGCCGACGTCGACGCCCTCCAGCACGGAGAGGTGCTGCCGGCCGAGGTACGACGGCACGACGATGTCGAGCCGCCGCGCCGGTACTGGCTCGGTCATGTCCCAGACCAGCACCTCCACACCGTCGGGCAGCGGGCTCTGGGCGGCGATGTCGGCGGCGAGTTCAGCGGTGGGGACGGTGACGAGCAGGCTCACCCCTCGAGCCTATGCCCCGCGTGGGGTCTGGCCGCGCAGTCCACTCGGTGGCGGGTGGACGCTGGGTCAGCGCTCGGAGATCGCCGCCGTCGTGGTCTGGCTCACGAGCGACGAGTCGTCGTACGTGACCGGATCCACCCTCGTCGTCGACGGCGGCATCGCCTGAGTCTGTCGCCGGGCCCTGAGCGCTGTGAGGGCCAGGTGAGCTCACCGAGCCCTGCCTGTGAGCGGCCTCGCCCTGGGATGCGTGGGTGCGTGTTTTTCTTGCGGTCCCTGGGGTTCAGAGCCGGGCCAGACTGGCCCGGGCATCGGACACGAGGAGGTAGAGGGTGTGGTTCTGGTCGGGGAAGCGAGAAAAGCCGAACTTCTCGTAGAAACGGACGGCTTCTTCATCGATGGCATGAACGAGGACGGCTTTGATGCCGATCGTCTCAGCGGCATTCAGCGCCTGCAGCGTCGCATGCTGCAAGAGCGAGTAGCCCAGCCCCAGTCCCCGATACTCCTGATCCACCGCCAGCCGGCCGAGAAGGACCACGGGAATCGAGGTCGGCATCTTCGCCGCTGGTTCGGGTGGCGCCTCCTCGCGGAGAAGGGAGCTTGCGGACAGGCAGTAGTACCCGGCGACACGGCCTTCCCTGGTGACGGAGACCATGGTGCGGGACGCGCCTGACTTCTCGTTGCCACGAGCGCGACCGCGCAGCCAGACATCCAGGTTCTCCTTGCCGCATCTGAAATCGGAGAGCTTGTCCCCCGAACTCAGAGGCCGAGGCGTGAGGAACTCAGTCAACGAAGACAGGCCTACGTGTCATGAGATCGCGCAACTCCTCGATCGATCGGGCCGGCTGCTCCATGATCGACAGGAAAGCATCGAAATGCTCGGCGTCGACGCGGAGCTGGCGTTCGTGTTGGATGACCTCCTGGGCTCGTTCGAGGAGGACATCGGCGGAGAAATCGGTCAGCGAGCGCCCTTGGATTGCGGCGGCGGTTTCGATCGTCTCCTTCTGCGCTGCTGTTACGCGGAACTCCACGCGTGCGTCCTTGAGGGGTGAGCTGGTCATCACCTCATCGCACGGAATATTTCCGTACGTGTCCTCCTTGTTGATGACATTCGTGCATCAGCGCGCCATGAGGAAGCGCGGTGGAGTGTGGGCGGGCGGCTGCTCGGCCGCGGCGGCCGCGGCACCCGGGCCGCCATCCAGCAGGCTCGCGTAGAATCGTGACAATGACCGACGCCCCCTCCGACGCCCCGTCGACGCAGAGCGCCCCTCGTCTCGGGGCTCCGCACCTCGCTCGGGAACCCCGCGACGCCACGACAGGCGGCGAGGCCACGACGGGCGGATCCGGCATCGATCCCGCCGATCTCGCGACCACCCTCCGTGTGCTCGCCGACCTGCACGAGCTCGATCAGGACCACCCCGACTTCATCACGGTACGCCGGGCCACCGCCGCGATGTTCAAAGCCGCCAAGCGCGTGCGCCGCCGGGAGATCCGCGATGCCATCGCCGAGGCCGACAAGGCCGTGATCGCCGCGACCGCCACCGGCGCCCCCGACCGCATCGACGACGAGACGCGCGGCCTCGACCTCGCCAGCAGCGTGACCGATGCTCCGACCGCCGGCGAGCTGCTCAAGCCCCGCAACTGCTACATCTGCAAGCAGCCGTACACGATCGTCGACGCGTTCTACCACCAGCTCTGCCCCGACTGCGCCCGCTTCAGCCACGGCAAGCGCAACGCCCGCACCGACCTCACCGGCAAGCGCGCGCTGCTCACCGGAGGCCGCGCCAAGATCGGCATGCACATCGCGCTGCGACTGCTCCGCGACGGCGCGCACACCACGATCACCACCCGGTTCCCGCGCGACGCGGTGCGCCGGTTCGCCGCGTTGCCCGACGCGGCCGACTGGCTGCACCGGCTGCGCGTGGTCGGCATCGACCTGCGCGACCCCGCCCAGGTGATCGCGCTCGCCGACTCGGTGGCGGCTCAGGGCCCGCTCGACATCCTCATCAACAACGCCGCGCAGACCGTGCGCCGCTCGCCGGGGGCGTACTCGCTGCTCGCCGACGCCGAGCTGCAGCCGTTGCCGAACGGCCCGCTGCCCGAGATGGAGACCTTCGGGCACACCGCGGATCCGCATCCCGAGGCGCTGCAGGCCTCGGTCGACGCCCACCCGCTTCTCTCCGTCGCGGCGTTGGGCGGCACGATCGCCGAGCAGGGCGGGCAGGCGCTCACCGCCGAGGAGCTGGCCCGGCTCGCGATGGCCCCCGGATCCTCCTCCCTCGCGAAGCATGCCGACGGCACGGCGATCGACGCGGGCGGCCTCGTGCCCGACGTGAACCGGGTCAACAGCTGGGTGCAGAGCGTGGACCAGGTGGATCCGCTCGAGATGCTCGAGGTGCAGCTCTGCAACACCACCGCTCCCTTCCTGCTGATCAGCCGGCTGCGTCCGGCGATGGCGGCCTCACCCGCGCGGCGCAAGCACATCGTCAACGTCTCGGCGATGGAGGGCCAGTTCTCCCGCCGGTACAAGGGTCCCGGCCACCCGCACACGAACATGGCGAAGGCCGCGCTGAACATGCTCACCCGCACGAGCGCGGGCGAGATGCTGGAGACCGACGGGATCCTGATGACCGCCGTCGACACCGGCTGGATCACCGACGAGCGCCCGCACTACACGAAGGTGCGCCTGGCGGAGGAGGGCTTCCACGCCCCGCTCGACCTGGTCGACGGCGCGGCCCGCGTGTACGACCCGATCGTGCGCGGCGAGGCGGGGGAGGACATCCACGGCGTGTTCCTGAAGGACTACGAACCCAGCCCCTGGTGAACCCGCCGCCCGTTCGGCCCGTTTTGCCGGTCCCCTGCTTTCGAGTCGTCCCCGTCAGCGGAGCCTATGGCGTGCGCTGACGGGGACGACTCGAGGTGAGAGAGCGTCGCTCCAGGGATCCGCGGCGGTACTCTGAGCGCACCGGGTCGCTGCCAGCGTCCGGCACCGACCCGAGGAGGCTGTCATGGTTCCCGAGATCAACTACTGGGCCGTCCTGCTGGCGACCGCGTCGAGCATGGTCGTCGGATCCATCTGGTACGCCCGTGGCGTGCTCGGCACACGCTGGGCCCGACTCGCAGGGGTCGACCTCGACAATCCGAAGGGGAGTCCGCTGCTCGCCATCATCGCGACGGTGATCGTGAGCTTCCTCACGGCCTGGGTGCTCGCGGGCGCGACGGCGATCGCCTGGCACTTCTACGGCGGATCCTTCTTCGTCTCGGCGCTGGTCACCGCGATCACGCTGTGGATGGGATTCACCGCGGCGCGGTTCATCACGCACGATGCCTTCGAGGGGCGCCCCAGCTCGCTGACCGTGCTGAACATCGCGCACGAACTCGTCACGGTCGTCGTGATGGCCGTGCTCATCGGGGTCTGGCCGCCGGCGCTCGGCTGACCGCGCCACTCAGCTCACCGAACCGCCCCTCTGGCCCCTCTTTCCCATTTCGAGTCGTCCCGATCAGCGGTGCCTGGAGCGTCCGCTGAGGGGGACGACTCGAGGGAGGGAGGGGGCGGGGCGAGCAGAGGCCGTCAGCGCCGCACGGCGTAGCGGTGCAGCGTGACGCCCTGATCGTAGGCGGCCTGCTCGAGCAGGTCGAGGATCACCGGATCCCGCGTCTCGCCGGGGCGGGGCTCGTCGAAGAGCGGGCGGCCGGATCCGAGGATCGCCGGGTGCGTGAAGAGCAGCAGCTCGTCGAGCAGGCCGGCATCGAGCAGCGCGGTGGCGAGCGTCGCCCCGCCCACGCCGACGTCGCCGTCAGCCTCGTCGCGGACCGCCGCGAGTCGGGCGACCGCATCGTCGCTGATGACCCGCGTGTGGAACGGCGCCTCCGTGCGGGTGCGCGAGACGAGGATCTTCGGCTTGTCGGTCCAGATCGCGCCGTATTCCTGCATGAACTCCGGCAGGGACCGGTCGTCGCGCGCGGCGGGCCAGAACGACTCCATGATCTCGAACACGCGCCGGCCCTGCACCATGAGCGCGAGGTCTGCCGCGCGCCGATTGAACTCACGGTGCAGCGGCTCGTCGATCCGCATCCAGTCGCCGCCGCCGTCCTCACCCGGGGCGGCCTCGATCCGCAGATCGAGGGACACGTTCATCCAATACACGAACCGGCCGGCCATGCGCTTCTCCCATCGTCGGGGACGGGTTCGACGCTAGACCGCAGGATCCGCGGGCGCAACGGATCCGGATCCCGAACGGCAACGGATCCGGATCCGGACCCGGAGAAACCCCGAAACAGAGTCGTCCCCGTCAGCGGACCCTGGGGGATCCGCTGACGGGGACGACTCGGAAGTGCGGAGGGGGCTAGGCGGCGACGCGGGCGACCGCGGCGATCGCGCTCGTGAAGAACGGCAGGCCGTCGACGCCGCTGCGCATGGCCGCGCTCGTGTCAGGGCCGAAGCCGGGCTCGGTGGCGTGCTCGGGGTGCGGCATCAGGCCCACGACGTTGCCCGCCGGATTGGTGAGGCCGGCGATGTCGCGGAGGGATCCGTTCGGGTTCACCCCCGCGTAGCGGAAGGCGACCAGTCCCTCGCCCTCGATGCGGTCGAGCGTCTCGTCCGAGGCGATGTAGCCGCCCTCGGCGTTCTTCAGCGGGATGATGATCTCCTGGCCTGCGGTGAAGTCGCGGGTCCATGCCGTGTCGGCGTTGGTGACCGTGAGTTTCTGGTCACGACGCACGAAGTGCTGATGGTCGTTGCGGATCAGGCCGCCGGGCAGCAGGTGCGCCTCGACGAGCATCTGGAAGCCGTTGCAGATGCCGAGGATCGGCATGCCCTGGGCGGCCGCGTCCTTGATCTCGGTCATGATCGGCGAGAGTGCCGCGATCGCACCCGAGCGCAGGTAGTCGCCGTAGCTGAAGCCGCCGGGCAGGATCACGGCGTCGACGCCGTCGAGGTCGTGCGCCCCGTGCCAGAGCGCGACGGGCTCGGCGCCGGCGATGCGCACGGCGCGCTGAGCGTCGCGGTCGTCGAGGGATCCGGGGAACGTGACGACCCCGATCCGCACCGTCATTCGGCGACCTCGATGCCGACGACGTCCTCGATCACGGCGTTGGAGAGCACCTCTTCGGCGACCCGGCGGGCCTCGGCGAGCACCGCGTCGGTGACCTCGCCGTCGACGGTGAGCTCGAAGCGCTTGCCGATGCGGACGCCCGAGAACGCGGTCACACCGGTGCGGGCGAATGCTCCGGAGACGGCCTTCCCCTGCGGGTCGAGCAGTTCGGACTTGGGCATGACGTCGACGACGATGGTGGGCATACCTGGGATCCTATTGTGATCGCGCGGCGCACAGTCACGCCGGCTGGTTGTTGAGCGAGGAGCGCAGCGACGAGGCGAGACACCGGGAGGTCGCGGGCGGGGGCAGCTACCAGTCTATCGCGCGGTTCCGCCGCCCCGTCGCCGGCTCGTCCGGCTGAGGACGGAAGCCGGATCGTGTTTCAGAGCGCGCACATGGCTGGATCCGGGCGCCGGATGGAGCCGATTGCGCGCTTCGAAACGGAAGAGGGCGAAACGGCAGCGGGGCTCAGCTACGGAACACGGTGTGCACAGGGCCTGTGACATCGCGGCCGCCCAGCCCGTCGATCTCGAAGAGCACCGAGATCCCGGCGACCGTATAGCCGAGCTGCTCGACGATTCGCTGGCCCGCGGCGAGGGTGCCGCCGGTGGCGAGCACGTCGTCGATGAGCAGGATCCGGGATCCGGCGGGCAGGTCGTCGTGCATCTCGATCGTCGCCGTGCCGTACTCCAGGGCGTAGTCGACCGCCGCGGCGGGCAGCGGCAGCTTGCCCGCTTTGCGGATCGGCACGAAGCCGGATCCGGCCTCGATCGCCGCAGCCCCGGCGAGGATGAAGCCGCGCGCCTCGATGCCCGCGACCACGTCGAACGATCCGCGGAAGGGGGCCACGAGCGCTTCGGTCGTCGCCTGCAGCGCCTCGCGATCGGCGAGCAGCGGAGTGATGTCGCGGAACAGGATGCCCGGCTTCGGGTAGTCCGGGACGGAGCGGATGAGCGATTCGGCGCGGACGAGCGCGGGTGAGGAGGTCACCGCACCAGGGTACGCGCCGGGAACGGCGGATCCGCGGCCCTTCGTGCGACCCCGCGACGCCTGCACGACCCCGCGACGCCTGCACGCCCCCTCGCCGCCTGCACGCCCCCGCGACGCCTGCACGACCCCGCGACGCCTGCACGCCCCCGCGACGCCTGCATGACCCTCGCGACGCCTGTACGACCCTCGCGACGGCCGTACGGGGCCGCGCTGATGCGTCGTGCAACCGCCCTTGACCGTGCGGGCGTCGGCACCGGCGGAGCGCTGTTGACAGTGGTGGGAGCGCTCCCATACTCTGGGCGGGATCGTGGGGAGCGCTCTCACGCAGTGAAGGCATGCCATACGAGCCTGCGATCCCCACCGCGCCGGTCCCCGGTGCACCAGCGAAGGAGCGCCCATGAACACATCCGTCCGCCGATTCCCCGACGGCTTCCTGTTCGGCGCCGCCACGGCTGCCTACCAGATCGAGGGCGCCGCGTTCGAGGACGGGCGCACGGCCTCCATCTGGGACGCATTCGCGCGGGTCCCCGGCGCCGTGCAGAACGGCGACACCGGCGATGTCGCGTGCGACCACTACCACCGCTACGCCGATGACGTGACACTCATGGGCGAACTGGGCCTGCAGGCCTACCGGTTCTCCACCTCGTGGGCGCGCGTGCGGCCCGACGGCGGCGCGGTGAACCCGGCCGGCCTCGGATTCTACGACCGCCTCGTCGACGAACTGCTCGCGAAGGACATCGTCCCGTGGCTGACGCTCTACCACTGGGATCTGCCGCAGGCGCTCGAGGAGAAGGGCGGCTGGACCTCTCGCGACACCGCGGAGCGCTTCGCGGAGTACGCGCTCAGCGTGCACGAGGCCCTGGGCGACCGCGTGCAGCACTGGACCACGCTGAACGAGCCGTGGTGCTCCTCGTTCCTCTCCTATACGGCGGGCGTGCACGCGCCCGGCCGACTCAGCATCGAGGATGGCATGCTCGCCGCCCACCATCTGCTGCTGGCCCACGGCCGCACGGTCCGGGCGCTGCGCGAGCGCGCTCCCGGGCTCGACCTCGGCATCACGCTGAACCTCACCGTCGCGGATCCGGCCGACGCGCGCGACCCCGACGACGTCGACGCCGCGCGCCGCATCGACGGGCAGTTCAACCGCTGGTTCCTGGATCCCCTGCTCCGCGGCGCCTACCCCGCCGACGTCGTCGCCGACATCCGCGCGGTGGATCCGGTCGCCGTGGACCGCTGGGAGGCCGCGGTCGACGACGGCGACCTCGCCACCATCGCCACGCCCCTGGACTGCCTGGGCATCAACTACTACCACGGCGAGCTGCTCTCCGGCTCGCCGCAACCCGGTGGCGAGGGCACGCCGCACGACGGCGGTGGCGACGGCGAGAACGCCCGGCGCACGCGGTCGCCGTTCCCCGCGGCCGACGACGTGCACTGGGTCGAGCGCGGACTGCCGCGCACCGGCATGGACTGGGAGGTGCAGCCGGAGGGGCTCACCCGCCTGCTGCGGCGGATCGGCGCCGAGTACGCGCCGGGGCTGCCGCTCTACGTGACGGAGAACGGCGCCGCCTACGACGACGTGCTCGAGGGCGGCAGCGTGGCCGACCCGTCGACGGGGCTCACCACGGGCGGGGTCGTGCATGACTCCGAGCGGGCGACCTTCCTGCGCGAGCACATCGCGGCGACCTACGACGCCATCGACGAGGGCGTCGACGTGCGCGGCTATTTCGCCTGGTCGCTGCTGGACAACTACGAGTGGGCCTGGGGCTACGACAAGCGGTTCGGCATCGTGCGGGTCGACTACGACACGCAGGAGCGCATCGTGAAGGACTCCGGGCGGGAGTACGCCGGCATCATCGCCGCCCGGGCGGTCTGAGACGTGGCGGTCGAGACGGATCCGGATCGGCGACGGAAGCGCCGGCCGGTCGCCGCGTCGGAGCGGGGGAGCGCGGATCCGCTTCGCGCCGGACGTGCCACGATCGAGGAGGTCGCGACGGCGGCAGGGGTCTCCCGGTCGACCGTGTCACGGGTCGTGAACGGCTCGACCGCGGTCAGCCCCGAGGCGCTCGCCGCGGTGCAGGACGCCATCGCGAGCCTTGGCTATGTGCCGAATCGCGCAGCGCGCTCGCTCGCCCTGCGGCAGACGCACGCGATCGCCCTGGTCGTGCCCGAGGACACGCGGCGCTTCTTCGGCGACCCCTACTTCGGCGCGGTCGTCGCCGGCATCAGCGACCGGATCGCGCGCTCGGACTACATCCTGAACCTGCTGATCGCGAGCGACGACCCGGGCGGGCGGATGACGGGTTTCGTGCGCAACGGCGGGGTGGACGGGGCGATCATCCTGTCGCACCACAACAGCGACGCCTTCGTCGACCGCATCGCGCACGCCGTGCCCGTCGTGTTCGGCGGGCGGCGCACGAACGGCCGCCCCGATGACTGGTTCGTCGACGTGGACAACGTCGAAGGCGGCCGGAAGGCGGTCGAGCATCTGCGGGCCGGCGGCCGGAGGCGGATCGCGACCGTGACCGGGCCGCAGTCGATGGCGGGCGCCGTGGACCGCCTCGCCGGCTTCCGCGAGCGCCTCGCCGAGGACCGGCTCGTCCCGTTCGCCGAGATCACGGGCGACTACTCGGAGGCGAGCGGTGCCCGTGCCGCGGAGGAGCTGCTCGCACGTGCCGCCGCGCCGGGCGGAGAGCTGCCCGACGCGGTCTTCGCGGCGAGCGATCTCATGGCCCGCGGGGTGCTGAGCACGCTGCGCGCCGCGGGGGTGCGCGTCCCCGAGGAGGTCGCGATCGTCGGCTACGACGACTCCCCGGTGGCGCTGTCGACGGATCCGCCGCTCACCACGGTCCGCCAGCCCATGCACGCGCAGGGCGAGGCGCTCGCGGGCGTGCTCATCGACCGGCTCACCGGATCCACCCCGGCGCAGCGCACGACCCTCGGCACCGAGCTGGTGGTGCGCGGCTCGGCCTGAAGCACGAGCGGCCGCGCGTCGCGGCTCGGCGATCGCAGACGTGCGGCTGTGCGCGGATGCGGCGACCGCGGAGGGGCGTGTGCGGACGCGCGGATCCGCGGGGTCGGCGGCGGTGCCCCGCCTCCTGGCCGTGCACAGCGCAGAAGGCGAGGCGTCCGCTGACCGATCCCCCAGCAACCGGTCTCCTGCGGCGTGGCCCCCTGAACGGCCCGCAGGATCCTCCGGTGGACGCGAACGACATGGTTGAATATGCGTTCAGTCATTAATCTAGCGGAAGGATCCGCAATCGGCAACGGATCCGGAAGGCATCGCGCATGGCACGCTCCCCCGAGCAGAACCGGCTCGCCCGCGAGCGCGCGCGCGAGAGTCTCATCCAGACGGCGATCGAGGTCTTCGCGGATCAGGGCATCGACGGCGCCACGATCGCCGAGATCACGCGGCGGGCCGGTGTCGCGCAGGGTCTGGTCAGCTATCACTTCGGCGGGAAGGATCAGCTGGTCTCCGCCGTGATCGACCGCTGGTTCGAGCTGCTGTTCGGCATCGCACACGGCGAGCCCGTCGTCGAGGCCCTCGCGGGGCTGCCTCCGCGGCCCGCTCCCGTCGAGGTGCCGTCGGCGGACAGGAGGCTCGCGGGGATCATCGATGCCTCGCTCGGCCTCACCGCGGTGGCGTTGCCGTTGCGCAGTGTCATGCTGTTCCTGCAGCAGACGCCATCTACGCGCGCGATGTTCGCGGCATCCGAGCGCCGCCACCTGGAGGGGGCGACCGCCGCCGAGGACGCGGTGCGCTCGGTGTTCCGGGAGCGGGGCGCAGCGGATCCGGCGATGGAGGAGATCATGCTGCGCAGCCTCCTCGAAGGGATCGCGGGTCAGCGCGTCATCTACGGCGACTCGTACCCGCTCGAGGAGGCGCGACGCTGGGTGCACCGTCGGTACGGGCTGCCGGACCCGGTCGAGCCGCTGCCCGGAGCGACGAAGCTCGTGCCGAGCTCGGGATCCGAGCCGCGGGCACGCGCCTCGCGCTGACCAGAGAGTCGCGGTGACGAGCGCTCAGGCAGGGTCGCGCTCAGGCAGGGTCGCCGCCCATCGGGCCGACCGCTTCGAGCGGATGCGGGTCGTCCGCGCCCGTGCTGCGCAGCCGCGCGATCGCATTGCCGCCGTGGTAGATCACGATCGCGGCCACCGTGGCGATGACGATGCCGCCGAGGACGAAGCCGGTGTCCTTGATCGCGATCGAGAAGCCGCCGACGGCGATGACGAGCGCGACCGCGGCGGTGTACTGGTTGACCGGGCGGGAGAAGTCCACGCGGTTGTCCACCCAGATCTTGATGCCGATCACGCCGATGAGGCCGTAGAGCCCGGTCGTGATGCCGCCGAGCACGCCCGCCGGGACCGAGTTGATGATCGCGCCGAACTTCGGCGACAGGCTCAGCAGGATCGCCGCGACGCCGGCGACCCAGTAGGCAGCGGTCGAGTAGACGCGCGTCGACGCCATGACGCCGATGTTCTCGCCGTAGGTGGTCGTTCCGGATCCGCCGAAGAACCCGGCGATCGTGGTCGAGACGCCGTCGGCGATGAGCGCCTTGCCGGTCTGCGCGTTGATCTCGGGGTCCTCGACCATGGTCGCCACGCCGCGCACGTGGCCGACGTTCTCCGCGATGAGCACGAGCACCACGGGGAGGAACATCGCGATGCCGCTCCACACGCTCGGGGTGCCGAAGTCGGGGAAGTGGAAGGTGGGCAGGCCCACCCAGGCGGCCTTGTCGACGGCGGCGAAGTCGAGCTCGCCGCGGAACCCGGCGAAGACATAGCCCGCGATCACGCCGAGGAAGATCGAGATCCGGCCCAGGAACCCGCGGAACAGCACGGCGAACACGATCGTGATCGCGAGGGTGAAGGTCGCCGTGATCGGGGCCTTGGCGAAGTTGCCGTAGGCGGCGCCGGCGAGGTTGAACCCGATGAGCGCGACGATCGTGCCGGCCAGTACCGGCGGCAGGAACCGGTCGACCCACTTCACGCCGGCGACGTGCACGACGACGCCGATGACCGCGAGCAGCACGCCGACGGAGACGATGCCCGCGAGAGCGGCGCCGATGCCCTTGTCGGCACCCGTCGCGTGCGCGGCCGTGGCTGCCGTGACCGGGGCGATGAACGCGAATGAGGATCCGAGGTAGCTGGGCAGCTTGTTGCGGGTGATCAGGAGGAACAGCAGCGTGCCGACGCCGCTGAACAGCAGAGTCGTCGGCACGGGGAAGCCGGTGAGGATCGGCACCAGGAAGGTCGCGCCGAACATCGCCACGACGTGCTGCACGCCGATCGCGATCGTGGCGGGCCAGTTCAGGCGCTCATCGGGACGGACGACGGCGCCGGGTTCGACGGTGCGTCCGTCGCCGTGGATCTTCCACAGGGCCATGCGGGCTCCTCGGGATCGGGGGAGGGGGCTGCAGAAACCCTATCCCGGGCGTTCCCTGGGACCGAGGGGGCGGATCCCGGCGCGGAGCCGAGTGCCTGCCGTGCACGGCCGAGTCCGGCCCGCAGGCGCCCGCGTCGAGTCCTGGTGTCGGTGGTGCCGGGCACGATGGTAGACGCAACCATCGGAGGGTAGAATCATGGCCATGAGCCTCAACATCAAGAACGAGGCCGTGCACGATCTGGTGCGCTGTCTCGCCGAGCTGACCGGGCAGAGTCAGACCAGCGCCGTCGAGGATGCGGTGCGGCGGCGGCTGGACGAGCTCCGCGGCGCGGAGGACGCAGCGATCGCTCGCAGACGGGCGGCGATCGACCGGGCCGTCGACAGCTTCCGGGAGGTCGCAGGCGCGTTCAGCTGGGCGGATTATGAGGCCGCCGTCGACGAGATGTATGACGAGAACGGAATGCCGCGATGATCGTCGATTCCTCGGCGTTCATCGCCGTTCTCCTCGACGAATCCGAGGGGGAGGCGTTCCGACAGCTTCTCGCGACGGAATCGGTCAAGCTTTCCGCTGCGACCCTGACCGAATGCGCAATCGTGCTGCACGGGAAAGGTCTCGGCGATCTTCGCGTGCCGTTCGACGCGCTGCTTCGGGCGACCGATGCTGAAGTCGTCCCGGTCGATGAGTCGATCGCTCGGATCGCGATCGATGCCCATCGTCGATTCGGTCGCGGCTCCGGGCACCCGGCGAAGCTCAACTACGGCGACTGCTTCAGCTACGCCTTGGCCATCGCCCACGATGAGCCGCTCCTGTTCAAGGGGGACGACTTCGGCCACACGGACGTGCGGGACCGTACAGCCCCCTCACCTGCGTCTACCTTGCCGTGATGGCATCCGACCCCACCGGGCGGGTCGAGCCCGATGGGCCTGGCGATGGAAAGTCGCCATGAACGCCTTCGATCATCGTCAACGGCCGGCTGTCCGCCCACAGCCACAGTCGACCGGCGGGCGTCAGGCCGTCAGACGCTGCAGCAGCTCGGCGTAGCGCGCGGCGGTCCGCGCGACCACCTCGTCGGGGAGCACCGGCGGGGTGCCCTGCTTGTCCCAATGGGCGCTCAGCCAGTCCCGCACGATCTGCTTGTCGAAGCTCGCCATACGCTCGGAGGGGGTGGATCCGGTCCGCCACGACGCGGCGTCCCAGTACCGGGACGAGTCGCTCGTGAGCACCTCGTCGGCGAGGCGCAGCACACCGTCCGCATCCACGCCGAACTCGAACTTGGTGTCGGCGAGGATCAGCCCGCGCTCCTCCGCGATCGCGGCCGCGCGGCGGTAGATCGCGAGCGACAGGTCGCGCAGCCGGGCGGCGCGCTCGGCGCCGACGATCTCGGCGGTGCGCTCGAACGTGATGTTCTCGTCATGCTCGCCCATCGGCGCTTTGTACGCGGGGGTGAACAGCGGCTCGGGCAGGCGATCGCCGTTCTGCAGACCGGCCGGCAGCGGGATGCCGCACACGGTGCCGCCGGCCTGGTACTCCAGCCAGCCGGATCCGGTCAGGTAGCCGCGCACGACGCACTCGACCGGCAGCATCTCCAGCGACATCGCGAGCATCGCGCGGTCGGCGACCTCGGCCGGGATGGCGCCGTCGACCAGGTGGTTCGGAATCGGATCCGGTCCCTCGGCGAGCCGGTCGAACCACCAGCGGCTGAGCGCGGTGAGCAGGGCGCCCTTCTGCGGGATCCCCGGCTCGAGCGCGAAGTCGAAGGCGCTCACCCGGTCGCTCGCGACGACGAGCAGGCGCTTGTCGGTGGGGTCCTCCGGCACGTACAGGTCGCGGACCTTGCCGGAGTAGAGGTGACGCCAGCCGGGGAGATCGATGCCGGAGAGATCGGATGCAGTGCTCACGCGTCCATTATCGCGGGCGCGCCGCCGCGCTCGGTCACGGCGCCGTTCGCGATGTCCGACGCCCGGCGTAGGTTGCCAGGGTGCCTGCTGACCTCGCCCCCGAGATCCCGTGGCGGCGAAGGCCGCCCCGAGGTCCCGGTGATCGCGTTCCTCGTTGAGCGCCACCGCGCCTCCGCCGGGGTGGCGGAGAAGGCCGGTTGCGCCTCGGCGCCGCGCGCCGGACCTGGGCGATCCGGACCCTGCGGTGCTGCGGCTCGTGCATGCCGATCGCACGCCGACGCCGCCCCAGCTCGCGACGGCGCCGCGACGGCGCTGCGATGAGCCGCGATGAGCGCGCGCGAGAGAACGTTCCGGGCTGGCAGATGACCGCGGCATCGCGTATAGTCCAAGTCGTATAGTCCATATGGACTAGTCGGGATGGAGCGATCGTGAAGGATCCGGTGCTCACCCCTCTGGGGGTGATGGTGCTCGCGCTGCTGCGCGAGGGCGACATGCATCCCTACGAGATGGCGCGGCTGCTGCGCGCGCGCCGCGACGACCGGATCATCCCGATCTCCCACGGCACGCTGTACCACACGGTCTCCCGCCTGCGCGGGCAGGGGCTGCTCGAGGAGGTCGGCGTCGATCGCGACGGCAATCGCCCCGAGCGCACCACCTACGCGGTCACGCCCGCCGGCACTGCCCTCGTGCGCGAGTGGGTGCGCCGCGAGCTCGGCGGCAGCCGGCGGCAGACCCCGTTCCGCGTCGCCCTGGCCGAGGCGCACAACCTCGACCGGGACGAGGTGATCGAACTGCTCCGGCAGCGGCTCGCCCTGCTCCAGCACGAGTCCGAGACGATCGGCGGCGCGTTGGACGGTGCCGCGACCCGAGAGGTCTCCGAGCAGTACCTCCTCGAGCCGATCCGGCATCGCCTGATGCTGCAGGCGGAGATCGACTGGCTCGACACCCTGATCCCCCGGATCGCCTCCCCCGACTTCGCGTGGGGGCCGGATCCGGATCACCTTCTTGCCGAACGAAAGGCACACCAGAATGGCTGAACCCGTCAGCACCTCGACCGGCACGTACGCCGCCGGTCACAAGCCGAAGAGCCCCTGGCCCGCCCTCTGGGCGCTGGTCATCGGCTTCTTCATGATCCTCGTGGACACGACGATCGTCTCGGTCGCGAACCCGGCGATCAAGGCGGCGCTCGACCCGTCGACCAACAACCTCGACAACGTCGTATGGGTGACCAGCGCCTACCTGCTCGCCTACGCGGTGCCGTTGCTGATCACCGGACGCCTCGGCGACCGGTTCGGGCCGAAGAACATCTACCTGATCGGTCTCACGATCTTCACGCTGGCCTCGCTCGGCTGCGGCCTCTCCCACTCGCTCGGGATGCTGATCGCGTTCCGCGCCGTGCAGGGACTCGGCGCCGCGCTGATGACCCCGCAGACCATGGCGGTCATCACCCGCACTTTCCCCGCCGAGCGCCGGGGAGCGGCGATGGGGCTGTGGGGCGCGACGGCCGGCGTCGCCACGCTCGTCGGCCCGCTGGCCGGCGGTCTGCTCGTGGACGCCTTCGGCTGGGAGTGGATCTTCTTCATCAACCTCCCGGTCGGCGTGATCGGCTTCGTGCTCGCCTGGATCCTGGTCCCGCACCTCAAGACCCACGAGCACCGGTTCGACATGATCGGCGTCGTGCTCAGCGCGCTCGGCCTGTTCCTCATCGTGTTCGGGCTGCAGGAGGGGCAGCACTACGACTGGGCCGGGTGGATCTGGGCGATGATCGGCGCCGGCGTCGTGGTGATGGGGGTCTTCATCTGGCAGCAGGCGAAGACCCGCAGCGAGCCGCTGGTGCCGCTGGAGCTGTTCCGCGACCGCAACTTCTCGGTCGCGAACTTCGGGATCGCGGCCGTCGGGTTCACCGTGACCTCGATGTCGCTGCCGATGATGTTCTTCTATCAGCTCGCCCGCGGCCTCACGCCGACCGAGGCGGCACTGCTGCTCATCCCGATGGCGGTGCTGTCGGGCGTGCTCGCGCCGTTCGCCGGCAAGCTGCTCGACCGCGTCGATCCGCGCCTGCTGCTCGTGCCGGGCCTCGGTCTCACCACGGTCGCCCTGATCTGGTACGGCCTGCTGATGAACCCGGACACCCCGATCTGGATGTTCCTGCTGCCCTCGGCGCTCATGGGCATCGGCCAGGCTGGCATGTGGGGTCCGCTGGCCACCACGGCGACGCGCAACCTCGCACCGCGGCAGGCGGGCGCCGGCGCGGGCATCTACAACACCACCCGCACGATCGGATCCGTCCTGGGATCGGCCGCCATCGCCGCGCTCATGCAGGGCCGCCTCGAGGCGAACCTCCCGGGGGCCGCGAGCCACGGCGGCGACTTCGGCACGGGCAAGCTCCCCGAATTCGTGGTGGCGGGGTTCTCCACCGCCATGGCGCAGTCGATGATCCTGCCCGTCAGCGTGCTGTTCCTCGGCGTGATCGGGATCCTGTTCATGCAGCGTCCGGAACACCTCCGTACGCGCTGAGCGGGCGGTCGCTCGTCCGGACCGGGTCGTGCGGCGTTCTCGTCGTGCGGTGTTTCTGTCTTGCGGCGTTTCCCTCCCCTGGGCGGCTTTCCCTCCCTCTACGAGCGCCGGTGGGGGGCGGGAAAGCCGCTGTGAGGAGGGAAACGCGATCGGGGCGGATGATGGCGCGAGGGAGTGGTGGCGAGACCGTGGGCACGGCGGCGAAGACCGCGGCGCGGCGCCGGCGCGGCGCCCGGCGCTACTCCGCGACGCGGGCGGTGAAGACCGCGGGCACGGCAGCGACGGGGCGTCCGGGGTCTACTCCGCGACGGACGGCCGGGGGCTACTCCGCGACGCGGGCGGCGATGTCGGTGCGGTGGTGGGCGCCGTCGAGGCGGATCCGGCCGAGGGCCTCGTAGGCGCGGGCGCGGGCGTCGGCGAAGCCGGATCCGGTCGCGACCACGTTCAGCACGCGACCGCCGGTCGCGATGAGGTTGCCGCCGGGGGCGTCGGGGCCTGCGGTCGCCGCATGCACCACGCTGACGCCCTCGACCGAGGCCGCCTCAGCCAGGCCCTCGATCGGACGGCCGGTCTGCGGCGCCTCGGGGTAGCCCTCGCTCGCGAGCACCACGGTGATGGCGACGTCGTCGGCGAAGACCGGCTGCGGCTGGTCCTCGAGGGTGCCGGTGGCGGCGGCGAGCAGCAGCTGCGACAGCGGGGTGCGCAGACGCGGCAGCACCACCTGGGTCTCGGGGTCGCCGAAGCGCGCGTTGAACTCGATCACGCGCACGCCGTCCTGGGTGAGGATGAGGCCCGCGTAGAGCAGGCCGATGAACGGCGTGCCCTCGGCGTCGAGCTGCTTCACCACCGGAAGCGCGACGGTGCGGGTGACCTCTTCGACGAAGGCCGCCTCGCTGCCGAACTGCTCGTCGAGCCACGGCAGCGGCGAGTACGCGCCCATGCCGCCCGTGTTGGGGCCCTCGTCGCCGTCGAAGGCGCGCTTGAAATCCTGCGCCGGGCTGAGCGCACGCACGGTGTCGCCGTCGCTGAGGAAGAAGAGCGAGACCTCCGGGCCGGTCAGGAACTCCTCGATCAGCACCGGTCCGTGCGGCAGATAGTGCTCGGCGTGCGCGAGAGCGGCGGCGCGGTCGTCGGTGACGATGACGCCCTTGCCGGCGGCGAGGCCGTCGGCCTTGACCACGTACGGGGCGCCGAGCTCGTCGAACGCAGCCTCGACCTCAGTCGTGGTGGCGGCGCGCACGGCGCGGCCCGTGGGCACCGAGGCCGCTTCCATGATCCGCTTCGCGAACGCCTTGGAGCCCTCCAACTGCGCGGCGGCGCGGCCCGGTCCGAACACGGGGATCCCGTGCTCGCGCACCACGTCGGCGACGCCCGCGACGAGCGGCGCCTCGGGGCCGATCACGACCAGGTCGACGGCGTGCTCGTCGGCGAACGCGCGCACGGCGGCGCCGTCCATCGGATCCACCTCGACCAGGGTCGCGTGCTGGGCGATGCCGGCGTTGCCCGGGGCGCAGAGGATCTCGTGCGCGTGACCGCCCGGGCGCCGGGCCTCGGCGCGCAGGGCGAGGATGATCGCGTGCTCACGGGCACCGGAACCGAGGACGAGGATCTTCACCCCGCAAGCCTACCGAGCGGGGTTGCGGGATTTCGGATCGCGACGGATGCAGGATCCGGCGACGATGCAGGATCCGGCGACGCATGCGCAGGCCCCTGCGGCGGATGCAGGGCCCCGCGACGGATGCAGGACCCGGCGACGCATGCACGAGGAGAGCGCCGTCTCCGTCGTGCCGGCGGTGCCGGATCGTGCCGGCGTCGCGGGATCGTGCCGGCGGCGCCGGGGATCACAGCGTGATCGGGCGCTCGTCCGACCGGTCCCACGGGATCGTCCACCCGGCGGCCTCGAACAGGCCGTCCAGCACCCCCGCGGTGAAGCCCCACACGATCGTGCCGTCGATGTCGAACGCCGGCCCGCGGTAGGTCGCGCCGGCGCGGCTCAGCGTCGAGGTGAACCGGTTGGCGGGGTCGAGCAGCTGCGCGACCGGCACGCGGAACACCTCCACGGTCTCGGCATGGTCGACCGCGGCGACCCGCGATGGCACCCGCCACCAGGCGAGCACCGGCGTGACCAGATGATTGCTCGCCGCGAGGGGCAGATCGGGCAGCGACGCCAGCACCTCCACGCCGGACGGATCCAGACCGGTCTCCTCCTGGGCCTCGCGCAGGGCGGTGGCCGCCGCGTCCGCGTCCTCCGGTTCGCTGCGGCCGCCGGGGAACGACACCTGGCCGGGGTGCGAGGAGAGCGACGCGGCCCTGCGCTGCAGCAGCACGTCGAGGTCGGCGGCGACGGTCGCCTCGTCCGCGCGCGCCGGAATGCCGTCGAGCCGGCCGAACAGCATGAGCACCGCCGCCGGCACGGGTTCGTTGACGACCTGCGGGTACGGCGGCAGCCACGCCTCGCCGTGCTGCACGGCGGCGAGGAGCTCGGCGCGGGCGCCGCGCAGGGTCTGTGTGTCCGCGGTCATCGTTCCGAGCCTACGCCCGCCGCATCCGGTGCTGTCGGCCGCGGCGGTGCGCTGCTCTGCCCTGGATCATGCGCTCGCACCGACCACGCGTGCTCGCGGCAGGGGGCCGGCCCGGAGCCGCGACACGGCCTACCCTGGAACCATGCCCCGGAGCAGGATCGACATCGCCGACGGGCGCGCGGCGCTCGACGCGGCCCGCGCTGCGCTCGCCGCGGGGGAGAGGCCCGCCCGCGCCGACTACGCCACGGCCGTGCGCTATCTGCTGCAGCTGCTCGACGAGAAGGCGCCGGGCAACAGCGTGGAGGTGCGTGTGCCGCCGTTCGGCGCGGTGCAGGTGGTGCAGGGCCCGCGGCATACCCGCGGCACTCCGCCGAACGTCGTCGAGCTGGATCCGGCGACGTGGCTCGCGGTCGCGACCGGATCCGAGACCTGGGCGACCGCCCTGGATGAGGGCCGGATCCACGCCTCCGGCACCCGCGCCGACCTCACCGAGCTGCTGCCGCTGCGGCCGTGATCCAGCGGCGGATCCGCGCCGGTGACGGTCGCCGTTCGAGGTCAGGTGAAGTGCCCCGGGCGGGCCCGCACCACCGGCTCAGAACGAGAACTCCTCGACGTGCAGGTGCCGCGACGGCAGCCCGGCGTCGGCGACCGCGGACTTGACGGCGCGGGTGAGCGCGGGCCCGGCGCAGAGGTACACGTCGCGCTCGGTGAGATCGGGGATGCGGGCGCACAGGTTCGCGGCGGTGATGGCGTTCTCGGGATCCCGGGAGCTGCCGGTCCAGTACACGATCTGCGCCCCGCGCCGTGCGGCGATCGCCTCGAGCTCGTCGCGGAACAGGACGTCCGCCATCGTCGGCGCCCGGTAGAGCAGGGTGAGCGGCCCGTCGGCCCGCGGCAGCGTCTCGAACAGCGACCGCATCGGAGTGATGCCCACCCCGCCGGCGATGAGCAGCACGCCGTGCCGGGTGCGACGGCGCCCGGTCATCGCCCCATACGGACCCTCGGCGAGCACGACCGTGCCGGGGCGCAGGTGCTGCAGAGTCCGTGTGCCATCGCCGACGGCCTTCACCGTGATGCGCAGCTCGTCGCGCGCCGGCGCGGCGGACAGCGAGAACGGGTGCGCCGATGCCCAGTTCCGCAGCGTGAGGAAGCGCCACCGGAAGAACTGTCCGCTCTGCGCATTCAGCTCGCCCAGATCCACGCCGCGCACGACGATGCTGATGACGCCGTCCGCCTCGTGCCGCACCTCGGCGACACGCAGCCGATGCCGCGCCGCCTGCAGCAGCGGTGCGAGCACGCGATACCGGATCAGCAGTGCGAAGCTCGCGGTGTACAGCACGCTCCACAGGATCTGGATGAGCGGATGGCCGGCCAGGTCGGGGCCGGCCAGCTCGTGCGCGAAGGCGAGGGCGATCGCGAGGTAGGCGAGCAGATGGATCGCGTGCCAGGTCTCGTAGCGCAGCCGTCGGCGCACGAACCGCGCCGACACCGCCCCGATCGCCAGGAACAGCGCGGTCGACACCGTCGCGGCGGGCAGGCCCGCCATCTGCAGGACCTGGCTGGTGGAGGCCCGGATCGACAGGCTCTGCGCCTGCGCCCAGGCCAGGGTGGCCGCGACGCCGTGCACGACCACCAGCGCGAGGATGCACGGCCCGAGCAGCCCGTGCCATCGCGCCAGCCGGTCTGCGCCGATCGTGTGCTCGAGCACCGGCGTGCGGGCCATCATCAGGATCATCGCGATGACGGCGTACCCCGCCAGCAGCCCGGCGGCGTGGGCGACGAGGGGCAGGTTCAGGACGACCGGCGCCGGAGCGAGCGCGACGGCGAGCGCCACCATGGCGAGGGCGCCCGCGAGGAACACCGCGAGCAGCAGGCGCGTCGCGTGCACGTGGGCAGCGGTGCGCGCGAACCGCCGTGGGTGCGGGCGGGCGCGCCGGATCAGGGCCTCGACCGGTGCGTCAACCATGTCCATGTCCCTGCCTCGTGCGGGGCGTGGATCCCTGCGGATCCTGCGCTGCGGATCCGTCCCCGCCGGTGGACGCGTCGGGAGCGGTGATCGCGGAGGCATCGGTCGTGCCGGTCGTGCCGACCCCCGGTGCGGTGACGCCGGAGGAGCCGGACGCGAAGGTCGCGGAGGAGCCGGATGCCGAGGTTGCGGAGGAGCCCGCCGGGGCTGCCTCCGGCGCGGCGACTCCGGAGGCGGCGGACGGCATCGCCGGCGCCGGAGCAGCCGCGATGCTCACGGGGGACACCTCGGGTCCGGCGACGCCGAGCGAGATGCCGTACGCGAGGGCGCCGACGGCGAGCGCGGTCGAGGTGAGCGCCGAGGTCAGCCTCCACGGGAGGCGCGCGGATGAGGGCGCGCGCAGATCGCGGCGGGTGGCGCGGTCGTGACGGGTGGCGCGGTCGTGACGGAGGGGTCGCGGTCGGGTCATGGCATCAGCTTTCCGGCCCGTCGTCGCGATCGGGCCTGGTGCCTCAGCATCCGCGGCCGGATCCAAGGCAGGTCCAAGATTGACCCGCCATCAGGAGGTTCATATCCGAGTCCCATCGCGCGCCCTGCCGGATCCGCCCGCGGGAGCACGTGGGACAATGGATCCATGAGCACGTCGCAGCCGCACCGCACGCCCGAGATCGAGATCGCGCGCGTCCGCCGTGCGCCGCGCTGGGGCGTCTTCCTCGGCATCGGCGTGGGACTGGGCGTCGTGCTCGCGTTCCTGCTGACCGCGTTCGGCAATTTCGGGCCCTCGGAGGCCACGCAGGTCTCCTACCCGTTCGGGCAGGTCTTCGGCTTCCTGCTGCTGTGGACGGTGCCGGCGGGCATCGCCGTGTTCGCCGTGATCGCGCTCCTGCTCGAACGCGGCGCCCGCCGCAGCGAGCGCGTGGTGCGGGTCGACCATCAGACGATCGCCGAGTAGCCCGCGCGGGAGCGCGAGCGCAGCGGGTCGAGGAGTGCGCGCCAGCGCGAGCGCGGTGGGGCGAGGAGCCTGCGCGCCTGCCTCGGGTCGTGTCCTTCGTCTCGCTCCGCTCGCTCAGGAACCGGTGGGCGCGCTCGCTCAGGAACCGGTGGGCGAGGTCGGTCAGGCCACCTCGGCGATGACGGGGCGGATCGCGGTGTCGAAGTCCACCGGGTCGTGCCGCAGGCTGTCGGTCACCGCGATGCTGAACGCCCCGATGCGCCAGATCCCGCGCTGCGCGAGCGGCAGCACATGCACGTTCAGCTCGAAGGAGTGCGCGCGGCGTCCGGTGTCGCGCTCGAACTCCGCGAGCGCCGCGGCGTAGGCCCGATACGGGTCGCCGGTGCCCGAGACCGACCGCGAGTAGCGCTGCTGCGCCTCCTTCGCGTACCGCACCACCTCGGCGGCGAGCGGGGCGATCGCCGCGCGCAGCCGCTCGGCACCCGCGGCAGGCAGCGCCACGATGGTGTCGAAGCCGTCGACGAGCTCCAGCGGCGTGCCGGACGGGTGCGTCTCCGGTTCGACGGTCATGTCCCAGTACGCCCGCCACTGGCGGGCGAGGGCGTCGTCCGCGCCGCCGTCGTCGAACGCCCGCAGCGGATGGTCGCGCAGGGTGGGAAGCTCCTCAGGGATCCGGATCCCGAGCCGCTGGCGCAGCGCGAGCGCGACGAGCACCGGGATCCCGGCCTCCTCGCGCACCAGCCACTGCGGCTTCTCGATCATGGCCCCATCGTACGGATTCCGGGGCCCGGGGGCGCCGCCGATTCAGGTTTCGGGGAGCGATGTTCGCCGTGAATCGGCCAGGAAGGCGACGAACATCGCCCCTCGAACGGAAAGGGCGGGTCAGCCGATCGTGCGCGCGACGGCGTCGAACGCCTGGACCGTCCAGAGCAGGCGCTCGCCGTCCTGCGGGGTCGGCCAGGAGGAGAGCTTGGCGGCGACGACGTTCGCCGAGCGGTTGATGTAGACCATCTGCCCGTGGATGCCGAGGGCGAGGAACACGTCGGAGCCCGGGGAGGGGAACCAGAACCCGTTGCGGTACATGCCGCCGGGCATGAGCGTCGGCTCCGCCGCGTTCGCGAACGCCGCGCGGGAGTCCGGTGCGCCGGCGACCGTCTCCGCGATCCACGACGACGGAAGCACCTGCCGGCCGTCCATCGCGGCGCCGTCGCGCAGGAACAGCGTGCCGAAGCGCAGCAGATCCCGCAGCGACGCCGAGACGCCGCCGTCGAACATGCCCGCGCCCACCGCGTCCACGCCGACGTTGGCGCCGAACTCCGCACCCATCGGACCCCACAGCCGCTCGGACATGAGGTCGGCCGCGTGGATCCCGGTCGCGCCTTCGAGCACGAACGCCAGCGCGTCGGTCTCGCAGGACTTGTAGTCGAACCGTCCGCCGTGCGGACCGTCCGCGCCCAGGGAGGCGAGGAAGCCGCGCAGCGTGCCCGGGGTCCCGGGGTGCCGACGAGGCGCCCAGCCGATGGCCTCCTCCAGCAGGCGCACCTCGGCGTTCTCGTCCAGGTAGGCCTCGGAGAACCGCACCCCGGTGCGCATGTCGAGCAGGTCCCGCACGCGCGCGCCGTCGTAACCGGATCCGACCAGCGCCGGGACGTAGGCGGTGACCTGCGCCCCCGCGTCCAGCGCCCCGGCGCCCATGAGGGTGCCCGCCACCGCCGTCGTGAGCGACTTGCTCACCGACATGAGCAGGTGCAGCACGTGCCGGGACATCGTGCCGGCGTACTGCTCGCCCATCACGGCTCCGTCGCGCGCGACGATCCAGCCGTCCGTGAAGGTCGCCGCCATCACGTCCTCGAAAGGCGCCGAGCGCGGCTCCCAGGGATGCGGCACGTCGATGTGGCTGAGGTCCGCCGGAACCGAGGGCAGCGCGAGCGTGCGTCCGCGTGAGGAGATCTCGTGGACCGGCAGGAAGTCCGCCATGTGCTGCATCGACCAGCGCAGGTTGGGCTCCTGCTGCCAGGCCTCGAGCGGGGGGACGAACCCGTCGATCGGCCGGATCCCTTCCGCGGGGACATGGCCGCCCGGTGCGGGAAGCGGCACGGCCCCCGTCGCCGGGGCCGCGCCGTTCCAGATGTCCGCCGACGGGGGAGTCACATCACCGCTCATGGTGCCGGTTCGGTCCCGATCTGCTCGCGCTCGTGCCCGTCGATCTCCGCCGCGGGCGGCAGCGGCGTGGCCGCGTACATCGCCCGGATGGACTCGATGAGGTGCTTCGCGCGGATGGACAGCCGCCCTGTGGGCGTCTGCAGCCGGCCCTTGGTGACCAGGATCCCCAGATCCGCGCCCTTCCAACGGTAGTCGCCCGGGCCGTAGATCCGCAGGAAGAACGATTCCGACTCGCTGCCGAGCAGATGCCAGTCCAGGTCGCCCTGCGAGAACGCGAGGCGGCCGTACGCGTCCAGCACGTACCGGCCGGTGGGCGGGGCCACGTCGATGTGCTCCACGGTCGGATCCGTGTGCTTGATGATCATGTGGCTCCACTGGTCGGCGGCGGCGAGCTCCTCCCAGCGGTCGTTGATCTCGTCGACGTCGAGGTCGAACTCCACCCCGGCGTACTCGAGCAGGTGGAACACGAACAGCGGCACGTCGGCGTAGGCGCCGGCCGTCACGTTCGTGATCGCCGAGGCGCCCGAGATGCGCGGGTTCAGCTCGCCGAGGTACACGTCGCCGGTGTCGGTGTCCAACAGCACGTCGACCTCGAAGAATCCGCGGTAGCCCTCGGCGCTCAGGGCGTCGCCGAGCTTGCGCACGAGACGGGTGGCGGTGCGACGGGTGGCGTCGTCGAGCACGTCCGGGAACATCTCGTTGCCGGCCCATCCGCCGCGATACGGGGTGAGCTCCTTGTGCCCGGTGATCTCGGTCATGAACGGGCCGACGATCGTGCCGTGCCGGGTGAGCACCGCCTCGACGGCGATCGGGCGGTTGTTGATCCGCTTCATGACCTTGAGCTCGGATCCGATGATCTCCTTCGCGTTCTTGCCGAACGAGGCGGGATCGGTGATGAAGTAGGTGGTCTTGCCGGAGTCGCCGTAGGCGGTCTGCACGACGAGGTCGGATCCGAGACCCGCCTTCTCGGCCTGCTCCTGCAGGTCTTCGAACGAGCTCACGGTCGTGATGATGTTGGGAACGCTGGGCACTCCGACGGCATCGGCGATCCGGGTGGTGACCATCTTCGAGTCGAGGCGCTCGCGCAGCGAGGCCCGGGGCAGGATCAGCTCGTAGCCGAGCTCCTCGCAGATCGCCTCGGTCTCCTCGTCGAAGAACACCAGCGCGATGCGCGGCTTCTCTCCGGCCGGCGTGAGCCGGGCGATGTGCGCGCGCACCTCGTGATGGCGCAGCAGCCAGTTGTTGATCTGCTCGCCGCTCGCCCATTCGACGTACGGCTTGTGGATCGGGCTGAACACGCGCGGATGGGCGCCCTGCCAGCTGTCGTAGTAGGCGATGTACGAGAACCCGCGTACCCAGCGGTCCAGGCCCAGCAGGTTGAACGACGAGGCGCCCACGAAGAAGATCGGGGTGCGGTTGGTGCGGAAGAAGTGACGGATCTCCGACATGTTGCGCAGGCCGTGCCGGCGGGCCGGCGCCTGTCCGGCCGCGATCTCGGGATCGAGTGTGGGCGCGGCCACCGGCAGCGGACCCGTGCTCGCCGAGGTCGTGGGCATAGGGACCGGCGTGCGCGCTCTGGATCGGGAGGCGCCGGTCGTCTTCGCCGCGGGTGCGACCGGAGCCTTCGCGGCTGCAGCACTCGCCGCACGCCGTCGCGCCGCCGGCTTCTTCGCGGCGGGCGTCTCCTCCGCCGGAGCAGGGGCGGATCCCTTGTCCTTCTGAGTGCGTGCCACGATCGTCCTCTCCCTTCGCGTCGCGCGGCCTCGTCGCCGTGCGATCTCACGTCCGCGGCGCGCGGGGCGCCTTCAGAGTTCTCTCAGGATCGGGGGAGTCAAGTATTACCAGGTCTGCGGGCGAGGCACCAGGACATTTCCGGATCCGCCCGTCGGAGGCCGTGCGGCCGGGCCGGAAGGACCGCGGTCTCACGGGGCTTCGCACAGCCGCCCGCCGGTAGGATTGTCGGGTGTCCTCCCGCACCTATGCTGAGGCCGGCGTCGATACGGCGGCCGGCGATCGCGCCGTCGAACTCATGAAGTCCGCCGTCCGTGCCACGCACGGACCCGAGGTGCTCGGTGGGGTGGGCGGATTCGCCGGTCTCTTCGACGCCTCGGCCCTGCTCGGTTATCGCCGGCCGCTGCTCGCCTCGAGCACCGACGGCGTCGGCACGAAGGTCGCGATCGCGCAGGCGATCGACAAGCACGACACGATCGGGCACGACCTGGTCGGCATGGTCGTGGACGACATCGTCGTGGTCGGCGCGAAGCCGCTGTTCATGACCGACTACATCGCCTGCGGCAAGGTGTTCCCCGAGCGCATCGCCGACATCGTGCGCGGCATCGCCGAGGCCTGCGAGCTCACCGGCACCGCCCTCGTCGGCGGGGAGACGGCCGAGCACCCCGGCCTGCTCGGCGTGGATGACTACGACGTCGCGGGCGCGGCGACCGGCATCGTCGAGGCGGACCGGATCCTGGGATCCGAGCGCGTGCAGGACGGCGACGTCGTGCTCGCCCTCGCCTCCAGCGGCCTGCACTCCAACGGATTCTCGCTCGTGCGGCACATCCTGGCGAAGGCCGGCATCGGCTACGGCGATCGCTCCGACGAGCTCGGCACGACCTGGGGCGAGGCGCTGCTCGCCCCGACCCGCCTGTACACGACGCCCCTGCTGGGCCTCACCGAGCGCTTCGGCCCTTCGACAGGCTCAGGGGCCGGGGCGGTGCACGCGCTCAGCCATGTCACCGGCGGCGGCATCGCGGCCAACCTGGCGCGCGTGCTGCCGCAGGGGTCCTGGGCCGAGGTGGACCGCTCGACGTGGTCGCCGGCTCCGGTGTTCCGCGTGCTGAGCGACCTGGCCGGCACCTCGCTGGAGTCCAGCGAGGGCACCTGGAACCTCGGCATCGGCTTCCTCGCGGTCGTCGACGCCTCCTCCGCCGCCGCGATCGCCCAGGCGCTCACGGCCGGCGGCATCGACACCTGGCAGGTCGGCACGGTGCGGCTCGACGCCGTCGCCGCGCGTCCGGCCGGCGACTTCGAGCAGGGCGCCAAGGGCGTCGACGGCGGTGCCGTGCGCCTGGTCGGCGCCTACGGGGACAGCGCCCGCGGCCAGGCAGAGAACGGGATGAACTGACCCCATGTGCGGCATCGTCGGAATGGTCGGGCACGCCCCGGTCAACCAGGACATCTATGACGCCCTCCTTCTGCTGCAGCACCGCGGCCAGGACGCGACCGGCATCGCCACCGCGGAGCCCAACGGGGTCATGCACCTGGCCAAGGCGCAGGGCATGGTGCGCGAGGCGTTCCGCACCCGCGACATGCGGTCCCTCCTCGGCAACGTCGGCCTCGGCCACGTGCGCTACGCCACCAAGGGCACCGCGTCGAGCGAGGAGGAGGCGCAGCCGTTCTACGTGAACGCGCCCTATGGCATCATCCTCATCCACAACGGCAACCTCACGAACACGCGCGAGCTGACCGCCGACATGGCCCAGCGCGACCGCCGCCACCTGAACTCCTCGAGCGACACCGAGCTGCTGCTCAACGTGCTCGCGCACGAGCTGCAGTCCACGACGTCGACGGTCGACCTCGACTCCGAGCGGATCTTCGAGGCCGTCGCCCGCACGCATCAGCGCATCGAGGGCGCCTATGCCGTGATCGCGATCCTCGCCGGCTACGGGCTGCTCGCGTTCCGGGATCCGTTCGGGATCCGGCCGCTCGTGCTCGGCAAGCGCGTCAGGGACGACGCTTCGACAGGCTCAGCGACCGACGAGTGGGTGGTCGCGAGCGAGTCGCTCGTGCTCGAGAACGGCGACTACGCCCTCGTCCGCGAGGTCGAGCCCGGCGAGGCCGTCTTCATCACGAACGACGGAACCTTGTTCTCGAAGCAGTGCGCGACGGATCCGACCCTCGCCCCCTGCGCGTTCGAGTACGTGTATCTGGCTCGTCCCGACTCGGTCATGAACGGGATCTCGGTCTACGAGTCGCGCCTGCGCATGGGCGATCGCCTCGCCGACACGATCGCCAAGCATGTGCCGCTCGACGAGATCGACGTGGTCATGCCGATCCCCGACTCCTCGCGCCCGGCGGCGATGGAGGTCGCCCGCAAGCTCGGCATCGAGTACCGCGAGGGCTTCTACAAGAACCGCTACGTGGGCCGGACGTTCATCATGCCGGGGCAGGCGGTGCGCAAGAAGAGCGTGCGCCAGAAGCTCAACGCGATGTCGACCGAGTTCAAGGGCAAGAACGTGCTGCTCATCGACGACTCGATCGTGCGCGGCACCACGTCGAAGCAGATCATCCAGATGGCGCGCGACGCCGGTGCGAAGTCCGTGATCTTCGCCTCCGCGGCACCGCCGATCCGCCACCCGCACGTGTACGGCATCAACATGCCGTCGAAGCACGAGCTCATCGCGCACGGCCGAACGATCCCGGAGATCGCCGAGGAGCTCGGCGCCGACCGTCTCGTGTACCAGGAGGTCGACGACCTCAAGGCGGCGATCACCGAGGGATCCGGTCTCACCGACCTGGATCTGAGCCCCTTCGACGGCCGGTACGTCACCGGAACCGTGACCGAGGAGTACCTGGGCTGGCTCGAGGGATCGCAGACCTCGTGACGGCTGAGGGCGGACCTCTGAAGCAATCGCGGGTCCGGCCGCTCTGGCGAGGACGCGTCCTGGCGGTGCTCGGCATCGTGCTGGTCGCGTTCTCGCTGCGTTCCGCCGTGGCGTCGCTGTCTCCGGTCGTCGACCGCGTGGCGCACGACTTCCCCATGCCCGCGGCCGTCGTCGGCCTGATCGGCACGGCGCCGCCCGTCTGTTTCGGGCTGTTCGGGCTGCTGACGCCGCTCATGGAGCGACGGCTCGGACTCGAGCGCGTCGCGGTCATCGCGCTGGGCGCGGTCACCGTCGGGCTCATCGCCCGTGGCCTCGCCGTCGACGCGACCACGTTGCTGATCGCCACCACTCTCGTGTTCGCCGGCGTCGGCATGGCGAACATCCTCATGCCGCCGCTGGTGAAGAAGTACTTCCCCGACCGTCTCGGTCTCATGATGACGCTGTACACGACGGTGATGGCGTTCTCGACCTTCCTGCCGCCGCTGGTCGCCGTGCCCGCCGCCGACGTCGCGGGCTGGCGGGTGTCGCTGTCCATGTGGGCCGTGTTCGCGCTCGCCGGGACCATCCCGTGGATCGTGATGCTGCTGCGGGCGCGCACCGAGACGTCGACCGCATCCGCCGGGACCGTGCCTCCCGTCGACGATCTCGCGCAGGATCGGGCGCGGGCGGACGAGGCGGATCCTGCCGGGACCGGATCCGCGCGGTCGTTCGAGGACGCGGCCGCGCTGTCCACCGGCCCGATCGTGACGGCGCCGTCCAGCTCGCGCGTCTTCTCCCGGCTGGCCCGGATCCCGCTCGCCTGGACGCTGGCGGCCGTGTTCGCCACGTCGGCGAGCATGGCCTACACGGCGTTCGCCTGGCTGCCGACGATCCTCGTCGAGTACGCCGGGACGACGCCGCAGCAGGCGGGACTGCTGCTGTCCCTGTTCGCGTTCACGGGCTTCCCTACGTCGCTGATCGTGCCCGTGCTCATCGTGCGCTTCCACGCCACCACCTGGCTCTACATGATCGGCGCGCTGGGCGCTGTGCTGGGGCTGCTCGGCCTGCTGCTGTTCCCCGCTCCGTCGATCGTGTGGCTGTGGGTGGTGCTGTACGGCCTCCCGGGCCTGCTCTTCCCGCTCGCGCTCGTGCTGATCAGCATCCGCGCACGGGAGCCGGAGACCGCGGTCGCGCTGAGCGGCTTCGTGCAGAGCTGGGGTTACGCGCTCGCGGCGGTCTTCCCGCTCCTGCTCGGCATCGTGCACACGGTCACCGGCGGCTGGCAGGTGCCGCTGATCGTGCTCATCGCACTGCTCGTGGTCTCGATCCCGGCAGGCATCTACGCCGGGCGCCCGATCACGGTCGAGGCCGCGTGGGAGCGCCGGCACGGCCGGCGCTGGTAGCCAGGTGCGATTGCGGCAGAGAGGTTCAGCGGCTGGCACACACTTGGCGAGCTACTGAGGCTGGTCGCGGGACTGCACGAGGCGCAACCCGAGCCGACGGAACAGGACGTGCCCGCGCGTGACCTCGACGCCCTGCGCGCGACACGCATCGGGAAGCTTCACCTTCCTGCCCGAATCGGGCTGTGAGACCTCGTTCGTGGCGATCGGCATGGTCCACGCCCGGGCCGCGGCTACCAGACGAAAATCGGCCGCGGCGAGAAACTCGACGCGGGCGGTCTCGCGATATTTGTGCGCCGGGCTCATCGCCCACGCCGCGACCGTTTGGAGGTGCGGGAGCGCGGCATCATCCTCATGGAGCCAGAATGTCTTCGGTAGGGCATCGGCCCACTCGGCGAGTTCGTCTTCCTGGCGGGCGAGTTCGTCATGCACGGCCGTGATCGAGCAGATCGTGCCGCGTGCGTGCTCTTCGCGTAGCCAGTCCCAGAATCCCGGAGCCGTTTCGAAGCTGTAGTACGTGTTCTTGGCGTCGATGAAGACGTTCGCGTCGAGCAGGTGGCAGTTCAACGCGTCAGCTTCTGTTCATACTTGTCGATCTGCTGCGCGTTGCTCACCCCGAGCAAGCGGAAGGCGTCGGTGAAGCTGGTGCTGCCGGATCTCAGATCGGCGATCACGGCATGCGACAGGCGCTCGCCAGCCCGATAGGGGAGATTGCTGTAGAAGTCACCGCCGTGCGATTCGTCCTGTTGACGGCGTGCGACCTCACGCATCTCCTGATCGAGCGCGCTGTAGATCTCATCGAAGTCATCCCGGTCGATCAACCGCAGTTCCCGCATCCGCAGCAGGATCACGAGGGGGGAGCACTGGTAGCGGTCTTGGAGGCGCTTTGACTCCGCGGAGGGATCCCGTTCGGACCTGAACTGCGTGCGCAGGTCGTGCTCCGGCACGAGCGACTCCGCGGCGAACGAGTTGCACCATGCCTCGGCGCCATCGGCGTGGGAACGGAGATCGGCATTGTCGAGGGCGTTCTCGGCCCGCAGGATGTGACCGAGCTCGTGGAAGAACGTGAAGAACTGTCCCGCGAGGGTGTCGTCGTGACTGTTCACGAAGATCATCGGCGCCGACGACTCGTACAGCGCGAACCCGCGGAACTCGTCGCGATCGAGTGGCCGGTGCGAGTCATTTCCGACCATGCTCGTCATGACGACGAGCCCGCCCAGGGACTCGAACGATTGGCGCAGCCGCCGGCGGAGCTCGGCACGGGTGCGCCGACGGTCGCCGACGGTGAACTCGAGCGCTTCGGTCGTGCGACGGGCTGCGTCGACGATGTCGTTGAGATCCACCGGGGGGAGTTGTGGTCGCGCGAGGCCTTCCCGCGCCGCGTAGTCGAGGAACCAGGTCTGTCGGGTGATACTCAGCTGAATGACATCGCGAAGCTCAGAACTGGGGTCGTGACGGTCTCCGACAAGGCCGAGGCGGAAGTCGGTCAGGGGGATCTCGAAATCCGGTGGTTCGGTCAGGAACAGCGTGCCGAACGGGACATGCGCCTGTTTCGCGATCTTCTCGGCTTGACGAAATGTCGGGCCGCCTCGTCCGTCGACCCATTCCGCCCAGTTGGCGAAATCGGAAGTGAACGAGTGATCGGATCGTTGGGCGCGAGCCTCCGCCCAGCGAAGAATGCTCGGAGCGAGGGCGAGCTGCGATCCCATCTGCCGACCCTTCCTGTACTCCGTGAGATGAGCTTACGGATCAGGCGATCCCGCAGCACGGCACGACGTGCAAGTGTGGAAAACTGCCGCACCCTACGACATCGTGACCGGATTCCTCTATCGTGATCCGGGCCACCGACGTTTCACCACCCGCGCGCGGATCGTACGGATCTTCTCGGTCCAGGCGGGGCCGACCTTTTGCGTGATTCTCGCGTGATCGCCGTAGAAGCCTATGGCGATCACGGCAGCCCCACGTCCGTCTCTACTCCTCGATCGGGCCGAGCAGCGCGGAGGGGACCAGGCGCAGCGTCGGATCGTCCAGGTGGTCCAGTTCCAGCACCACGATCGTGTTGGCGCCGGAGCGGATCACGGGCGCCGGCACGAACAGCGTGCGCTGCGGTCCCGTGCGGCGGTACCGCCCCAGCAGGAAGCCGTTGACGAGCACGTAGCCCTCACCCCAGCCGGCCGTGTCCAGGAACAGGTCCGACGGGCTCTCGAGCGCGACCTCGGCGGTCCACGCGGACGGGCCCGGTCCGGCGGCGTCCGGCGGCGCGGCGGCCGTGCCGACGGGGGAATCCGCGGCGAGTGCAGCCCCTGCCGCGGCGGAAGGGTCGATCGGAGTCGCGGTCCAGGCGCGCAGCGGCTCGCCGTCGAGCTCCGCCGCGCCGATGAGCCCCTTGGGCTCGCCGAGCCGGTGGTCGTAGTTCACGCGCCCCTGCTCCTCGACGAGCACCGTGAGCACGCGCCCCGGCGGGACCCGCAGCGAGCGTTCGCCGGCGGTGCGCGAGATCCGCCCCACGATCGCGCCGTCGACGCTGACCCGCGCGGCATCGCGGACCTCGCCGAACGACAGCAGATGCCACCCCTCGCCGTCGGAGGCGGGCAGCGCGGTCTCGTACCGCACGAGCGGCGCGAGCGTGTCCAGCTCCTCGAACGAGGGCGGATCCGCGTGCACGGCATCCAGCGCGGGGGCATCGGCCCACGGTCCGAGCGGTCGCAGGTCGGCCGTGGCGGCGACCCGCGGGAGCGCGGCCGGCGCGGTCTCCGCCGGCACCGGCGCGTACTTCGCGATCACGGCGCGGAAGGCGTGGAACTTCGCGGTGGGGTCCCCCGCCTCGTCGAGCGGGGCGTCGTAGTCGTAGGAGGTCGTGATCGGCAGGTAGCGCCCCTTGTGGTTGGCGCCGTTGGTGAGGCCGAAGTTCGTGCCGCCGTGGAACATGTAGATGTTGACCGAGGCGCCGGAGGCGAGCAGGAGATCGAGCTGGGCCGCGGCGTCCTCTGCGCTGGTGGTGTGGTGCACGCCGCCCCACCAGTCGAACCAGCCGTCCCAGAACTCCGAGCACATCAGCGGCCCGGTGCCCTGGTGCGCGCGCAGCGTGGCGAGGCGGCGCTCGACATGGGAGCCGAACGACCCGGTCCGGTGGAGCCCGGGGATGCTGCCGTCGCGGAGCATCCGATCCTGCGGCTGATCGACGGTGGTCAGCGGCACGGTGATGCCGCTGGCGCGCGTGAGGTGCACGAGTGCGGCGAGATAGCCGGCGTCGTCGCCGTACGCGCCGTACTCGTTCTCGATCTGCACGAGCACGACGGGGCCGCCGCGATCGACCTGGCGCGGCGCGACGATCTCGTACACGCGGCGCAGGAACGCGCCGACCTCGGCGAGGAAGAGGGGATCCGAGCTGCGCAGGCGGATCCGCTCGTCGCGCGTGAGCCAGACCGGCAGGCCGCCGTTGTGCCACTCGGCGCAGATGTAGGGCCCGGGGCGGACGATCGCGTCCATCCCCTCGGCGGCGACGAGGTCGAGGAACCGGCCGAGATCGTGCTGCCCGGTCGCGTCCCACTCTCCGCGCCGGGGCTCGTGCGCGTTCCACGCCACGTAGGTCTCGATCGTGTTGAGCCCCATCAGCCGGGCCTTGCGGATCCGATCCGCCCACTGGTCCGGATGCACCCGGAAGTAGTGGATCGCGCCGGACAGGATCCGGTGCGGCTCCCCGTCGCGGAGGAAATCGGTCTCGCCGATCGAGAAGGTGGTCACGGGGATGCTCCCTGGGCGCCGGAGGACGCGGACGGATCGGGGAGGGAGCGCGTGCCCCCTCCCCGACGGTGATTACTTGTTGACGGCGAAGCCCTGGGCGTTGCCGTACTTCACCAGAGCGTCCTGCCAGGCCTTGAGGCCCGCGTTCAGGTCGCTCTTGTTCTGGTAGGCCTGGCCGACGGTGTCGCCGAAGATGCTGTTCGCGTACACCTGGAACGGCAGGTAGCTCCAGCCGCTGCGGACGTCCTTGGAGCCCTGGGTGAGCACCTCGTTGATCTTCTGACCGCCGAAGTACTCCGGGGCGGAGGCGAGGAATGCCGGGTCCTCCAGGTCGGCGGTGGTGGACGGGAACCCGCCCGACTTCAGGAACACGTCGATCGACGCCTTGTCGCTGTTCAGCCAGCGCAGGAAGGCAGCCGCCAGGGCCGGGTTCTTCGACTGCTTCGTGACCGCCTGGCCACCGCCGCCGTTCTCCGAGTTGGCCGCCGTGCCGTCGTAGGTCGGCGTCGGAGCGACCCGCCAGTCGCCGGAGGCGTTCGCGACGCTCGACTCCAGCACGCCCGGCATCCAGGCGCCGATCACGAGCGAGGCGATCGAGCCGTCGCCGAGGCCCTTGTACCACTCGTCCGACCAGCCGGGGGTCGTGGAGAGCAGCCCCTCCTGGGAGAGCTGGTTCCACACCGAGGTCCACTTCTTGGTGCCCTCGTCGGCCAGGTCGATCGTGACCTTGGTGCCGTCCGTCGTGAACGGCTTGCCGCCGGCCTGCCAGATCATGCTCGTGGCGAAGCCGGAGTCGCCGGTGTCGGCGGTGATGTACTTGGTGGGGTCGGCGGCGTGCAGCTTCTTGGCGGCGGCGACGTACTCGTCCCAGGTCTTCGGCACGGCGATGCCGTAGGCGTCGAAGACCTTCTTGTTGTAGAACAGCGCCATGGGACCCGAGTCCTGCGGGAGCCCGACCAGCTTGCCGCCGATGTTCACCGAGCCCCAGGTGGACGCGCTGTACTTCGACTTCAGATCGGCCATGCCGTACGCCGACAGGTCCACCAGGGAGTCCGAGAGGGCGAACTGAGGCATCGCGTAGTACTCGATCTGCACGACGTCCGGAGCGCCGGATCCCGCCTTGATGGCGTTCTGCAGCTTGGTGTACTCCTCGGTGTTGGTGCCGGCGTTGACGAGCTTGACCTTGACGTTCGGGTAGGTCTTCTCGAACGCGGCGACCTGGGCCTCCGCGCTGGGCGTCCAGGACCAGTAGGTGATCTCGCCGCCCTTCTTCAGCGCGGCGTCCAGGTCCGAGGCGGATCCGGATCCGCCGGACGCGCCTCCGGCGGAGCAGCCGGCCAGGGCGCCGATCGTGGCGATGACGGCGGTCGCCGCGATCAGGGTGCGGCGCACCGTGCGAGTGCGTGCCATGGGTTTCTCCTTCACTTCGTTGTGCGTGCGGTGCAGGGGGTGCGTCACTGCTTGACGCTGCCAGCGCTGAGACCCGCCTGCCAGAACCGCTGCAGCAGGAGGAACGCGATGACGATCGGGACGATCGTGAGGACGGACCCCATGATCACGAGGTTGTAGATGGGCTGGGCGCTCACGCCGGAGGCCTGCGCCGCCCACTGGTTCAGGCCGACGCTGAGCGGATACCACGAGGGGTCGCTGAGCATGATGAGCGGCAGGAAGTAGTTGTTCCAGGTCGCGACGACGGTGAACAGGATCACGGTCACGACCCCGGGGGCGAGCAGGCGCAGCGCGATCGTGAAGAAGATCCGGAACTCGCCCGCGCCGTCGATCCTGGCGGCCTCGAGCAGCTCGGCAGGCACCGCGTCCGAGGCGAACACCCACATCAGGTACAGCCCGAAGGGGCTGATCAGCGACGGGATGATCACCGCCCACGGGGTGTTCGTGAGCCCCATCTGGCTGAACAGCAGGAAGGTCGGCACCGCGAGGGCGGTGCCCGGCACGGCGACCGCGCCGAGGACGACGGCGAAGACCGCGCGCCGGCCGGGGAAGCGGTACTTGGCGAGACCGTAGCCGGCGAGCGTGGCGAGCAGCGTCGCGCCGCCCGCGCCGAGCACGACGTAGAGCACGGTGTTGCCGAGCCAGCGCAGGAAGATGCCGTCGCGATAGGTGAGGGTCTGCACGAGGTTGTCGACGAAGGCGAAGTCGTTCGAGAACCACAGTCCGAACGATCCGAACAGCCCCGCCTGCGTCTTGGTCGCACTGATCAGCAGCCAGGCCAGGGGCACGAGCGTGTACAGGGCGTACAGCACCATGACGAGGAGCAGGAGCTTCGAGCTGCGGGTGTGCGGTCCGCGCGCGGTCGTGGCGGTGGTCATGTCAGCGCACCTCCGCCCGGGAGCCGCGCAGCTGCACGACGTAGGCGATCACCGCGGTGATCACGCCCATCACGATCGCGATGGTCGCGGCGTAGTTGAACTGCTGACCGGCGAACGACAGGTTGTAGGCGTACATGTTCGGCGTGAAGTACGTGGTGATCACGTTCGGGGCCAGAGGCCGCAGGATGTTCGGCTCGTTGAACAGCTGGAAGCTGCCGATGATCGAGAAGATCGTGGCGATCACGAGTGCGCCGCGGACCGCGGGGATCTTGATGGCCGTGACGATGCGCCACTGCCCTGCGCCGTCGAGGGCGGCGGCCTCGTAGAGGTCGCCGGGGATGGTCTTCAGCGCCGAGTAGAAGATCAGCATGTTGTAGCCGACGAACTCCCAGGTCACGATGTTGCCGATCGAGGCGAGGATCCATTCCCGCGCGAACGGGGTGAGCAGCTCGAAGCCGACGAGATGGTTGATGTTGCCGGCGAGCCCGAACTGGTCGCCGTAGATGTACCCCCACATGAGCACCGCGACCACCGCCGGCACCGCGTACGGGAGGAACACCAGGATCCGGAAGAACGACGCGCCGCGGAGACGGCCGCTGTCGATCGCGAGCGCCGCGCCGAGGGCGAGGACCAGCATGATCGGCACCTGCACGATGAGGAACAGCAGCACGCGCCCGAACGACTCCCAGAACTGCGGGTCGGTGAGAGCGGCGACGTAGTTGTCCAGGCCCACGAACGCGTTGCCGCCGATCAGCTGCTGCCGGAACAGGCTCAGGTAGACCGAGTAGGCGAGCGGTGCGAGGAACACGAGGGCGAACACGATCAGGAAGGGCCCGACGAAGGCCCATCCTCTCCAGTCCGCCCGGTCGCGGCCCGGCGTCCGGTGCTGCAGTGTCGTCATCGACGTCTCCTCAGGTCGGGATCGGATCCCTGTATGTCAACGTCAACATACACATGTCCGCGCTAATGTGTCAACGTCAACAGAAAGGAGGACGGATGAGTGCGAAGGATGAGGCGCGGACCTCGGATCCGGTCGTGTCGACCGTGCGCCGGCGCGACCCCTCGCTCGAGGACGTCGCCCGGGCGGCGGGCGTCTCCGGGCAGACGGTCTCCCGCGTCGCCAACGCGAAGGGCTACGTCGGGGCCGCGACGCGGGCGAAGGTCGAGGCGGCGATGGCGGAGCTCGGGTATCGGCCCAACAGCGCCGCGCGGGCGTTGCGCTCCGGCCGCTTCCGCGCCATCGGCGTGATCATGTTCACCCTCGCGCCGTACGGCAACCACCGCACGCTCGACGCGATCGCCGTGCGTGCCGCGCAGGCGGGGTACGCGCTCACGCTCATCCCGGTGGATCCGGGCAATCTGTCCACGGTCAGCGGCGCGTTCCACCGCCTGGCCGAGCACGCCGTGGACGGGATCATCATCCTCATCGAGGCTCACCAGCTGGACGGATCCGAGATCGAGATCCCGCCTGGGCTCCCGATCGTCGTGATCGACTCGAACCAGCGGTTCTCGCACCCGTTCGTCGACAACGATCAGGCCCTCGGTGCGCGTCAGGCCACGGAGCACCTGCTCGACCTCGGCCACGACACCGTCTGGCACGTCGCGGGACCGGCGTCGTCCTATGCGGCGAGCCGCCGGCGGGAGGCGTGGAAGGCGGCGCTCGAAGCACGCGGGCGGCGTGTTCCCGACGTCTCCTGGGGCGACTGGTCCGCCGAGGCGGGGTATGCCGCCGGCCGCGAGCTGGCGGAGCGCGACGACGTGACCGCGATCTTCGCCGCCAACGACAGCATGGCGATCGGCGTGCTCCACGCTCTGCATGAGGCGGGCCGGCGGGTTCCGGAGGAGGTGAGCGTGGTGGGCTTCGACGACGTCGCCGATGCGAGCCATGTCTGGCCGCCGCTGACCACGATCCGGCAGCGCTTCGAGGACATCGGCGCGCTCGCGGTCGATGCGCTCATCGCCGAGCTCGAAGGATCCGCGGGCGAAGGCGAGACCGATTCGGCGCCGGGTGATCCCCAGCTCATCCCGACCGAGCTGGTGGTGCGCGCGAGCACGGCCGCGCCGCGGGGCTGAGCGTTCCGCCCTGCGCCTCACGACGGCGGCCGACGGATCGTCGTGCACGCACCGGGCGGCCCGGTCAGGCTGCCGACTCAGCCTACGACGACCTCGTCGCCCACGCGGATCGTGCCGCCGACGCCCGAGGTGTCGCCGACGGCGCCGCTCACGCCGGGGAGGATCAGCAGCCGGCCGAGCGTCGGCTCCTCCTGTCCGACGGATCCGGTGAGCGTCTTCAGCACGCTCGCGTCGCGCTCCCCGGTGTCGGGGTTCGCGTGGGTCGCGAGGCAGCGCACGATCGGCCCCGCCGTGGCGAAGCGCACCTCGCCGATCGTGACCTCGCCCTGCCAGTCCAGCTCGTCCCAGGCGTCGACGCCGCCGATCACGACGTTCGAGCGGAACCGGCGGTCATCGACCTCCTGGGCGAGAGCGGCGCCGAGCGCGGCGACGCTGGCCTCGCTGTGCACCGAGACGTAGCCGCGCCCGCGGTCCTGGAACCGTGCGCTCTCGCCGTCCCCGACGAGGGCCAGGGGCAGGCGCCCCGGGCGCTGCAGGCGCTTGGCGTCGGGGGAGTCGAGCACGAACGCCGTCACTGCGTCGACGAGCGCGGCGCGGCCGTCCTCGTCCAGACCGGCCTCGACGAGCGTCTGCCCCTGGTGGTCGATGCGCACCCGCCGCGCGGCATCGTCGTACCCCAGCCGCAGCGCGGCGAGGCCGGGGAACGTCTCGAGGGCGAGCCCCTTCGACTTCGGCCAGTAGTCCCGTCCGTCGCGCTCCTCGGGGGTCGCCGCATCGGCGAAGCGGAACGCGAGCACGCGGTCGCCGGCGATCCGCCCGTCCGCCTGCACCGTGAGCGCGGGCAGCTTCTCGGGCGTGAAGCCCTTGACCGGATGGCGGTAGAGCGCGACGACGTGGGGCATGGATCCATCCTCGCAGGGCGGCCAACGATCCCTGCGCCACCCGCTGCCCCGGCGTCCCATCCTGCTCCCGTCCCTCCCGTCCGGCCTCCCGTCCCTCCCGTCCTGCTCACTGGTCCCAGATTGCGGGTTGCCGGCGCTCAGAACCGCCATTCGCGACCAGCGAGGGGAGAGGACCAGCGAGGGGAGAGGACCAGCGAGCGGACGGATCGAGCGGACGGAGCGAGACCGACGGGAAGCGCGCAGAGGATCGCGTCAACGACGAACCCCGCCGCGAGAGCGCTCGGGCGGGGTTCGGATGACGAGGCTCAGGCCTTTTCGAGCTCGTCCTCGTCTTCGTCGGCGTACTGATCCGCCCACTTGTCGACGTACTGGTCTTCCTCGGATGCGGGATGACCCAGCTCGCGCTCCAGCGCGGAGTAGTTCACCGAAGGGCTGTACGACTTGAGTTCGCGAGCGATCTTCGTGTGCTTTGCCTTCTGACGGCCACGGCCCATGCGCGAGACCCCCTTACTGTAAGCAACGGACGGGGAACGGGGCCCGTTGTCTATTTCCGGCACCGGCTCGCGGCCGGTAAGAGTAGCATCCAGGATAGCACGAGGGCCACCTCACCTCGCCGTGACGGGACCCGCGACCGCCAGCCGGAAGGGAACGACGAGATGAGCGACACCGCCTCCACGCCCGACGACCAGGAGCTGCAGAATCCACAGCTGCAGAAGGCCGTGATCGTCGCCCTGCGGCCGGGCCAGCCGCCACGCGTGCTCGCCGAGGCCATGCGCTATGCGGGGCTGCTGACGGCGCCGCTGGTCGTGGTGCACGTCGACGTCACCCGGTTCGTGACCTTCGAGGATCCGGACGGGATGGTGCATTCGGCGCCCATCGACCTGAACATCGATGCGGGTGCCGAGGAGTTCGCCGAGCTCCGGCGCGAGGTCGAGCAGGTGCTCAGCGGGTCCGGGCTCACCTGGACCGCGCGGCAGCTCGTCGGCGACCCGGCGCTCGCCATCAAGCACCTCGCCGGCGCGCTGGATGCACAGCTGATCGTCGTCGGCACCCGCAGCCGAGGGATCGGCGAGTCGATCCGCGAGTTCTTCACCGGATCCGTCGCCGCCCGGCTCTCGCATCGCCAGTCCCGGCCGATCCTCGTCGTCCCGCTCGAAGAGCCGATCGCCGACGACAAGAAGGATCCCTGGGCGGAGTAGTCGGACCCGGATCAGCGCCTTCGGCGGTCGTGGAGCGAGGACGCGCCGCGACGGCGCTTCCGGAGTCGTTGAGCGAGGACGCTCAACGACGGCGCCTTTCGAGGTCGTTGAGCGAGGACGCGCAGCGACCGAGACGAAACGCGGCCACCCGCGAGGGTGCGGCGTTCGTCTCGCTCGGCCTTCGGCCGGTCCCCGAGCCTGTCGAGGGCGCTCAACGACCCCGCGGGAGGACTCTCACCCGCGCAGGCCGGCCAGGGCCGAGGTGACCGCGTGGGCGGCCGCGTCGAGGGCGTGGTCCAGCTCGGAGACGATCTTCGCGGGCAGCGTGCCGCCGCGCGCCACGTGCGTGCGCAGGTCGGCGCGCACCCGGGCGCGGAACTCGTTGATCGAGGCGTCGGCGCGGCGCAGCTCCTCGCGACTGGTGATCCGTTCGTCGGCGCGGGCGGAGGCCTCGCGGTGCGACGACGCCGTGGCGCCGGAGCGCTCCTCACGGGCGGCGGCGGCCAGATCCGCGCGGAGGCTCTTCATGGCCTCCTGCACGCTCTGGCGCACCTCGTTCGCGATCAGGCGCACCGAGTCGTTGAGCCCCGCCTCGATGCCCTGCAGGTCGCCCTCGCGGGCGGCGAGCTCGGCCCGGCCGGCGTCGGTGATCGCGTAGATCGTGGTGCGGCCGTCGACGGTCTTGGTGACCAGGCCCTCCTCTTCGAGCTTCGCGAGGCGCGGGTAGATCGTGCCCGCGCTCGGCGTGTACGTGCCCCCGGTGCGGTCGGTCAGCGCCTGGATGATGCCGTAGCCGTGCTGCGGCGCCTCGGCCAGCAGCGCGAGCAGGTACAGGCGCAGATCCCCGTGGGAGAAGACCGCGGGGCTCACAGCAGGTCCTCTCCGTCGGAGGTGAACGACACCGGCGCCTCGGCGGCGTCGCGGCGCAGCACCGTGATGTCGCCGGAGACGGTGTTGGCGCGCACGTCGGCGAAGGATCCGGACAGCTCGCCGCGGGATCCGGTGAAGTTCGAAGGCCCCGACGATCCGCGCGGCACGCCGTCGATCGTGATCCGGCCGCTCATCGAGCGCGCGACGTAATTGGCGGCGAGGTCCTCGTCCAGGCGCACGGTCGCATCGCCGGCGACGCTGTTCAGCGACACCGTGTTCACGGCGCCCGTCGCGTCGATGAGCATCGCCCCGGAGACGCTGTCGATCGTCGCCTTGCGGATCTCGCCGGTCAGTGCGACGCTGCCCGAGACCGTGTTGGCCATGGTCGTGCCGTCGAGGCCGCGCACCTGCACGTCGCCCGAGACCGTGTTGATGTTCAGGTCGCCCGTGTGGGTGTCGACGATGAGATCGCCGGAGACCGTGTTCAGGCGGGCGTCCTCGGCGAGGCCGGACACGAGCGCCCCCGCGCTCACGACCCCGAGCGTGAGGGCGATGTCGCGGGGGACGGCCACGCTGATCTCCGCCTTCGGCCCGCCCGCACCGAAGTTGCGGAACACCTCGAGGAAGTTGTCCCACCCGATCTGGGGGTGGTCGATCTCGATCTGGGTGCCGTCGGATTCGACGCGCAGGTCCTTGACGGTGACGTTGTGCACCTCGATCCGGATGCCCGGCTCGTCGTGGGCGATGACGTCCACCTGCCCGCCGACGAGTCCGATCTTGAGCTTCGACGCGCGCTCGATGTCGATCACGCGCTCCTGCCCGGGGGCGATGAGCCACTTCTCGGTCATGTCTGTTCTCCTGAGTCGGGAGGATCCCGGATCCGACGATTCGAGATATATCGTGTTAATGAGCATAACACGATATATCTCGATCTTGTCAAGAGGATGCGGATCGAGCCCGTCATCGCGCCTGCCTGTTCCGTTCCCCTCCCTTGGCGTACTCTCCCTCCCCGCAGCGGCGCGCGCAGGGGGAGGGAATCGCGCCGCGGGGAGGGAAACGTGCAGTGGGGAGGGCGACGTGCTCCTGGGATCCCGAGATTCCGGACGCGGACGCCGGGTCCTCCGGGTTCGAAGCGCGCACATGACCGCATCCGCGCCGGGGCTGCCGCCGGGTGCGCGCTGTGAAACGGGAGGGGGCGACTCAGATGGTCGGCGGGGTGTGCCAGATGCGGTCGATGTAGTCGCGGATGGAGCGGTCGGACGAGAAGAAGCCGCAACGCGCGACGTTCAGGATCGCGGCGCGGGTCCATGCGTCCTGGTCGGCATAGGCGGCGTCGACGCGCGCCTGGGCGGCGACGTAGGCGGCGTAATCGGCGAGCACCATGAACCGGTCGTCGTAGAGCAGGTTCGACACGATCGGCTCGAACACCGAGCGGTCACCGCCCGAGAAGGCGCCCGACGCGATGAGGTCGATCGCGCGCCGCAGCCCCGCATCCGCCTGGTAGAACTCGCTGGGGCGGTATCCGCGGCCCGACAGCGCCTCGGCCTCGGGCTCGGTCATGCCGAACAGGAAGAAGTTCTCGTCGCCGACGAGCTCGCGGATCTCGACGTTCGCGCCGTCGTCGGTGCCGATCGTGAGGGCGCCGTTCAGCGCGAACTTCATGTTGCCGGTGCCGGAGGCCTCCTTGCCGGCGAGGGAGATCTGCTCGCTGAGGTCGGCGGCCGGGATGACGCTCTCGGCGAGCGTGACGTTGTAGTTCGGCGGGAACAGCACCTGCAGGCGGCCTTCAAGCCGCGCGTCGGCGTTGACCGTGGATCCGACGGCGTTGATCAGATGGATGATCCGCTTCGCCATCGCGTAGCCCGGGGCGGCCTTCGCGCCGAACACCACGGTGCGCGGCTGCAGCTGCTCGAGCGGGATCCGCCCCGAGATCACCCCTTCGTACTCGCTCACCACGTGCAGCACCTTGAGCAGCTGGCGCTTGTACTCGTGCAGGCGCTTCACCATGACGTCGACGAGGTGCCCGTCGCCGACGCGCATCCCGTCGCGGGCCTGCAGCACGTCGTTCAGGCGGCGCTTGTTGGCGGCCTTCACCGCGGCGAACGAGGCGCGGAACCCGGCGTCGTCGGCCAGCGGCTCGAGCTCGCGCAGCCGCTCCAGGTCGGTGACCCAGCCGTCGCCGATCGCCTCGGTGATGAGCGACGACAGGGCAGGGTTCGCGAGCCGGAGGAAGCGCCGCGGGGTCACTCCGTTGGTCACGTTCGTGAACTTGCCGGGGTAGAACGCGTCGAAGTCGGGGAGCACCTTGTCGCGCAGCAGCTGCGAGTGCAGTTCGGCGACGCCGTTGACCTTGGATCCGGCGACCGTCGCGAGGTAGGCCATCCGCACCGCGCGCTCGGGGAACTCGGCGATGATCGACATGTTCCGGATCCTCAGCTCGTCGTCGCCGAAGCGCGCGCGCACGGCGGCGAGGAACTCCCCGTTGATCCGGTAGATGATCTCCAGGTGCCGGGGCAGCAGGCGGCCCAGCAGGTCGACCGACCACACCTCGAGGGCCTCCGGCAGCAGCGTGTGGCAGGTGTAGGCGAAGCACTGGCGGGTCACGTCCCACGCGGTGTCCCAGTCCATGCCGCGCTCGTCGACGAGCACGCGCATCAGCTCGGGCACGGCGATCACCGGATGGGTGTCGTTGAGCTGGAAGATCACGCGATCGCCCAGCCGGGTGAGGTCATAGCCCTCGGCGAGCATGGTGTCGAGGAAGTCGCGGATCGACGCGGCGACGAAGAAGTACTGCTGCTGCAGGCGCAGCTCCTTGCCCTGCGGCGTCGAGTCCTCGGGGTAGAGCACCTTCGAGATGTTCTCCGCGAAGGTCTGCGCGCGGACGGCCTCCTCGTAGTCGCCGGAGTTGAAGATGCGCAGGTCGAAGGCGTCGGTGGCCTTCGCGCGCCAGAGCCGCAGCGTGTTCACGCGGCCGTTCTGGAAGCCCGGGACCATGTAGTTGCACGGGACCGCGCTCACGTTCCACGCCGGCACCCAGCGGGTGCGGCTGACTCCGCCGTCGTCGTACGTCTCGGTGCGCCCGCCGAACGAGACCACCTGCGCGCGCTCCGGGTGCGGGAACTCCCACGGCGAGCCGAGCGTCAGCCAGGCGTCGGGCTGCTCGACCTGCTGGCCGTCCTCGAACGTCTGCCGGAAGATGCCGTACTCGTACCGGATCCCGTATCCGATGCTCGGGACGCCGAGCGTCGCGAGCGAGTCGATGAAGCACGCGGCGAGCCGGCCGAGGCCGCCGTTGCCGAGGCCCGGCTCGATCTCGTGCCCGCGCAGCTCGTCGAGGTTCAGCCCGCAGGCCTCGAGCGCCTCGGCCGCGACGCCCGTGAGTCCCGACGCGAGGAGGTTGTTGTCGAGCTGCCGGCCCAGCAGATACTCCGCCGAGAGGTAGCAGACGCTCTTGGCCTGGGTCTCCTTCTGCTGGCGCAGGTCTTCCAGCCAGCGCCCCATCAGGTAGTCCCGCACGGTGTGCGCGAGGGCGATGTAGCGGTCGTTCGCCGTGGACGCGCTCAGCGCGACGCCGCAGTCGAAGTTGAGGGTGCGCAGGAACTCCGCCACGAACCCGTCCACGGTCGCGGGAGGCGGAGTCACCGGAGCCAGAGCGAGCGGGTGCGTCGCCCCCTCCGGGTGCGGAGCGGTCACGTCGTGCGGGTGCGGGGCATCGGCGGTGGTCACGGTACGAACGTACCGTGTGGGCCGCACGCGCGGAGAAGCAATTGACATTGACGTAACGTCAACTTCTAGCCTGGTCTCAGGACGACGGAAGGAGGAGACCATGGCACACCGGGACTGGTCGATCCAGGAGATCGCGCGGCTGACCGGCACCACGAGCCGCACCCTGCGGCACTACGACGCCATCGGCCTGCTGCCCCCGACGCGGATCGCCGCGAACGGCTACCGGCACTACGACCAGGGCGCGCTCGTGCGCCTGCAGCGCATCCTGCTGCTGCGTGAGCTGGGGCTGGGGCTGCCGGCGATCGCCGAGGTCGTCGGGGCGGTCGCGGCAGCGCAGGAAGCACCCGGCCGTTCCGCGAGTCCGATCGCCGCGGCCCTCGATGCGCCCGGATCCGGTCGGTCGGCGAGCGCCGCGATCGAGGCGGACGCGCTCGAGAATCACCTCGCGCTGCTGCGCACGGAGCAGACCAGGCTGGCGCGGCAGATCGCGTCGGTCGAGCACACCATCACCACCTTGAGAGAAGGAGAGCAGCTCATGCCTGAGAACATGTTCGACGGCTTCGACCACGCCCAGTACCAGGACGAGGTGGAGACCCGCTGGGGGAAGAAGGCCTACGCCGACAGTGACCGGTGGTGGCGCGGACTGGGCGAGGAGGGCCAGGCGTCGTGGAAGCAGCGCGTGGCCGACCTCAACCGCAGCTGGATCGCCCTCGCAGAGGCGGGCGCGGATCCGGCATCTGCGGAGGCGCAGGACGTGGCGCGCCGTCACGTCGAGTGGCTCACCGGCATCCCCGGCACACCGGCATACGGTGCGGGCGGCGACCGCAAGGCGTACGTCTCCGGTCTCGGCGAGATGTACGTGGCGGATCCGCGCTTCGGCGCGAACTACGCCACCGCTGCGGATCGCTCCGCCCAGGCGGTGTCGGGAACGGCAGGAACCGCCGGCGCGGAGTTCGTCCGCGACGCCCTGCGCATCTACGCGGAGGGCAACCTGTAGGTCGCGGGTCTTCTGGACGTTGAGCGACACTTCGACTCGCTGCGCTCGCTCAGTGCGGGTCTGCGCGAGACGAAATGGTCTGGTTCGGGTGGGTGCGGCGTTTCGTCTCGGTCGCCTGCGGCGTCCTCGCTCAACGACCCCGGTTTTCCGGACGTTGAGCGAGCGGAGCGAGACGAAACGCGGCGCGCTCAGCGATCCCGGGCTTCTGGACGTTGAGCGAGCGGAGCGAGACGAAACGGTCTGGTTCGGGTGGGGACGGCGTTTCGTCTCGGTCGCCTGCGGCGTCCTCGCTCAACGGCCCCGGTCTTCTGGTCGTTGAGCGACACTTCGACTCGCTGCGCTCGCTCAGTGCGGGTCTGCGCGAGACGAAACGCGGCGCGCTCAGCGATCCCGGTCTTCTGGTCGTTGAGCGACACTTCGACTCGCTGCGCTCGCTCAGTGCGGGTCTGCGCGAGACGAAGGACGCGGGATCGCGCTGTGGACGCCCCGGGATAGGCTGGCACCACGATGGGCATCTCGCGGCGAACCCTGCTCGTCGGCGCCGGAGCCGGTGCCGTCGCGGTGGTGCTCGCGGCCTGCACGCCCGAGCCGCAGCCGACGACGTCGCCCACGACCGCCCCGCCCTCGCCGGCACCGACGGTCCCGCCGGGTGCCGCGCCGAAGCCGTCCGCCTGGATGCGCAGCACCTGGTCGACCGATCCGTACTCCCGCGGTGCGATGAGCTATCTGCCGGCCGGTGCGACCCCGCAGCTGCGCCAGGATCTCGCCGAGCCGATCGGCGACCGGGTGTTCTTCGCGGGTGAGACGACGGATCCGGACCATCCCGGAACGGTGCCCGGCGCGATCGACTCGGGGCAGCGGGCGGCGGCCGCCGTCATCGCGGCCTCGGCGAGCGGGGAGAGGATCGCCGTGGTCGGCGCCGGCGCCGCCGGTGCGACCGCCGCACGCGCGCTCGCCGACGCCGGGCGCACCGTGACGGTGTTCGAGGCGCGTGAGCGCACCGGCGGCCGGATCCAGACCGTCGCCGACAAGAAGTGGCCGCTGCCGGTGCAGCTGGGCGCGTGGCTCTCGGCGGGCGAAGGGTCCGGCACCCTGGGTGCCGCGCTCGCGGCCCAGGGCGTCCACCGGCTCGGGTTCGACACGCCCACCGGCTGGTCGAAGGACGGCGCCGCGCCCACGATCGATCAGGGCGCGCTGCAGGGCGCCCTGCAGCGCGCCGCGAACGCGCCGTCCGACGAGCCCGTGGCGGCGGCGCTCAAGGCCGCCGGCGCCGACCCCGCCGATCCGGCGCTCGCCGCAGCGCTCGCCTGGGTGCAGGCGACCACGGGGGCGGACGTGGCGAAGGCGTCGAGCTGGTATCCGCCGGCGTTCGTCGCTGACGGTCTCGTGGGCGCGGACGGCGACCTCGGCGTACTCGTGAGCACGCCGCTCGACGGCGTCAAGGTCACGCTGGCCTCACCGGTGACGCGCATCGCGCATGACGACTCCGGGGTCAGCCTGCGCCTGGGCACGGGGGAGTCGCTGTCGTTCGACCGTGTCATCGTGACCGTGCCGCTCGGCGTGCTGCAGCACCAGGCGATCGAGTTCGCGCCCCCGCTGCCGTTCGGCCACCGCGGGGCGATCGCCGCGCTCGCCTCGGGATACGTCGAGACCGTGTGGGTGCAGTTCGACGACCCGTTCTGGAAGGTGGACGCCGACCTCTGGCACGTCGTCGGCGGCGACGGCCCCATCCGCACCTGGCTCAACCTCCGGCCCGTCACCGGCAAGCCGGTGCTCGTGGGTCTGGTCGGGGGTCCCGAGGCCGAGGCCTTCGCCACGCTCGGAGACGGTGACGCGGAGGCCGTCGTGCGCGAGTCGCTGCGCTTCTTCGTCGCCGCGACCCCGACGCCCTGACGTCAGGCCGGATCCGGCGCTTCCGGATTCTCCTGCGGATCCGGATCCGGATCCGTCGGGTGACGCAGATCCGCCCGGGCCGTCGAGTGACGCAGATCCGTCCGGGCCGTCGTGTGCAGTCGGCTCAGCGCGACCAGCCCGCTCGCCACGAGGGCGAAGATCGCGAGCGCGATCACGCACGTGAGGATCATCTCGAAAGGACCCGAGACCTGTCGCGGGTCCAGGAAGTAGTAGGGGTACCAGCCGACCACGCCGCCCCGCCAGATCGTGAACGCGCCCCAGACGGCCGGGTACAGCACGACGTACGGCACGATCCGCCAGGAGGCCGCGCGGCGGCCGGGGCCGAAGACCCAGGCGACGACGGTCCACGCCGGAAGAACGAAATGCAGCACCACGTCGGACCACGGCACCCAGATCGGGATGCCGTGCACGCCCGCCTGCCAGACGATGAGGGCGAACGCGAGGCCCGCCGTGATGGTCCAGCTGAGCACGACGGCTCGCGCCGTGGTGAGCCATCTCGGGTCCTCGGGCGTCCGCAGCGCGATGACGCCCGCGATCAGGGCGAGCCCGGCGAACACGATGTTCGACTCGATCGTGAGGTATGCGAGGAAGTTCTGACCGGCGATGGTCTGGGAACCGAGCCCCCAGAACAGGCGGTCCACGAGGGCGAGGACGCACACGGCCGCGGTCAGCAGACGCGACCAGCCGAACGCCGTCCTCATCCTCACTCGCGCGTCGTCCTCCTCGGCCGGATCGGCACGACGGCCGCTCGGGCCGGGCCGTCCGCCACCCGGCCGAGTCTACGTAACCCCGGATGGGCGGGGGTCATGCCCGGGGCTGCGTCCCCTCGATGAGCGGCACCTGCCGCGACACGTCGGGCTCGCGAGGTCGGGCTCGCGGGGTCGGGCTCGCGATGTGCCGGGCTCGCGATGTGCCGGCTCGCGACGTGTCGGAAACGGAGAGGGTGCGGCGTGTCGCCTCGGGCTCGGCTCCCCGGCGCCTCGGCGCACCTCAGCCCTCTCCGTCTTCCGCCAGGAGCCGCGCCGCGGGTTTCCCGCCGAGAGCCGCGCCGCGGGTCGCCATGCACGCCGGGTTTAGGCTGGCGGGCGTGAACTCGCCCGTCCCGCTCCGCCTGGCGCTGGTCGTGGCGGGAGGCGTGATCGGCACCGCGGCGCGGCTCGGACTGGGCCTGGCCCTCCCGGCCCCGAGCGGCAGCGATCTCGGCGCGGTGCCGTGGGCCACGCTCATCGCCAACCTCGCCGGCGCATTCCTCATCGGCGTGCTCGCCGCGCGGCTGCCCGGATCCAGCGCCGTGCGCATCCTCCTCGGCACCGGGGTGCTCGGCGGGTTCACCACCTACAGCTCGTTCACGGTCGGCAGCGTGACGCTGTGGCATGCGCAGCCCTGGCTCGCCGCGGCCTACGCGCTCGTCAGCCTCGTGCTCGGCATCGCCGCCGCCGCGCTCGGCCTCGGCCTCGCCCGCCCCCGCTCCTCGCACACGCAGGCGCACGGATGAACCCGCTGCTCTTCCTGTCCGCGGCGCTCGCCGGGGGTGTCGGCGCCGGCCTGCGATACCTCGTCGACCTCGGTGTGGCGCGTCTCGTCGGCACCCGCTACCCGTGGGGCGTGCTGGTGATCAACCTGACCGGATCCTTCGTGCTCGGCATGATCACCGGCGGCTTCCCGGGTGCGGCGTTCATCGTCGGCGCGGGCCTGCTCGGCGGCTACACCACCTTCGGCACGGCCATGCTCGACACGGTCGCGCTGTGGCGGGACGGATCCTCGCGCGCAGCCGCGTTCAACGCCGTGGGCATGCTGCTCCTCGGGATCCTCGCCGCAGTCGGCGGTCTCGCGCTCGGCGCCGCGCTCGCGGGCTGAGACCGGGGCTCCTGGGTCGGGTCGGGTTGAGCGAGGACGCGCTTGCGCGACCGAGACGAAACGCCGCGCCCTCGCGAAAGCACCGCCCCGGACGTTGAGCGAGCGAAGCGAGACGAAACAGTGAGGCGCACTCCGAGGCGGCGGCGTTTCGTCTCGGTCGGCTGCGCCGTCCTCGCTCAACGACCCCGGAGGAAACCCGGCTCCGCCGTCCTCACTCAACTGTCCCAGAGGAAACCCGGCTGCGCCGTCCTCGCTCAACCCCGGGATGGGGCCGTCGGCTGCGCCGTCCGGTCCCTAGCGACACTTCGACTCGCGGCGCTCGCTCCGTGCGGGTCTCCGCGAGACGAAGTCCTCTCTGGGGTCGTTGAGCGAGGACGCGCTTGCGCGACCGAGACGAAACGCCGCGCCCTCGCGAAAGCACCGCCCCGGACGTTGAGCGAGCGAAGCGAGACGAAACGCGGCGCCCCGCAAGGGCACCGCGTTTCGTCTCGGTCGCCTCCGGCGTCCTCGCTCAACGACCCCAGAGGAAACCCGGCTGCGCCGTCCTCGCTCAACGACCCCAGAGGAAACCCGGCTGCGCCGTCCTCGCTCAACCTCGGGATGGGGCGGTCGGCTCATCGTCCGATTCCTGAGCGACACTCGACTCGCGGCGTCGCTCCGTGCGGGTCTCTGCGAGACGAAGGGTACTCGACGACCCGGCGGCGCGGTGTGGATCCGTTCAGTCGCGGACGCGCACCGACAGGCAGGTCACGCAGCCCTCGAGCTTCTCGAACTCGCTGATCGGCGTCACGATCACCGTCAGTCCGCGGTCGCGGAACAGCTGGGCGCTCTGCGGCGCGTCGGAAGACATCAGCACGGTGTTCTCATCGAGCACGACGACCGCCGTGCCGTGTTCTTCGGGCACAGCCAGGAACTCCGGGTAGATCGACGGGTCGTCGACGAGCGGCGGGTAGCCGATCACGGTGCCGTCGGGCAGGGCGGTCACGCCGCTCTTCAGGTGCAGCACCTTGGTGACCTCGACCGGGACGACGGTCCAGCCGCGCGGCGCGAGCAGAGCGTCCATCTGGCGGATGCCCTCGGCGTTCGTGCGCAGGGTCTGGCCGACGTAGACCGTGCGGCCGACCTTGAGCACGTCTCCGCCGTCGAGCGTGCCGGGCGCCTCGATCGAGGCGTATTCGATGCCGGCCTTCTCGAGGGCCGCGCGGGTCGTTTCGATCTCGCCGCGCCGCGAGTCGGCGCCGGGGCGGGTGAGCAACGCGATGTCGCCGAACATCACCACGGTGTCCTCGACGAACACGCCGTCGGCGTGGGAGTCGTCGGGCTCGATGTCGATGACGTCCCAGCCCAGCGAGCGGTACACCTCGACATACGCCTCCCACTGCTGCTGGGCGAGCTCGGGGTCGACCGGCACGCGCTCGAGATGGGTCAACTCGCCCTCGGCGAGACGGGGCGACGGGCGGCGGACGAGAAGGCGCGACATCGTCCCAGACTAGACGGGCGACCGGTCCGGCGTTCTCGATACACGAACGCATCTAGACTCGTGGCAGCGGAGCCGCACCCACGCCGGCCGTCCGCACGCGCCGATCGAGAGGGTCTGACGTGTCCAACCTCGCCGTCCTGAGCCTGCGCAACCGCGCCCTGATCGCCCTCATCACGATCGTGGCGGCCGTGTTCGGCGGGCTCGCGCTCACGAATCTCAAGCAGGAGCTCATCCCCTCGATCGAGTTCCCGCAGCTCGCGATCGTCGCCGGCTACCCCGGGGCTTCGCCCGAGGTCGTCGAGCACGACGTGTCCACCCCGATCGAGACGGCGATCCAGGGCGTGCCGGGGCTGGACACCTCGACCGCGACGAGCACGACGAACTCCTCCGTGATCCAGGCGTCCTTCACCTATGGGACCAACCTCGCGACCGCCGAGCAGAAGATCAATCAAGCCATCGGGCGGATCAAGGCACAGCTGCCGGACGGGGTGGATCCGCAGGTCATCACCGCGTCGATCGACGACTTCCCCGTGATCCAGGTCGCCGTGACCGGCTTCTCCGATGCGGAGGCGGCGCAGCAGCGCCTCACGAACACGATCATCCCGAAGCTCGAGCGGCTCAAGGGGGTGAACGCCGCCTCGCTCGTCGGCGGGCAGGGCAAGCGCCTCACGATCACGCCGGACAGCACCGCCCTTCTGGCGGCGGGGCTCTCCTCGACCGCGATCAAGGACGCGCTGCAGCAGAACGGCACGCTGTTCCCGGGCGGATCCATCACGGAGGACGACAACACGCTCACGGTGCAGACCGGTGAGAAGCTCACCAGTGTCGAGCAGATCCAGGCGATCCCGCTGATCGGCGCGACCGTTCCCGGCGCCACGGTCGGATCCGTCGCGAAGGTCGCCATCGACGGGGATCCGGTCACGTCGCTCTCCCGGGTCGACGGCAAGACCGCGCTCACGATCGCCGTGACCAAGCTGCCGTCGGCGAACACGGTGGATGTGTCCAAGGCCGTCACCGGGCTCATCCCGCAGCTCAAGAAGGATCTGCCCGGCGCCACGTTCACGACCGTCTTCGACCAGGCGCCGTTCATCCAGCAGTCCATCGAGTCGCTCGCGCAGGAGGGCCTGCTCGGCCTCGTCTTCGCGGTGATCGTGATCCTGATCTTCCTGCTCTCCGTGCGCTCCACCCTCGTCACGGCGATCTCGATCCCGACCAGCGTGCTCATCACCTTCGTCGGGATCCAGGCCTTCGGGTACTCGCTGAACATCCTCACACTCGGTGCGCTCACGATCGCGATCGGCCGCGTCGTCGACGACTCGATCGTCGTGATCGAGAACATCAAGCGGCACTACGTCGGTGGAGCCGACAAGAAGACCGCGATCCTCAGCGCCGTGCGCGAGGTCGCGATGGCGGTCACCGCCTCGACCATCACCACGGTCGCGGTGTTCCTGCCGATCGCGTTCGTCGGCGACATGACCGGCGAGCTGTTCCGTCCGTTCGCGCTCACCGTGACCATCGCGATGACGGCGTCGCTGCTCGTCGCGCTCACGATCGTGCCGGTGCTGGCTTACTGGTTCCTGCGTCCGGGCAAGCCGCTGCTCGGCGCCGACGGCCACGCCGGGGCCCTGAGCCTGTCGAAGGGCGACCCCGAGCACGAGGATGCCCCGCCGAACCGCCTGCAGAAGGCGTACCTGCCGGTCCTGCGCTGGACGCTGAAGCACTCCTGGATCACGGTCCTGCTCGCCGTCGTCGTGCTCATCGGCACGCTGGCCGCGGCCCCGCTGATGAAGGTGAACTTCCTCGGATCCAGCGGGCAGAACACCTTCACGATGACGCAGAAGCTGGGTCAGGCGCCCAGCCTCGACGCCGAGGACACGGCGGCGCAGAAGGTCGAGGAGGCGATCAAGGACATCGCCGGCATCAAGACCGTGCAGGTCTCGATCGGATCCAGCGGATCTGCCCTGCGCGACGCGTTCTCCGGTGGCGGATCCGGCATCACCTACTCGATCACGACGGATCCGTCGGCGAACCAGGAGACCGTGCAGGCCGACGTGCGCGCGGCCGTGAAGGACCTCGACGGCGTCGGCGAGATCACGATCGCCGCCAGCGAGGGCTTCGGATCCAGCGACATCCAGGTGAAGATCACGGCGCCCGATGAGAAGACGCTCGGCACGGCGACCGACGCGCTCGTGACCGAGCTCAAGGGCTCCGCCGGCGTCAACCAGGTCACGAGCAACCTCGCCGCCTCGCTGCCGTACATCTCGGTGCAGGTCGACCGCGCCGCCGCCGCGAAGGCGGGGCTCAGTGAGGTCGCGGTCGGCGGGATCGTCTCGCAGGCGATGCGCCCGCAGCAGATCGGATCCGTGGAGATCGACGGATCCTCGCTCACCGTCTTCCTGCAGAGCGCGAACCCGCCGACCACCGTCGACGAGCTGAAGGCGCTGACCATCCCGAGCCGGGCGGGGCTGATCCGCCTGGACCAGATCGCGACCGTGCAGCAGAGCGAGAGCCCGGCGTCGGTCACGACCCAGCGCGGCCAGCGCACCGCGACGGTCTCGGTGACCCCGAAGGGCAACGACCTCGCGAGCGCCTCGGCGTCGGTGTCGAAGGCGATCGCGAACGCGAAGCTCCCCTCGGGTGCCGACGCCTCGCTCGGCGGTGTCGTGACGCAGCAGCAGGACGCGTTCGGTCAGCTCGGGCTCGCGATGCTCGCGGCGATCCTCATCGTCTACATCGTGATGGTGGCGACCTTCAAGTCGCTGCGCCAGCCGATCCTGCTGCTCAGCTCGGTGCCGTTCGCGGCGACCGGCGCGATCCTGCTGCAGATCGTCACCGGCGTGCCGCTCGGCGTGGCCTCCCTCATCGGCGTGCTCATGCTCATCGGCATCGTCGTCACGAACGCGATCGTGCTCGTGGACCTGGTCAACCAGTACCGCGAGAAGGGGATGAGCGCGCACGACGCGACGATCGCCGGTGGATCGCGCCGCCTGCGCCCGATCCTGATGACCGCGCTCGCCACGATCTTCGCGCTCACCCCGATGGCGCTCGGCGTCACCGGCCACGGCGGGTTCATCTCGCAGCCGCTCGCGATCGTCGTGATCGGCGGCCTGGTGTCGTCGACCGTGCTGACCCTGCTCGTGCTGCCCACGCTGTACAACCTCGTCGAGGGCGCCAGGGAGCGCCGGGCGGCCCGGCGGGCGGCGAAGGGTGGGACGGATCCGGAAGGCTCCGGGTCGGGTGGGGCAGGATCTTCGGATCCGTCGAGCGGCGGTTCCGGCGCGACGCGGAGGTCTGCGGATGCGGTGTCGGATGCGACCGCGGTGACCGCGGTGGGCGCGGTGGGCGCGGCGAGTACGGCTACTGCGGCGGGCGCGGCGGATCCCGCGGACGCAGGCACGGCGACCGTGGCTGGCACGGCGAGCCCGGCAAGCGCGGTGAGCCCGGCGGAGTTCGCGGATGCAGGCACGGCGACCGTGGCTGGCACGGCGAGCACGGCGGAGTTCCCGGACGCAGCCGCGGCAAGCACGGCAAGCGCGGTGAGCACAGTGCGCGCGGCGGATCTCACGCACGCAGGCGCGTCGGATCCCGCTGCGGCGGTTCCGGACGCTGCGGTGGCCGACGCGGAGATCGCGGCACCTGGGGTCGCAGAACCGGACAGCATGGCGGCAGGCCCGGCGTCCCCGCGGCCCGCGGAGGGCGGGGCCGTGGAATCCGGGATCGCCGATTCGGCTCCGGACGGGAGCAGCGCGGAGCCCTCCACATCCACGAGCAAGCTCGCAGCGGTCGCGGCAGCGTATCTCGATGATGCTCGTACGTCTCCGTATCACCCCACCCGACGCGAACTGCGCGAGCACGGTCTGCCAACCGCGGAGCAGCGCGACTGAGGAGCTCCGTCGCGGGGCGCGGATCCGGAATCGCCGTGGCGGACGCCTCCGCGCGGATCCGGAATCGCCGTGGCGGACGCCTCCGCGCGGTCTACCCTCCGGGGCTCTCTCGCTGTGTGACGCGCGATCGAGAAGAAGCGTCGCGCGCTGCGCGCCGAGCGCCGCGCCGGGGACTGCGAGCACGCGCCGGGGCTGCGGTCAGATGGTGAGACGGCCATCAGGTGGCGGGCTGCGGTCAAGCGGCGAGGCGGTGATCAGGCGGCGGGGCGGAATCGTCTCGGTGGCGGGTCGACGTTCCGGAAGAAGTATCGCAAGGCCGGCCGCTGCGACAGCGGGATCTGCTCGCCGTCGCGGTGATGAAGCACGAATGCGTGCTTCCCCCTCCGGGTGATCAGCCATCCGCCGTGGTGCAGGTTCATATGGTGGAACCTGCACAGGAGGATGCCGCGATCGATGTCGGTGCGGCCGTGGTCTCGGGCCCATTCGTCGATGTGGTGGGCTTCGCAATACGATGCGGGCCGGTCACAACCGGGCCAGCGACATCCGCCGTCGCGGATGGCGAGTCCGATCCGCTGCCGTGGCGTGAACAAGCGTGATTCGCGGCCGACATCGAGCGGGTTTCCGCAGGCGTCGACGGTGACTCTCACCGCGCCCGCTTCGCAAACCCGCCTCTCGGCAACCCCGGCGGGCAGGGTGGTCAGCCCGTCTTCGGTCAGAGCGATTCGACCCGCCACGCCGTCCGCATCCACGGTCTGCACAAGTCGGAGCCCCGCCTGTCGGGCGCCGAGCACCGACTTCGCGTCGGCGAGGACCCCGGCACGGATCAGGTCCAGGAAGAGGTCGTAGGAGAGCTGGTCGTTGGTGCGGGCGTCGGCGGTCAGTTCCGCGGCGGAAGCCTTGTCGTCGGGGTCGACGAAGCGGGGTCCACCGCGCCGGGGGCGCATGGCGGCGGCGACGATCTCGTCGAAGAATGCTCCGCCCTCGTCGTCGAACGCGATCGAAGCGCGCTTCGCGCCGTCCTGGTCCGTCCAAGTCCGCAGCGCCCGCCGTTCGTACCGGTTCAGGAATCGTGCCTCGGCTCCTTCGGGATCGAGGACGTCCCGGATCGTGCGGGCGGCGCCCGCCAGTTGTTCCGGAGAATCATGTCCGGCGGCGGTGATGAGCTGCTCTGCGGCGGCGGCCCATGCCTCCCGCACGGCCTCGGCGGTAGTGCCGTCGCATCCGGCGGCATCGGCATCGGCATCGACCTCGACGCCGGTCGGCGCGGTTGCGGGTCGGTCGGGCGGCTCGCCGAGCCCACGCCGGATCGCGTCGTGCTGCGCTGTCGTGATCGCGCCGGACAGCACGGCCCGTCCCAGCGCCGCATGCCAGGGCAGACCGTGATCCGCCCGGACCGCTGAGCCGCCGTCGGCCGGAGTGCCCGCGGATGCGCCACCATCGGTACCCAGCCCGGCCGGATCCTCCGGATCCCCGTTGCGGGCCTCCGTACCCGCGCCCGCATGAACCGCGCCGCTGCGTGCGACCTCGCGGAGGGCCTCGCCCACCCGCACCTGCCTGGCGGCCTCTGCCTTGGAGACGCCGGTCAGGTCTTGCACCAGAGCGACGGTGTTGCGGTGGCCGCGGGACTGAGCGAGCCCGCCGTGCCCGGCGTCGCGGGTGGAACGCGCCGCCACCGCTCCGGCGCCGACCGCGCGGATCCGCTCGCTGCACCGAGAGAGCGCATCCGCCGCGGTGATCACCCGCACGCACTGGTCGTCGTCGAGGCGGTCCATCGCCGATACCAGATCCGTTGATTCGAGCACGTCACCGAGCAGCTCGCGCAGTGTTGTCAGCTGCGCTTCTGCTTCGGTGAAAAGTTCCATGCTTCATTCTCTCGAGTCCCACCGACATTGGGAGAGATATCCCGGAATCTGTGGACAACTTCCCGAACCCGTGGCCTGTGCGGGCCAGGCGCGGCCTGAGCGCGATGCCACCTGCGTGCCGCTCGATGAGCGTGCGGCGCAGGCCGCGTCAGGTGCGGCGTTTCGTCTCGGTCGGCTGCGCCGTCCTCGCTCAACGACCCCGTCGAGCGGCGCCGACGACCCGTCGAGCGGCGTTTTTCGGCGGGTGCGACCCTGCCGAGCCGCCCTCGACGACCCTGCCGAGTCGCGCTCGACACACGCTCGAACCGCGCCGGATGCCGCGACTGGAGTGCCGGGTGATCAGCCGAAGGGGCACGCTCCAGACCGCCGATCGCAGCCCGGCATCATCGGGCTGCGACCACCATCCGCACCGTCAGCCGAGCGTGTGCTCGTGGATCGCCGTCGTCAGGGTCGTGCCGTTGAGGTCGAGGTAGAGCACGCGCTCGGTGACGGTCATCGTGACCGTGTTGCGGCGCTCGAGCAGCGGCACCGCCGACTCGATGAAGCCGGGGTCGAAGCTGTAGAGGCGGATGTCCTCGGCGCGGTGGATCCGCTTGCCCTCCCACGGAGACATCACCTTAGCTGGATCGCGGTGGGTGTAGACCACCGTGCGCTCGGCCAGCCGGCTGCCGTAGTGCAGGCGCTCGGCGTCGGGGGCGCCGACCTCGATCCATCCGGCGATGCGCCCGGTCAGGTCGCGCACGACGACGGCGGGCTCCTCCGTGGAGGAGAGCCCCTCGCTGAACGCGACGCCCTCGGCGAACTCGAGCCCGTAGGCGAGCAGCCGGGTCAGCATGTACGCGTCGGTCTCGGAGGGGTGCCGCGCCACGCGCAGCGAGTAGTCCTCGTAGACGCCGCGGTCGGTGTCCGCCAGCTGCACGTCGAAGGTGTGGATCGTCGCCCCGATAGCCATAGGGGCTCAGCCTACGGGGTGTGCCACGGGGATATGTTGAGCGAGGGCGCCTCAGTGGTCGCTGCGCCCGCTCAGCTGACCGAGTAGGTGATCCAGGATCGGATCCAGCACCGCGAGACCGTCGCGCACGCCGCCCCGCGAGCCCGGCAGGTTCATCACGACGGTGTGGCCGGCCACCCCGGCCACACCGCGGGTCAGCAGCGCCATCGGGGTCGCGGCGAGGCCACGGCGGCGCAGCTCCTCCATGAGCCCGGGGATCTCGCGGTCGAGCAGAGCCGCGGTCGCCTCGGGCGTGCGGTCGTCGGGGGAGAGTCCGGTGCCGCCGGTCGTGAGCAGCAGATCGGGGGCGCCGTCGAGCGCGGCCGCGAGGGCGTCCGCCACGGAGGCGTCGGCGACGACGACCGGATCCTCGGTCTCGAACCCGCGCTCGGCCAGCCACGCGCGGATGATCGGCCCGGTCTCGTCGGCGTACACGCCCGCGGCGGCGCGGGTCGACACCACGAGCACGGTCGCGGAGCGGGCGGGGGCCGGTGTCGCGTGGTTCGCGTCCGCGGTCACTCCGCGGTCCAGTCGCCGCTCTTGCCGCCCGACTTGGCGAGCACCCGGATGTCGCCGATCACGGCGTGCTTGTCGACGGCCTTGATCATGTCGTAGAGCGTGAGCGCCGCGACGCTCGCGGCCGTGAGCGCCTCCATCTCGACGCCGGTGACGCCCTTCGTGACGGCGGTCGCGAGGATCCTCACGCGGTCGCCCTCCGGCACGAGGTCGATCTCGACCCGGCTCAGCGGCAGCGGGTGGCAGAGCGGGATGAGCGCGGAGGTCTGCTTCGCACCCATGATGCCGGCGATGCGCGCGGTGCCGAGCGCCTCGCCCTTGGGCAGCGATCCGTCGGCGATCTTCGCGACCACGTCGGCCGTGGTCTGCAGCACGGCCTGCGCGCGCGCCTCGCGGCGGGTCACGGCCTTCTCGGTCACGTCCACCATGTGCGCGGATCCGTCGGCCCGCAGGTGCGTCAGCTCGGTCATGCTCGTCTCCTCCGATTCGGTCTCCGATGACCGAGCTTGTCACGTTTCGCCGAGGGATCCGCCGGATGTCCCGGTCGGGCGGGTCGTCGTCGGCGGAGCGGGCGGATCGGGACGGCCCCGGGCTCAGCCGTCGGCGGGACCGTCCCCGGCGGACTCAGCCCCCGGCCCGGGCTCAGCCGTCGGCGGGACCGTCCCCGGCGGACTCGGCCCCCGGCCCGGGCTCAGCCGCCGGCGAACGGCGGCAGGATGTCGACGGACTCGCCGAGGGGGCGGGCATCGTCGCGGCTGACGGTGCCGTCGACGAGGAAGGATCCGGAGCGCAGCACCTTCGCCATCGGCTCGCCGTAGCGTCCGAGCAGCTCCGCACGCAGGGCGCCCACCGTCGGCAGGGCGTCGGGGTCGCCGATGGTCAGCCGCTCCTGATCGCGGCCGGCGGCCTCGGCAGCCGCGGCGAAGTACCGCACGGTGATGGTGGCCATGTCCCCAATCTAACCCGTACTTCGGAAAATATCATCCGTATCATGGAAAGTAGATCGTCTGGCGGGGCGTTCCCCGCGTACACTCGATCCTATGATCGCGCTCGTCGAGCCGGGGCCGGAACTGTCGCCTGACCACATCGCCCGGTACAGCCGTCAGCTCATGCTGCCCGGCTTCGGCGAGACCGCGCAGCGGCGTCTGCGCGCGGCCCGCGTGCTCGTGATCGGCGCGGGCGGCCTCGGCAGCGCGCTCGTGCCCGCGCTCGCCGGCAGCGGCGTCGGCACGATCGGCGTCATCGACGACGACGTGGTGGAGCTGTCCAACCTGCACCGCCAGCTCAGCCACGGTGTGGACGACATCGGCCGGTCCAAGGTCGGCTCGCTCGCGGACACCGTGCGCGACATCGATCCCGGGATCCTGGTGCGTCCGTATCGCGAACGCGCGACCGCCGAGACCCTGCCGGGGATCCTGGCCGAATACGACCTCCTCGTCGACGGCAGCGACAACTTCCCCACCCGCTACCTCGCCGACGACGCGGCGAGACTCGCGGGAAAACCCCTGGTCTGGGGTTCCATCCTGCGCTTCCAGGGGCAGGTCGGCGTCGCGGTGCCCGAGGTCGGCTTCCGCGACCTGTTCCCCGTGCCGCCGGCCGCCGACGAGGTGCTCTCGTGCGAGCTCGGCGGGGTGCTCGCAAGCCTGTGCACCGCGATCGGATCCTTCATGGCGACCGAGGTCGTCAAGCTCATCGCGGGCATCGGCGAGCCGCTCGTCGGCCGGGTGCTGTTCTACGACGCGCTCACCGCGCGCACCCGTGAGATCGGGTTCGAGCGCGCCGACGAGGCCGAACCCGTGAACGGGCTGATCGACTACGAGCTGTTCTGCGGCACAGGTTCCGGCCGCTCCGACGACGCGGCGGCGAGTGTCTCCGCCGCCGAGGTGCTGCGACTGCAGCGCGAGGGACGGGTGCGGCTGCTCGACGTACGCGAGCCGCATGAGACCCTGCTGCGGGGAATCTCCGGAGCCGAGGCGCTGCCGCTCGGCGCGCTCCGGGAAGGGCAGGATCCGGCGCCGGGAGATGGATCGCTCATCGTCTTCTGCGAGCAGGATCCGCGCTCGCGACGTGCGGTGCAGGTGTTGCGCGAGCGCGGCATCGAGGCGCGTTACCTCGTGGGCGGCATCGGGGCGTTCGCCGCGGTCGGGGGCGAGACCGAGGGCGGAGGCGCCGCGGATGAGGCGAGCGCCCGGAAGGAGTCGGAGTGAGCGAGCGGGCCATCATCAGCGACGAGCCGCTGGATGAGGCGGTCATCCGGGCGGCGGTGGGCGATGCCGCGCACGGCGCGACCGTGATGTTCTGCGGCGTGGTGCGCGATCACGACGGCGGGCAGCCCGTGCGCTCGCTCGACTACCGTGCACACCCCGACGCGGAGCGGTTCCTGGAGGAGATCGTGGAGCGTGTGGCGGCGGAGACGGGGCTGCTCGTCGCGGCCGCGCACCGGGTCGGCGACCTGCGGATCGGCGATGTCGCCCTGTTCGCGGCGGCGTCGGCAGGACACCGCAAGGAGGCGTTCGAGGCGTGCGAGCGCCTGGTCGAGGAGATCAAGCGCGGCGTGCCGATCTGGAAGCGCCAGCACTACGCCGACGGCGTCTCGGAGTGGGTCGGGCTCTGACCCCGCGGCGATCAAAGCCGAGAATGGCGTCGTTACTATCGTTTAGGAGCATTAAACCTGAGTAACTCGTGCGATACTCAGGTCATGACGAAGACCGGGTCCGCGGCGGGAGACGTCTGGCCTGCTCACACGGTTGACACGTTGCCATGGCGTCAGCAGAATCGCGGCGGCGCCCGTGCGGATCGCATGCTGTCATCGGTCGACACGATGACGCCGCCGATGATCGCCGCTCTCGACTACATGCCGCCCATCGCGACGATGGTGGCTTCCGAAGCGGCGCTGCTCGCGGTGGCGCAAGCGGATACGGATGCCGAGGGCCACTCCGCGGCGATGAGCCGGTTCATGATGAGGACCGAGTCCGTGGCCTCGTCCAAGATCGAACGCATCACCGCAACGGCGGTCGACTATGCGAAGGCGCTCGCGGGGAACCGCTCGAACAGCGCGGCGACGAGCATGGTGGCTGCGAGCACGGCACTGCACGACCTCGTGACCGGCGTCGCCGCACACGGGCGGTTCACGATGGAAAGCCTCCTCGCAGCGCACCGGGCGCTGATGAAGGACGACCCGTTCGAAGCCGCGTACGCAGGGCGCCTGCGCGACATGCAGAACTGGATCGGCGGCAGCGATTACTCGCCCCGGGACGCTCTGCATGTGCCGCCCGCACCGGAACGCGTGCCTGTGCTGATGGACGATCTGATCGAGTACCTGAACCGCGACGACGTGCCCGTGATGGTGCAGGCGGCGATCGGGCACGCCCAGTTCGAGTCGATCCACGCGTTCACCGACGGCAACGGCCGCATCGGCCGCGCGCTCGTCTCTGCCGTGCTCCGACGCCGCGGTGCGACGCGCAACGCCGTGGTCCCGCTCGCCAGCGGCCTCCTCGCGAAGCGCGATGACTACTTCGCCGCACTCGGTGACTACCGAAAGGGCGCGCCTGCGCCTCTGATCGAGCTGTTCGCCCGCTCGGCACGGGCAGCCGCCGTCTGCTCCCGTGCATCGATCGCTCGCATCAAGGCTCTGCCCGAGGAGTGGTTCTCCGAGCTGCGGCCTCGCGCCGGCTCGGCTGTCGCGGCCCTCATCCCCGCGTTCTACGATCACCCCGTCATGGCAGCCGCGGAGATCGAGAAGCACTCGGGATCGTCGGAGCAGCAGACCTATCGAGCCATCGCCCAGCTCGCAGAGGCGGGATTCATCCAGGAGATCACGGGACGCAAACGCGATCGGGTCTGGGTCGCGGCCGAGCTGCTGGCTGAACTCGACGACCTCGATCGGCGGATCCAGGCGGCGATGGCGGACTGACCGAAACGGGAGGGCGTCGGCTGTGGAGATCTGCTCGGCCGCCGGCCGTCGGGCGCCTTCCTCGCTCCCGTCGCGAAAAGTGCCGCTCTGGCCGCCGGATAGCGGCACTTTTCGCGACGGGAGCAGGAGTGCAGGGCGAGTATGTGAGCCGGGTCAGCCGCCGATGTAGCTCATCTCGATGCGGTGCCGGTCGGCGCGCAGCTCAGGTGTGAGCGAGGACCGGATCTCGGAGTAGCGGTCGTCGCGCACCCCCCAGATCTGCGCGAGCGCCGTGGTGAGCTCGGCGTCGTCCGCACCGCCACGCAGCAGCGCGCGCAGATCGTGGCCCTCGGTCGCGAACAGGCAGGTGAACAGGCGCCCCTCGGTGGAGAGGCGGGCGCGGTTGCAGGTGCCGCAGAACGCGTTCGTGACCGAGGAGATCACGCCGATCTCACCGGATCCGTCGACGTAGCGCCAGCGCTTCGCGGTCTCGCCGGTGGCGGTCGGCGAGAGGGGCTCGAGCGGGAAGCGCGCGTCGATCGTGGCGACGATCTCGGCCGAGGGGACGACCTCGTCGAGGCTCCAGCCGTTCGTGGCGCCGACGTCCATGTACTCGATGAAGCGCAGCACATGACCGGTGCCGCGGAAGTGCTCGGCGAGGCTGAGGATCTCGCTGTCGTTGAGGCCTCGTTTGACGACGGTGTTGAGCTTGACCGGCATGCCCGCGGCCTGGGCGGCGTCGATGCCCTGCAACACCCGGGCGACGGGGAACTCGACGTCGTTCATCCGTCGGAACAGCTGGTCGTCGAGGGAATCGATCGACACGGTCACCCGGTCGACACCCGCCGCCTGGAGGGCTTCGGCCTTGACGGCGAGAGCGGATCCGTTCGTCGTCAGCGCGATCTCGGGCTTGGCTCCGTCCCGCGTGCGCAGAGCCGCGAGCCGGGCGATCAGATCCTCGATCCCGCGGCGCAGCAGCGGCTCGCCGCCGGTGAGGCGCAGTTTGCGGACGCCGTTCGCGAGCGCGGCGCGGGCGATCCGCTCGATCTCCTCGAAGGTGAGGAGTTCATGCCGTTCCAGGAATGCATAGTCGCGACCGAACACCTCGCGCGGCATGCAATAGACGCAGCGGAAGTTGCATCGGTCGGTGACCGAGATCCGCAGGTCGCGCAGCGGACGGTCGCGGGCGTCGAGGACGCCGGTCGACGGCAGCTGCATGGGCGACATCGGTCGGCCTCCTTTCGAGGGGCAACCGTAGCACCGGCGCGGCTGTGCGGGATCCGTTCCGGCTCAACGGACCCCGGGAGGGCGCCGCGTTTCGTCTCGCTCCGGCTGCGCCGGTGCTCGCTCAACGACCCCGGGGTGTGTTCAGCGATCTCGGGGGTTGGTTCAGCGATCTCGGGGTGCGTTCAGCGATCTCGGGGTGCGTTCAGCGACCCCGGGGTGTGGTTCAGCGATCTCGGGGGTTGGTTCAGCGATCTCGGGGTTCGCTCAACGACCCCGGGGTTTCGCTCAGCGACCCCGGGGTGCGTTCGAGGACCTCGGGGGTTGGATCAACGACCCCGAGGCGTGGCGGCGCGGAGGGAGACGTCGGCCTCGTCGATGCGGAATGAGAGGCGCTGTCCGGGGCGCAGGCCGAGGCCGACGGCGTGCGTGGAGGGGCAGTCCACGGCGACGCCGGGATGCTCGGCCGTGTGCAGCCGGATCCCGCCAGGGATCGGATCGAGCTGTGCGACGCGCCCGGTCCAGCGGTTCGGCACGGGGGCGGATCCCGGATTCGCGGGGAGGCCGGGTCTTCCGGAGTCGATGGGCGGATCCACCCGCACCGATCCCGGCGCGAACACGACGCTGCCCGTCTCGCCGGCCCGCAGCGCCTCGCCGTGCCCGCGCAGCATCAGCCCGCCCGCGTGCACGACGTCACCGCCGGCGCCGACCGCGTCGAGGCGGTTCACGCCGGCGAGCGCGGCCACGAACTCCGACTGCGGGTGCCCGAGCACCTCGGCGGTGCTGCCGCTCTGCACCACGGCGCCGTCGTGCATCACGAGCGTGCGCGCGGCGAGGATCAGCGCGTCCATCGGGTCGTGCGTGACCAGCACGATCGGGATCGCGCGGCGTCCGTCGCCTGCGGCGGAGCCGTCGACGGTGGCCTGCTGCGCGGCGATGAGGCGGCGGGCCTGCGCGGCGGACGGCGCGTCGAGCGCGGCGAACGGCTCGTCCAGCAGCAGGGCATCGGGCTCGGATGCCAGCGCGCGCGCGATCGCGGCACGCTGCTGCTGACCGCCGGAGAGCTCGGCGGGACGGCGTGCGGCGAGGCCGCCGAGCCCCACCTCCTCCAGCCGCGTCTCGGCACGGCGGCGCGCCTCGGCGCGGGGAACGCCCTGTGCGCGCGGGCCGAACGCCACGTTCTCGCGCACGGACAGGTGCGGGAACAGCAGCGGGCGCTGGCCGAGCAGCGCGATGCGCCGGCGCGCCGGCGGCACGTGCACGCCCCGCGCGCCGGGCCCGGCCGGCGCATCGAGCACGCGGTCGCCGATGACGACGGTCCCCGTGGTGGGAAGCACCCCCGCGATCGCGTCCAGCAGCGTCGACTTGCCGGATCCGTTCGGCCCGATCACCGCGAGGATTTCGCCCGGCTGCGCCTCGAAGGCGGCGGACATCGCGAATCCGCCGCGATGCGCGCTCAGATCGACCCTCATCGCACGGCCCCCGCCCGCCAGCCGCGCACCAGCACGAGCACCGCGAGGGCGACGAGGATCAGCAGAAGCGACAGGGCGATCGCCGTGTCCTCCTCGACGCCGGCGCCGTTGAAGGCCGTGTAGATCGCGAGCGGCATGGTGCGGGTGACCCCGGCGGCGTTGCCGGCGAACAGCGCCGTCGCGCCGAACTCGCCGAGCGCCCGCGCGAAGCACAGCACGGTGCCGGCGATGAGCCCGGGCGTCGCGAGGGGCAGCGTCACCCGGCGGAAGACGGTGAACCGGCCGGCCCCGAGCCCGGCGGCGACGCGCTCGTGCTCGGTGCCGATCGCGCGCAGGGCGCCCTCGATCGAGATCACCAGGAACGGCAGCGCCACGAACGCCTGCGCGATCACCACGGCGGCGGTCGTGAACGGGATCTGGACCCCGGCGACGGCGAGCGCTCCGCCGAGAAGTCCGTTGCGTCCGAGCAGGGCGAGCAGCGCGATGCCCCCGACGAGCGGGGGCAGCACGAGCGGCAGGGTGGTCAGCGTACGCAGCACCGAGGCGAGCCACCCGGGGCTGCGCGCCATGGCGACCGCGAGCGGAACCCCGAGGATCACGCAGATCACGGTCGCGATGGCGGCGGTGACGAGGGAGAGCCCGAGCGCCTGCAGCGCCGCGGACGAGGTGATCGCCGCCGGGACCGTCGCCCAGTCCAGCCGCACCAGGAGCGCGACGAACGGCAGCACGAGCAGGAGCACGGCGACCACGGCGGGGATCAGCAGCCAGGCGGGCAGGCGCTCGCCGCTGCCACGGATGGCGGGTGCCGCGTTCCCCCGCGGGTCATCGCGGGAGGCGTCGCCCCGGGCGCCCTCCGGAGACGGGGTGTCACCGCGCGCGGCTGTCGTCGACGACGTGACCGCGCGCGGTGCCCTCCGGCCCCCCGTTCTCATGCGCCGCCGAACCCCAGATCCTTGAGGATCTTCTGGCCCTTGTCCGACAGCACGAACTCCTGGAACGCGAGCGCCGCGTCCGGGTTCCTCGAGGCCTTCAGCACAGTGAGGGGGTACTTGTTCACGGCCTTGTCGGCGCCCGGGATGGTGACGCCGGTGACCGCGGATCCGGCCGCCTTGACATCGGTCGTGTAGACCAGGCCCGCATCGGCCTCGCCGGCCTTGACCTTGGCGAGCACGGCGCTGACGTTCTGCTCCTCGCTGACCGGCGTGACGGTGACCCCGGCGTCGCCGAGCAGCGTCTTCGCTGCGCTCCCGCAGGGCACGGCCGGAGCGCACACGACGACCTTGAGCGCCGGATCGGCGAGCGATGCGAGATCCTTCACCTTGTGCGGGTTGCCGGGGGCGACGGCGATCTGCAGCGTGTTCGAGGCGAACACCTCGGTGGGACCGGCGAGCCGGGCCTGGATGACCTTGTCCATGTTCTTCAGATCGGCCGAGGCGAAGACGTCGACGGGCGCTCCCGCGATGATCTGCGTCGCGAGCGTCGATGACCCGTCGTACGTGATCGGGTGCACGTGCACCTGCGGGTTCTCGTACTCGAACCGGGCGGTGATCTCGTCGAACGCCTTGCTCAGCGACGCGGCGGCGAACACCGTGAGCTCGCCATGGGGCGCCGAGCGCACGGTGGCGATCATCCGGCCGGTCGGCGTGGGCGTCGAGACGGGCGACGGGCTCGACGAGCAGGCGGTCAGGGCGAGCGCCGTGGCGAGTGCCGCCGCGGCGAAGGCGGCGAGCCGCAGTCGGGTACCGGTCATGGTCAGGCTCTTTCGGCTTCGATGATCATCATGGTGGCCTTGGTGACGGCGACGGCCTTGCTCCCCACCTCGAGCCCGAGCTCCGCGGCCGCCTCGGAGCTCATCAGCGACACGATCCGGTGCGGGCCGCTCTGCAGCTCGATCTGCGCCATGAGCCCCTCCACGCGCACGGCGGTGACGAGCCCGACGAAGCGGTTGCGTGCGCTGCGCACCAGGTCGTCGCCGGGATCCGGATCGTTCGCGAGCGCCTGGGCGCGTTCGGCGAGCTCGGCGCCGGGCACGACCTGGTGTCCGGAGGCGTCGGTGGACAGCGTCAGGATCCCGTCGGCGGCCCATCGGCGCACGGTGTCGTCGCTGACTCCGAGCAGGCGAGCCGCCTCGCGGATCCGAAAATGCGTCATGACGATGACGATAGCGCCGCAGATGCGGCCAAGCAACTCGGATTACCACAATATGGAATTCAGATTCCAAAAAACAGTGGACGCGGCGGGGGATCGCTGTTATCGTCATTCCAGCCCGAGGCCGCAACAGCCGTCCCGGGTGGGATGACAACCGAGCGGTTCGACGTACTTATCTCGAGGAAGGGCCCGACGAAGGGCTCGACCGGAAGCCGTATCACTGCGACGACAGCAAGGAAGCTCTCCATGAACAGCACCCCTGTGCCTTCTGACAGCAGTGCGCCTTCGTCCGCTGCGACGACGCCGGCCGAGTATCTCGCCCAGGCCGTCGCCCTCGCCACGGACAACGTCCGAAACGCCGGAGGTCCGTTCGGCGCCCTCATCGTCTCGGCCGATGGCCGGGTCTTCGAGGGCGTCAACCGGGTCACCGCGAATCTCGATCCCTCTGCGCACGCCGAGGTGACCGCGATCCGCAACGCGTGCCAGCAGCTCGGCACGTTCGACCTCGCAGGCTGCACGCTCTACACGAGCTGCGAGCCGTGCCCGATGTGCCTCGCCACGTCGCTGTGGGCGCGCATCGACCGCGTGTACTTCGCGGCGAACCGCGACGACGCCGCCGACGCCGGCTTCGACGACGCGGTGTTCTACCGCTATTTCGAGGGCGGACCGGAGGACAGGGCGATCATGCCCGTCGCCGACATCGCCCTGCCCGCCGAGGAGCGCGTCGCGCCCTTCACCGAGTGGAGCCTCACCACCACTCGCATCGAGTACTGACCCGACCTCAAGAAACCAGGAGCAGACAATGACGTCCCACACTCCCTCCCCCGACACCGAGGGCATGCCCGCCGTCTCCGGCGGCGACGTGTTCGCCCGCAGCACGGAGGAGCTGCCGCCGCTGAAGACCGGCACCAGCAGCACCGTCGACGCGGAACCTGCGAACGCGTTCGACCGGTTCTTCGAGATCACCCGCCGGGGTTCGACCGTCGGCCGGGAGATCCGAGGCGGCATCGTGACCTTCGTCACGATGGCCTACATCGTGATCCTCAACCCGCTGATCCTCGGCGGCACGAAGGACGTGGTCGGCCACGCCCTGCAGGCCGCGCAGATCGGTGCCGCGACCGGCCTCACCGCCGGCGTGATGACGATCCTGTTCGGCGTGATCGCCCGCCTTCCGTTCGCGCTCGCCGCGGGGCTGGGCATCAACTCCTTCCTCGCCGTCTCGGTCGTCGGCCAGGTGACGTGGCAGGAGGCCATGGGCCTGGTCGTGATCAACGGCGTGCTGATCGTGCTGTTCGGAGCCACCGGCATCCGGACGGCGATCTTCAAGGCCGTGCCCCAGGCGCTGAAGGCCGCGATCACGGTCGGCATCGGCCTGTTCATCGCCTTCATCGGCTTCGTGGACTCCGGCTTCGTGAGCCGCACGCCGGCGGGACCCCCGGTGCAGCTCGGCAACGGCGGATCCATCACGTCGGTGCCCACGCTCATCTTCCTGCTGGGCGTGGTGATCATCGCGATCCTCGTGGCCCGCAAGGTGCCCGGCGGCATCCTGATCGGCATCGTGGCGACGACCGTGGTCGCGCTCATCGCGCAGGCGGTCCTGAACCTCGGGCCCTCGGTCAAGGACCCGAACGGGTGGCACATGACGATCCCGCAGCTGCCCAGCACGTGGATCACCGTGCCCGACTTCGGACTGGTCGGACAGTTCGACCTGTTCGGGGCCTTCGGGCGCATCGGAGCGCTCTCGGCGACGATGCTCGTCTTCACCCTGGTGTTCTCCAACTTCTTCGACGCCATGGGCACCATGACGGGCCTCGCGAAGAACGCGGGCCTGGCGTACAAGGACGGCACGTTCCCGCGGCTGCGCTCCGCGTTCGTCGTCGAGGGCTTCGGCGCCGTCGCGGGAGGCGCGACCTCGACCTCGTCGAACACGGTCTACGTCGACAGCGCCTCCGGCATCGGCGAGGGCGCCCGCACGGGTCTCGCCTCGCTCGTGGTCGGCGCGCTGTTCCTGCTCTCCATGTTCGTCACCCCGCTCACGCTGGTGGTGCCGATCGAGGTCGGATCCGCGGCGCTGGTCGTCGTCGGCGCGATGATGATGGCCCAGATCCGCGAGATCAAGTTCGACACCTTCGCCGTCGCGCTGCCGGCCTTCCTCACGATCGTGACGATGCCGCTCACCTACTCGATCGCGAACGGCATCGGCGTCGGCTTCATCTCGTGGGCGCTCGTGAACGCGGCCTCGGGGCGTGCCCGCAAGGTGCACTGGCTGATGTGGGTGGTCGCCGCGGGCTTCGCGCTCTACTTCGTGCGCGGGCCCGTGGAGCAGCTGCTCGGGCACTGAGCCCCGACGGGCTGAGCCCCGACGGGCTGAGCCCCGACGGGGTCGTTGAGCGAGCCGGAGGCGAGTCGAAACGCGGTGCTCTAGCGAGGTGCCGCGTTTCGTCTCGGTCGCTGCGCGTCCTCGCTCAACGACCGCGGGGTGTGGTCTCTGGTCGTGGGTGTCGTGGCGCCCGCATTGGGGGTCGTTGAGCGAGCCGGAGGCGAGTCGAAACGCGGTGCTCTGGCGAGGTTGCGCCGTTTCGTCTCGGTCGCTGCGCGTCCTCGCTCAACGACCCCGGGGTGTGGTCTCCGGTCGTGACTGTCGTGGCGCCCCCATTGGGGGTCGTTGAGCGAGCCGGAGGCGAGTCGAAACGCGGTGCCCCTGCGAGGCGCCGCGTTTCGTCTCGGTCGCTGCGCGTCCTCGCTCAACGACCCCGGGGTGCGGTCTCTGGTCGTGGGTGTCGTGGCGCCCCTATTGGGGGTCGTTGAGCGAGCCGGAGGCGAGACGAAACGCGGTGCTCTGGCGAGGTTGCGCCGTTTCGTCTCGGTCGGCTTTGCCGTCCTCGCTCAACGACCTCGGGGTGTGGTTTCTGGTCGTGGGTGTCGTGGCGCCCGCATTTGGGGTCGTTGAGCGAGCCGGAGGCGAGTCGAAACGCGGTGCTCTAGCGAGACTGTTTCGTCTCGCTCCGCTCGCTCAACGACCCCGAGGGGTGCGCCGGTCACCGGACGCGCAGCTCGGGCCAGCCGGCGAGGTCGGCGGGCCCGTCGATGTCGTCGCCGCGGCCCAGGTCGCCGCACTCCACGTCATCGACGCGATGCCGGTTCTGCGCGATCCAGGCCCGCGCCGCGGCGTCGCCCTCGGCCAGGGCCGCGGCGGAGCACAGGTCGGCCGTGTCGAACACCACGGGATTGCCCGGCGCACCCCGCCACGTCGCGCGGGTCACGCGCCCCGGCTTGTGCGCCGCGAACAGGCGGCGGATGACCGCGGCACCGACTCCCGGCTGGTCGACGAGCAGCACCACCACGGCGGTCGGCGGGGCGTCGGCCACCACGAGCGGAAGCACGGCAGCGCGCAGCGAGGCGGACATGCCGAGGTGCGCGTCGTGCACCGTCACGACGCTCGCCGCGGGGCAGCGGGCGCGCAGCCAGCTCCGCGCGGTGTCGCCGGCGGGGCCGACCGTCACGGTGACCGTGCAGCCGGCGTCCACGGCGGCGCGGGCGGCGCGGGTGACGAGCACCTCGCCGTTCCAGGGCAGCAGCGCCTTGGGTCCGCGCCCGAGCCGGGTGCCGCTGCCCGCGGCCAGCACGATCGCGTGGTGGGAGCGGGTGGTCACGAGCCATTCCCCGCCGCGTCTGTGGCGGTCGAAGGAGAGCCGCCGGTCGTTGAGCGAGCGCCCTTCGGCTCGCTTCGCTCGCTCAGGAACCGACGGGACGAATGGTCGCGCACTCGCGGGGACCGTGATTCGTCTCGATCGGCGTTTCGTCTCGGTCGCTGCGCGTCCTCGCTCAACGACCCCTGTGGGGGGCGCACAGCGTCGCGCTCGAGGATCGCGGCGTGGATCCGGTCCCGCGTGAACGGCGTCTCGGTCATCCGGATGCCGGTCGCGTCGCGGATCGCCGCGGCCAGCGCGGGGGCGATCGGGTTGAACGGCGACTCGCTCATCGACTTGGCACCGAGGGGGCCGAGCACGTCCGAGGTCTGCGCGAAATGCACCTCGGAGCGCGGGATGTCGGCGAACGTGGGCACGTGGTACTGCCGCAGGATGTCCGACACCACGCGGCCGTCGTCGTTCACGCGCACGATCTCGTGCAGCGCGGCGCCGATGCCCTGGGCGATGCCGCCCTCGAGCTGACCGCGGCACTGCTCGGGATTGACCACGACGCCGGCGTCGGCCGCGTGGATCGACCGCAGGATCCGCAGCTCGCCCGTGCCCTCGTCGATCGCGACGCGGAAGCCCTGCACGTTGAACGCGACCGAGCGCGGCGTGCCGCCCCAGTAACCCTTCTCCTCGAGCGGCTCCCCGCGGCGCTGGGCGTCGGCGGCGATGTCCGCGAGCGTCAGCGACTGCTCGCCGCGGATCACCCGGTCGCCGGTGAGCACGCATTCCGCGACGGGCGCGTCGAGCAGCTCCGCGGCGCGGGACAGGATCCGAGACGCCAGCGCGGTGGCGGCGGCGTGCGTGGCCCGGCCCGCGACGACGGTGCCGGTGGAGCCGAACGCCCCGGTGTCGTGCGGCACCAGGTCGGAGTCCGACTGGCGCAGCCGCACGGCGCGGGTCGTGGTCTGCAGCACGGTCGCGGCGATCTGCTGGTGCACGGTGGACGTGCCGTTGCCGAACTCCGCCGTGCCGACGTCGAGCCCGAACGCACCGTCGGCCTCGAGCCGGATCACGGTGTGCGCGTGGTGCCCGCGCGGGGGGACCGTGGCGATCATCGCGACCGCGGATCCCTCTCCGATCCGCCATCCGGTCCCTGAGCCCGTCGAAGGGCCGGAGAGCGATGCGGCGTCCTCCTCGCGTGAGCGCTCCAGCCCGTCGCGCACGAGCCGGACGCATTCGTCCAAGCCGTAGCTTCCGATGATGAGGTCGGGCTCCTCGTGCGCGGCGATCATGGCGTCGTCCTGCCTGATGAGGTTCGCCGTGCGGAACGCGAGCGGATCCATGTCCAGCCGGCGGGCGAGCTCGTCGACGGTCGACTCGATCGCGAAGATCATCTGGCTGAGGCCGTAGCCGCGGAAGGCGCCGGAGGGCACCGTGTTCGTGTAGACGACGTCGGCGTCGATCTTCTTCGCCGCCGCGCGGTACACGGCGATCGACTCGCCCACGCCGTGGAACATCACGCCGGGGCCGTGGTTGCCGTACGCGCCGGTGTTGGAGCGCACATCGACGCCGATGCCGGTGATCCGCCCGTCCGCGGTCGCGCCCATGCGCACTCGGATGCGGAACGGATGCCGCACGCTCGTCGCGGTCAGCACCTCGGTGCGCGAGAACTCGACGCGCACCGGGCGTCCGGTCGCCATCGTCGCGAGCAGCGCCAGATCCTCGGTGAACACCTCCTGCTTGCCGCCGAAGCCGCCGCCGACGCGGGCGGAGTAGACGCGCAGCCGCTCCTTGTCGATGCCGAAGATCCGGGCCAGGGTGCGCCGCGCCAGGAACGGCACCTGGGTGCTGCTGCGCACGACGAAGCGGCCGTCCGGATCCTGCCAGGCGACGGATCCATGCGTCTCGAGCGCGGTGTGCGAGACGCGGTGGGTGTGAAAGGTGCGCTCCTCGACAATGGCGGATCCGGCCAGCGACGCCGCGAGGTCGCCGGCCTCGGTGTGCAGCTCCATGACGACGTTGGCCTCGGCACGGGCGACGCCCTCGGGGCCGTCCGTGGCGCGCCCTTCGGCGAGGGCGCGCCGGCCGCCGGGGGATGCGGGGCCGTGCAGCGCGATCGTGTCGGGGTGATCGGCGCGCTCGGGATCCGTGTTCGCGGGCAGCACCTCGTACTCGACGCCGACGAGGCGGGCGGCGCGATCGGCGGCGCGCTGGGACTCTGCCACGACCAGGGCCACGCGCTGCCCGACGAAGCGCACGTACTCGTCGAACACGCGGGTGTCGTACGGGTCGTCGGCCTCGATCTCGTGCTGCGCCGTGGAGAAGGCGGTCGCCGGGGCGTCCTCGCGGCTGAGCACGCGCACGACGCCCTCCGCGGCGAGGGCCCGCGTCGCATCGACCCGGACGACCCGGGCGTGCGGATGCGGACTGCGCACCACGGCGGCGTACAGCAGCGGGGCGGGCAGCTCTGCGGGGTCGATGTCCATCGTGTAGCGGACGGTGCCGGTCACCACGCCGGCCGCCGCGGGGGCGCCGGTCGCGCGGCCCACACCGCCGGCGCGGTCGTCGATGTTCACGGTGCCGCGCACCGCGTCCTCGATCGCGCGGTAGCCGGTGCACCGGCAGATGTTGCCCTTGAGCGTGCGGCCGAGGTCCTCCTCGGCGCCCTCCGGCATCGCGGCGACCGTGCACACCATGCCCGCGGTGCAGAACCCGCACTGGAAGCCGGCCGCACGACGGAACCGCTCCTGCACCGGGTGCGGACCCTCGGGGGTGCCGAGGCCCTGCACCGTGACGATGTCGCGCCCGGCCGCGCGGTGCGCCGGGTACACGCAGCTGTGCACGGCCTCGCCGTCGACGATCACGGTGCAGGCGCCGCAGTCGCCGCCGTCGCACCCCTTCTTCACGCCGTACGAGCCCTGGTCGCGCAGCCAGGTGCGCAGGCACTGGCCGGGTTCGGGGTCGACGATGACGGCGCGCCCGTCGAGCGTGGCGGATCCGGTGCCGTGGTCGCGGTCGCCTGGTCCGCAGTGGTCGTCGGATGCGCAGATTTCGCCGAGTCCGGCCTCTGAACCCGCAGAGTATCCGGTCCCTGAGCCGGGCCCACGCGCCTCGGAGGCTCCGGGCGGCGCGAAGCGCTGGCTGGAGGGAGGCGTCGGGAGTGAAAGGCCCGGATCCACGTTGCTGGTCGCTTCGACAGGCTCAGCGACCGACGTGTCGATGTTCTCCGCGCTCATCGTGTGCTCCTCTCGATGCGCAGGTCTCCGGTGACCCGCCCGATCGCGTCGTCGACGCCGGTCGCGAGGCCCGGCAGCAGCTCGGCGAGGATCTCCTCGCCGAGGCGATGGGTCATCCGCCGTCGCCAGGCGGGCTCGCCGTGGATGTCGTCGTACCAGCCGCGCATGCGGTCCACGGCGGCGTCGATCGCGGCGCGCCAGGCGGCGCCGTCGGCACGGATCGCGATTCCGTTCTCGCTCCGAGCGCCGTCGGCGCGGACGGCGATCCCGGCGGTCCCGCTGCTGGTGATTCCGGCGGTTCCGCTCCCGGCGATCGCATCCGGATCCGCGGTCACGTCGAGCACGATCGGGTGGAACGTCGACGCCGTCACCGTGAGCCGCAGCGTCGAGACCGAGGTGCGCCGCCCGATCAGCAGGGCGGCGGAGCGCCCGCGCTCGGTGAGCGAGATGCGGCGGAAGGCCGGTGTCTGCGCGAGGGCGTCGCCCGGCACGAGGAAGCTGCGGATCAGCTCGCCGTCGGCGAGCCGGGTGCGGGCGGGGCCCACGACGAGGTCGGCGACGGGCGTGCGGCGGGTGGATCCGTCGGTGCGCAGGATCAGCGCGGTCGCGTCCCAGCCGCTCAGCAGCGAGATCATGGGACCGGCGGGCAGTGCCGTGGCGACGTTGCCGCCCACGGTCGAGACGTTCCAGATCTTCCACGACGCCACGAACGAGTCGCAGGCCGGAGGGATCAGATCCAGCCCCGGCAGGGCGGCGCGCGGCACGCCGCCCGGGAACGGGTCGTCGGCGAGGGCGCGCAGGTCCGCGATCCGGCACGTCGCCGCGATCTCCAGTGACGGCGCACCCCCCACTTCCCGCGTCGTCCCCGTCAGCGGACCCCCCGGCGTGCGCTCATGGGGACGACTCGAAGTCGGGCGGTGCCAGGTGAGCGGGGGCCAGCCGGCGCCGGTGATGTCGAGGAGCCGGGTGGGCGCGCCGCGGGTGATGTCGGTGCCATAGGAGAAGATGACGGTGCCTCCGGCGAGCCAGGAATCCCCCGGACGCCACTGCTGCGGATCCGCGCACATCAGCACCTCGTCGACGCTCGTCACATCCATGCGAGGGCCTCCTTCGTCATCGCCGTGCGTCTCGGTGTCGCCGCGCAGCTGCGGCCGGTGGGGGGTGCGCCGGGGGCGCCCGCCCTGGCCGCGGACGACGCCGCAGCCGCAGGCCCGGCCGCAGACGCCGCCGCCCCAGTCCCGGACACAGCCGTAGCCTCGGGCACAGCCGCAGCCCCAGCCCCTGCCGCGGACACAGTCGCCTCGCCAGCAGCAGCAGCAGCGGCGGCCCCGCGTCCTGCGCTCCGCCTCGCATCGTCGTGCACGTCGCCGGCCGTGTCGCGCAGACGTGCGGGCAGGCCGGGGCGTCTCGCCGCGGGGGTCCCCGCAGCCGCAGCGGATCCGGTTCGCATCGCCTGTGCGTCCATGGTCGCGGCGCCTGAAGAGGAAGCGTTCCGGGATCCGGCCCGTGCGGTCGATTCGACGAGGATCAGCTCGGCGAGGATCGACACGGCGACCTCCGCGGGAGTGCGGGCTCCCAGATCGAGGCCGATCGGGGAGTGCAGCCGGTCGAGGTGCGCGGCGCTGAGTCCCCCGGCCTGCAGCTCCTGCACGCGCTTGCCATGCGTGACGCGGGATCCCATCGCACCGACGTAGGCGACCTCGCCCCGCAGCGCGGCGTCGAGCACCGGCAGATCGAAGCGCGGATCGTGGGTGAGGACGACGACCGCGGTGCGCCCGTCGATGCGACCCGCCGCGAGCTCCTGGGCGAAGTGCTCGGCCGGCTGCATCAGCACCACCTCCTGCGCGCCCGGGTGGCGCTCGCGGGTGGCGAACACGGGCCGCGCGTCGCACACGGTGACGTGCCTGCCCAGTGCGGCGGCGGCCTGCGCCAGTGCCGCGGAGAAGTCATTGGCGCCGTAGATGAGCAGCCGCGCGGGCGTCGCCGTGGACTCCACGAGCAGGCGCCGCACGACCGGGCACTCCGGGGTCGCACGGCCGGTCACGTCGACCACGTGGGTGCCGCCGGCCTGCAGCGCCGCGCGAACACGCTCGGCCGAGCCCGCAGCGGCCACGGCGACCTCGTCGGGGAGCTCGCCTGCGTCGAACGCCGCGCAGAGCGCGTCCGCGCCGAGTGTGACGCCGAGGCCCTCCGCGGTGAGCAGCGAACCGGCCGTGGTGTCGTGCAGGGGCAGGTCACGCACCAGGTGCGCGCGGGAACCGGCGTCAGCGGCGCCGAGGGCGCGCAACGGCTGCACGAGCACGCGCACGTCGCCGCCGCACATGAGACCGATCGAGAGGCCGTCGTCGTCGGCGTAGCCGAAGGAGTGCAGCTCCGTCGCGCCGGACTCCAGGCACGCGAGTGCTGCGTCGACGACGGCGCCTTCGACGCAGCCGCCGGAGACGGACCCGATCGTGCGTCCGTCGTCCCGCACCGCCATGGACGTGCCCGCGGGGCGGGGGACGGATCCGGACACCTCGACGATCGTCGCGATCGCCCACCGGTCGGGGTCGGCGAGGCACTCGCTGTACTCGTGGATGCGGTCCAGCATGGGGGCACCTTCCTCATCCAGGCGCCGGCCGTCGGCGCCTGATCAAGGGCGGTGCATCGGGACTGTGCACGAGAGAACCTCAGCGGGAGGAAGCCTCTGGCGAGGAGGAACCCCGGGTCACAATCCACGGCGTCACCGCCTGGGATGCCCGGTAGATGGTTCACTGTCGTAACCCGCCTAGGCCTGCGAGGATTCTACGACGGTTCTCCCGCACGCACAAGCGATTAGTCCGCCAGGCGGATCTTTGTTTCCGTTGTACGAAGGTTTCGGAATCGGCGGCGGCCCGGCGGAACCCGCTACCCGGCGGCCGCCTCGTCGATCAGCTGCAGGATCCGGGCGGCGACGCTCACCGCGATCACGGCCGGCTGCTTACCGCCGACCTCGGGGATCCCGATCGGGGTCGTCACGCGGGCGAGGTCGTCGTCGGTCTGCCCCAGCTCGCGCAGCTTCTTCTGGAATCGCACCCATTTGGAGGCGGATCCGATCAGTCCGACGGATCCGAGATCCGCGGTGCGCAGCGCCTGATCGACGATCGCGAGGTCCTCGACGTGGTCATGCGTCATGACGAGCACGTGCGCGCCCGGGGTGAGGTCTGCGAGCGCCGCCTCGGGGACCGGTGCGTGCACGACGCGCACGCGCGCGACGGCGTCGCCCAGCGGGCCGCTGACGCCGGGGAGCCCGATGCGCTCCTGTGCCAGCATCTCCTCCCGGGAGTCGACGAGCACGAGGTCGAGCTCGTGCCGCGCGAGGATGCGCGCGAGCTCGAGGCCCACGTGGCCGAGCCCGAACACGGCGACGGCCGGGGTGACCCGAATCGGCTCCAGCAGCATGGTGACCTCTCCTCCGCAGCACTGCACGCCGTACTCGGTGACGGCCTTGTCGCTGAGCGTGAGCGCGAGCAGCTCGGGCTCGGCGGATCCGTCCGCGAGCATCCGCCGTGCCTGCTCGATCGCGGTCTGCTCGAGGTTGCCGCCGCCGACCGTGCCGTGCACCGCATCGGGGGAGACCACCATCTTCGCGCCGCCGTTGCGCGGGGCGTGGCCGCGCACGGTCGCCAGGGTGACGATCACCGCGGGGATCCGCCGCGACCGCAGCTCCTGCAGCGCGTCCAGCCAGTCCATCGTCAGGATCCGATGGAACGGGGACGTTGAGCGCCCTTCGTCTCGCTGCGCTCGCTCAGGGACCGGACGGCGGAGCCGACCGAGACGAAACGCCGTCTCCGCGAGGGCGCTGCGTTTCGTCTCGGTCGCCTGACGGCGTCCTCGCTCAACGACCTCGAGAAGCGGTGCATCAGTCGCCGGCCGAGGTCACGAGCTCGCGCTCGGTGATGCCTGCCCCGGCGGACGCCGCCGCCTCCTGCGCGGCGCGGACGGCCCAGAACACGGCCTCGGGCGTCGCGGGGGAGCCGAGGTCGACCGAGTGCCCGGCCGGGCCGAAGGCCGCCACCGCGTCGCGGAGCGCCTCACGGGCGCTGAACGCGAGCATGAACGGCGGCTCGCCCACGGCCTTGGATCCGTAGACGGCGCCCTCCTCGCGCGCGTTCTCGAACAGGCGCACGTGGAACTCCTCCGGCATCTCGGAGAAGCTCGGCAGCTTGTACGTCGACGCGGACTGGGTCTGCAGGCGGCCGCGGTGCGGACCGTCGCTGATGTCCCAGCGCAGCTCCTCCAGGGTCAGCCAGCCCACGCCCTGCACGTACGCGCCCTCGATCTGGCCGATGTCGAGCATCGGCGAGAGCGAGTCGCCCACGTCGTGCACGATGTCGACGCGACGCACCCGGTAGGCGCCGGTGAACTCGTCCACCTCGACCTCGGTGGCCGCGGCGCCGTACGCGAAGTACTTGAACGGGGATCCCTGCATGATCTCCGGGTTCCAGTGCAGACCCTCGGTGCGGTAGTAGCCGGCCGCGAACAGCTGCACGCGCTGGAAGTAGGCCGCCTTGACGACCTCGACCCAGGAGACGCGGTTCACCGGTGCGCCGAGCGCCGTCACGAATCCGCCGCCGAAGCGCACGTCGCGCTCGTCGACGCCGAGCATGCGTCCGGCGACCTTGGCGAGGCGATCCCGGATCTGCTCGCACGCGTTCTTCACCGCGCCGCCGTTGAGATCGGCGCCCGACGATGCGGCGGTCGCCGAGGTGTTCGGCACCTTGTCGGTGCGGGTCGGAGCGAGGCGCACCTGGTGCAGCTCCACGCCGAGCGCGGTCGCGGCGACCTGCAGCATCTTGGTGTGCAGGCCCTGGCCCATCTCGGTGCCGCCGTGGTTGACCAGGACCGAGCCGTCCTTGTAGACGTGCACGAGGGCGCCGGCCTGGTTGAAGGCGGCGAAGTTGAACGAGATCCCGAACTTGATCGGCGTCATCGACAGCGCGCGCTTGACGTGCGGGCTGGCGGCGTTGAACGCCGCGATCTCGGCGCGGCGCTCGGCGACGGACGCCTCCTCGGTCAGCTGCCCCCAGATCGTCTCCAGGCGGTCGGCATCCTTCACCAGCTGGCCGTAGGGAGTGGTCTGCCCCGGCTTATAGAAGTTGCGACGCCGCAGCTCGAGCGGGTCGATGCCGAGAGCCGGGGCGACCCGGCCCAGGATGTCCTCGATGAGGAAGACGCCCTGCGGCCCGCCGAACCCGCGGTAGGCGGTGTTCGAGGTCTTGTTCGTCTTCACGATCTGCCCGTAGGCGTGCACGTTCGGGATCCAGTAGGAGTTGTCCAGGTGGCAGAGCGCGCGGCCCAGCACCGGCTCGGACAGGTCGATCGACCAGCCGCCGTCGCAGGTGAGGGTCGCATCGAGCGCCTGCAGCATCCCTTCCCGAGAGAAGCCCACCTTCCACGCGATGTGGAAGGGGTGCCGCTTGCCGGTCATCGTGATGTCCTGCGTGCGGTTCAGGCGCAGCCGCACCGGACGGCCGGTGAGCTTGGCGCCGAGGGCCGCGATCGCGGCGAAGCCGTGCGGCTGCATCTCCTTGCCGCCGAACCCGCCGCCCATGCGCAGGCACTGCACCGTGACCTCGTTCGCGGGGATCCCGAGCACGTGCGAGACCAGATCCTGCGTCTCGGTGGGGTGCTGTGTGGAGCACTGGATGAAGTACTGCCCCTCGGAGTCGCGCACCGCGAACGAGGCGTGCGTCTCGAGGTAGAAGTGCTCCTGGCCGCCGAACTCGGTCACGCCCTCGAAGACGTGCGCGGACCCGGCAAGGCCCGCGGCAGCGTCACCGCGCTGCACCGTGCGCGGGGTGCCCTGGAAGGACTGCGCGTCGAGCGCGTCCTGCACGGTGATCAGCGACGGCAGCGGCTCGTACTCCACCGTGACGCGCTCGGCGCCGAGGCGCGCGGCCTCCTGCGTCTCGCCGAGCACCCAGACCAGGGCGTGCCCGTAGAACATCGCCTCGCTCGGGAACAGCGGCTCGTCGTTGCGGATGCCCGCATCGTTCAGGCCCGGCACGTCCTCGGCGGTGAGCACGCGCACAACGCCGGGCACCTCGTAAGCGCCGGACACGTCGATCGTGACCTTCGCGTGCGCGTTCGTGGACTGCACCGGCCAGGCGGTGAGCACACCCGCGGTCTGCTCCGCGATGTCGTCGGTGTACATCGCCGCACCTGTGACGTGCAGGGCGGCGCTCTCGTGGGCGGCCCGCAGGCCGACGACGGGGTTCTCCGGGCGGTCGGCGAGAGTGCTCACACCGGCACCTCCTTGGACTGAAGGGTGGTCTGACTGTAGAGCTTGAGGAGCGCGGTGTTGAGCATGAGCGAGCGGTACTCGCTGCTCGCGCGGTGGTCGGACATCGGGGTGCCCTCGCCGCGGAGGATCTCGGCGGCGGCCTTCACGGTGGCGATGTTCCAGGGCTTGCCGATCAGCGCCTCCTCGGTGGCACGCGCACGCAGCGGGGTGGCGGCGACACCGCCCAGCCCGATGGTCGCGCCGGTCACGATCCCGCCGTCGATGTCGAGCGCGAAGGCGACGGCGACGCTGGAGATGTCGTCGAAGCGGCGCTTGGCGATTTTGTGGAAGGCGGTCGTGGTCGCGAGCGGCAGCGGGATCCGGATCGCTTTGATGAGCTCATCGGGGCGCTTCACGGTCTGCCGGTAGCCGGTGAAGTAGTCGGCGAGGTCGACCTCGCGCAGCACGACGCCGGATCCGCCCTCGGCCAGCGACGCGAGCACCACGCTCGCGCGCAGAGCGAGCAGGGCCGGCGGGGTGTCGCCGATGGGGGATCCGGTGCCGAGGTTGCCGCCGAAGGTGCCGCGGTTGCGGATGAGGCGCGACGCGAACTGCGGGAACAGCTGGGCGAGCAGGGGGATCCGGCCGTCCAGGCGCTTCTCCACTTCGGAGAGCGGCAGCGCGGCGCCGATCTCGACGTGCTCGTCGCCGACCGTGAGGGTGCGCAGCTCCGGCAGCTGCTCGATCGCGACGACGAGCGGCGCGCGGCGGCCGCGGATGTTCACCTCGACGCCCCAGTCGGTGGATCCGGCGACGAGCAGCGCATCCTTCTCGTCGTGCAGGATCCGCAGGGCGTCGACGAGCGTCGCGGGGCGGATGAAGCGCGCCCCGTCGACCTCGGCGTCGGTCGCGACCGGCTCCGGCGCGGGCTGGGCGAGGCGCTGCTGCAGCGGATCGTCGGCCTCGGGGGTGCCGAGCGTGTAGGCGGCGTCGCGGATGGGACGGTACCCGGTGCAGCGGCACAGGTTGCCGCTCAGGGCATGCAGGTCGAAGCCGTTCGGGCCGTGCTCGGGGTCGTGCACCGGGCAGGAGTCGGTCGCTGAGCCGCCTTCCTCGGTCGCTGAGCCGCCCTCCTCGGTCGCTGAGCCGCCCTCCTCGGTCGCTGAGCTTGTCGAAGCGTCGAACCCTTCGACCGGTTGCTGAGCCTGTCGAAGCACAGGGACCGCCGTGCGGTCGGCCCGGTAGTACTCGCCGGCCATGCTGCACGCGAAGCCGGGGGTGCAGTAGCCGCACTGGGACCCGCCGGCTTCGGCGAGCTTCTCCTGCACCGGATGCAGGTCATCGGGGGAACCGAGGCCCTCGGCCGTGACCAGCTCCTGCCCGTCGAGGGCGTAGACCGGCACGAGGCAGGCGTTGACCGGCGTCCACGCAGTGCCGCCGTCGGCGGTGGGCGTGGCGAGCAGCATCGCGCAGGCGCCGCACTCGCCCTCGGCGCAGCCCTCCTTGCTGCCGGAGAGACCGTTGTCGCGCAACCAGTCCAGGGCGGTGGTGTGCGCGGGCGTTCCGGCGAGCGGACGCTGTTGTCCGTTGACGGTGACGACGATATCGGTCATGCGAATCTCCTCGATTCCGGCGACAGTGTGCGATGCGGCTCAGGCCGTGCCGACTCTCTGTGAGACGGAGCCTAGGCCTGGAGACTGCCCTGTGGGGGCATTCTCCTGTTCAGGAGCGCAACGCTGTGTGGTCAGGCGTCGTCGCCTCGGCCTTACCGCCAGTAGATTCGCGCTGTTTCCGATATACGGAAACCGTGTTCCGAAAACATCGACAGCCTAAGACGACCGAGAGGATCCGTCAAGGGGGTGCCGCGCCGCACGGGCAGGGGCGCGGATGGGTGCGTGCGGGCTCGGGGCGCAGGTGTGGCGTCTGCGGGCTCGGGGTCCGCCGGCGTCGGCGTCTGCGGACTCGGCAGCGTGTGGGCTGCTGCGTGAGCTCGGTGCCGGCGGGGATCAGGGGTGCGGGCCTGGGCCCGGGGTGCTCGGGCTCCGGTGCTCGGGCTCGGGTGCACGGGTTCGGGGTGCTCGGACTTCGGTGCTCGGGCCCTGGGGGCTCGGGCTCGGGGTGTTCGGGTCCTGGGTGCGGGTTCAGCTCGCGTTCGCTGCGGCAGAGATGTCGGCCACGACCTCGCGGAGCACCGGGATCGCCTGATCGGCGAAGTCCTGGCCGACGCGCGACATCGGGCCCGACACCGACACGGCGGTGAGCACGGGCATGTTCGGCACCGCCATCGCGAAGCAGCGCACGCCCACCTCATGCTCGCCGTCGTCGATCGCGTAGCCGCGCTCGCGGCTCTCGGCGAGATCTGTGAGCAACTCGCCGATCGTGCCGAGCGAGCGGTCGGTGGAGTGCGGCATGCCGGCTCGGGCGATGATGTCGCGCACCTCATCGTCGGTCATCTGGGCGAGGATCGCCTTGCCCACGCTGGTCGAATGCAAGGGCGCACGCCCGCCGACCTCGGTGAACATGCGCATGGCGTGCGGGGACGGCGCCTGGGACACGTAGACGACGTTGTCGCCGTCGATCGTGGCGAGGTTCGCGGTCTCGCCGAGCCGGTCCACGAGCGACTTCAGCTGCGGCATCGCCATCTGGCCGAACTGACGGTTCGCGACCTCGCCGAGGCGCACCAGCTTGGGGCCGAGGGCGTAACGGCGGTTGGCCAGCTGGCGTGCGTAGCCCTGCGAGACCAGGGTGCGCAGCAGGCGGTGGATCGTGGGCAGCGGGAGTTCGGCGGCCGTCGAGAGCTGGCTGATCGTGGCGTCGCCGCCGGCGTCTGCGATGAGTTCGAGCAGGTCGAAGACGCGGGAGACGGACTTGACGCCCGTGGAGCCCTCAGCGGCCATGCGGATCCTCTCGGCTCGCGATCCCGGCGCGACTTATCCGCATGCCGGAAGGATGATTTCCCGAGCAGAGTATCCCACGCCGCACCTTCGGCGGTCTGCTCCGCGATGTTCTTCTCCCGAATCGCGTCGGCCAGCGGTGACGTGCTCTGCGACGTCGTGTCCAGCCGGGTGGATCGAGGGCGGTGCGCCGTGGCCGGTCGCTGGTCGCATCCGGTTGCTGGTCGCATCCGGTCGCTGGTCGCATCCGGTCGCTGGTCGCACCCGGTCTGTGGTCGCACCCGGTCTGTGGAGCGCGCGGCGAGACGAGGACCCCCGGGCTCGACGGTTCCCGTCAGCTGCACACCGGAGTCGTCCCCGTCAGCTGCACATCGGAGTCGTCCCCGTGAGCGGAGGCCAGGGGGTCCGGTCATGGGGACGACTCGGATCAGATCGAACAGTCCCGATCCCGAAGCCCCCGGATTCTGACGGACGCGCGCGAATCACTGACCCGCGCGTGAACGGTTCCGGGCACGCGAGCCCGATGGCAGATTCCGTCGCGATGCCCGCCGTGCGTATCGCGTCCTCAGGCGGTGAGCGTCACGCCCCACTGCACCGTCCAGCTCTCGCCAGGAGCCAGGCGGCGCAGGCCGCGGCCGGAGTTGAAGGCCTCGGCGGGCGCCGACATCGGCTCGAGCGCGACCACGAGCTCCTGCCCCGGGTAGCTCCTGCTCGTATAGGCCTGCAGATAGTCGAGACCCGGCCCCTGCCAGAGCGTCACCGTGCGGCCGTCGGGCGCAGTGAGCGTGCTGCGCACCCGCCCGTCTTCCTTGCGTCGGAGCGTGGCGAAGCCGGTGTCGAGCTGCACATCGGCGAGCCGGCGCGGTGTGCGCAGGTCGGTGCCGCCGGACACGGGCGACTCGCCGACCGGCAGCAGCCGGTCATCGGTCTCGAAGAACGTCTCGGCGGGGATGTGCAGCATCAGCTGCTTCGGATCCGCACCCGAGACGGTGAGGAAGGGGTGCGTGCCGAGCGCCACCGGAGCCGGATCGTCGGAGCGGTTCACGATCGTGTGCTCGACGGTGACCCCGTCCGCGCCGAGCGTGTACCGCACGCTCGTCTCCAGCAGATAGGGATAGCCGAGCTGCGGCACCACGTTCGCTCGCAGCAGCACGCCCGCGTCGCTCTGGTCGGTGATCTCGTAGGCGGTGTAGCGCAGCAGCCCGTGGATCGCGTTGTTGAGCTTCGGCTCGGTGATCGCCAGCGCCCGGGTCTCGTCGCCGTCGATCCAGATGCCGTCGCGGATCCGGTTCGGCCACGGCACCAGCACGACGCCGGAGCAGGAGGGCGCCGGGCGGTCATCGGGGTACGGCGGGACCACGGTGGTGTCGCCGACGACGAGGTGCCGCAGGGAGGCGCCGACCTGGGAGATCTGCGCGCGCACGCCGTGCGCTTCGAGGTGGATCTGTACGCCGGTCGGAGTGCTCATGCCGCCATCGTAGAGCGGGGAGGAGCGGTGCGGTCGTCGTGTTCCGCACCGCGAACGGCGCCTCGCGGGCGCGGGGACGGGCCCGATCCGCCGATGATGTCCCGATCTGCCGAGGGATCCGGCGAATTCCTCGGCGGATCGGGACAGTCTCGGCGATCCGGGACCGCGAGGAGTGCGGCGCGTGGGGTGCGTCTCTCCTGAGTCCGCGTCTCTCCTCCGAGTCCTCGTCCGGGGCGCGACGTCGGGTGGTGGGGCGGGTTCCCAGGCGGGTTCGGTAGGCTGGGGGTGTCGGCTTCGGGCAACCGCAGCTCCGCGAGGGTTCCTCGTCGAGTGCGGATGTGTGCGAACGTGTGAGCCCAGGGGCCGATGGTGAGCCGGCGGATCCATCGCCGGGCGCTTATCCATCACATGAATGGCCCCCGGCCGACGACTGCCCGGGTATCCCCGCGCCCCATGAGGGCGGCGGGGCGCTGTTCTCGTGCGAGAACCAGACGAAGGACATACCCGTGCCCAAGAACCACAAGCCCAAGGGCGGTCGGCCGGCGGCCAACTTCGAGCCGCGCTACGCCAAGAAGACCTCCTTCCACGACCGGCACAACCAGGGCCGTCCGGCGCGCGACGGCGAGTCCGGCCGCGCCGGATTCGACCGCGATGCCCGTCCGGCCCGGGATGACCGCCGTGCGGACGCTCGTCCCGGCAGCCGCTCGCCGGGCCATCGCGGCTACCGCGCCGAGACCGGCGCCGGTGAGCGTGCGCCGAAGCAGCGCTGGTCCGCGCAGGAGCGCGCCGGGCGGGACGAGTCCCGCTCGATCCGCAACCGTGCCGAGTCGGGGCGGGTCGACGCTCCGCATCACCGCGGCGACCGTCCGCGGTTCGATCGTGACGACCGGCCCCGGTACGACGATCGTGCCGGTCGGACCGAGCGTCCGCGGTACGACCGCAGTGATCGCCCGCAGCGCGACGATCGCCCGCGGTTCGACGATCGTGCCGGTCGGACCGAGCGTCCGCGCTTCGATCGCAGCGACCGGCCCCGGTACGACGATCGTTCCGGCCGCACCGAGCGTCCGCGGTACGACCGCAGTGATCGCCCGCAGCGGGATGATCGCCCGCGGTTCGACGATCGTGCCGGCCGCACCGAGCGTCCGCGCTTCGACCGCAGTGATCGCCCGCAGCGCGATGATCGTGCCGGTCGGACCGAGCGTCCCCGCTTCGACCGCAGTGATCGCCCGCAGCGGGATGATCGCCCGCGGTTCGACCGTGACGACCGGCCCCGGTACGACGACCGCGCCGGCCGGACCGAGCGTCCGCGCTTCGACCGCAGCGATCGCCCGCAGCGGGATGACCGCCCCCGGTACGACGATCGTGCCGACCGGACCGAGCGTCCGCGGTTCGACCGTGACGATCGCCCGCAGCGCGACGAGCGTCCGCGCTTCGATCGCAGCGATCGGCCGCAGCGCGATGACCGTCCCCACCGCGCCGACGGCCCGAGCCGCAGCGACTGGAACCGCACCGCCGACCGCGGCCCGAAGCAGGAGCAGCTCGAGGATGTCGTGCACGAGCGCCTCGAGGCGCAGACGGTGCAGGCCGAGGAGGTCGCCGATGTGACCTTCGCCGACCTCGGACTCGGATCCAACATCGTCGAGATCCTGACGAACATGGGCGCCGAGAAGCCGTTCCCGATCCAGGCGGCGTCGATCCCCGCGGTGCTCGAGGGCCGCGACGTGCTCGCCCGCGGACGCACCGGTTCCGGCAAGACCATCGCCTTCGGCGCCCCGCTCGTGGAGAGCATCCTGCAGTCGCAGAAGGGCAGGAAGCGCGAGTTCGGGCGCTCCCCGCGCGCGATCATCCTCGCCCCGACGCGTGAGCTCGCGCTGCAGATCGACCGCACCGTGCAGCCGATCGCGCGCAGCGTGGGCCTGTTCACGACCCAGATCTACGGCGGCGTGCCGCAAGCGCGCCAGGTGGGCGCGCTCAAGAAGGGCGTCGACATCGTGATCGGCACGCCCGGTCGCATCGAGGACCTGATCAACCAGGGCAAGCTCGACCTCTCCGAGGTGCGGATCGCCGTGCTCGACGAGGCGGACCACATGTGCGAGCTCGGATTCGTCGAACCGGTGCAGCGCATCCTCCGGCACACCGGGACTGCCCTGGAAGGCGGCGCGTCCAGCCAGAAGCTGCTGTTCTCCGCGACGCTGGACCGCGAGGTCGCTGCCCTGGTGGACGAGTTCCTGGTGGATCCGGCCGTCTTCGAGGTCGCCGGCGAGACCCAGGACTCCGGCACGATCGAGCACCGCGTGCTCGTGATCGAGCACCGCGACAAGGCCGAGATCCTCACCTCGCTCGTCGACCGCGACGGACGCACGCTCGTCTTCTCCCGCACGCGCGCCTATGCGGAGCAGCTCGCCGAGGCGTTCGAGGATGCCGGGATCCCCGCGGTCTCGCTGCACGGCGACCTGAACCAGGCCAAGCGCACGCGCAACCTGCAGAAGCTGACCTCGGGCCGCGTGAGCGTGCTGGTCGCCACCGACGTCGCCGCGCGCGGCATCCACGTCGACGACATCGACCTGGTCGTGCAGGCCGACGCGCCGGACGAGTACAAGACGTACCTGCACCGCGCCGGCCGCACCGGGCGCGCCGGCAACACCGGCCGCGTCGTGACGCTGATCACCCGTCAGCGTCGCCGCCGCATGACCGAGCTGCTGGACCGCGCCGAGATCGATGCGCCGTTCGAAGACGCTCGCGTGGGCGACGACCTCATCGAGGAGATCGCCGGTCGTCTGCCGTCGACGGCGGACCTCACCGCCTGAGCACGGCGCAGCGTCTTCGAGGGCCGGAGGGCGAAGGATCCGGATTCCGGACTCTTCGCTCCCCAGCCCTCTTTCGCGTCAGAGCTCGAGTTTCGCGTCAGAGCTCGAGCACCCAGTCGTTGCTGAGGAGCACTCCGCCGCGCAAGGGGAATGGCGTCGTGCCGCGAAGGGAGAGCCGGCCCGACGGCAGAGGGCGTTGGACGGCGCGTTGTCGACGGCTGGATAGGCGTGAAGCTCGGAGTGCCGTCGGTCGGCGCGGATGATCCCGATCAGCGCCTCCAACGCCCGCCCGGCGTACCCGCTTCCCTGGAACTCCGGCATGACGCTGTCCGCAACGTCAGACGTCGTTCGCGGAACCGCGTGTGAGCGTACCTGCGGATCCGTTCCGGTTCGACCCAGCGGATCCCGCCGGACGTCAGAAGGGCGACGGTTCGGGAGCCGGCTCCCAGGGTGGATCGGGGTCTGGTTGCGGGCCGGGGGCGTGGTCCGGATCGGGTTCGTCGATGGTGAAGGTGACCGGTGGGGGCGGCCGGTCGATGTAGCTGTTGCCAGCGGGGCTGGTCCATTCCATGACACCCGCGCCGAGCTGTTTCACTTTCCAGGCCGTCTGGTGCTTCAACACATGATGTCGGCGACACAGGCCGCCGAGGTTGCCTTCGTCGGTTGCACCGCCATGGGCGGCGTCGACGGTGTGGTCGAGGTCTTGGGTGCGGGGTGGAAGTCCACAGGTCGGGAACCGGCACCGGGAATCCCGTGCGTGCAGGAGCCGCCGCAGGTCGGTGTTGGGCCGGTAGTGGTCCACGGTGAGGATGGCCCCGGTGACGGGGTGGGTGAGCACGCGTTCCCACGCTGTGGCGCCACCGGTGAGGATCCGGGCGGTGAGGGTGTCGATGGGTTGTCCGCCGGCGAGTTCCGCGGGTTGCTCGGTCCGGACTCCGAACAGGGAGGGAACGGTGCCGCGGCACCAGCGGGACCGCCGGGCTGCTCGACGCGGACGCCGAATGCTGATCCCGCGCCCGTCGGCGCACCGCACGCTGTCGCGCCCGTGCGTGCGGTGTCGGGCGCCATCGCGGTGAATGCCGGGATGGTGACTTCGACGCGTGCCTGGATCGCGGACAGCAACCCGGCCGGTGTGTCGTGCCCCGACGCCGCACCGGTGAGGAGGGTGTCGGCGCAGAGGTCGGCGCGCAGCTGATCGGTGGTGCGGTCATCATCCGGATCGCCCAGCCCGCCCTGATCGGGAGCGAGGCCCGCAGCGGCGTCCTTCGCCGCCTTCGTGTTCGCGGACTTGATCATCCGCGCCTGTTGGGTGAGCCGATCGTAGATCCCGTCGATGATCGCGGCGGAGTGGATCAGCCCGAGGGCTTTCTGCCCGTCGCCGAGGTCTTCTCGCCACACCCGGCGGTTCTTCTGCGCGTCCTGGTGTCGTTCGGTGAGGCTCCGCGGAGCCAGCCTCTCCGCGACGCGTTCGATGATCTGCTTCGCCCGGTGCGGGGTCTCCCCAATGCATGCCTGCACCGCGACCTGTTCGAACTCGGCACGTACCTTGTCGTCGAGTCGTGTCCCGGTGTCTTGGATGAGCCGCACGTGCGCGGCGTTGATCCGCGCCTCGGTGAACGCCTGCATCGTGTGCGGGAACTTCGACATCAGATCCGCGGCCCGCATCATCCGGCCCTGCACGACCCGGTCGGACATGTGCAGCACCGCGGCGAGCTCCGCCGCGACCGCCCGCTGCGACAGATCAGCCGACCCACCCCGCACCGGCCCGGACTGCGCGGCCAGGTCTTCAGCGAACCGTTGCGCGACCGCGAGCTGCGCCTCCCGCACGGCCTGGAGCCGCACGATCGACGCTTCCGTGTCCTCCACCATGGACGCCAACGCAGCCAGCACGACGGCCGGATCCACCGGGTCCACCCCGCGGTCCGCCGCCGTGCCGGTCGAGTTCGTCATAGCCCTGGTCAACTCGGGGCCACGGACATTCCAAGCCTGGAGAACCTCGAGCCAGGTCGCAGCTAGAGCTGCTGATCGCCTTCCGACTGCGCCCGGTCGCTGGCCGCGGCAAGACGATATCGATCGAGCCCAGATCAGACCCGAGAAATATCACGGTTCGATCACAACTCGGATCTGGCACGGAAGTGCCCGGCGAATGTCCCGGGTCGCGTCGCAAGAGACCTGCACAAAATCGTCAAGGACGACCCGGAACCGGGGAGGGCAATGGGAGGCGGACCCGGATCGTGGCAGCCGACGACCCTGTGAAGGGGTCATCGACGGTCCGGATCCAGCCCCTCGAAGTCACCGAAACGTGAACCTGGGAATTCGAGCAAAATATTCTGCCGCATCCCAGGATCCTCGGTGGGCTCCCAGGAATGGTGATGCAGGATCGTTACCTTGTACGCCTGACCCGAGGGCGTGACGTCGCTACCCGAGCGGCACCGAGGACTTCAAGGATCGTTACTTCGTTATGTCGAGAAACCCGTTCTTCCGCACTGCCCGCCGCAAGACCCTCACCATCGTGGGCGCCACCGCCCTGCTCGGCGCCCTCGCCGTCGGCGGGGCCGTGCTCATCGCGCCGGCCGTCGCCTCGGCTGCTCCCGCCGCCGCCCCGGTCGACGATGTGACCGCGTACAACCAGCGGGTGCAGGTGCGCGCCGCGCTCGATACGGCCAAGACGGCGATCGCGGATGCCGCCGCGGTCAACGCGGACGTCAGGGCGTCGGGCCTCGACCTCGGTCAGGCGCGCAAGCTCGTCGACGTGACCGGCCTGCAGTCGGCGCACGCGGTGCTGTCGGATGCCGCGTCGGAGAAGGGCGCCGTGAACACCACTCTCGCCGTCGCCGTCGCCGACTACTCCGAGAAGGTGGAGTCGCAGGTCGCCGAGGTGCGCACCAACCTGAACAACGCCGTCGCCCAGAAGCAGGCGGCCGACGCCGCCGCCGCGCAGGCCGCCGCTGCCGCGCAGGCCGCTGCCGAGGCGCAGGCCGCCGCGAACACCCCGGACGGCGCCCGCGCCGTCGCCCAGCAGCTCATGGCCAGCGAGTACGGCTGGGGCGACGACCAGTTCCAGTGCCTGAACTCCCTGTGGAACAAGGAGTCCGGCTGGGACTACCAGGCGTACAACCCGTCCGGCGCGACCGGCATCCCGCAGGCGCTGCCCGGCGACAAGATGGCGACGATCGCGGATGACTGGCAGACCAACGCCGCCACGCAGATCAAGTGGGGCCTCGGCTACATCTCCAGCGTCTACGGCACCCCCTGCTCCGCGTGGGGTCACTCGCAGGCCACGAACTGGTACTGAGCCCTCTCTAGAACAGGGTCGATGACGGCTCCGGGGTGCGCACCGCGCGCTCCGGAGCCGTTCTGCTGCTCCGCGCCGGCCTCGCTCGCGCCGCCGCGCAAGCACGGCGCGTCCTCGTCGAGCGTCTCCGCCCTCACGGTTGCTTGCGTGCAGTGATAAGAGGTATGATGTCTGATCACATGGACCGTGTGATGCGGTCGCCGATGAAGTCGACCTTGAGGAGATCACAGCAATGAAGCGAAAGACGCTGCGTCATGTGGCGGTCACCGGCATCGCGGCCGTGGGGCTGGCCGTGCTGACCGCCTGTTCCGGACCGGCGAGCGGAGGGAGCGGTGCGAGCGGCAGCACGTACGGCTTCGACGCCGCCGCGCAGGAGAAGGGCAGCAAGATCACGGTGTGGGTGGACGCAGCGCGCGAGCCCATCGTGAAGGCCTTCCAGGCCGACAACCCGAATGTGCCGATCAGCATCGAGACCTACGACGGCAACGCCGGCGGATCCGGATCGTTCCAGACCAAGATCGCGCTGCTGGACCAGTCCGGCGAGGGATGGCCCGACGTCGTCTTCTCCACGCAGACGAACGACGCCTCCTGGGCGGCCAAGGAGACCAACGGCGTGCAGGCGTTCGCGGCCCCGCTGAACAAGGGTCTGCTCGATGACGCCTTCCTCAAGGGCTTCACGGCAGGCGCCAACGACCCGATGACCGTCGATGGCAAGGTCTATGGCCTGCGCAACGACCTCGCCCCCGTCGTGCTCTGGTGCAACCAGAAGCTGCTCGACCAGTTCGGCTACAAGGTGCCCACCACCTGGGAGGAGTACCAGGACCTTGGCGTGAGGCTCGCCGCCGAGCACCCCGGATACATCCTGGGCTCGATCGGAGACTCCTTCGTCGGTCCGTACGTCTACTACTGGGGTGCCCAGGCCCCGATCTTCCAGCTCAGCGGCAACACGTTCAGCTCGAACTTCGACGACTCGAAGTCGAAGAACATGACCAGCATGCTCGACTCGATGGTCAAGAACGGCACACTGGTGCAGGACAGCGTCTTCAGCGGCAGCTTCGTGCAGAAGTACGCCGACAAGATCGTCGCGATGCCGGGACCCGCCTGGTATGCGGGTGCACTGTTCCAGAACCCGCAGAGCCTGAACAGCCCCAAGGGCGAGATCGGCGCCGCGGTCCCGCTGCACTGGAACGGTCAGGACAAGGTGACCGGCAACGTCGGCGGTGGCGTCTGGTACGCCTCGAGCCACTCGAAGAACCTCGCCGCCGTCAGCACGCTGCTGAAGTACGTGATCTCGTCGGACAAGGCCTCTTCTCTCGCCTCCGGTCTGCCCGCGTACGACGCCGCTGCATCGAAGTGGCTCGACACCCAGGCTGCAAGCGGATACTTCGCCGGTGACTTCAAGGGTGCCGTGCAGACCGCGGCATCGAGCGTCTGGAAGGGCTGGGGCTTCCCGAGCTTCTCCCCGGAGACCGCCTACGCGGCCGTGGTGGTACCGGCACTCGCCGCAGGCAAGCCCATCGCGGACGTCGTCCCGGAATGGAAGAAGCAGATCCTCAACGAGGCTCAGGTACAGGGCTACACGGTCAAATAGGACCGGACAGGAGACACCGTCACCATGGCAACCGCCACGGCAACCGCCGCCGACTCGCGCACCGTCGCGGGTCGGCGGCGGCCCGGCCGCACCAAGAAGCCAGACCGAAGCCAGACGCGGATCGGATACGCGTTCTCCAGCGGTTACGCGCTGCTGCTGGTCGCGTTCGGACTGATCCCCGCCGTCTACGCCGTCTATCTCGCCTTCACGAAGAACGGCTCGTTCGCGGGCCTGGACAACTTCGTCCGAGTATTCGGCGACTACCGGTTCTGGCCGGCGGTGCAGCACGTCGCCCTCTTCATCCTGGTGTGGCTGGTCTCGATGACGCTCCTCGTCGTCCTGCTCGCGCTGCTGGTGCACGCGGTGCGCTCGCGGTGGGCCTCATCCGCCGTGCGCTTCCTGTATTACATCCCCGGCGCGCTCGCCGGGGCGTCGAGCGTGATGCTCTGGCTGTTCCTGCTGGATCCGACCGTCAGCCCGGTCGCCTTCGTGCTGCGACTCTTGGGCCAGGAGACCTTCGTGCAGACGGTCTCGCTGGAGAACCTCCCCATCGTCTTCACCCTCATCGCGTTCTGGGCGGGCGCGGGCGGCTGGATCATCATCATGTACGGCGCGCTCAACAACATTCCCGTGGAGATCATGGAGGCTGCCCGGATCGACGGCGCGGGCCCCGCCCAGACGGCCTGGCACATCCAGATCCCGCTGATGCGCAAGTGGATCTCCTACATGGTCGTGATGTCGCTCGCCGCCGGGACCCAGCTGTTCGTCGAACCCCGGGTGCTGTCGCAAGCCTCGAAGGGCGTGGTGCCGCAGGAGTATTCGCTCAACCAGCTGGCCTATCTGTTCGCATTCCGCCAGAACGACTTCAACGGCTCGGCGGCGATCTCGCTGCTGCTGCTGGTCGTCGCCGCCGGTCTCTCGGCGCTGTTCGTCTTCCGAGGAGGCCTCTTTGAGCGCGACTGAGATGATCGTGAATCCGCGTGCGCGTCGTGCGCGGCGATCCGATGCCTCACATGCGGTGCGTCCCGGCGGGGCCTCGCCGGCCCGCTGGATCGGCCGGGTGCTGGCCTGGTGCGTCATCGGCTTCTTTGTTCTGTTCTTCGTGGTGCCGATCTTCTGGCTGCTGCTCGCGCCGACGAAGACGCCGCGAGAGCTGCTGAGCAGCAGCCCGTTCAGCTTCGGCGCGCTGCGGACGCTGGGGTCGAATTGGGCGCAGCTGATGGACTTCCAGAACGGCATCATCTGGGTGTGGCTGGGCAACGCCACGCTCTACTCCGGCGTCGCGCTGATCGTGACGCTGCTCGTGAGCATCCCCGCCGGTTATGCACTCGCGATGGTCGAGTTCCGCTTCCGCAAGCTGCTGCTGATCCTCACCCTCATCGTGATGCTGATCCCGAACACCGCGCTGGTGCTGCCGATCTTCCTCGAGATCAGCGCGGTGCATCTGGTGGGCAGCCCGCTCGCGGTGATCCTGCCGTTCTCGTTCTATCCGTTCGGGGTGTACCTGACCTACATCTACTTCTCGACCGCGGTGTCCCGGGATCTGCTTGATGCCGCCCGCATCGACGGTGCGGGGGAGTTCCGGGTGTTCGCGCAGGTGGCGATGCCGCTCGCCACCCCGGTGATCGCGCTCGTCGGATTCTTCAGCCTCGTCGGCAACTGGAACAACTACTTCCTGCCGTTCGTGATGGTGCCGGGGCGGAAGTCGCCGATCCAGGTGGGCTTGGCGGAGTTGCTCTCGAACGTGCCGCTGTTCAACCCGACCACCGCCGGATCCGTCACGATCTCGCTGCCCGTGCTCGCGCTCGCCACAATCCTGTCGGTGGCGCCGGTGCTGATCATCTTCCTGTTCTCGCAGCGCTTCCTGGTCAGCGGCCTGACCGCCGGAGGGACGAAGGAATGAGCGCGCAGGCCACGGCCCGATACGGGATGATCGCCCGCCTCCGGCCCGAGAGGCGTCAGGAGTACCTGGATCTGCACGCGGCGGTCTGGCCGGAGGTCGAGGCGACCCTCTCGCGCACCGGCATCAGGAACTTCACGATCTTCGTCACGGGGGACGTGATCGTCGGATACTACGAGTACGTCGGATCCGACTACGACGCCGACCAGGCGGTCATGGCCGCCGACGACGCCACGCAGCACTGGTGGGCCCGCACGGGCCCCTGTCAGCTGCCGTTCCGCGACAGTTCCGCCGTCCCCAACTGGGAGATGCTCGACGAGGTCTGGCACCTCGACTGATCGGCGGGCGCCGGCGGGCCCGGATCGGGTCAGCCGCGGCGCTGGGAGGGGAGGCGCCGGCGCTGCCAGGCGCCGAGAATGTGCTCGTTCATCGCGACGCGGGCGGATTCTGCGTCGCCGGCGGCGATCGCCTCGACGATGCGCTCGTGCTCGGCGAGGGTCAGCTCGAAGGCATGGGTGGGGTCGGCGTCATTGAAGTCGACCGCGGTATAGCGATCGCTGGCGACGGCGTGGGTGAGCAGCATCCGGGCGACGTTCTCGGCGAGGCCATTGCCGGACGCCTCCATCACCTCGATGTGGAAGTCCAGATCGGCATCGCGGAACGCCGTCGAGTCGTCCAGGCGCTGGGCCATCGCGGCCAGGCTCTCCCGCAGCCGTGAGCGGATGTCATCGGTCACGCCGGCTGCGGCCGCCGACGCCATGGCCGACTCCAGAGCGGCGCGCACGACGCTGAGTTCGTCGAGCACGCCCAGGGTGTCGTCGTTGTGGATCATCGTCTGCAGCACCAGCGGATCCAGCACGTTCCAGCGGGTGGTCGGGTTCACATGCGTGCCGCGCCCCTGCGCGACGGTGACCATGCCCTTCTCCTGCAGCCGCTTCATCGACTCCCGGATGACGGTGCGGCTCACCCCGAACTGCGCGCTCAGCTCGCTCTCCGGAGGCAGGGACTCTCCTGGGGCGACCTCGCCCGAGATGATCGACTGCACGAGTTCGTTGAGCACGGTGACGCCGATGCGATCGATCGGCGCGCGGACGCCGGCCCGCGGCTCGGCCGATTCGGGTGAAGACATGCACACACTCTATGCGCTGAACGATCTCAGATCTCGGAAACGACAGACATGTGATGTATGCTGTTTGCACATCCTCCGATCTCAGAATCAAGGGCGACATGAAGATCACCGGCTTCCGCACACTGCGCACCGTCCACGACTGGGGGCGCCCGGTCGGCGATGTCAACGGCTACATCGCATCCGGCGTCACGGACGTTCCGCTCGTGATCCTGGAGACCGACGAGGGCGTCGAAGGCGTCGGCATGGGCTCCCACGCGGATCTCGACCGGCTCTTCCCGGCACTCGAAGGACAGGACCCGCGCGCGGTGTCGAGCCTCTACGACGCCATGCTCGCCCGGGTCTTCAAGTCCTCGCACGGGGGTGCGACCTTCGGCGGGATCGGCACGTTCGACACGGCTCTCTGGGACCTCAAGGCCAAACTGGCCGGAGAGCCGCTGTGGCGCCTGCTCGGCGCCGGCGATCGCTTCGTCCCCGGATACGCCTCCGGGCTGGACGCCGCACTGAGCGACGAACAGCTGGCACAGCTCTACGGCACTTTCGCAGGTCGTGGCTTCACCGCCGCGAAGCTCAAGGGCGGGCGCAGCATCGAGGCGGATGTGCGCCGCTTCGGAATCCTCACCGACAGCCTCTCCGACAACGGCACACCGCCTGCCCTCATGCTCGACGCGAACGAGTCGTGGAACCTGAAGCAGGCGGTGCGCTACGTGCGCGCGCTCGAGGAGAAGATCGACCTCACCTGGATCGAGGAGCCGATCCGTCGCTGGGACGCCGTGGGACACGCCCGCCTGAGCGCGGCGGTGCGCGCCTCGGTCGCCACCGGTGAGAACCTCACCGGCCTGGAGCAGTACCGCGCGATCCTCGACGCCGGCGGCGCCGACATCGTGCAGGCCGGCGCGGTCTGGGGGATCACCCACTTCCTGCGCGTCGCCGTCACCGCGCACGGCCGGGATCTGCCGGTGAGCCCGGTCGGCCTGACCGCGAACCACACCGTCACCGCTGCGGCCGCCGCCGTGCCCAATCACCTCTCTGCGGAGGTGCAGGATCTCGGCGCTCCGTTCGGCCTCGTGCTCGACCAGGAGTTCCAGGACGGCGGCATCGTGCTCGGCGACAAGCCCGGCGCGGGCATCGAGGTCGATGAGGTCGCGATCGCCGCAGCCCATCCCTCCGGCGGCTGGCTCGAGACCGCAGGCCCGCACGTGCGCTCGCCGCGCGCCGGTCTGCGCCTGGTCGACAACGGGACCTGGGAGGAATGATGCTGCTGCGTCCCGGCCTGCACCGCATCCCGGCGCCGCTCGGCCAGCGCTTCATCGCTCTGCACCTGATGACCGGCCCGGCCGGCGCGCTGCTGTTCGACACCGGCGTGGCGGGGTCGGTGCCGGGGACCCTGCTGCCCTATCTCGCCGAGATCGGCATGGATCCGACCGAGATCCGCTGGGTGATCAGCTCGCACTGCGACTTCGACCACACCGGCGGCAACGCGGCGCTCGCGGCCGTGGCGCCGGATGCCGAGATTCTCGCAGGTCGCGCCGACGTGGCGATGACGGAGGACGTCGAGCTGCTCATCTCGGCTCGATACGGCGAGTTCGCGCTCCGCGACCGCTTCGACGACCCGCCGGAAACCACTGCAGAGGTGCGCGCCTCGACCGGCCTCGTGCCGGTGACCCGCGTGCTCGACGGCGGCGAGGTCTTCGATCTGGGCGGCGGGCGGCTGATCGAGGCGCTGTCGGTGCCCGGCCACTCGCCGGGGCACCTCGCGCTGTGGGATCCGGCGAACAGCGCGCTGCTGATCTCCGACGCCGTGCTCGGCGAGACCGTGCCGTTCGCCGACGGCCGCCCCGCCTTCCCGCCCACCTACCGCGACACCGTCGCCTACGTCGACACGATCCGCCGCCTGCGCGGGTACGACGCGCAGCTGCTGCTCACCGCGCACTACCCGGTCTACGAAGACGGGGATGTGAACGCGTTCCTGGACGGATCGCTCGCCTACACCGAGCGTGTGGATCGAGTGATCGAGGGCGTGCTTTCCGGCGGAGAGGAGCTCACCTCGCTCGAGCTCATCCACCGCTGCGCCGCAGACCTCGGCCCGTGGGGCGAGGCGGCCGCCGAGTACCTGATCTTCCCGATGACCGGCAACTTGGAGCGCCTCGTCGCGCAGGGGCGCGTGGCCGAGGGCTATCGCGACGGCATCCGCACCTGGAGAGCGACGGCATGAACGCGTCGACCGGCAATAGGCACCTCATCACCGACCGGCCCGTGCGGCTCGGCGCGATCGGCGCCGGGTGGTGGGCGACCAGCAATCATTTCCCGTTGTTCGCCGCGCGCGACGACGTCGACCTCGTCGGCGTCTGCGGGCGCGGCCCAGGTCTGAGCGAGGTGCGGCAGAAGTTCGGATTCGGCTTCGCCACGCAGGACGCCGACGAGCTGCTCACCGCCGACATCGATGCCGTCGTCATCTCCACTCCGCACGATCTGCACCACCCGATCGCCGCGCAGGCGCTCGAGCGAGGGCTGCACGTGCTGTGCGAGAAGCCCATGACCCTGCGCGCCGCCGAGGCGTGGGACCTGGCCGCGCGCGCCGAGCGGGCCGGCACCGTGTTCCTGGTGCCCTACGGATGGAACTACAAGCCGTTCACGGTGGCGGCGAAGCGGATCCTCTCCTCCGGTGCGATCGGCGAGATCCAGTACGCGCTGTGCCACATGGCCTCGCCGACGCGAGGCCTGTTCGGCACGGATCCGACCCACATGCTCGAAAGGTGGAACTCGGACACCGCGCCGGATCCGTCCACGTGGTCGAGCCCGGAGCATGGCGGCGGCTATGCGCACGGACAGGTCACGCACTCCTCCGCACTGCTGTTCTGGCTGACCGGACTGCGCGCGGCCTCGGTGGCCGGGCGCGTGCTCGCCGCCGGCTCTGCGGTCGACCTGTTCGACGCCGGCGTGATCCGGTTCGACAACGGCGCTCTCGGATCTCTGTCGGGGGCGGCCACGCTCGCCGACGGCGACAAGTACCAGGTCGACATCCGGCTGTTCGGCAGCGAAGGAGTGCTGATGGTCGACGTGGAGCGGGAGCGCGTGAGCCTCAGCCGCTATGACGGCCGCCGCGAGGAGATCGCGATCGCGCCGGGCGAGGGCGAGTACGAGTGCCTGGTGCCGCCGGCCCGTTTCATCGAGCTGATCACCGGCGCGAGCACCGAGAACAACTCCGACGTCACGGTGGCAGCGCGCTCCGTCGAGCTCATCGACGCGCTGCTGCGCTCTTCGGCGGCGGGCGGCGCCGACACGGCCGTCTAGCCGCTCCGGATCCGACCCTCACCACAGGCGGATCACACGCCCTCATCACCTCTCCCATCCGTATCTCACCCGCAGGAAGCAGAAATGACCGAAGCACCACACCGCGGCATCCTGGACGGTTACCGCGTCATCGACTGCTCGATCGCGATGGCAGGTCCGTTCGCGGCCCAGCGTCTCGGCGACCTCGGCGCCGACGTGATCAAGGTCGAGCCGACGGCCGGGGAATGGCAGCGCTTCGCGGCCGCGGGCGGCGCGAAGGGCAACGCGATCAACGTCTCCTTCCTCTCGCTCAACCGCAACAAGCGATCCCTCGCGGTGGATCTGAAATCCGACGCCGGCAAGCAGATCGTGCGCGAGCTCATCGCCGGCGCGGACGTGTTCCTGCAGAACTACCGCCCAGGCGTCGCCGCGCGACTGGGCCTGGACTACGAGACCCTGTCGGCGCTCAACCCCGCACTCGTGTACGTGTCGATGTCCGGCTACGGCGAGGACGGCCCGTACCGAGACCGGCCGGGACAGGACCTGCTGCTGCAGGCGATGAGCGGCGCGATGCTCTCGGCGGGTCGTGAGGGCGAGCCGCCGTCGCCCGCGGGGCAGTACCTCGCCGACGCCGTGACCGCGTCGACCGCGTTCGAGGCCGTGCTCGCCGCGCTGCTGCACCGCGAGCGCACGGGCGAGGGCCAGCTCGTCACCGTGAACATGCTGGACGCGCTGACCACCCTGCAGATGCAGGAGCTGAGCGTCTACACGGTCGGCGGGGTGCCGCAGCAGCGAGGATCCGAGCCGAACGCGCACGTCTACATCCGCGCGCCGTACGGCGTCTTCGCCAGCAGCGACGGCTATCTCGCGCTGGGGTTCGCGGACCTCACGGCGTTGGGAGAGGTTCTCGGCGAGCCCTCCTTCGCGGGCCTGGATCCGGAGGAGCACGGCTGGACCCATCGCGACGAGCTCTACGCGACCGTCGCCCGGCACCTCGCCACCGAGACGACCCAGCACTGGCTCGACGTCCTGCTGCCGGCCGGGATGTGGGTCGGGCCGGTGTACGGCTATGAGGAGCTGGTCGAGGATCCGCAGATCGTGCACAACGGCACCTTCGTCGAGTACGACCATCCGACCGAGGGGCGGATCAAGACGCCCGGCTTCCCGTACCGGTTCGCCAAGACACCCGCGCGCATCGACCGCGGAGCCCCGCTCGTCGGCGAGCACACCGGAGAGATCCTCGCCGAGCTGGGGGTGGCGCCCGAGCGGGTGCAGGAGCTGCTCGCCGCGGGCGCGGTGGCGCAGAACGCGGTGCCCGCCGGTGCGCCGAGCGCGGCGCCCGGAAGTGCGCGGCACCCGGTGCCCAGCGGCATCCCGAACGCACCGGCCTCGGCATGACCGACTACCTCGGGCTCACCTGGGATCACCCCCGGGGGCGCAATGCCCTGGAGGCGGCATCCGGCGATCTCGGCGGCGGGGACACGCTGCGGTGGCGGGTGCAGTCTCTCGAGGGGTTCGAGTCGGCGCCGATACACGAGATCGCGGAGCGGTACGACCTGATCGTGCTCGATCATCCGCACCTCGGCGATGCGCTCGCCACCGGGAGCCTGCGCCCGATCGACGAGCTCTTCGACGCGGCGCAGCTCGCGACGTGGGCGGCGTCCGCCGTCGGGCCGAGCGTCTCGTCTTATCGGATGGACGGTCACCTGTGGGCGTTGCCGCTCGATGCGGCGACGCAGGTGTCCGCGCGCCGGCGCGCGCTGGTCGCGGAGGCGCCGGCGACATGGGACGACGTGCTCGAGCTCGCCGAACGCGGACTGGTCGCCACGAGCCTCGCCGGGCCGCACGCGTTCCTCTCGCTCTGCTCGATCGCGGTCGCCTTCGGCGACGATCCGGGACGCGGGAAGGCGGCGTGCGACGACACCCTTTTCGACCGCGGGATCGCGTTGCGGGCGCTCGACGTGCTGATCCGCGTCTCCGCGAACGCGCCCGAGGGGACGGCGGCGCTGAACCCGATCGGTCTGCTGGAGCGCATGCGGGACCGCGGCGACATCGGCTGCCTCCCGCTGGTCTACGGCTACGTGAACTACTCCTCGCCCGAGATCGCTTTCGGCGACGCCCCGGCCGGGGCGGGCCCGGCAGGCCGGATCGGCTCGACGATCGGCGGCACCGGCATCGCGGTGACCCGTCGCTCCGAGCCGTCGCCCGGGCTGCTCGCGCATCTGCGCTGGCTGCTGTCGGAGCCGGTGCAGCGCGGCTTCATCCCCGCCCGCGATGGACAGCCCGCCCTCCGGGCCGCGTGGACGGATCCGCAGGTGGATCGGGACGCGCACGGTTTCTACGCACAGACGCTCCGCACGATCGAGGCATCGTGGGTGCGTCCGCGCGACGCCGGGTATGTCCCGTACCAGTCCGAGGCGTCGGCGCTGGTGCGCGCCGCCGTTCGGGGCGAGCGCGCCCCCGATGACGCGCTCGACGAGATCGAGGCCCGCTTCGCCGCCGTGCGGACGAGCAAAGGATCCGCCGCGCCGGCAGGACCAGATGATCAGATCCGTGACGGATCAGAGGAGGAGTCTCAATGACCGTCGCATCCGACACCGAGCTCATCGTCGTCGAGACCGAGGGTCAGGTCGCGACTGTGCGGCTCAACCGGCCGGAGAAGCTGAACGCCGTCACACAGGAGATGAGCGACGCGCTGGTGCGCATCGTGCGTGCGATCAACGACGACCCGGCGATCCGCGCCGTCGTCTACACCGGCACCGGCCGCGCGTTCAGCGCGGGCAGCGACATCGCCACGCTCGACCAGTACGCGACCCCGTGGGAGTTCCGCAACCGCCGCGACTACTGCGATGCGCTGCGGGAGCTGCGCAAGCCCGTGATCGCCGCGGTCAACGGCTACGCGTTCGGCGGCGGGCTGGAGGCGGCGCTCACCTGCGACATCCGCCTCGCCGCCGACGGCGCACGCTTCGCCGCACCCGAGATCACGCTCGGCTGGATCGGCGGCGGCGGCATGTCGGCATTGCTGGCCGCCTCGGTCGGCGCGAGCAACGCCGCGCTGATGCTCATGACCGGTGATCCGATCGACGCGCAGCGGGCGCTCGCCTGGGGCATGGTCAGCGAGGTCGTGTCGGCCGACGGGCTGCTCGCACGCGCACAGGAGATCGCGACGACCATCGCCTCGCGGCCGCCGATCGCCGCCGAGACCGCGAAGGCCAACCTCCGCGCGGCGGCGAACCTGCCGCAGGATCAGGCCATCGCCTATGAGCGCGAATTGCAGGGCATCGCCTTCGCCACCGCGGATGCCGCGGAAGGGCGTGCCGCTTTCGCCCAGAAGAGAGCCGGAGTGTTCCACGGCCGCTGAGACGCGGATCCGCCGCGCTGGTCGACCGGATCCGACCAGATTCGACCAGATCCGTCCACCTTTTGAGGAGACCCGCACATGACCGAGAATCCGATTTCCGATGCCGCGAGCATCCTGCCCGACGACGCCGATCGGGCTCTGCTGGTCGGCCGGGTCTGGCTTCCCGCGGTCGCCGGCCCCGCCGTCGTCGTGCTGCGCGACCGCGAACTCGTCGACCTCACCGAGACCTACCCGACCATGAGCGCCCTCACCGAGTCGGCCGACCCTGCTGCCGGCGTCCGCGGCGCCGTGGGACCGGTCATCGGATCCTTCGCGGACGTCTGGGCGAACACCGCTCCCGGCACCCGCGACGCGGCGCTGCCGTGGCTGCTCTCGCCGATCGATCTGCAGGTCGTGAAAGCCTCGGGTGTCACGTTCCCGGTCTCGATGCTCGAGCGCATCATCGAGGAGCGCGCCCGCGGGGAGGCCGAGTCGGCCGAGGACATCCGCGCGAGCGTGCTCGACGCGCTGGGCGGAGACATCCGCGACCTCGTGCCCGGATCCGCCGAGGCGATGCGCCTCAAGCAGGTGCTGATCGAGGCGGGGCTGTGGAGCCAGTATCTCGAGGTCGGGATCGGGCCGGACGCCGAGATCTTCTCCAAGGCGCCCGTGCTCGCCACGGTCGGGTCGGGAGCCGACGTCGGCGTGCTCCGCGAGTCGAGATGGAACAACCCCGAGCCCGAGGTGGTGCTCGCGATCTCCTCACGGGGCGACATCGTCGCGGCTGCCCTCGGCAACGACGTCAACCTCCGCGACGTCGAGGGCCGCTCGGCGCTGCTGCTCGGCCGGGCGAAGGACAACAACGCCTCCGCATCGGTCGGACCTTTCCTGCGCCTGTTCGACGAGGACTTCGATCTCGACTCGGTGCGCGCCGAGACGGTGACGCTGCGAGTCGACGGCGAGGACGGCTTCGTCATGGAGGGCATCTCGCACATGGCGGAGATCAGCCGGGATCCGGCCGACCTCGTCCGGCAGGCGAGCGGATCCCACCATCAGTACCCGGACGGCTTCGTGCTGTACCTGGGAACGATGTTCGCCCCCACCGACGACCGCGACGAGCCCGGCCACGGATTCACTCACCACCTCGGCGACGTGGTCCGGATCACGTCACCGCGGCTGGGTGCCCTGGTGAACCGCGTGCAGCACAGCGAATCCCTGCCCCCGTGGGAGTTCGGTATCCGCGCACTGATCGCCAATCTCGCCCGCAGGGGACTGCTCGAAGGGACGAACGCATGACCACCGGGATCCGGACCACGCTGGACAGCACGGACCCGCGCACGGGCGCGACCGTCGACACCGGCCTCGAGGCCACCACTGCCGAGCAGGTGGCCGCGATCACGGAGCAGGCGTCCGTCGCGTTCGCCGTGCTCCGCACCCGGTCACGCGCATGGCGGGCGGGGCTCCTTCGCGCCCTCGCCGAAGGGCTCGAGGCCGATCGCGTCGCGCTCGTCGGAGCGGCGCTGTCCGAGACCGGCCTCGCCGAGGTGCGCCTCGACGGCGAGCTCAGCCGCAGTGCCTTCCAGTTCCGGCTGTTCGCGGACGCCGTCGAGGAGGGCGGGTACCTGGAGGCCGCGATCGACCACGCCGGCCCGACCCCCCTCGGAGCAGGGCCGGACGTGCGCCGCATGCTGGTGCCGCTCGGGCCGGTGGCGGTGTTCGGCGCGAGCAACTTCCCCTTCGCGTTCTCGGTCGTCGGCGGCGACACCGCGTCGGCGCTCGCCGCGGGCAATCCGGTCGTGGTGAAGGCGCACAGCTCGCACCCGATCACCTCCGAGCGCTCCTACGCCTCGCTGACCCGCGCGGCAGCGGCCTACGGCGCACCGGACGGCACGTTCGGGATCGTCTACGGCCAGCGGGCCGGCGCGGTGCTCGTCGCGGATCCCCGGATCACGGCGGTGGGCTTCACCGGATCGCTGCACACCGGCAGGATCCTGCAGGGCATCATCGACGAGCGCGAGGCGCCGATCCCGTTCTACGGCGAACTGTCCAGCCTGAACCCGCTCGTGATCACGCCCGGTGCGGCGGTCGCCCGCACCGGCGCGATCGGCGAGGGCCTGTTCGCCTCGGTCGCCGGCTCTGCGGGACAGCTGTGCACCAAGCCGGGCATCGCGTTCGTGCCGGCCGGCGCTGCGGGCGACGCGCTCGTGGCGGACATCGTGTCGCGCGCGGCGGAGGCGGACGCCCAGACGCTGCTGAACGCGCGGATCCATGGCGCGTTCGACGGGATCCGCACCCGGCTCATCGAGGAGGGCGGGGCGCGCAGCCTCGTCGCCCCGAGTGCCGGGGCGGAAGGGTTCTCGCTCACCCCTGCCGTGCTGGAGATCGACGCCGCAGACGTCACCGCCGCGGTCGCCGAGGAGGCCTTCGGCCCGCTCGTGGTCCTCGTGCGCTACACGTCGATCGATGAGGTGCGCGCGGCGCTGCAGGCGGTGCCGCACTCGCTCACTGCGACGATCCATTCCACGGACGATGAGACGGAACGGCGCGGCGCTCTGACCGCGGCGGTGCAGGATCTCGTCGGGCGTATCGTGTACGACGGCTACCCCACCGGGGTGCGCGTGTCCTGGGCGATGAACCATGGCGGGCCCTGGCCCGCGACGAACACGCAACACACCTCGGTGGGCGTCACCGCCATCCGCCGCTTCCTGCGGCCGCTGGCATGGCAGGACGCGCCCGCCGACGTGCTCCCCGTGGAGCTGCGCAACGGATCGGTGGACGTGCCACGCCGTGTCGATGGCGTCCTGGAGCTCGCCGCGCTCTGAGGTCCGCGTACCGGCCATGGGTCGCGGACGCCGAAGGGACGACTCAGCCTCGATGCGGAGGAGGGCGGAATGCGCCAGGCCGGTGGTCCTGCCATGAGCCGGCGGCTCTGCCGCGGCCGACGGACCCGCCGTGAGCCAGCCGCGCCCCGCCCCGCCCCGTGAGAGCAAGCCGGCCCCTGCCCGTGAGAGCAAGCCGGCCCCTGGGCGCTGCTCAGGCGCCGAACGCATCTCGCCCGGGTCCACGGGCGATCGGCTCCTCCCACAGCGGCGTCGCGGGCGCGGGTCGATCCGCCGTCCGCCGTCGATCCGCCGCCCGCCGTCGGCCCGCCGCGGCGGAGCTCTTCTCCGCCGCGCGCGTCCCGACGATGCCACGAGCGCCGGAATGACCCGCGCCAACCCGGTCGTCCGAGTGCAGCGCCTCCAGCCCGTGCATCCGGATCAGCGGCTTGACCCGGCGTCCCAGCCACTGCCGGTAGTCCTTGGGCGCCTCGGCGGCTGCGCCCGGATACAGCGCCCGGTACGACGACAGCAGATCCGGCCGGTGTTGCGAGAGCCACTGCAGGAACCACGGCTTCACGCCCGCCCGCAGGTGGAGCGCCCCGTAGATCACATGATCCGCGCCCGCCTCCTTGATCCGGCGCAGGGCGCCGTCGATCGCGTTCACCGAGTCGGTGAGGTGCGGCAGGATCGGCATCAGGAACACCCCCACGCGGAACCCCGCGTCGCTGAGCGCCCGCACGGTGTCGAGCCGCGCCTGCGTCGACGGCGCGCCATGCTCGATCGCCTCGCGCAGCGTCTCGTCGAACATCGCGATCGACAGCTGCACATCCACGGGCACTCGGGCGGCGGCCTCGGCGAGCACCGGGATGTCGCGGCGGATCAGCGTGCCCTTGGTGAGCACCGAGAACGGCGTCCCCGAATCGGCCAGTGCGCGGATGATCCCCGGCATCAGCCGATACCGCCCCTCCGCGCGCTGATATGGATCCGTGTTCGTGCCGAGAGCCACGGTCTCGTGCATCCAGGATCCGCGGCGCAGCTCCTTCTCGAGGGTCTCGACCACGTTCACCTTGACCACGATCTGCGAGTCGAAGTCCCGCCCCGCGTCCAGGTCCAGATAGGTGTGCGTCCCCCGGGCGAAACAGTTGTGGCTGATCACGCCGTTGGCGATGAAGTCGCCGGTGCCCGTCGTGATATCGAGCAGGTCCTGCTCCCTGTCCAACGGTTCGATCGACACCACGCGGAGGTCCGCGACGGTCTTGACGGCGGTGCCTTCGATGTCGAGCTTTCGACTGATTGCAGGCTGCGTGACGGCGAAGAACCTCTGACGCATCGGAAGTCCCCCGACGACGCGGACCGAACGAACCTCATGGGGGCGCGCAGGCTCGATGACGTGGGGGATCCGCCAGGCGGTCATCGCGGTCGAGAGCAGATCAAGGAACTCGGGATCCTTGTTCGCGATGCGAAGCACTCCTCGGGAGCAGCTTCCCTCAGCGTCGAAGGCGCCGGACAGAAAGCCTGCGCACCACTCGTGGTCAGACGGCTGCGATCCCGTCGTGATGCTCTCGATGCGATCGACCGAGTGAGCGACACCAGTGTGGATCGCGTTCATCGCACGCCTGGTCGGTGTCTCCGCGGCGAATGCGCGCTCACGGACCTCGACGCCTTCCTTGCTGAGGAAGAAACGCGCGCGTTCCAACGCTTCCGGGTCGGCCAATGCGAGCCGGAACATGTTCATCCTCCGGACCCGCTTGCCGTCGTCGTATGTGCGCCGGAAGACCATCCCGTCGCCGCGGATCATCCCCGAGAGATACCCGCGGCGGAACGCTTCCCCGTCGAGGTACGGTGCATCGACGACGCCTGTGCCGAACCCCATCAGCCGGTTGTTCGTCGTGAGGTGCGGGCGCCGGCCCTTCTCGGCGTCTGCGACATGCTTCCACCCGCGGTCCGTGAGGAACCGATGATCACCGCTGGCGACGAGCTCGGTGCCGTCGGCCAGAGTGATTCGATATGCCCGCGTGCGCGTCGCCCACTTCGCCTGGATGCGCGTGCGCACGTATCGCCGGTAGGCGCCGTGGACCTCGGTTCCGTAGATCTCGTCGCCCACCCCGAGATCGCGCAGCGGTCTCTGCCTCCCATCGCCGCAGAGGATCAGCGTGTCGGGAGAGACGCAATACACACAGGCATGGCTGCAGCCGCGGTACGGGTTGATCGTCCAGTCGAACGGCATCTTCGAGGGGCCGGGCACGTGGTTCAGCGCCGACTTCGCGAGCACTTCATGGAAGGTCATCCCGGCGAACTCCGGGGTCGTCACCGTCCGCAGGAATCCGGTGCGATTCTCCATGCCCGGCAGCGCCTGCGCGTCGGTCTCGTCAATCCTCTGCCCGTGCCACCTCATGACGATATTCGAACATAGCAACGATACTGAGTCAAGAAGGAATCGTGGAGAACTTCGAATGTCGCGGATGCTCAGGTCTGCCGGTCAGAATGGTCGGGTGGCAGACCCGCGGCACCCGACTCGCGCTCGTCGCATGGATCCGCGTGTGACGTTCCTGCTGTTCGTCACGATCGGACTGGCGGTCGCGCTGATCGGCGCGCTCTGGGCGCTCGCGGACGGCTCCGCCGGATCCGGTCCGGGCGGCCAGGCCCCGGCGGATCCCGTTCCGACCTCGGCGGAGATCGCGATGCCCCAGACCGCGACGAGTCTGCCCGGCGTGCAGCTGCGCGCGACTCCGGCGTCGAACCCGTGCGCACAGGCGGCGGTGCAGCAGGCGCTCGCATCCGGCGGAGATGACGCGGTCGTGGCGGCGTTCGGCGGAGGCGCCGCGTTCCGCGCTGCCGTCGCCGTGGGCAACGCTCCGTGCATCGACCTGTCCGATCCGCACCGCGACTGGGTCGTCGTGAACAAGGCGCGACCGCTCGATCCGATCACGTTCGCACCGACGTCGTTCGGGGATCCGGCGCTCTCGGTCGCCGGCGCGGGCTCGCTGCGCTCCGACGTGGCGCACGCCCTCGACCAACTCTCCGCCGCAGCGGATGCCGCCGGAGTCGGCCCGATCGCGCTCGCCAGCGGCTACCGCTCGTACGACACGCAGGTGCAGACCTACTCCGGGCAGATCGCGCAGTACGGCCAGGCGCAGGGCGATGCGCTCTCGGCGCGGCCCGGGCACAGCGAGCATCAGACCGGCCTCGCGGCCGACGTCGTCTCCTGCGCCGGCGGGTGCGGCGACATCGACTCCTTCGGCGGCACCGCCGCGGGCGCGTGGGTCGCCGCGAACGGCTGGCAGTACGGCTTCATCGTCCGCTACACCGCCGGACAGACCCCGGTGACCGGATACGACCCCGAGCCGTGGCACATCCGCTACATCGGCGTGCCCCTCGCGACCGCCTACCACGACGGCGGATACGCCACGTTCGAGCAGTTCTTCGGGCTCGACGCGGCCCCCGCGTACCTCGGCTGAACGGGTCTCGGGGGCTCGCCCGCAGGGGGTGGAGCGATCGTACAAATCGTGACACCCAGTCTCACCAGAAGTGGGATGCATTCCCACAATCGGGATCCGGATCCGCGTCATTCCGCGTAGGATCGCGAGAGCGAAGACGCACACACGATCTGGAGGAGCGCGATGGAACGCGACATCTACGATGAGGATCACGAGGCCTTCCGGGGGCTGGTCAAGGACTTCATCGGCCGCTACGTCACGAACGAGGCCATGGACCGCTGGGAGGCGGCCGGCGAGATCGATCGCGCGACCATGCTCGCGGCGGGCGAGGCCGGTCTGATCGGGCTCTCCGTGCCGGAGGAGTTCGGCGGCGCCGGGATGCTGCAGGACTACCGCTTCCGCACCATCGTGATGGAGGAGGTCATCGCGGCCGGCGCCGGATCCCTCGCCGGCGCGTTCGGGATCCAGGACGATCTGGCCGTGCCCTACCTCGTGCACATGGGCACGCCGGAGCAGAAGGCGAAGTGGCTGCCCCGCATGGCGACCGGCGAGGTGCTCGGCGCCCTCGCGATGACCGATCCGGGAGCCGGCTCCGACCTGCGCGGCATCAAGACGAACGCAAAGAAGGTCGACGGGGGCTACATCCTCAACGGCGCGAAGACGTTCATCTCCTCGGGGACCACGGCCGACATCGTCGTGACGTTCGTGAAGACCGGTGAAGGAAACCGCCCCGACGCCTTCAGCCTGCTGATCGTCGAGAAGGGCATGGAGGGCTTCGACCAGGGCAAGAAGCTCCGCAAGATGGGCTTCCACGGCTGGGAGACGGCAGAGCTCAGCTTCACCGACGTGTTCATCCCCGACGAGAATCTCATCAGCGGCAAGGAGGGGCAGGGCTTCATCCAGCTGATGATGAACCTGCCGCTCGAGCGCCTGTCGATCGGCGTCGCGGCAGCGGCCGCAGCCGAGGCGGCGACGAACTGGACCATCGCCTACACGAAGGACCGCGAGGCGTTCGGCGAGCGTGTCGCCGACTTCCAGAACACCCGCTTCCGTCTGGCGGACATGGTCACCACGACCGAGGCGATGTGGGCGTACGTCGACCGCGCGCTGCTGGCGTACAAGGACAGGAAGCTCTCCGCGGAGGATGCCGCGAAGGTGAAGTTCTGGACGACCGAGCGCGAATGGGAGGTGCTCGACATGGGCGTGCAGCTGCACGGCGGCTACGGCTACATCATGGAGTACCCGATCGCGAAGGCGTTCACCGACGCCCGCGTGCACCGCATCTACGGCGGCACCAACGAGATCATGCGCGACCTCGTCGGCCGTCAGATCGCCGGCAAGCGCTGACCTGCGGTCCCTGAGCTCGTCGAAGGGCGCCCTCGGATCCCTGGATCCGAGGGCGTTCCTCGTCAGTCGCCGGATCGTCCTCCACAGTCGCGGTTCCGGAGCGGATCTGCACCGATTGCGTGCTCGCCCGGCCACGGGTCCCGTCGGGCGATCAGGCTGACCGCATGAACCCTGACACTCTGCGCGATCGCGCGCTCGATGACGACGACGACCTCCGCGACGCGGTGGAGCTGCTGCTCCAGCGCGCGAACCAGCGGCAGCTGTGGCTGCTGTTCATCGACGGCCACGGGCGCCTCGGCGAGCCGCTCATGCCGATGGCCGACTATCCGTCCGATCCGCTCGAGGTGGTGCCGATCGAGGACCTCGGCGACGTCTCCCAGGCGCAGGTGCTCGCGCACCGGATCGGCATGCTCCGCGAGCTCACCGGCAATGCGGCTGTCGTGCTCGTGTGGGAGCGCATCGGCGATGCGACGGTGGGCGGTGAGGAGGACGACGTCCGGCTCTGGGCGCGGGCGATGCGGCGGCAGGCGTCGGCGCTCGGCATCCCGCTGCGGGCGCAGTTCCTGCTGCACCCGCGCGGGGCGCGTCGGCTGCACGCGGACGACCGGGCTGAGCAGGTCTCGGCTCTGAGCACAGTATCAAGTTGATTCCTACCTTGGTAGCATTTAGGGGATGGTGCACGTGAAGGTCAGTCTCAGCCTGAGCGAGGAGGATGTGGCGTTCCTCGACACGGAGACGCGCGACGGGCGTTACGCCTCCCGCTCGGCCGCGACGCAGGAGGCGGTGCGCCTGCTGCGGGAGAGCCGCCTCGCCGATGCCTACGCCGAGGCGTTCGCCGAAGGGGGCGACGAAGACTGGGATCAGGTGGCCGGCGACGGGCTCGCGTCCGCGTGAGCACCTCATCGGTTCCGCTGCTGCGTCGCGGGCAGATCGTGCTGGTGCCGTTCGATCCTGCCGTCGGATCCGAGACGACCAAGACGCGTCCGGCGGTGATCGTGAGCAACAACGCGGCCAATGCGGTCGCGGTGCGCAGCGACAGGGCCACGGTGACGGTCGTGCCTCTGACCTCGAACACGACGCGGATCCTGCCGTTCCAGGTGCTGCTGCCGTCGGTGGCGACCGGGCTCGAGCGTGACGTCAAGGCGCAGGCGGAGCAGGTGCGCACGATCGCCGTTTCACGCATCGCCCGCCCGGTCGGCTGGGTGCCCGCCGAGCTCATGGGCGCGCTCGACGAAGCGCTCCGCATTCACCTCGCCCTCTGACGCCACGATCGCAGGGGCATTCTGCCGCATCCGCCCTCCCGAACGCCCCGAGATCTCCGGATCCGGGGTGTTTCGCGAGTCCCGGATCCGGGTCTCCGATCCTGTCGAGAGTAGTTCGGTATTCAGTGTTGCTATGTACCGGTACTCAGTGTTACTGTCTACCGGTAGTCAACATCACTGAGTAGAAGGGAGGTGATCGCGATGGCGAGTCAGATGACCGAGATGCTCAAGGGCACGCTCGAGGGGATCGTCCTGGCGATTCTGGCCGAACGATCGGCCTACGGATACGAGATCACCACGCGGCTGCGGGACGGAGGGTTCTCCGGCATCGCAGAGGGCACCGTCTACGCGCTGCTGGTGCGCATCGAGCAGAGGGGCCTCGTGGACGTCGAGAAGGTCCCGTCCGAGAAGGGGCCGCCGCGCAAGGTGTACTCGCTCAACACGCACGGGCGGGATCAGCTCGCCGAGTTCTGGAGGACCTGGAGCTTCCTCGCAGAGCACATCGAACAGCTCCGCCCGACCTCCAGCACCCGCACGACCGACGCGAATGAAGGAGCCTGACATGGCTGCCAAGTGGATCGAAGCCCTCACCGGGTCCCTCGAGCAGAAGAAGCAGTACAAGCTGGCCTTGGCCCGCATCGAGGGCCTCCCCGCCCCGTATGCGGAGGCCGCCACCGCGATGCACCGTTATCTGATGTACGCCGGCGGCATCACCGACGGCGACACCCTGATCCGGATGTTCACCGACCTCGCCGACCTCTGGGAGCGCGCCGCCGTCGACGGCACCCCGGTGCGCGACATCGTCGGCGACGACCCGGTCGACTTCGCCGAGACCTTCGCCAAGGCGTACGCCGGCCGCGAGTGGATCGACAAGGAGCGCACCCGGTTCACGACGGCGATCGACGACGCCGCAAGAAAGGAGAGCGGATCATGACCACCGCCACCGCCCCCGCGATCCGCGTGCGGGGCGTCACCAAGGCGTTCAAGGATCTGCAGGTGCTCCGTGGCGTCGACTTCGAGGTCGAGCGGGGCAGCATCTTCGCCCTGCTCGGCTCGAACGGCGCCGGCAAGACCACGCTGGTGCGGATCCTGTCGACGCTGCTCAAGGCCGACGGCGGATCCGCGACCGTGCAGGACTTCGACGTGGCCACGGCGCCGAACGACGTGCGCGAGGCGATCAGCCTCACCGGGCAGTTCGCCGCCGTCGACGAAGTCCTCACCGGACGCGAGAACCTCGTGCTCGTCGCGAGGCTGCGCCACCTCAAGGATCCGGGCGCCGTCGCCGACGAGCTGCTCGCCCGCTTTTCGCTCATCGACGCCGGCGACCGCCGCGCGGGCACCTACTCCGGCGGCATGCGGCGCCGGCTCGACATCGCGATGAGCCTGATCGGCGATCCGCCGGTGATCTTCCTCGACGAGCCGACCACGGGCCTGGACCCGCAGGCGCGGATCGAGGTGTGGGACACCGTCAGGGAGCTCGCGCACGGCGGCACCACCGTGCTGCTCACCACGCAGTACCTCGACGAGGCGGAGCAGCTGGCCGACCGGATCGCGATCCTGCACGAGGGCACCATCATCCAGAACGGCACCCTCGCCGAGCTCAAGAAGCTGCTGCCGCAGACGACCGTCGAGTACGTCGAGAAGCAGCCCACCCTCGAGGAGGTCTTCCTCGCCCTGGTCGGCCCGGCACCGGCCCCGGCCCCTGAGTCCGTCGAAGGGCCCGACATCAAGGAGGCATCGAGATGACCGGCCACGTCCTCAGCGACACCGGCACGCTCACCCGCCGTTCGCTCACGCACATCCTGCGCAGCCCCGACACGATCATCACCACCGCGGTGACCCCGATCGCCCTCATGCTGCTGTTCGTCTACGTGCTCGGCGGGGCGATCCACACCGGATCCGACCAGTCGTACATCGACTACATGCTCCCCGGCATCCTGCTGATCACGATCGCCTCGGGCATCGCGTACACCTCGTACCGACTGTTCCTCGACCTCCAGGGCGGGATCTTCGAGCGGCTCCAATCCATGCCGATCGCGCGGTCGAGCGTCCTGTGGGCGCATGCGCTCACCTCGCTCGTCGCGAACATCGTGTCGGTCGCCATCGTGATCGGCGTCGCGTTCGCGATGGGCTTCCGCACCGGCGCCTCGGTCGGAGCCTGGCTGGCGGTGGCGGGGATCCTCATCCTGTTCACCCTGTCGCTGACCTGGCTCGCGGTGATCGCGGGGCTCAGCGCCAAGACCGTGGACGGCGCGAGCGCGTTCAGCTACCCGCTCATCTTCCTGCCGTTCATCAGCTCGGCCTTCGTGCCGACCTCGTCGATGCCGGGCCCGGTGGCCTGGTTCGCGGAGTACCAGCCCGTGACGTCGATCGTGAACACGATCCGCGCGCTGTTCAACGGCACCCCGGTCGGATCCAGCATCTGGATCGCCCTCGCCTGGATGGTCGGGATCCTGGTCGTCGCCTATGCGGCCGCGATCGCCATCTACCGGAAGAAGATCAGCTGAGCCCATGCGGAGATCCTGCAGCTCGGCCACCTTCTATGGACGGGATAGAGCGGAGTCGGTTCAGGGGATCAGCAGGTAAAGCGCGCCAAGGATCGTCAGGCCCAGCACGATCCGATCGAACAGTGCCTGGTCGATTCGGGGGATGAGCCAGCGGCCGAACAGCGCGCCGACGACGACCGTGGGCACGAGCACGGCGTCCATCAGCAGTACCGGGACGGTGATCAGGCCGAGGCTCGCGAGCACGGGCACCTTGACGAGGTTGATGATCGCGAAGAACCATGCTGCGGTGCCGAGGAACACCTTGACAGGGGTGCGCATCGCGAGGAAGTACATCGACATGACCGGTCCGCCCGCGTTCGCGACCATGGTGGTGAATCCGCCGAGCGCGCCGTAGCCGAGCGTGGTGGTGAGGTTCGAGGCAGGGCTCCGCGACGCGACCCGCCGGCGCCAGAGCGTGAGGGCGACGATCGCGAGCAGGATGGTGCCGATCACCGGCCGCACGATCCCGTTGCTCGCGATCGCGAGGAACACGGCGCCGAGCCCGAGTCCGGCGAGGACGGCGGGTGCGAGCCGCAGCAGGGTCGGCCAGTGCGCGTGCCGTCGATAGGCGAGCAGGGCGAACACGTCACCGACGATGAGCAGGATGAGCAGCGCTCCGGTCGATGATCGCGCCGGCAGCAGAGCGGCGAAAATCGCGATCGAGACGGTGTTCGCGCCGGGCAGCGCGGTCTTGGAGAGCCCGACGACGGTGCCCGCGACCGCGAGCAGGAACCAGGCCCAAGGGGCGAGATCGGTCACGGCGTGCTCATAGCTGGAATCAGGGAAACAGGCATCATGCGTTCCTGGGGGCGCCCGACGATCACCAGGAGACGGCGATGTACTGGCTCTCCAGGTACTCCAACAGGCCCTCGGCGCCGCCCTCGCGGCCGATGCCGCTCTGCTTCATGCCGCCGAACGGCGCGGCCGGGTCGGAGACGAGGCCGCGGTTGAGGCCGACCATGCCCGACTCGAGCAGTTCGCTCACGCGAAGCCCTCGGCCGATGTCGCTCGTGTAGACGTAAGACACGAGCCCGAACGGGGTGCCGTTGGCGAGCCGGAGAGCGTCCTCCTCGGTGCGGAAGGTGACGATCGGCGCGACGGGTCCGAAGATCTCGTGGCGCAGGATCGCCGCTGTGGGCGGCACGTCGGCGAGCACCGTCGCCGGATAGAAGTAGCCGTCGCCCTCCGGGGCCAGGCCACCGGTGAGCACGATCGCTCCGTCAGCGACAGCGCCCTGCACCAGGGCGTGGATGTCGTCGCGGGCGGCGCTGTTGATCACCGGGCCGAGCTGCGATCCGGCCTCAGCGCCGGCACCGACGACGAGGCCGCCCATGCGCTCGGCGAGGCGGCGGCCGAACTCGGCCGCGACGCCCTCCTGCACGTAGAAGCGGTTCGCGGCGGTGCAGGCCTCGCCGCCGTTGCGCATCTTGGCGATCATCGCGCCCTCGACCGCGGCGTTGAGATCGGCGTCGTCGAAGACGAGGAACGGGGCGTTCCCGCCGAGTTCCATCGATGTGTTCACCACGGTCTTCGCAGCGAGCTGCATGAGCGTGACACCGACCTCGGTGGATCCGGTGAAGGAGAGCTTGCGCACGCGGTCGTCGTTCACCATCGCTTCGACGACGGCGCCGCTGCGCTTGCTCGGCAGCACGTTGATCACTCCGGCCGGGACGCCGGCCTTCTCGAAGAGCTTCGCGATCGCGAGCGCCGTGAGCGGCGTCTCGCTCGCCGGCTTGAGGATGACGGTGCAGCCGGCGGCCAGCGCGGGGCCGATCTTGCGGGTCGCCATCGCCGCAGGGAAGTTCCACGGCGTGACCAGCACCGCGATGCCGACCGGGTGGTGTGTGACCAGGATCTTGTTGGTGCCTGCGGGCGCGGTCTGGATGGCACCCGGGATGCGCACGGCTTCCTCTGCATACCAGCGCAGGAACTCGGCCGCGTAGGCGACTTCGCCGCGGGCGTCCGCGAGGATCTTGCCGTTCTCCGCGACGATGATGCGGGCCAGATCCTCGGCGGCCTCGGTCATCAGCGCGAACGCCCGGGAGAGGATGATCGAGCGTTGCCTGGGCGGGGTCGCCGCCCAGGTCGCCGCCGCGGCGGAGGCGGCGTCCACGGCCGCCAGCGCGTCCTCGACCGTGCCGCTCGCGACGGTGGCGAGTGCGCGCCCGGTCGCCGGGTCGAACACGTCGAAGGTGGATCCGTCGGACGCGGCGCGGGCCTGGCCGCCGATGATCAGCCCCGTCGGGACGTCGGCGAGGATCTCATCGATGGAGGAGGCGGCGGTAGTCATGTAGCTATTTTACCGCAGTATGGACGACACGTCCACGCCCCGAGAGGTTTAGCTCTCCCTCAACGGAGTCGTCCCCGCCAGCGGAGCCTATAGGGTGCGCTGGCGGGGACGACTCGGAAAGAGCAGGGGGCGCTCAGCGTAGAACGCCGGGGTCTCGGGCAGGTCTACCTCGACGGGCCCGCGGGTGTGCAGAGCCCGCACGCCCGCCTCGCTCGCCAGGGCGACGCGATAGCCGTCCCAGGCCGAGGGGCCCGCGATCCCGCCGGCGCGTGCTGCATCCACCCAGGCCTGCACCTGGGCGTCGTACGCGGGCGCGAACCGGGTCGTGAAGCTGCGGTGCTCGCCGATGCGGGCGGATCCGTCTTCCCAGATCTGCATGCCCGCGGGCTGGCCGATCCGGGCGATGCCCTGCTCGAACACGCCCTCGGTCGCGACCTGATAACCGAACCGCACGCTGACGTTCATCTCGACATCCGCGAGGACGCCGTTCTCCAGCTCGATCAGGACGAGGATCGGCTCCTCGAGGTGCGCGGGCGCGAGCGTGTTCCGGCGGCCATGACGCACCTCGATCGTCCGGATCGGGGATCCGGCGAGCCACGGGACGACGTCGAGCTCGTGCACGACGGAGTCGGCGATCAGCATGTCCTGCGTGTAGTAGTCCAGGACCGACGGGTTGCGGTGGATGCACCGCAGCATGAGCAGCTCGCCGAGCTCCTTCGAGCCGATGAGCTCGCGCAGCCCCGCGTACTCGGCGTCGAACCGGCGCATGAACCCGACCTGCACCCGCTGCGCGCCGGAGCGCTGCTCGGCCTCGACGATGCGGAGCGCGGCCGCCGCGTCCTCCGCCAGCGGCTTCTCGCAGAGCACCGGCACTCCGGCGGCGATCGCCGGCAGCAGCACGGGCTCGTGGAACCGGCCGGGTGTGGCGATCAGGACGGCGTCGACCGCACCCGCGTCCAGGGCGTCCTCGAGCCGCGGATAGGCGCGGGCGCCCGGTGCCGCGGTCACGGCCGCGTCCGCGCGCGCCGGATCCGGTTCGATCACGGCCGTGACGCGCGCGCCACTGATCCGATGCGTGAGTCGCTGGATGTGGTCGGCGCCCATCTGGCCCGCGCCGACCACGCCGACCCGCAGATCCTCACACAGGTTCATCGGGCCTCGTAGGGCAGGCGGGAGTCGGGCTCCAGGCCCTCCCACAGCTCACGCACCCAGGCGTGATCGGGATCGTCGCTCACGACCCAGGCGCGCTCCGGAGACGGTCCCGCCATGACGTTGAGGTAGTAGAGGTCGTATCCGGGGGCCGCCACCGCGGGCCCGTGGTAGCCGAACGGCACGATGGCGATGTCGCCGCTGTGCACCTTGGCGCCGATGTCGATCGCGCCCGCCGGCGAGGAGTAGGTGCTGAACAGGCCGAACGACGCCTCGCTCGCGTCACGCCCGCTGGAGCGGGTCGGTGCGGCCTCGAAGTAGTAGATCTCCTCGAGCGGCACCTCGTGGCCCGGCACCTCCTCGTCGTGCTTGTGCGGCGGGTAGGAGGACCAGTTCTCCGCCGGGGTGATGACCTCGCACACGATCAGCCGGGCGGCGTCCAGAGCGGCCACGGTGCCGAAGTTGTGCACCTGGCGGGAGGATGCCCCCGCACCGCGGAGCTCGATGGGCGTCTCGGCGGCGGCGATGTAGCGCGTCGGCTTGACGATGTCCGTCGGCGAGGTCGCGACGGCGATCCGCCCGGTCCCGGACAGAGTGCCGGCCGCCGCGCTGGAGAGGTAGAGCACGTCGGTGGTCCCGTTGAACACGGACGACCGGCCCGCGAGCTCGACCGTGTGCTCCTCGCCGTCCTCGGTGTAGCGGACGGTCGCGGATCCGGCGAGCGGGACGATCACCTTCTCGACACCGGTTCCCGGCAGCTCGAGCACGGTGTCGTCGTTCAGCTGGGCGACGCGGATCCCCGTATGCTCCCAGCCGGGCGTCGTCTGGTCGACGACGCTCTCCCATCCGTCGCGGGCGAGTTCGCCGCGCTTGTAGAACCACTGCTTGTCCAGATCGGCCATGTCTTCACTTTCCTGAATCGGAGCGGGCTGTTTCAGAGTGCACCGCGAGGATGCACGAGGGAGGCCGCGACGGCGACGGCGGCATCGCCGTCGGGCGGGTAGAGCGGATTGCGTCCCACGGTGTGACTATGCTCCGAGTTCGGCGGCGATGCGTGCGGCGACGCGCGCGGGCGAGAGCCCGTACTTGTCGAGGAGGAAGTCGTTCGGCGCCGACTCCGACCAGCCGTCGGCCAGTCCGATCCTGCTCTGCAGCGCGGACCCGCCCCGGGAGGTCAGAACTCCCGAGACCACATCCCCGAGGCCGCCGATGACCGAGTGCTCCTCGACCGTGAACACGCGCCGGTTGCCGTCGAGCTGCTGCCACAGCGCGTCCTCGTCCAGCGGCTTGAGCGACGGGACGTGCACGTGCCGGATCGAGAGGCCGTGCAGCTCCGGCGCGTTCAGCGCCTCGACCGTGCGCGAGGTCTGCACGCCCGTCGAGACCACGACAGCGTCGGTCCCATCGCGCAGCAGGATCGGCGCGCCGTGCTCGTAGACGTAGTCGGAGGAGAAGACGTCGGCGACGGCGTCACGGGCGAGCCGCAGGTAGAGCGGGCCGTCGTGTTCCGCGGCCCAGCGGATCATCGCCTCCGCCTCGACGGCGTCGGCCGGGGCGAGGACCGTCATGTTCGGCAGCGCGCGCATGATCGAGAAGTCCTCGACGTCCTGGTGGGTCTTGCCGGCCGACCCGTTGAGCAGGCCGGTGTAGGCGGCGGCGAGCCGCACCGGCGCGAGCGTCTGCGACACGAGCATGCGCACCTGGTCGAGCGCGCGGTTCGTGAGGAACACCCCGAACGACGACAGCCAGGGGCGGTAGCCGAGCGTCGACATGCCGAACGCCATGCCGACCATGTTCTGCTCGGCGATGCCGGCCTCGACGAAGCTCTCGGGATGCGCCTTGGCGAAGGTGACGGCCATGGTCGACGTCGCGAGATCGCCGTCGATGATGACGATCCGCTTGTCGGTCTCGCCGAGCTCGGTGAGGGTGTCTCCCCACACGACACGCTGGGACTTCATGCGCCGACCTCCTTGTCGCCGAGGAGCTCGGCCCGAGCGATGTCGAGCTGCTCCGCGGTGGGAATTCCGTTGTGCCAGTTGAATGTGCCCTCGGTGTACGACACGCCTCGTCCCTTCGCCGTGCGGGCGATGATGACCGACGGCTTGCCGCTGACGCCGCGGGCGGCCTCGGCCGCGGCGTACGCCGCCAGGATCTGCTCGAAGTCGTGGCCGTCGATCGTGATCGCGTTCCACCCGAATCCGGTGAACACGGCCTGCAGGTCGACGTGCCCCATCGGCTCGGAGCGGTCGAAGCGGTCGGTCTCCGCGGCCGGCCAGCCGTACTGCTGCAGGCCGTTGAGGTCGATGATCGCGGTGAGGTTGTCCAGCCCGAACCGAGGGGCGCAGATCGCGGTCTCCCAGACCATGCCCTCCTCGATCTCGCCGTCGCCCAGCACGACCCAGGTGTGGAAGTCCTTGCCCTGCTTCTTCGCCGCGAGCGCGATCCCCGAGCCGGCGGACAGTCCCTGCCCGAGGGACCCGGTCGAGACGTCGACGCCCGGCGTCAGCTTCATGTCCGGGTGGCCCTGGAGCCGGGAGTTCCCGTGGTCGAACGTGGCCAGCTCCTCCACCGGGAAGTAGCCGCGCATCGCGAGGACGGAGTAGTACCCGATGGCCGAGTGGCCCTTGGACAGGATGAACCGATCGCGTTCCGGATCCTTGGGATCGGCCGGATCGATGCGCATCTGCCGGAAGTAGAGCGCGACCATCAGGTCCATGGCGGACATCGGCCCGCCGATGTGACCGGCTTTGCTGGACGCCACGGTGTTCAGGACATGCCAGCGCCCTTCCGACGCAATGGCGGCGAGGTCCGAGTGCGTACTCGCTTCGCGTGTCACGGGGTCTCCTTTGATCGACGACATCTCGGCTAATCTACCGTGTCCTGAACGCATTGTCTATTACATGGGAGTTTGATGCTGCGACAGTGTCGAGTCCGGGACAGGGCGGATGAGAGAATGGCGCGATGATGAGCGCGGCTGATGAGGGAACCGCCGGCGTCGAGATCCTGAGCAAGGCCGGCGCGGTGATCGACGCACTGGCCGAACGCGGCATGCTCTCGGTCAACGCGCTCGCCGACGCGGTCGGCGAGCCGATGAGCTCGACGTACCGGCTGCTGCAGAGCCTGGTCGCCCTTCGCCTCGTCGAGCCGGCGCCGGCGCGTGGCCTGTACCGACTGGGTTTGTCTCTTCTCGAGGTCGGCAGCGCTCTGGAGGACTCGCTGGATGTGCGCCCCGCCGCACTCCCGATCATGCGCGACCTGCGGGCCGAGCTCGACGTCGCGGTCCTGCTCTGCTACCGCCGCGACGTCCGCGCCGTGTGCGTCGAGCGGATCGAGGGCCACAACGTCCGGCTGGTCGCCATGCAGGTCGGTGACGCTCTGCCCCTGCACGTCGGGGCCGCGCCGCGAGCGCTGCTGTCCTGGCTTCCCGCCGGCGAACAGCACGCGGTCCTCGACGAGATCACCGGCATGACCTCACTGCTGGGCTTCCCGGTCCCCTCCGCCGCGGCCCTGCGCCGCGAGATCGCCGACATCCGGGATCGCGGCTACTCGCGATCGGACGAGGACGTCACCCTGGGCGTCGCGTCGCTCGGCAGCCCGATCTTCAACCACCGCGGCGAGCTCGTGGCGGCGATGTCGATCAGCGGGCTGCGCGACACGGTGATCGGGCGCGAGGAGGAAGCGTCGCGGGCGCTGCGCGCCGCATCCCGGGGCGTGAGCGAGGTCCTCGGCTTCGAGGAGCGGACGAATGCCTGAACGCAAGCCGATCAAGGTCCTGGCCAACGCGATGGCCGTCATCGACGCGCTGGCCGAGCGCGGCGATCTCTCGCCGGCGGAGATCGCCCAGCTCACCGGGCTTCCGCGGCCGTCCGTGTATCGCCTCATCGACGGGCTCCGGGTGATCGGCCTCATCGCGTCGACCGATGTCTCGTTCGCCCGCCTCAGCGTGAAGTGGCTGCATCTGGCGGACGCGGCACGCGCTTCGATGAGCGAGTGGACCGGCGCTCGGGCGGAACTCGATCTCCTCTCCGCCGAGACGGAGCAGACCGTGTTCCTCGCGGTCCCGCGCGGGGGCGAGGTCGTGTGCATCGATCAGTCGCTGGGGCGCGGGGTGGGCATGCTGATCCTCTCGCCGGGAAGGTCGCTGCCGCTGTACGCCGGCGGTGTCGGACGGCTCGCGCTCGCACATGTCGCCGACCTCGACCGCTATCTGTCCGAAGGCCCGCCCCGCCAGCGGATCACGCCGCGTACCCTGACCGGCGCCGGCGAGCTCCGAGAGGATGTCGAGCGGACCCGGTCGCAGGGCTATGCGCTGTCCCTGGACGATGTCACCGTCGGGATCGGAGCCGTGGCGGTGCCCGTGCTGGCACCGGACGGGGCGCTCCTCGGCTGCCTCTCCGTGGCCGGCCGGGCGGCGGAGATCTCGGCGCAGACGGACGCCTTCGTCGCGGCGGCCCGCAGCACGGCGGCCCGACTCGAGCAGAACGCGGTGCGCACGCTGTCCAGCGCGGACGTCTGACCGGCGCGCGGATGGCGGGGCCGCCATGACACCCGGCAGCCCCGCCATCCACCGCCTGACCGAACCGTCAGGCTGACCTCTCCCTCACCTCACGCGGTGGGGGTCAGGTACAGCCGCTCCTGCTGCTTGTTGACCTCGTAGACCTCGCGGGCCGCCAGGGTCGAGTCGAGCGTGGAGACCTCGGCCACCGGCACGTCCCACCACGCACCCGAACCGCCGAAGCGCCCCTGCGCGTCCACGCGCACGTACACGACCGCGGTGCCGTCGTATGCGCGGGCATCCGCGAGGGCGGTGCGGAACGTGTCGGCCGTGTCGGCGGTGAACACCGCGGCGCCGAAGCTCGCCGCGTTCGCCGCGAAGTCGACCTCGAGGCGCGTGCCGTCGTGACGCCCGCTCGCCCCCCGCTCGTTGAAGCGGCAGCCGAAGGCCTGCGCTCCGGACTGCTCCGACAGGGCGCCGATCGACCCGAAGCCGAAGTTGTCGACGATGATGATCGTCATCTTCAGGTGCTCCTGCACGGCGGTCAGGATGTCCTGGGCCATCATCAGGTACGTGCCGTCGCCGATGAGCACGTGCACGCGACGGGTCGGATCCGCGATCTGCGCACCGACGCCGCCCGAGATCTCGTAGCCCATGCACGAGTTGCCGTACTCGATGTCGTACCCCTTCGGGCTGCCCGCGCGCCACAGCCGGTGCAGGTCGCCGGGCATGGATCCGGCCGCGTTGACGATGACGTCCTGCGGGTCGCACTGCGCGTTGACGAGGCCGATCATCTCGGCCTGCGACAGCGTGTCGCTGTCCTCGTCGACGGCGACGAGCCGGTCGACCTCGGCGAACCAGCCCGCGGCGGCCTGCTCGTAGTCCGCGACGACATCGGCCGCGAGGGAGAACCCGCCGAGCGCGTCGGTCAGCTCGTCGAGGGTCTCGCGGGCGTCGCCCAGGAGAGCGAGGCCGGACTCCTTGTACGCGTCGACCTCGGCGACGTTGATGTTCACGAACCTCACGTCGGGGTTCGTGAACAGCGTGTTGGACCCGGTCGTGAAGTCGGTGTACCGGGTGCCGATGCCGATCACGACGTCGGCGTCGTTCGCGATCGCGTTGGCGAACTTCGAGCCGGATGCGCCGATGCCGCCGAGCGCGAGGCGGTGGTCGAAGGGGATGCTCGCCTTGCCTGCCTGAGTCACCCCGACCGGGATGCCGGTGGCCTCGGCGAACCGGACGAGCGCGTCGGTCGCCTCGGAGTAGACGACGCCGCCGCCCGAGATGATGACGGCCCTCTTCGCCCCCCTGATGACCTCGACCGCCCGGGCGATCGCCGCGCGGTCCGCGCGGTTGCGCGCGATGTGCCAGGTGCGCGGAGCGAACAGCGCCTCGGGGAAGTCGAACGCCTCGGCCTGCACGTCCTGCGGCAGCGCGATCGTGACCGCGCCGGTGTCGGCCGGGCTGGTCAGCACCCGCATGGCCTCGAGGAGCGCGGACGCGAGCTGCTCCGGGCGGGAGATCCGGTCGAAGTAGCGCGACACCGCGCGGAACGAGTCGTTCGCGGTGACGTCCATCGCGTACGGGTGCTCCTGCTGCTGCAGCACGGCTCCGGTCGAACGCGTGGCGAACGCGTCGGCGGGGAACAGCAGCACGGGGATGTGGTTGACGGTCGCGGTCGCGGCACCCGTGACCATGTTCGTCGCACCCGGGCCGATCGAGGTCGAGACGACGAGCGCGCCGAGGCGGTTCTTCATCTTGGCGTACCCGGTCGCGCTGTGGACCATGCCCTGCTCGTTGCGGCCCTGGTAATACGGGAAGATGTCCTGGTACTGCAGCATCGCCTGGCCGAGCCCGGCGAGATTGCCGTGGCCGAAGATGCCGAAGCCGCCGCCGAAGAACTTCTGCGTGATGCCGTCCCGCTCGACGGACTGGGCCATCAGGAATTCGATCACGGCCTGGCCGACGGTCAACCGGCGGGTGGACGGGGGGATGAGCGCCATTGCAAGCTTCCTTCGTTGGGTTCGGTGCGATGTCCTGAAGGTCAGGATAATCGATTCTCAGTTACCGGACAAGCCGTCCGAATTATGGTGTCTGGTCGGCGGCGTCGAGGCATGCGACTGTCGTCTCGAACGCGGTCCGCAGGCCGTCCGCGAGCTCCTTGGCGCGGTGCTCGCGGGAGAGGATCTCCACGCCCCACGGGCCGCGCCAGCCCAGGGCCGCCATCGTGCGGATGAACCCTACGACATCCTGATCGCCGCGGCCGGGGTAGCGGCGGTTGTCGCGGGTGTCCTCGAACAGCGTCCCGTGCGGATCCGGCTGGGCCGCCGCGTCGCTGAGCTCGATGCCGAACACCGTGGCCGGATCCAGCGCCGCCGCGAGCTCGTCGAGGGTGGTCCCGGCGCGGTGCACGTGCCAGTAGTCCACGACGAGTCCCGCCGCCTCGTGATCGACCGCGCGCACTAGCTCCGCGCCCTGCGGCATCGATCCGATCAGCGCGAACGGCAGCGGCTCGATGCCCACCCGGGTGCCGACCGCGGCGGCCTCCTCGGCGAGGCGGCGCAACGGCGCGATGAACGGGTCGAGGTCGGTCACCGCGTCGCCGAAGCTGGTCCCCGCCTTGATGAACGGGCTCTGGAACACCTGCGCCGCGTCGAGCAGCAGCTCCCAGCGCGGACGCCACGGGACGGTCTCCGGGTCGAGCCACCAGTCGGTGGCCAGCTCGACCTCGAGGTGGTGGATCCCGCGGGCGTGCGCGTGGTCGCGGACCGCGGCGAACCCGAGGTCCGCCTGGATCGCGACGAGGTCGTCGTAGACGACTCCCATGCCCACGTAGCCCGCGTCGGCGATGGCGTCGATGCGCTCCAGGATCGGCGCCGAGCTGAGCTCCGACGGTGCGGCCGGCAGCGCCGTGCCGGCACTGGTCCAGCACGTCGCCACGACACCCTGTCCGGCGAGGCTCACGACAGCTCCACCGCGACCGAGGTGCCGGTGCGCGCCGAGAGCTCCGCCGCATCGGCGAGCAGCAGCGCGGCACGGCCGTCCTCGAAGCCGGGGCTGCGAGACGGCTCGCCCTGCACGGCCTTGACGAACTCGACCAGCTCGGTGCGGTACGCCTCGGCATAGCGCTCCAGGAAGAAGTTCTGGTACGGCGCCAGCGACTCGACGGCGTCGGCGCCCCAGCGGCGTACCGAGCTGTCGGTCTGGTTGCCGACCTGCAGCAGCCCTTCCGAGCCGAACGCCTCGATCCGCTGGTCGTAGCCGTACGCGGCATGACGCGAGTTGGTGATCGAGACCAGCTCGTCGTCTGCGCCGCGCAGCACGACCATGACCGAGTCGTAGTCGTCGTTGCCCGCCGCCACCTCGCTGAACGCGATGGCCCCGCGCGCGGTGACCTCGACGATGTCCGGGATGAAATAGCGCGCGATGTCGAAATCGTGGATCGTCATGTCGCGGAAGATCCCGCCCGAGGTCGCCAGGTACGCGGCGGGGGCCTCGGCGGGGTCGCGGCTCGTGATCGTCAGCTGCTCGAGACGGCCGATCTCGCCGGCCGCGACCCGCTGCTGCAGGTCGGTGAAGTGTCGGTCGAAGCGCCGGTTGAAGCCGAGCACGATCGGCACCGACGACGCCGCCGCCTTCTCGCGCAGCGAGTCGACGCGGGCGATGTCGAGATCGATCGGCTTCTCGCAGAGCGCCGGGATCCCCGCATCGATCGCCGCCGAGATGAGGTCGACGTGCGTCGAGGTGGGCGAGGCGATGATCACCGCGTCCACGTCTCCGGCCGCGAACACGTCGGCCGGATCCGCGGTCACCCGGCCGCCGAACTGCGCCGCGGTGCGCTCCGCGCCTTCGACGAACGGATCGCACACCCACTGCAGGGTGGTGTTCTTGAGGGCGTCGATGCTCAGGGCGTGCACCTGTCCGATGCGTCCGGTTCCGATGAGCCCGATGCGGACCTGTTGCGTCATTGCGTCATTCTCCTGTGTCTGTCGTGCGGGTTCAGCCGATGCGCACCGGGCGACCGGTGCGGAACGATACGGCCGCGGCTTCGGCGATGCGGGTGGCGGCGAGGCCCGCGCTCGGCGGCGTCAGGCTTTCCGCCTCGCCGCGCACCATCCGCACGAAGTGGTCCATCTCGGCGTGGAACGCCGCCTGGAACCGATCCTCGAAATCGTCATAGGTGCGCACCGAGGCGGCGACGCCGGGCTCGGTGGACTCGAGGGCGGCGTTCGGGCCGATGCCGACCGCGAAGGCGCCCTCGCTGCCGACGACCTCGAGGCGGCAGTCCTGCCCGGCCCCGCTGCGGCGCAGACCCGCGGCCGTGCCCACGGCACCCGAGGCGAAGCGCAGCAGCACGATGCAGGTGTCGGCATCCTGATACTGCTCGTACGTCGGCTCGTCGAGCACCGATCCGATCGAGGTCACCTCGACGACCTCGTCGCCGGTCACCCACGGGATGACGTCGAACTCGTGCACGAGCAGGTCGATCCACATGCCGCGAGAGTCCGGGATGTACTCCAGGCGCAGCGGATGGTGGTCGTAGTTGTGCGCCGTGACCGTGCGCAGGGTTCCGACGCTGCCATCCTGCACACGCGCGCGCAGACCCTGGTAGCCCGGGTCGTAGCGGCGCTGGAACGCGACCATGATCGGCGTCCCGGTCGCCTCGAGCTCGTCCGAGAGCGTCTGCAGCTCGTCCGCCTCGAGGGCCAGCGGCTTCTCGATCAGCAGCGGCGTGCCGGACGCGGCCACCACGCGGGCGTGTTCCGCGTGCGTGGCGGTGGCGGTGGCGACGATGATGCCGTCGAGCTCGGCAAGCACCTCTTCGAGCGGCAGCAGCGAGGTCGACAGCGGTGCGGACTCGCGGCCCGCCTCGTCCAGCATCGCCTGCACGGCCGCCCGGGCCTTCTCGATCCGGTCCGCGTCGCGGCCGATCAGCACGACCTCGGTCACGCCCTCGGCGAGCGCGGCGTTGCGAGCGTGCATGAGGCCGATCCGGCCCAGGCCGTAGACGCCGATCCTCACGCGCCGATCCCTTCGGCCTCGAGCCCGGCGAGCGCGCCGCGCAGCCACTCCACGCTCGCGCGCGCGTCGTCGATCGGGCCGGTGCCGGGGGCGGGATCGGAGTGCAGCACCTTGTCCTGCTCCAGCACGAACCAGCCGTCGAAGCCGGCGGAGAGCATGCTCTTCACGATCGCCGTGATGTCCACGTCGCCCCGTCCGAGCGGGGTGTACAGCTCGTCGGCCACGATCGAGTCGAAGTAGGAGATCTCGCCCCTCTTGACCCGCTCCATCGCCGCCACCGAGACGTCCTTGAGGTGGCTGTACGCGATGCGCTCGGCGTACTGACGGGCGAAGTCGACCGGATCCGTGCCGCCGATCATCATGTGCCCGGTGTCGAAGCAGATCTGCATCGCCGAGCCGTCGATGACGTGCATGATGTCGTCGCGGGTCTCGATCATCGTGCCCACGTGCGGGTGCAGCGTGGCGAGCACGCCCTGTTCCGCGGCGCGCTGGGAGATGCGGTCGAGGTTGCGCATGAACAGGCGCCAGCCGTCCGCGTCGAGCTCCGGGCGGAGCTGGTCGTATCCGCGGATGCCGGTGACGGTCGAGACCACCAGCACGCCGGCGCCGGCGGCGGCGTAGTCGGCGAGCTCCTGCTCGATGCGGGGGAGCGGGTCGACGTCGGGGTCGTGCACGACCACCGGCACGAAGCTGCCGATGCCCTTCATGCCGTACTCGGCGAGCCGCGCGGCCTTGTCGGCGGGCGCGGGCGGCAGGAAGCCCTGCGCGCCGAGCTCCGTCGCGGTGAATCCGAGCTCGCGCATCTCGGCGAGAACGCGCTCGGGCGGGAGCTGGAAGCCCCAGTCGGGGACCTCGCTGACTCCCCAGGAGATCGGAGCGGTGGCGATGCGTGCGGCCATGGTCAGGCTTCCTTCCGGGTGTTCGCGGTGGCGCCGGGGACGAGCGGCAGGTCGACCCACTGGCCGGACGCGGCCGACTGCTCCGCGGCGTCCAGCACGCGCGCCGAGGCGACGGCGTCGTGGATGTTGGAGGACAGCGCCTCGCCGCCGGTGACGCCGACGAGGAACTTGGCGGCTTCGACCACCTTGAGGTCGTCGAAGCCCATGCCGGTGCCGGCGCTCGGCTGGAAGCGCGAGAATCCGGGGAAGTAGTCGTCGGCGACCGCGCGGATGTAGCCGCGGTTGGCGCCGGTGCGGGTCAGCGCGATCTCGAGCTCGTTCATGCGCTCGAAGTCCCAGCGCACGGATCCCTCGGTGCCGAAGATCTCGATGCCGTACTCGGAGCGCGGGCCGACGGCGATGCGGGACGCCTCGAGGCTGCCGAGCGCCCCGGCGCCGACGGCGGTGTCGCCGAGACGGACCAGCAGGGTGGCGTAGTCCTCGTTCTCGACGGGCAGGAGCTTGCCCTCATCCGGACTGCCCGGCAGTGCGGGCCGCTCGGTGAGATAGAGCCCGGTCGCCGCCGTGATGGAGCCGATCGGGCCCACGACGTAGTGGACGAGGTCGACGAGGTGCCCCATCAGGTCGCCGAGCACGCCGCTGCCGGAGGTCTCCCGGACGAACCGCCAGGTCAGCGGGTCGTCCGGGTTCGAGGAGAAGCCGCCGAAGAACCGTCCGCGGATGTTCGTGATCCGCCCCAGGGATCCGTCCGAGACGAGCTGCCGGGCGCGCTCGATGGCGGGGGCCCAGCGGTAGTTGAACCCGATGCTGGTCACGACGCCGGCGGCGTCGGCCGCCGTCTCGACCTCCTCGGTCTCGGCGACGCCGCGCCCGACCGGCTTCTCGATCCAGAACGGCTTGCCGGCCTGGGCCGCCGCGACGCCGATCTCCTTGTGCAGGAAGTTCGGGGCGCAGATCGACACCACGTCGACCTCGGGATGGGCGATCACCTCGCGGTAGTCGGAGACGGCCGACTCGTAGCCGAGCACGTCGACGGCGAAGTCGCGGCCTGCCTGCGCGGTGTCGGCGGCCTGGACCAGCCGCGGGACGATGCCGAGCTCGGGGTAGACGATGGGCAGCGAGCGGTAGGCGCGGGTGTGCGCCTTGCCCATCCAGCCCACGCTGATCAGACCGACACCGATCGATTTGGCTTCTGTCATGGCGTGCCACGGCTCCTTCGCATCGAGGCTCAAGGGAGGATCGGTCCCATTTTGGACCGGTCCAAATTGTCGAACCGGTCCAGAGTAAGCCCTGCGGGACTGCTCGTCAATCGGTCGGTGCGACGAATTCCGACGAGGAGCGGATCACGAGGCGCGGCACGATGCGGTGCTCCCGGGCGGCGGGGGCGTCGGTGGACAGGAGCTCGGCGGCGCGTCGTCCGATCTCCGCGTTGCCCGGGTCGACGGAGGTCAGGTCGACGAGGCGGAGACCGGCGAGGAACGTGTTGTCGTAGCCCGTCACCGCGACCCGGTCGGACAGTCCCCGATCGCGTACGGCGGCGAGCGCGCCGATCGCCGCCAGGTCGCTCGACGCCACGAGGGCGGACGGAGGGGTCGCCGCATCGAGCAGCTCGCCGGCTGCCCGGTGCCCCCCGCGCTCGGTGAAGTCGCTGAGTCCGACCCGGCCCGGGGGCAGCCCCTCGGCCGCCAGTGCGGCGTCGAACGCCCGTGTCCGCGCTTCCGCCGTCGGTCCGCCTGCGCCTCCGACATGGGCGATCCGTCGATGTCCGCGCTCGGCCAGGTGCGCGACGGCGAGGCCGATGCCCGCGGCGTCGTCGGCGTGCACCGAGGGGGCGTCGTCCAGGTCGACGGGGATGGCGCTCGCGACGACGATCCGGGCGTCGGGCATCGCCTCGCGGACGAGCCGCATCTCGGGAACGGATCCGACGATCAGCAGCCGGGCGGGACGCAGATCGGCGACCATCGACAGCAGGTCGATGTCGAGTCGTGTGCCGTCCTCGTCGAGGGCGACCGCAGTGAGCACGAATCCGAGCCGACCCGTCTCGAACAGGGCCGCGCGCGCCGCGTCGACGATCTCGCTCAGCACGGGGTTGCGCGAGTCCGCGACGAGGATGCCGACGATGTCGTCGCGCATGCTGTTCAGTGACCGCGCCACGTGGTTCGGCCGGTAGCCGAGCTCCTCCGCGGCCTGGCGCACCCGCTCTCGTCGCTGGGGGCTCACGGCCTCCGGCGCGCTGTACGCGAGGGACACGAGCGACTTGGACACGCCCGCGCGTGCTGCGACGTCACGGATCGTCGCACGCGAGCGCGCTGCACCCGGATCGGCATTCACCACGTGCGCCGATCTGGAACGCGGAGGACCATCGTTGCCTGCGCCGACGTGCTCACGTTCCCACCCCGATCTGCTCACAGGGACGTTGTCACCGACACTAGCCGACCGCGTACCGCATCTCGCGTGATCGATTCGTGACACAGAAGGCTTGCCCGATCCCGGATCGCAGAGATATCGTGTGCCTGACATCTCGTTCATTTGATGAGAATCAAACCCGGCAACGATGCCACCCTGCGGAGAGTGAAGAGGGCGACGCGGCCCCGATGGCCGTCGGCGTCAGGCATCGTGCTCGTGGCCCATCCCGGGCTGCCTGATGAAAGGAACACCCGATGACTCTGGTCTCACCTCGGAAGCTCGCCGCCGTCGGCGCAGCGGCCGTTGCGCTGGCTCTCGTGCTCACCTCCTGCAGCGGCGGTGGCGCCAAGTCCGGAGGCGACTCCGGCTCAGGGGGAGGCGGCGGGAACTCCGGCTACACCTTCGCGATGATCACCCACGAGACGCCGGGTGACACGTTCTGGGACCGGATCAAGGCCGGAGCCCAGCAGGCGGCGAAGGATACCGGGTCGACGCTGAAGTACTCCTCGGATCCCGAGGCGTCCAAGCAGGCCGTGCTGATCCAGGGCGCCATCGACGCGAAGGTGGACGGCATCGCGACCACCCTGGTCACCCCTGACGCGCTCATCCCGACCGTGAAGAAGGCCGTCGCCGCCGGGATCCCGGTCGACAGCTTCAACTCGGGCACCAACTTCTACAAGGAGGCCGGTTCGATCGCGCACTTCTCCTCCGACGAGCGCCTGGCGGGACAGCAGGCCGGGGAGAAGGCGAAGGCCGCGGGCGCGACGAAGATCCTGTGCGTGATCCAGCAGACGGGTTCGGTCGCTCTGGAGGATCGCTGCGCCGGGGTGAAGGACAGCTTCCCGAACACAGAGAACATCCAGGTCAACGGTGCCGACGACGCGGCCGTCACGTCGGCGCTGCAGGCGAAGCTGGCGCAGGACTCGACGATCAACTGGGTCATCACGCTCGGGGCGGCGCAGGGTCTGGACGCGATCAAGGCCAAGGGTGCAGGCAGCACGGCGAAGGTCGGCACGTTCGATCTCAACGCGGACGCCGCGAAGGCGGTTCAGGCGGGCCAGCTCGAGTTCTGCATCGACCAGCAGCCGTATCTGCAGGGCTACCTGGCCATCACCCAGCTCTACCTCTACAAGAAGAACGGCAACATCCTGGGTGGCGGCAAGGCATCGCTGACCGGTCCGTCGTTCGTCGACAAGAGCAACGTCGACGCCATCCTGCCCTTCATCAACAAGAACACCCGCTGAGTCGGATCGCCTTCTCGGTCCCGTCGGCTGCCCCGAGCGGTCGACGGGACCGAGTGAGTCCCATGCAATGGAGCGTGTTTCATGAATCAATCTGACAAGACATCCTCGGCGGCGCCGTCGGAAGCGTCGAACCGGGTCAAACTCGGCTGGTCGAACCGGCTGCTGGCCCGACCGGAGATCGGCGCGCTGGTCGCCGCGATCGTCATCTACATCTTCTTCTTCGCGCTTGCACCGTCGTTCCGTGAGGCGCCGGCGTTCTTTACCGTGCTGTACCAGGCATCCACGATCGGTATCGTCGCGGTCGGCGTAGGCATGCTGATGATCGGCGGTGAGTTCGACCTGTCGGCGGGTGTGCTCGTCACCTCGGCGGGCCTGACGAGTGCGATGTTCAGCTATCAGCTGGGCATCAACCTGTGGGTCGGGACGGCCCTCTCGCTGGTGCTCGCGCTCGGGATCGGGTTCCTCAACGGCTACCTGGTGATGCGGACCGGGATCCCGTCGTTCCTGATCACCCTGGGTACGTTCTTCGTCCTGCAGGGTGCGAATCTCGGCGTCACGAAGCTGGTCACCGGCTCGGTGTCCAGCCCCAACATCAACCAGATGGACGGCTACGACTCGCTCAACTGGCTTTTCGCGCACACGTTCCAGATCGGCGACGTGCAGCTGAACATCACGGTGCTCTGGTGGCTCGCCTTCGCGGTGCTGTCGGCGTACATCCTGCAGCGCACGAAGATCGGCAACTGGATCTACGCGGTCGGCGGGAACGCCGCGTCGGCCCGCGCCGTCGGTGTCCCGGTGACGCGGGTCAAGATCGGTCTGTTCATGACGGTCGCGTTCCTCGGCTGGTTCACCGGCATGCACAACCTGTACAACTTCAACGTTCTGCAGGCCGGGAACGGCGTCGGCAACGAGTTCCTCTACATCATCGCCGCGGTCGTGGGCGGGACGCTGCTGACCGGCGGCTACGGCAACACGCTCGGCGTGGCGATCGGCGCGTTCATCTTCGGCATGACCAGCCTGGGCATCGTCTACGCCGGCTGGGATCCGAACTGGTTCAAGGCGTTCCTCGGGGTCATGCTGCTGCTCGCCGTGGTCGTCAACCTCTACGTGAAGAAGCTCTCGACCGCCAGAAAGGTGGGATGACGGCCATGACCGACACCATGCACTCCGCGGATCCGTCCCGCAAAGGCAGCACGCTGATCCAGATGACCGACGTGGGCAAGAGCTATGGCGCCATCCGGGCGCTGAAGGGCATCAACCTCAAGGTCAACGCCGGCGAGGTCACCTGCGTGCTCGGCGACAACGGCGCCGGCAAGTCCACCCTGATCAAGATCATGGCCGGCCTGCACGACCACAACGAGGGCACGATGATCGTGAACGGGGACGAGGTGACCTTCAGCTCTCCCCGCGACGCGCTCGCGGCGGGAATCGCGACGGTCTACCAGGACCTCGCGGTCGTGGGGCTCATGGAGACCTGGCGGAACTTCTTCCTCGGATCCGAGCTCGTGCGCGGCAGGTTCCCGCTCGCGAGCATGCAGATCAAGGACATGAAGGCGATCGCCGACGAGGAACTGCGCAAGATGGGCGTCGTGGTCAAGGACATCGACCAGCCCATTGGCACGCTCTCCGGCGGCCAGCGGCAGTGCGTCGCGATCGCGCGCGCCGTGTACTTCGGCGCCAAGGTCCTGATCCTCGACGAACCCACCGCCGCGCTCGGCGTCAAGCAGTCCGGCGTCGTGCTGAAGTACGTCGCCGCGGCGCGCGATGCCGGGCTCGGCGTGGTGTTCATCACTCACAACCCGCACCACGCGTACCTCGTCGGAGACCACTTCGTGATCCTCAAGCTCGGCCAGGCTGTCCTCGACGAGTCGCGCGACGAGGTCACCCTCGACGAGCTCACCCGGCAGATGGCCGGCGGTGACGAGCTCACCGAGCTGAGCCACGAGCTCAAGGAGCTCGGCGGTATGACCGCGGCCGTCAGAACCCTGGAGGCCGACTCCAAGCGCCGCTGACGTCATCCCCGCCGACAGGGGCGGCGGGACGGACCCGGCTCCGGGCATCCCGCTGCCCCTGTTGCTTTCGTCTCGCACGTTGGTTACCGTCTAGTGGACAAGTGATCCGCTACACAGTAAGTCAATGATACGAAGACGAAGGAGTCGGCATGTCACACGGAGCGAGCGCCGCAGAAGCCGCGTTGCCACCCCTCGATAGGGTCGGCCCGTACCGGAAGCGCCTCGGTCTCATCTCGATCGTCGCGTGCCTGGGGGGCCTGCTGTTCGGGTACGACACGGGTGTCGCCAACGGTGCCGAAGGTCCCATGGCCCACGACCTCGGGCTCAGCCTGCTGCAGCTGGGGCTGGTGATCGCGTCGCTCGGCTTCGCCGCCGCCGTCGGTGCACTCCTCGGCGGCACCCTCGCGGACGCGATCGGTCGGCGGCGCGCCATCCTCGTGCTCGCCATCCTGTTCTTCGGCGGCGTGATGCTCGTCATCTTCTCGCCGGGCGGAGGCAGGGCGTTCGACCCGATCGGCTACGCCACGCTGCTCTCGGGCCGCATCGTGCTCGGTCTCGCGGTCGGCGGCGCCTCGAGCGTGGTGCCCATCTACCTGGCGGAGCTCGCTCCGTATGAGATCCGCGGCTCGATCACGGGCCGCAACGAGCTCGCGATCGTCGGAGGCCAGCTCGCCGCGTTCGTGGTCAACGCCCTCATCGCGGTGACGGTCGGCGAGACGGGGGGCGTCTGGCGGCTCATGTTCGCGGTGTGCGCCATCCCGGCGGTGTGCCTGTTCTTCGGCATGCTGCGGATGCCGGAGTCGCCGCGCTGGCTGGTGGAGAAGGGGCGTGCCGAGCAGGCGCTCCGGGTGCTCGAGACGGTGCGCTCGAAAGACAGGGCGAAGGCCGAGTTCGAACAGGTCGCGCTCATCGCGGAGGAGGAGAGCGAGGCCAAGGTCGGCCTCGGTGCTCTGATCAGCAACAAGTGGCTCCTCCGGATCGTCGCCGTCGGGGCGGGCCTCGCCATGATCCAGCAGCTCACCGGGATCAACACGATCATGTACTTCGGCTCCCGCGTCCTGGAGCAGGCCGGGATGACGCCGCAGCAGGCCGTGCTCGCGAACATCTCGTTCGGCATCGTCGCGGTGATCGGCGGGATCATCGCGCTGCGCAACATGGACCGCATCGACCGGCGAAAGACGTTCATGATCGGACTGTCCCTCACGACGACCTGCCACGTGCTCGTGCTGATCGCGACCACGGTGTTCCCCGAGGGGCACCCGGCGCGGATGTGGGCGGTCCTGGTGCTCGTCGTCGCCTTCGTGCTCTCGATGCAGACTTTCCTCAACATCGCGGTCTGGGTGTGGCTCGCGGAGATCTTCCCGCTGCACATGCGCGGCCTCGGGTTCGGCATCTCCGCGTTCTTCGGCTGGGGCATGAACGGCGTGCTGGCGCTCGTGATGCCGACGCTGCTCGCGTGGTCGCTCGGCGGGACGTTCGGGCTGCTCGCCGCGGTCGGCGTCCTGGGCGTGCTGTTCATCTATCGATTCGTTCCGGAGACGCGCGGGCGTACGCTCGAGGCGCTCGAGGAGGATGTCACGACGGGGGCGATCAACATCATCACGGTCTCGCAGAAGGTGCACGCGAAGGGGTGATCTCCGCGCGGGCAAAGGGTGGTGCCGCATCGTGGCGCCACCCTTTCGTCCGTCGGCCCACCCGGTCGGCGGATCCGCCGCCGCGCGCGTGCGAAGGGTCAGGCCGCAGGATCGAGCGGGCGGTGCAGCGGCGGCTCGCCGACCGTCACGCCCTCCATCAGCTCGAAGTCGGCCGGAGTGGTGGAGAACTCCATGACGGTCCGGCTTCCCCAGCTGACAGCCCGCTGCACGGCGACGGCGAGCCCGTCGAGGTCGGAGTCGAACGTCGCGTGCGAACTCTGCGTCTGCAGGAAGCCGGCCAGGGTCGCGTCCCCGGCGCCCGTGGTGTTGACCACGGGCACGCGTGGAGCCATGGCCCACAATGCGCCGACGGGGGAGACGAAGATCGCGCCGTCGCCGCCGAGGCTGGCGAGCACCGCGCCGACACCGCGGTGCATGAGCTCCCGGCAGGCGTCGACGACGTCTCCGACGGTGTGCAGCCGCCGTCCCACGGTCGCGCTCAACTCGTCCAGGTTCGGCTTGACCAGGTCGATCGCGTGCGCCGCATCCATCCAGTCCCGGAGGTGCCCTCCGCCGCTGTCGAGACAGATCCGCGCACCGGTCGCGCGTGCGTCGTCGAGCAGGCATGCAGGATCCGGATGCTCCGCCGTGCCGTCGATCGTCGGGAAGCTGCCGGCGACGACGAGCCAGTGCGCGTGACGATCGCGGACCTCGTCGACGGCGGCCGCGGCGAGTCGATCCCAGTCCTCCTGGCGAAGCGAGGCGGCCTGTTCGTTGACGTTGGTGGTCGTGCCGTCGGCCGAGACGATGATCGTGTTCACCCGTGTCGCGGAGGGGACCGAGACGAGCCGGAACGGCGTCGGCCCCGTTGCGAGGGAGGACTCCCGCTCGGAGAGTGCCGTGACGGCGATGGTGTCGTTGCCCGCCGCGTGGAGCACCCTCGAGACGTTGATCCCCTTGCCGGCAAGGAAGCTCTCGACACGGGAGGCCCGATTCACCGTTCCCTGCCAGACCCTGTCGACGAGGTAGACGCGGTCGATCGCCGGGGCGGGCGTGAGCGTGACGATACGTGCGAGATCGAGGGAATCGCTGGAGTCCGGCATGACCCTCATGTTACCGACTGTCGGACGAACTGTCTATTACATGGGAATTGGTTCGCAGTGACCCGGGTCAGATCCTCCGGCGGCGTGGCATGAGGTGCACCGGTGGGATCGGCGGGGCGGGGATCCGCTCGTCGCCGTGGCCGGTGACATGGCCGAACCGGTCGGATCCCGCCTCCCAGTCCTCGCGCGCCCGCGCGATCTCGGCGAGCTCGGATCCGGCGATGCGGGCATCGCCGGATCCGAGCAGCAGGCCGTGCTCCCACGCGGGGTCCAGCGGCAGCGTGACCGTCGTTCCCGGTTCGAGGCGGATCTCGGCGCCCACGATCGGCGTGTACGCGGTCGCGGGGGAGTCGACGCCCGCGTAGGAGCCCATCACGACCGTGACGTCGGCGTCGGATCCCTCCTCGGCAGGCAGGGCGAGTCCCGGCAGGGACCGGTGCTGCTCGAAGCCGGGCGCTCCCGTCGCGGCGCCGTCGGGCAGCACGACCCAGAGCTGGAGGGCGTCGAGCGGCCCGGCCTCCTCGCCCACCGAGTACTCGGAATGCGCGATGCCGTTGCCGGCCGTCATGAGGTTCAGCTGTCCGCGGCGCAGCACGACGTCGCTGTCGATCGTGTCGCGGTGGCGGATCTCGCCGACGAACGGCCAGGTCACGGTCTGCAGCCCGATGTGCGGATGCGGCTCGACACGCATGCGCACCTCGGCCGGGCCGAACCGGTCGAGGAAGCACCAGGCGCCGATCGCCGGCACGTCCTTGCTGGGCAGCACGCGCAGCACGTTCATCGCGCGCACGCCGCCGAGCGGCACTTCGCGGGCCTCGAGCACGGCCGCGCGCGGTCCGTGCAGGGTCATGACTGCTCCGCGGGCGCGGCGGGGAAGCGCACCTTCGCTCCGGGTACGTCGTGGGTGCGCAGGTACTTGTCGATGTAGGGGCAGTACGGCACGATCGTGTCGCCGGTCGCCGCGGCATCCGAGAGCGCTTCGGCGGCGAGCTTCGACGCGAGGCCCTGCCCCTGGAACGCCGGATCCACCTCGGTGTGCACGAACAGGATCGTCCCGGGGCGGCGCTGGAACTCGGCGAACCCGGCGAGCTGTCCGTCGCTGGTGATCTCGTAACGGGACTCGGCTTCGTTCAGGGCCACGGCGATCTCGGACATGGCGCTCCTCGTGCGGTGTCATCTTCGTGCGGTGTCGTCTTCGTGCGGTGTCGCGCGGACTCGGTTCCGCGGCACGCCGCTCGGCTCCAACCTACGCCCGGACGGATCCACCAGTCCGCTTCGGTGGTCGCGATTTGCGGGTTCCGGGGTCTGAGAACCGCAATCAGCGACCACCGAACACGCCCGGGTTCGTCCTGCACAGAGAGGGATCCGGAGTCGTTCTCCACAGGATGCGTTCTTTGACGTGATCAGGTCTTCGAATGTCGGTGGCCGGGAGTTGAATGAGGGCATGACATCCCCGACACGCGAGGCTCTGGAGCAGGTTCAGCACCTGCTCCGGCAGACGAGTGTGCTGGGTGAGCTCGACGCCCAGTTCGAGGGGACCCAGGATGCGGAGACGATCCGGATCCTGCTCGAGTGCGGGCAGGCGCAGCGTCTGCTGGACGCGGCGGTCACCACCGTCGTGGCTCGGGCACGGCACCGCGACACGGGGTTGCCTTCGGAGAAGATCACCACCCTGGCCGGGTGCCGTGACGTGACAGAGCTGATCCGGCGGGCGCTGCGGGTCGACGTCGCCACCGCGCGCCAGTATGTGCGGGCCGCCGATGCGGTGGGGAAGGACTTCCTGCTCTCCTCGGGCGAGCACGCCGCAGCCCGCTACGAACAGCTCGGGCTGGCGCTGCGAGACGGTGAGCTCTCGGTCACGGGCTTGCTCGCCGCGATCGGACCCGTGGAACGCGCTGGCACCCGGATCGGCACGGATGAGCGGGAGGCGGTGGACACCCTGCTGGCGAACACCGCGCGCGGACTCGACCTGGCCGATGAACACGGCAACGCCGGGCCGGCTCCGTCGACGGACGAACTCGCCGACTACGCGCGGTCGTTGATGCTCGCTCTGGATCCCGACGGCGCCGAACCCGACGACGCGAAAGCCGACAGGTCCCGCAGCTTCTGGATCGGGAAGCTCCGCGACGGCACACACCCGTTCGGTGGACGCGCCCTGCCCGAAGTCGCCGGACTGATCCGACGACTGATGGACGCGCTCAACAACCCCGCCGCGCACAGCTCCCCGAACCTCGGGTCCGGTGCGGTCGCCTTCGCGACAGACGGCACGGATCCGGCGGATCCGGGGGAGATGGATCCTGCGGAGACGGATCGCCCGGGTCCCGATCCTGTGAGGGATTCGGATGCGGGTCTCTTCGACGGCCTCCCCATCCCGGACGACCCGCGCACCCCGGCACAGCGGAACCACGACAACCTGGCCGCGATCCTGCACGCCGCAGCCGCATCCGGGGCCGTGCCCGACCTCGGCGGGGCCGCACCGACCCTGGTCGTGTCCGTCACCGCGCAGGACTACGCCTCCGGGCGCGGGCGGGCATTCATCGAAGGCACCGGCGACGACGTGCCCCTGTCCGTCGCCCGGCACACCGCCTGCGCGGGCGGCATCCAGCGAGTCCTGTTCGACGAGCACGGCCAGATCGTCTCGATCGGCACCACCGCCCGCATCTTCACCGCGATCCAACGCCGCGCCATCCAACTACGGGACCGGGAATGCCTGATCCCCGGCTGCCCCGTCCCCGCGACCTGGTGCGAGATCCACCACGTCCGGGAGCACGCCGAGGGCGGGCCGACCCACACCAGCAACGGCGTCGCCCTCTGCTGGCGCCATCACCGCACCCTCGACACCTCCGGGTGGCGGATCCGCATGAATCACGGTGTTCCCGAGATCCGCGGACCGCACTGGTGGGATCCACACCGCAGCTGGCACCGCCCCCGCACCCGCGGCGGCGACCCGCAGTGGATCCGCCGAACACTCGCCGAAGCCCTCGGCCCACCCGGATGACCCCGACATGGGAAGCGGTTGGGGCCCACTCGGGTTTCGCCGCCGACTCCCGGGTCCGGCGCCGCCGAGCCGGTCCCGCACCTGTGGAGAGCGGCCTCCGGTGTCGGCTCCGCTCGTTACGCTGGAGGCATGCCCCAGAACGATCCGCGCGACCCCTCTGCGGATCTGCCGTGGTTCGACGCGCCGCTGGACGACCCCTACGCCGACCTGCCGTTCGCGGACGAGCCCTGGGAGGCGGCGCCCCCGCCCGAGGAGGGCGAGTGGGCCGGATCCCCGGGCGTCGTCCCGCAGGGCAGCTTCCCGGCGCCCGGCGCCGCAGCGACCCCCTCGCGTTCGCGCACCGCAACCGCCCCGGGCCCGGCGACCTCCGCCCCGAGCCGGTTCGCGACGCCGCTCGAGGCGTTGAAGACGGTCTACGGGTACGACGCATTCCGCGGAGACCAGGCCGCGATCATCGATCAGGTCGTGGCGGGCGGCGACGCCGTGGTGCTGATGCCCACCGGCGGCGGCAAGAGTCTCTGCTACCAGATCCCCGCGCTCGTGCGCGAGGGCACCGGCCTCGTGGTCAGCCCGCTCATCGCGCTCATGCACGACCAGGTCGACGCGCTGCGCGCCAACGGAGTGCGCGCCGCCTATCTGAACTCGACGCAGACCGCGCCCGATCGCGCCGAGGTCGAGCGGGCGTATCTCGCGGGCGACCTCGACCTCATCTATGTCGCGCCGGAGCGCCTTTCCAACGTGCAGACGTTGGCCCTGCTGCAGCGCGGAACGCTGAGCGTCATCGCGATCGACGAGGCGCACTGCGTGTCGCAGTGGGGGCACGACTTCCGTCCCGACTACCTCGCGCTCGGCGGACTCGCCGAGCTGTTCCCGGGGGTTCCGCGCATCGCGCTCACCGCGACCGCGACCCGCGAGACGCACCGCGAGATCACCGAGCGGCTGCACCTGCCGCAGGCGAAGCACTTCGTCGCGAGCTTCGACCGCCCGAACATCCAGTACCGGATCGACCCCAAGGTCGACGTCCGCACGCAGCTGGTGAGCTTCATCCGCAGCCAGCCCGAAGGATCCGCCGGCATCGTCTACGCGCTCAGCCGCTCCTCGGTCGAGCAGACCGCCGAGTACCTGCGGGCCCAAGGACTCGACGCGATCCCGTACCACGCGGGCCTGGACACCGCGACGCGCGCGGCGCACCAGTCCCGGTTCCTGCGGGAGGACGGCGTGATCGTCGTCGCCACGATCGCGTTCGGCATGGGCATCGACAAGCCGGACGTGCGCTTCGTCGCGCACGTCGACCTGCCGAAGTCGGTCGAGGGCTACTACCAGGAGACCGGCCGTGCGGGCCGCGACGGCGAGCCCTCGGTCGCGTGGATGGCCTACGGCCTCGGCGACGTCGTGCAGCAGCGCCGGTTCATCCAGCAGGGCGAGGGCGACCGCGCGACCAAGCAGCGGCAGAACCAGCACCTCGACGCGATGCTCGCGCTCTGCGAGACCGTCGACTGCCGGCGGGCGAATCTGCTCGGCTACTTCGGTCAATCCTTATCCGGGCGCCGGTCCCTGAGCGAAGGAGGCGGAACCGATCGAGTCGAAGGGCGGTCCCTGAGCGAGCGGAGCGAGACGAAGGGCGCTCAGGAACCAGGCGAAGCCGATCGAGTCGAAGGGTGCGGCAACTGCGACACCTGCCTCACTCCGCCGGAGAGCTGGGACGGCCTGATCCCCGCGCAGAAGCTGCTCTCCACGATCGTGCGGCTGCAGCGCGAGCGCCGCCAGTCGTTCGGTGCCGGGCACCTCATCGACATCCTCCGCGGGGCGTCGACCGAGAAGATCCGCAAGTTCCGGCACGACGAGCTCGCCACCTACGGGATCGGATCCGACCTCACCGACGCGCAATGGCGCTCCGTCGTGCGCCAGATGCTCGCCCAGGGCCTCATGCAGACACAGGGCGAGTACGGTACGCTCACGATCAGCGAGGCGAGCGGGGGTGTGCTGGCCGGCACGACGCCGGTGAAGCTGCGGCGCGATGTGGTCACCCGCGCCGGGGCATCGGGCGGCGGGCGCTCGGCCAAGAGGAGCGCCGCGGAGGCGCTGGCCGAGGGCGATCGCGGCCTGTTCGAGGCGCTGCGCGCCTGGCGTGCGCAGACCGCCCGCGAGCAGGGCGTGCCCGCGTACGTCGTGTTCGGCGACGCGACGCTGCGCGCCCTCGCGGAGCACCGCCCGGCGCAGGCGTCCGACCTGGTCGGCATCAGCGGCATCGGCGAGAAGAAGCGCGAGGCCTACGGCGAGGCGGTGCTCGAGGTCATCGCTGCCGAGGGTTGAGGAGTAGGCCCCGGCGCTGTCCGTTCCGCCGACGCATTCCACCAAAACCTCGGCGATTCGCGACCTTGTCGGCTATTCGAGACCCGATCCGCCTCGCCTCCGGGCGGAGCTGCTGATCCGGCACCGGCCATCTCGGATCCCAGACGAGCGGCCCGACACAGAGGGGTCGGATCCGCCCGGGCAGTGGCACGATAGGAGTCCGGCAGGGCCCGCGCGACGGATCCTGCCTCGCTCCACACGTCGCGATCGACGCCGATCGCGACGGCTCGCCGCATCCCGGCGGGACCCCGGCAGCAGGTGCGCTGACGACCTCAGCAGCCCGCGCCGCCGATGCACGCGCCGCCCGGGTGGCCCGCCGGAAGGGAATCCGCCGATGACCAGCACGATCGACACCGCGCAGGCGCCGGGCATGCCGGCGAGCAGCTGGCGGCTGCGCAGCGACGCCTGGGAGTTCCTCCGGTTCGCCGTCAAGCGCCTCGCGGTCGAGTCCGAGGCCCGTGACGCCGTCGCCAACTGCGACGAGATCCGGCGTTCGCTGCGGGCGCTGGAGACGATCGAGCTGTACTGGGCGGGATTCGGGCAGCGCTACGTGCGTCAGATCCGCGAGCTGATCGAGCAGGGCGACGCGACCACCGCGCTCGACCGCATCGGGCGGGTCGTGCATCGCCTCCGCGGCACGTCCGTGCCCGGCGGGTCGGATCCGGTCGTCGACGAGGCCGATCTCGCCGAGCAGCAGGACGATGCGGATCCGCGCACGCGGTTCGAGGTGCTGCTCATCGACGAGACCACCCCGGCCGATCGCGACGCGATCGTGTCCGAGGGCCGGCGGCTGCGCACCGACGCGGACGACTTCATCTACGACTTCGTGATCGTGCCCTCGGCCGACGACGCGATCGCGGCGCTGCTCACGAACCCGAACATCCTCGCCTGCATCGTGCGCCCCGGGTTCAGCGATCGCAGCCACCAGGTGCTCAGCGGCGACCTGCGCGAGACGATCGCGCTCGCGCACGAGCAGGCGGCGGCCGCGCCGGCCGCGGCGCGCAGCTCGATCCCCTCGGTGCAGCGCGTGCTGCGCCTCGCCGACACCCTGCACGCGCTGCGGCCGGAGGTCGACCTGTACCTGGTCGCCGGTGCGCACATCGAGGATCTCGCGGGTGCGCTCACCCATCGGTTCCGCCGGGTGTTCCGCCGCGAGGATCAGCTCGAGCTGCATCTGTCGCTGCTGCGCCGGGTCTCGCACCTCTATGACGCGCCGTTCTTCGCGGCGATCCAGAACCACGCCCGCCGTCCGGTCGGGGTGTTCCACGCCCTGCCGGTCGGGCGAGGCGGATCCGTCGTCACGTCGAAGTGGATCCGGGACCTCGTCGACTTCTACGGCATGAACCTGCTGCTCGCCGAGACCTCCGCGACGTCGGGAGGGCTGGACTCGCTGCTCGCGCCGACCGGGGCGATCAAGAAGGCGCAGGACCTGGCGGCGCGGGCGTTCGGCGCGCAGCACACGTTCCTGGTGACCAACGGCACCTCGACGGCGAACAAGATCGTGCATCAGGCGCTGGTGGAGCCGGACGACGTCGTGCTCGTCGATCGCAACTGCCACAAGTCCCATCACCACGCGCTCATGCTCACCGGCGGCCGCACCGCGTACCTGGAGGCGTACCCGCTCAACGACTACGCGTTCTACGGCGCCGTGCCGCTGGAGCGGATCAAGCAGCTGCTCCTCGACTACCGCGCCGCGGGCCGGCTGCACGAGGTGCACCTGATCACGCTCACCAACTGCACGTTCGACGGCATCGTGTACGACCCGGCCCGGGTGATGGCGGAGTGCCTCGCGATCAAGCCCGATCTCGTGTTCCTGTGGGACGAGGCGTGGTTCGCGTTCGCCGCGTTCCATCCGGTGACCCGGCAGCGCACCGCGATGGCGTCGGCCAAGCGCCTCGAGGAGCGACTGCGCTCCACCGCGCACGCTGCGGCCTATCGGGAGCAGCAGGCCCGGCTGTTCGATGAGACGGGCGCGCCGCGGGACGACGAGGCGTGGATGACCGAGGAGCTGATCCCCTCGCCCGACGCCCGGATCCGCGTGTACGCGACGCAGTCGACGCACAAGACGCTGACCGCGCTGCGTCAGGGATCCATGATCCACGTCTACGACCAGGACTGGGCGCTCGAGGCGGAGTACGCGTTCCACGAGGCGTTCATGACGCACACCTCGACCTCGCCGAACTACCAGATCCTCGCCTCACTCGACCTGGGCCGGCGCCAGGTCGAGCTCGAGGGCTTCGAGCTCGTGCAGCGCCAGCTCGATCTCGCCACCAGCCTCGCCCAGTCCGTCGCGCGGCACCCCCTGCTGCGCCGCACCTTCCGCGTGCTCACGATGCGCGACCTGATCCCGCCGGAGTACCGCCGCACCACTCGGCCGATGCCGCTGCGCGACGGCGTCGCCGCAATGTGGCGGGCCTGGCGCGACGACGAGTTCGTGATCGACCCGAGCCGCGTCACGATCGAGATCACCCGCACGGGCGTCGACGGCGACACGTTCAAGCACACGCACCTGATGGACCAGTACGGGATCCAGGTCAACAAGACCAGCCGCAACACGGTGCTGTTCATGACGAACATCGGCACCTCGCGCAGTGCGGTCGCATACCTGATCGAGGTGCTGGTGAAGCTCGCCGAGCGGTTCGAACGGGATCGCGTGTCGCGCGGTCTTCCGGAGGTCCGTGCCGAAGACGATGCGATGCCGCCGCTGCCCGACTTCAGCGCGTTCGCGCCGGCCTACGCGCATCCATCGGGCCTGCCCGACGGCGATCTGCGCGGCGCGTTCTACGACGGCCAGCGGCGGGGCCTCATCGAGTACGCGACGCCCGAGGAGCTGCGGGAGCGGGTCGCGCACGGCGAGCGGCCGGTCTCGGCGGGCTTCGTGACGCCGTATCCTCCCGGCTTCCCCGTGCTCGTGCCGGGGCAGATCGTCACCGCGGAGGTGCTCGACTTCATGGCCGCGCTGGACACGCGGGAGATCCACGGGTTCGACCCGGTGCGCGGCTACCGGCTGATCCGCTGAGATGCAAGACGGTTGCCGACCGCGAGACGGTTGCCGGCCGCGAGACTGCAACCGCGCGACGAGGCTGCAAGAGCGGACTGCGGTCTCGTCGCTCAGTTGCCGTCTCTCGGTCGGGTGCGCGCCTGCACCGGGTTCGGGGGTGTGCCGCTGTGGCATCGCCACAAGCGGGTGGACGGTCGGAACGAGGGTGCCTTGGTGCATCCCCACAGCCGCCTTCGCAGCACGTTGTGACAGACCTACCATGAGGGCATCCCCGAAACCTCACGAGAGGATCCTCATGGTCGACGCCGCCCTTCGGACGAACAGCGCGAACAACTCGAACAGCGCCCACACCGGCACGGACGACACCGCGACGCGCATCGACGTCGACGCCGTCGGCGACCTGTTGCTCGGCACCTGGGCGGACATCCGCCGCGAAGCCCGCGAGATGATCAAGGATCCGGCGTTCTGGCGCGACGACGCGCTCGGCAAGGACGAGCACCGCGAGCGCGTGCTCAGCCAGCTGCACCTGCTCGTGCAGAACAAGGCCGTGCACCGCGCCTTCCCGAAGCGCCTCGGCGGCGAGGAGAACAACGGCGGCAACATCGCCGGCTTCGAGGAGCTCGTGGTCGCCGACCCCAGCCTGCAGATCAAGTCGGGCGTGCAGTGGGGACTGTTCGGATCCGCCGTGCTGCAGCTCGGCACCGCCGAGCACCATGATCGCTGGCTGCCCGGCATCATGAGCCTGGAGATCCCGGGCGCCTTCGCGATGACCGAGATCGGGCACGGCTCGGACGTCGCCTCGATCGGCACCACGGCGACCTACGATCCCGAGACCGAGGAGTTCGTCATCCACACGCCGTTCCGCGCGGCGACCAAGGAGTTCCTCGGCAACGCGGCGCTGCACGGCGTCGCGGCGACCGTGTTCGCGCAGCTGATCACGAACGGGGTGAACCACGGCGTGCACTGCTTCTACGTGCCGCTGCGCGGTGAGGACGGCGTGGACCTGCCCGGCATCGGTCGCGAGGACGACGGCCTCAAGGGCGGCCTGAACGGCATCGACAACGGCCGGCTGAGCTTCGACCACGTGCGGATCCCGCGCACCCACCTGCTGAACCGCTACGGCGATGTCGCCGCCGACGGCACCTACTCCAGCGCGATCGACAGCCCCGGCCGTCGCTTCTTCACGATGCTCGGCACGCTCGTGCAGGGCCGCGTCTCGCTCGACGGCGCCGCGTCGTGGGCCTCCGCGCTCGGTCTGCACATCGCGATCACCTACGCCACCCAGCGCCGCCAGTTCACCGGCGCCGACGGCTCGGAGACCACGCTGCTCGACTACGGCAAGCACCAGCGCCGGCTGCTGCCGCGCCTGGCGACGACGTACGCGCAGCTGTTCGCGCACGACGAGTTCCTGCAGAAGTTCGACGGCGTCTTCTCCGGCCGCACCGACACCCCGGACGACCGCGAGGACCTGGAGACCCTGGCCGCGGCGCTCAAGCCGCTGTCGACCTGGCACGCCCTGGACACCCTGCAGGAGTGCCGCGAGGCGTGCGGCGGTGCCGGCTTCATGTTCGAGAACCGCTTCGTGGGACTCCGTGCCGACCTCGACATCTACGTCACCTTCGAGGGCGACAACAACGTGCTGTTGCAGCTCGTCGGCAAGCGCCTGCTCACCGACTTCGCGAAGCAGTTCAAGGGCGCGGACGCCAAGACCCTCGCGAAGTACGCTGTGGGGCAGACCGCGGGCCGCGTCTTCCACGGCGCAGGTCTGCGTCAGTTCGGCCAGGCGGTCGCGGATCTCGGATCCACGGCCCGATCTGTCGAGAACGGCCTGCGCGCCGAGCAGCAGCACGAACTGCTCACCGACCGGGTGCAGCAGATGGTGGCCGACATCGCGGGGCGCCTGCGCGCGGCGGGCAAGGACAAGGTGCTCGGCGAGAAGCTGTTCAACGAGAACCAGGCCGAGCTCATCGAGGCCGCCCGCGCGCACGGTGAGCTCCTGCAGTGGGAGGCGTTCACCGACGCCCTCGGCCGCATCGACGACGAGGGCAGCAAGACCGTGCTCACCTGGCTGCGCGACCTGTTCGGCCTGCAGCTCGTCGAGAAGCACCTCGCCTGGTACCTCATCAACGGGCGTCTCTCGGCGCAGCGTGCGGCCTCGGTCTCGCGGTACATCGATCGGCTCTGCGCGCGCCTGCGTCCGCACGCGCTCGATCTGGTGAACGCCTTCGGCTATGAGCCCGAGCATGTGCGCGCACCCCTCGCCTCGGGCGCGGAGCAGATCCGTCAGGACGAGGCCCGCGCGTACTACGCCGACCTCAAGGCCTCGGGCGACGCGCCGGTCGACGAGAAGGCCCTGAAAAAGGCCCGCCAGCTGTAACTCCTCCCCTCGGGATCGTTGAGCGAGCACCGAGCGCAGCGAGGAGCGAGACGAAACAGTGTCCTTGTGAGATCACCGCGTTTCGTCTCGGTCGCCTGCGGCGTCCTCGCTCAACGACCCCGGGTGGGACTTGCCGAGTGCACGGCCTGTCGCCGAGTGCACGGGAAGTTCGCGTCGATTTCCCGTGCACTCGACAGGATCCGGTGCGTTCGGCGCACAGCGATCGGATCCGGATCCGCGTCCCGGGTCTGGGTCCGGATCCGGATCCGGATCCGAGCCTTCCGGAGAGTCGAGCGAGCGGGGCGACGTGAACAACCATCGTCACGGACTTCGAGCCGCCATCGTCCCGGTCCGCTCCTGATTGAATGAGACGCGGGCCCGGGCCGAGACCGTCCCGCCCACCAGGTACAGGAGTCCTCATGACCGCACCCCTGGCGCTCGCCGTCGTCGGCAGCATCAACGTCGACCTCACCGCCCGCACCGCCCGCCTGCCCGGGCCCGGCGAGACCATCAGCGGAGGACGACTGTCCCGTGAGGCCGGCGGCAAGGGGGCCAACCAGGCCGCCGCGGCCGCGCGTCTCGGCGCGGCGGTGCGGATGGTCGGTGCGGTCGGCCCGGACGCGGACGGAGCCTGGATGATCGACGAGCTGGCCGCCGTCGGCGTCGACACGGGCGCGGTGCGCCGCGGGACCGAGCCCACCGGGGTCGCGCTCATCGTCGTGGATGCGGAGGGCGAGAACCAGATCGCGGTGTGCGAGGGCGCCAATGGCGAGGTGAGCCTGGACGGCGTCGACTTCGGATCCGACGAGGCCGTGCTCGCCCAGCTCGAGATCCGGATGGACGTCGTCGAGCAGCTCGCCGTCGCCGCGCACGGCTACTTCGCGGTCAACGCCGCGCCCGCGCTCGAGCTGCCCGCGGCGGTGATCGAGCGCGCCGACCTCGTCATCGTGAACGAGACCGAGTACGCGCTGCTGCCGGCGCTGCGCACCGCGCGCCGGGTCGCCGTGACCTACGGCGGCGAGGGCGCGAAGCTGTTCGAGGGCGGCGAGCTCGTCGCCGCGGCGCCCGCAGTGAAGACCACGGTCGTGAACAGCGTCGGTGCGGGCGATGCGTTCTGCGCGGCCCTCACGATCGCGCTCGCCTCGGGCGTCGCCCCACAGCGGGCGCTGGAGGCCGCCTGCGCGGTGGGTGCTGCGGCGGTGGCGGATCCGCGGTCGCAGCCGCTGCTCGCCGGGCTTGAGGAGTACCTGCCGGAGGCGTGAGCACTCCGGGGTCGTCGAGGGAGCGCAGCGAGTCGAAACGCGGTGCTCGACTGCTCACTCCGGGGTCGTTGAGCGAGCGGAGCGAGACGAAACGCGGCGTCGGGCGGAACGTCGGTGCGTTGGCGGAGAGGCCGCGCGGAGAGGCCGCCGGTCGCTGAGCCTGTCGAAGCGTCCGGCCCGCGGATCCGGGCCCTTCGACAGGCTCAGGGACCGGAAGTCGCTTCCTGTCGGTGCGACCTCTTAGCCTGGTCGTCATGACCACCACCCTGGCCGACGATCGCGTGCGCTGCCCCTGGGCAGGGGACGATCCCGAGTACCGCCGCTATCACGACGAGGAATGGGGCACGCCGCTGCACGGCGACCGCGCCCTGTTCGAGAAGCTCTCGCTGGAGGGCTTTCAGGCGGGGCTCAGCTGGATCACGATCCTGCGCAAGCGCCCGCGGTTCCGCGAGGTGTTCGCGGGATTCGAACCCGCGGCTGTCGCGGAGTTCGGCGAGGGCGACATCGCCCGCCTGATGGCCGATCCCGGGATCATCCGCAACCGGGCGAAGATCGAGGCGACGATCGGCAACGCCCGCCTCGTGCGCGAGCTGGCCGACGGCGAGCTCGACGAGCTGATGTGGTCGTTCGCCCCGGCCGCCGCGGGCCACCGCCCGCGGTCGATGGCCGACGTCCCGGCGGTCACCGCCGAGTCGGAGTCGATGAGCAAGGCGCTGCGGGCGCGCGGGTTCCGCTTCGTCGGTCCCACCACGATGTACGCGCTCATGCAGTCCGCGGGCATGGTCGACGACCACCTCGTCGGCTGCTGGCGCGCGGCCTGAACCGGGGTCCCCGCGGCGCCGACCGGAGCACGATTCGCCAGGCCCTCATCCGCCGGGAGCGTCAGCCGCGCACCTCGCGCTCGTTCGCACCCGCCATGCGGGCCTCGCGGGCGCCGGTCACGCTGCGCACCGGCTGGTCGTAGCCCTGCGGGTTCGCGACCTCCGAGGCCGTCTCGGTCTCGTGGTGGTGCCGCTTGTCGGTGTTGCGGTAGCGCTGGTACTGGAACAGGAAGAACGCCGGGCCGGTGAGCAGGAACAGCAGCGGAACCCAGCTCCCGTCGCTCGAGGAGCCGGACGAGGCGTGCACGATCATCGTGGGCAGCGCCCCGGAGAACAGCAGGCCGGGAAGATCCATGGTCACCTCCAGAAGATGAAGCCGGTCAGGACGGTGCCGATGATCCCGAACACCTCGGCGATGCCGGAGAAGATCCACAGCCGCGTCGTGTTGATCGGCACCGAGCCCATGGTCTCGCCGGTGCGGCCGTTGACGGCGATGTAGTGCAGCAGCTGGCGGCCGTTGCCCTTCGTCTCCAGGTAGCTGTACAGCCAGACCGGCAGGTACGCCGAGATCCAGCGATCTCCGACGACATCGATGTTCTGCTGATCCCAGCGCACCCCTCGGTCGTAGAATCCGACGGTCTCCGCGGCCCGGAACCGGCCGATGTCCTCGGCCTGCTCCTGTGCGGGGCCGAACAGCGTGGACAGGTCGAGGTCGCGGCGCTGCGAGGTGAAGCCGGAGAGGTAGTTGGCGTCGTAGCGCACCGCGTTCTTGGTGTCGAACGGCATGATCGCGTTGATGATGTTGTTGGTGTTGCGGCTCGCCTCGAAGTCGCGCTTGTCGGCGGCGGATTCGATGGTCAGGTCGTCGACGTAGAGCGAGAACGTGCGGCCCACCTGATAGACGTCGTAGTCGTAGCGGGTCTCGCGGTCGTCGCCGTCGCCGACCGTGTACGTGCGCGTGGTGTGCTCGCCGGTTCCCGCGAACTGCACCTTCGCGTTGAAGTCGACGATCAGATACGGCAGGTACACGCCCATCACGTTCTCGGGGGCGAACTGGCCCGTGAACCGGCGGTTCGCGAAGAACCGGCGCTTCTTCACGAACTCCGCGATGCGTGCGACGGCCTCGTCCTTGGGCAGCGAGAACGGCAGCACCGCATCCGGCACCGCGCCGTTGTCGATCTGCTGGTTCACCGAGAGGGTGTTGCGGCACCAGTGGCAGCGCGCCTGCATCGCGTGCGCGGTGTCGATCGCGATCTCGGCGCCGCAGGCCTGGCATTTGAAGGTGACGACCTCATCCACTCCCGGGACGATGGATCCGGATCCGGATCCGATGTGCCGGCCGCGCAGCTCGCTGATCGGGGTGTCCAGCCCGAACGCGGCGACCGCGTTCTCCTGCGCCCAGCGGTGCCGGCAGAAGCGGCAGAACAGCATGCCGGAGGCGATGTCGAAGCCGATGTCGGTGGATCCGCACTTGGGGCACTTGTCCAGCCCGTCGCCCTTGCCGGAGCCGGTGCGGATCACCTGCGGTCCGTCGTGCGCGTCGTAGGTGATCTGCGGCGCCTCGCCCGGCGCATACCCCGCGTTCGCCTCCTGCTCACGCACGTTCTTCACGTCGTCCCAGGTGGCGTCCTTCATCGTGTCGGCCGGCGTCTCCTGAGTCGCCTGCTCGCGGGGGATCACCCCGTCCGGCGGCGCGTACGCCGAGGGGCCTGCGGCCTCGGGAAGAGGCACGGCCGGCGGCGGAGGCGGGGGCGGCGTCCCGGGGGCGGATCCCCCCGGGTTCGACGGGTCGGACATCGCCGGGGGCTACAGCCCGAGGGCCTTGGCCTTGGCGGCGTCGTAGTCCGCCTGGGTGATGAGGCCCTGATCCAGCATCGCCTTGTACTGGGTGAGCTTGGCGAGGGGATCGTCCGCGGCGGGCGCGGCGGGCGCGGCGGGCGCGGCGGGCGCGGCGGGGGCCGCTTCGGGCGCAGGAGCCGCGGGAGCCGCGGGCTGCGGCGTCGGAACCTGCTGGTAGGTCGGGGCGACGCCCTGCTGCTGCAGCCCGCCCATCGCTCCGCCCGCGGCGTTCAGGCCCATGCCCATCATCGCGATGTTGGTCGCGCCGCCGCCGTTCTCGCCGGCCGCCTGCATGCCGCGGGCCACCGACTGCTGCAGGAACGAGTTGCCGCGGGCGCCGCCCAGGGCGTCGGCCTTCTGCACGTCGGCGAGCAGCGCGCGCGTGGTCTCGTCGTATTCGATGGCCTGCAGCGCGACGTTCACGATCGTGATGCCGCGGGCGCTCGTCCAGCGGTAGCCGTTCTCCACCGCGGCGGACAACGACTGCGCGAAGCCCATCGAGTCGGCCTGGATCTTCGCCATCCGATTGCCCTTGGCGGGATCGTTCGTGTACAGCGAGAAGGCCGGGGCGAGCGACGAGACGACCTCGTTGAACAGCTGCGTCGCGGCGTCGTTGTCCATGTCGGTGAAGTCGAACACGCCGCCGCCGGGCTGCAGGTAGGTGAGCGGCACGAACTGCGACGCGAACAGGATCGGATCCACGATGCGCATCGTGTAGGTGCCGCGTGTGATCGCGCCGACCTGGGTGCCCAGGTAGGCGTCGTCCCAGTAGATCTCCGACTGGGTGCCGAAGCGGTTGTTCGGCAGCTCGCGCAGGTTCACGTAGAACACCAGCTGCTGGCTGCCCGGCTGCCCGCCGAACTTGAACCGCTCCCAGGACTGGGTGATCAGCGGGCTCACGAACCCGTCGCCGGCGAAGATCGACTTCGAGTTCGGGTCGTCGCTGCGCCACTCGTATCCGCCGGGCTGCGCGATGAACCCGGTGATGTGCCCGTCCTGGAAGGTGAGCACTCCGGTGCCCTCCGGGACGATGATCTTGGATCCGTTCGTGATGATGTTCTCGGATCCGCGCACGTTCGACCCGCGTCCGGCGTTCTGGCCCTGGGCGACGGCGGGGAAGATCGCGGCGGTCGGCGCGATGCCCTGCGGCGGCGCCAGGAAGTCCTTCCACTGGTCGGCGAGCGTGCCGCCGAGCGCACCGACGAATGCCTGGATGAATCCCACGATCGCGTCCCCTGACGTCGGGGCGCCCCCAGCGGGGGCGTCTGGGTCCGACAGGAGGCCGGTGCCCCCTATCCACGCTCTTCCTACCACAGAGGATGCGCCGGACGCACGGGTTTCCCGCCTCTCAGCGGAGTCGCTCGCACGGGATCCGGACCGTCCATCCCAGGGTCTGGTGCAGCACGACCTCGTCCGCGCCCCGGGCGCAGTCCGCCCGCGCGGCGCCGACCTGCGGCTGCCAGGCGGGACCGCGGGAGCGACGCGTGTCCGCGGGCGTGAAGTGCAGGACGAAGGAGAGCAGGATCGCGGCGGCCAGTGCGGTGGCGAGGGCGGCACGGAAGGCGCGGGCCCGGGGCGGCTGCGGCCGGCCCGCGGAGCCGGCGGCGACGCACAGGGCGGCGAGGATCAGCTGCGACGGAAGCACTCCGTAGCGCGCGAGCCAGACCCTGCGGAGCTCGTCGGGGGAGTGGTGCGCGTAGTCGTAGAGATCGAGCGGTGTCGTGTGCACCCCGGCGACGAAGACGAGCACCCCCAGGGCGAGGGCCGCCGCCGCGATCATGTGCGCGCGCCGGGTGCGGCGCCGGAGCAGCGCGATCAGCACGACGGCGATGACCGCCACCAGCAGCAGCGGCACGAGCGGTCCCGTCGCCGCGAGCACGGGCCCGATCGCCCGCGTGTCCAGGGCGAGGGGCATGACCGCGTTGATCGCGAATCCGTAGGGATAGGACACCGCATCCACATGGCCGAACCCCGTCTGCTTCCTCGACGACAGCAGGGCGCACGCGAGCTGGCCGCCCACGCCGATCCCGAATCCCGCCACGACGATCCTGCGCACCCGGTCGCGGAATCGCCAGATCGCCAGCGGGGCGAGGAAGACCGCCTGCACCTCGGTGAGCGCCGCGCAGGCCGTGAACAGCGCGAGCAGGATCGCGGTGCTGCGACGCACGGGCGTGTAGAGGAGCACCCAGAACAGCGTCCACATCAGGACCGTGTGCAGGTTCGCCGCATTGCCGAGCACCTCCCGCGCCGCCAGCGGGGCGAGCACCGTGCTCGCCGCCAGGAGCAGCGCCCAGGCCGGCCGCACGTGCTGCTGAGCCGTGATCCACACGAGTGCGCCGCAGAGCCCGGCGACGAGGCTGGTGGCCGCCGACATGAAGAGGGCGTACCCCTCGACCGGGACCGTGGCCACGGCCGCGTGCGCGATCAGCCGCGGCATCAGGTGCAGGTACCCGCCATAGGGGGCGAAGAGGTCGACGTGGCCGGACAGCGCCGACTGCAGGAAGTTCCGGCCGTCCTCGGCCCAGAGGGTGTCCCGTGCGATCGCCGGCAGGCGAAGCCACGCGAGTGCTCCGACGGCCGCTCCCAGGGCCAGAGCCAGGATCGCACGCTGCGGACGGGAACGCTCGTGCTCGATCCGCGGCGGGCGGATCGTGCGGTTCTCGGTCGCCGGCGTCGTCGTCATGCGCGGCGCGGCTCGGTCCGGGCGGCTTCCACCGCGGCCAGGCGCTCGCAGGCTCTGGCCCGGAACGGCACCATCGCTCCCGCCCGCAGGCTCCACAGCTGCCCGAGGAAGTGCAGGCCCTGCCGTGCCGAGGCCTTGGAGTAGCCGGCCGAGCGGTCCGCGAACACCAGCGGGATCTTCGCCACCCGCCGCTGTCGGCGGACGAGGATCTCGAGAAGGATCTTGAACCCGCGCGGCCGCAGCTCCTCCAGATCGAGGCCGGCGGTGTCGAGGAGGAAGAACCCGGTCATCGGATCCGTGACGCCCCGCAATCGGAGCGGGAACAGCGCCCGCGCGAGCACCGTCGACAGCCGGGACACGAGCGCGCGGGACGGCCCGGCGAGCCCCGTCGCGTCCCCGCCGGGCGCGTACCGCGACGCCGCGACCACGTCGAGGCCGCCCTGCTGGTAGCGATCCCAGAGGGAGCGGATGAGCTCCGGCGGATGTTGCAGGTCGCCGTCCATCACGACGCAGACGCGGGCGCGCGCATTCCTGATCCCCTCGACGACCGCACTGCTGAGCCCTCCTGCCGGCGCCGCGCGTCGCAGCGTCCGGACGTTCAGCGCCGTTCCGAGCCCGCTCGTCGCTGCCACGGCGGGAAGATCGTCCGTGCCGTCGTCGACGAAGAGGAGTTCGGCCTCCACCCCCGACAGCGCCGCGTCGGTGCGACGGATCAGCTCGGCCGCGTTCTCGGACTCGTCGTAGGTGGGCACGATGATGCTCAGCCGAGGTCGGGTGGAGGGTTTGCCGGTTCGCGCAGACATACCGACAGCTCAGTTCGAGCGGCGTTGCGAGGCCGTATCCCGTGGGCATACATTCGCGATATGCCCCGCCGCTTAGCATGATGCTGTGCGTGTGTTGGTCGTGGAGGATGAGCTCTATCTCGCCGAGGCGGTGTGCGAAGGTCTTCGGCGCGAAGCGATGGCCGTCGACATGGTCCTGGACGGCGACGCGGCGCTGGATCTCCTTGCGATCGTCGACTACGACGTCGTCGTGCTCGACCGCGACATTCCCGGACCGAACGGTGACGAGATCGCGCAGCGCCTCTCCGCGAACCCCTCCAGCCCGCGGATCCTCATGCTGACCGCCGCCGATCGACTGCATGACAAGGTCTCCGGCTTCGAGCTCGGTGCAGACGACTATCTGACCAAGCCCTTCGTGCTGCGCGAACTCGTGCTGCGGATCCGAGCACTGGGCCGCCGGCCGGCCGTGGGCACGCCTCCGAGCATCGAGGCCGAAGGCCTGCGACTGGACCCGTTCCGGCGCGAAGTCCATCGGGACGGCCGACAGGTGACGCTCACCAATAAACAGTTCGCGGTGCTCGAGGTGCTGATGACGGCGAAGGGCGGTGTGGTCAGCGCCGAGCAGCTGCTCGCGCGGGCATGGGATGAGAACGCCGATCCCTTCACCAACGCCGTGCGCATCACGATCTCCACTCTGCGCAAGCAGCTGGGCCAGCCGTGGGTGATCCAGACGGTGCCGGGGGCGGGCTACCGCATCGGCGAGGCGGATCCGCGATGATGCCGTCGCTGCAGTCGTCGCTGCAGTCGTCGCTGCAGTCGTAGCTGCAGTCGTCGCGCCGCGGCGGACTCTCCGTGCGGATCAAGCTCACGCTGAGCTATGCCGGAATGGTGATGATCGTCGGCGTGGCGATGTTCGGGGTGGGACTGCTGCTGCTGCGCTATGTTCCGACTCAGAACTTCTGGCCGGGGCCTGACTTCGGCATACGGACAGACCGTCTCCCTTACTCACCGAGCCGATCCGACCTGCAGGAGGTCTTCACCAAGTACGCATGGTGGTCGCTGGCCGGGCTCGCGATCATCGGCATCGGGGGAGGGTGGTTCCTCGCGGGACGGATGCTGCGTCCGCTGGAACGGGTCGCGGAGGCCACGCGGCGCGTGCGTGACGGCTCCTTCGACTACCGGATCGCGCTCCCCGGGCGGCGGGACGAGATCACCGACCTCGCCGATGCCTTCGACGACATGGTTGCGCGGGTGCAGCGGACGATCGATGAGCAGCGTCGTTTCGCGGCGAACGCGTCACACGAGCTGCGCACGCCCTTGGCGTCGATCCGGACGATGGTGGAGGTCGCCCGGGCCGACCCGGAGGGCCGCGACGTCGACGAACTGCTGCAGCGCATCGAGGACATGAACGAGCGCTCGATCGCGCTCACCGAGGCCCTCCTCGCGCTCTCGCGGATCGAACGTGCCGCAGACCTCGGAACTCTCGAGATGCAGGACGTCGATCTCGCCGACGCCGCGAACGATGTCATCGACCTGGTGCGCGCTGAGGCGCTGGCCGCGGGGGTGCGGATCGATACGGACCTGGCCGCCGCGCCGGCGCAGGGGGATCCGACCCTGTTCACCCAGCTGACGATGAACCTCGTTCGCAACGCAGTGCTGCACAATGCGGACGACGGGTTCCTCTTCATCTCGACCGCGATCGTGGCAGGAGAAGCGACGCTGACCGTCACGAACAGCGGGCCGGAGTTGGCCCCTGTGGTCGTCGCAACCCTGACCGAGCCGTTCGTCCGTGGAGAAGGGCGCACGCGCCGGAATGCCGGAGGCGCCGGGCTCGGTCTCGCGATCGTCGCCTCGATCGTGCGCGCGCATGGAGGTCGACTCGAACTGAACGCCAGGAACGGCGGCGGACTGCGAGTGCGTGTGGGGTTGCCCGCGGCGGCGGAGATGGCCGGCGGCTGAGGGGGTCTGGTCGTCGTGCCGGGGACGCCCCCAACGAGGCGTTTCCGCCGCGGGCTCGGAGATGCCGAGCGGGTCAGGCCGTTTCGGGGGCCGCTGGAGCATCCGGCTTGCGGAACGCCTGCCGCATGTGGTCGCTGGTGAGGAAGTCGGCGACGCCGATCATGATGAGGCTGAAGACGATCTGCTCGGTGACCATCCATGCCGGGTACAGGCCGGGAATCGCGGCCATCACGAGCGTGATGACGGGGAAGATCTGCGCGAACAGCCGCAGCCGCTGGTAGGCCCAGCGCCAGCCGAGGGCGGCGCGCCAGGCGAAGTAGAAGAGAGTGACCGTCATCGCGAGCACGATGAGCGCCCGCATCCATACGGCGAACGGCACGGCGGCGATGCTCCCCGCCTGCACCGCGATCACCACGGCGACGACCACCGCGGCGATGCCGATCAGCAGTTCGACGGCGAGCAGCCAGAACACCCAGCGGAAGGCGCGGACGGTGCGGTGATGATCGCGGTCGGATTCGGCGATCTTCTCGTGTGCGTTGCGGCCGCCGGCGATGCGGTCCACGCGCAGCAGCAGCGGCTCCACGCGCTGCAGCACAGGGTCGAGGAACATGCTCCGAGCGTACGACGCGGGCCTATGCGGACAGGTGGATCCAGGCCCCTCGACCGCGATATCGATCGAAGGAAGGAGAGCTGCCGTGCTGCCCCTCATCCTCCTCGAGTCGTCCCCGTCAGTGCACGCTCTAGGGTCCGCTGACGGGGACGACTCGAGGTGTGGCGGAGCGGGAGGAGGCCTGCCGGCGGGGAACTGAGCTCGCGGCGCCCGGCGTCGGCGTCCGGCAGCCGGCCTCGGCGCCTGGCCTCGGCGTCCGGCGTCGGCGCGCGGCGCCTGCGCCCGCTTTCGGTGTTCGGCGCCCGGCTTCGGTGTTCGGCGTCAGCGGTCGGCGTCGGCGAGGTGGCGCGCGTCGTGGCTGAGCACCTTCACCATCACGCCGTGCCGGCGCAGCGCCGCGACCGTGCGCGCCTCTTCGTCGATGTCGCGCCCGAGGGCGTGGATGTTGGCGACGACGAGCACGTCGCCGGGACGCAGCGTGTCGATGAGACGGCCGATGCGGTCGGTCCAGCTCTCCAGGATGTCGGGCGCGGGGTGGCGGAAGCCCTCGATCGGCACGCCGAACCGGGTGAGGTCATCGCGCTGCTGCACCACCGACGGCATGCCGTCGCGGGCCACGACCAGACCGACCAGACGGGATCCGTCGGGCCTGGCCGACCACCAGTCGCGGTTCTGCTGCAGCTCGGTGAAGCACTTGGGGCATTCGGCGGCCGCGTGGGGGAGATGCAGCGGACTGGTCAGCGCGGCGCCGAGCGTCGCATCCGTCGTGCCATCGGCGTCGCCGTGCGCGTGCGTGGTCGCTTCCATGTCATCCGCCTCCGCCTCTATTGTGCCTTCTCTCACGGACATCGGCGTGCCCGGCAGGTTCTGAACGCCTCCGGTTCCTGAGCGAGCGGTGTGCCCGGTTCCTGAGCGAGCGGCGTTCCCCGGTTCCCGAGCGAGCGCAGTCCCCCGGTTCCTGAGCGCCCTTCGTCTCGCCTTCGGCTCGCTCAGGGACCGCTGCGCGAGACGAAGGACGCCCCGCACCCCGGCGACGCGGAGTACTCTCGCAGAGGGTCCCGCCCGCCGTCGTGAGGAGTTCGCATGCCCGTCGTCGCCGCCTACGCCGCACCGAGCGAGGGTGCACCCCTCGTCCCGACCACGATCGAGCGCCGTGAGCCCGGCCCGCTCGACATCGTGATCGACATCGCCTACGCCGGCATCTGCCACTCCGACATCCACACCGTGCAGGGCGACTGGGGTCCGCAGCACTATCCGCTCGCCCCGGGCCACGAGATCGCCGGCACGGTCGCCGCGATCGGATCCGGCGTCACGCGCTTCGCCATCGGAGACCGGGTCGGCGTCGGCTGCCTGGTGAACTCCTGCGGCGAGTGCGCTGCATGCCTGCGCGGCGAGGAGCAGTACTGCACCGGCGGCGCGATCGGCACCTATGGCGCGACGGACCGCGACGGCACGATCACCCAGGGCGGCTACTCCCGGCAGGTCGTCGTCACCGAGGCGTTCGTGCTGCGGATCCCCGACGCGATCCCGCTCGACCGTGCGGCCCCGCTGCTCTGCGCCGGCATCACCACGTACTCGCCACTGCGGCACTGGAAGGTCGGTCCCGGCGTGCGCGTCGCGGTCGTGGGTCTGGGCGGGCTCGGCCACATGGCCGTGCAGATCGCGCACGCCCTGGGCGCCGAGGTCACCGTGCTCTCGCAGTCGCTGCGGAAGAAGGACGAGGGGATCCGGCTCGGCGCCGATGGCTACCTCGCGACCTCGGATCCCGCGACCTTCTCCGGCAACCGCCTCGCCTTCGACCTGATCCTGAACACGGTGAGCGCTCCGCTGCCCCTGGACGACTACCTGCGTCTGCTCGACACCAACGGCACGCTCGTGTGCGTCGGCGCACCGCCGGAGCCCATGTCCGTCTCGATCAACCAGCTGCTCGGCCGCCGCCGCTCGCTGGCCGGATCCGCGATCGGCGGCATCCGCGAGACCCAGGAGATGCTCGACTTCTGCGCCGAGCACGGCATCGCCGCGGAGATCGAGCTCATCGACGCCGCGGGCATCAACGACGCTTATGCACGGGTGCTCGCCAGCGACGTGAAGTTCCGCTTCGTGATCGACGCCACGACGATCTGACGGTCGCGCGGGACCTCACTGTTTCGTCTCGGTCGCCTGCGGCGTCCTCGCTCAACGACCCCGAATATTGGTCGTTGAGCGAGCACCGGCGAAGCCGGCGCGAGACGAAACGCGCGGCCTTCGCCGAGTCAGATGAGTCCGAGTGCGCGGACGGCGTCGCGCTCCTCGACGAGCTCGGCGATCGAGCGGTCGATGTGCTCGCGGGCCCAGCCATCGGGATCCAGTCCCTCGACGATCCGCCATTCGCCGTCGACGGCGCGCACCGGGAACGAGCTGATCAGGCCCTCCGGCACGCCGTACTCGCCGCGCGAGACGACGGCCGCGCTCGTGCGGCGCTCGCCGGTGCCGAGCGCCCAGTCGCGCACGTGGTCGATGGTCGCGCTCGCCGCGGAGGCGACGGAGGAGGATCCGCGCACCTGGATGATCTCCGCGCCGCGCTGGGCGACACGGGGGATGAACGTGCTCTCGAGCCAGGCGTGCACGTCGCCGGTCTGCTCGCCCAGGGCGTCGAGCACCGGACGGCCGGCGACGGTCGCATGCGCCACATCGGGGAACTGCGTGGCGGAGTGGTTGCCCCAGATCGTGACGCCGGCGATGTCGCCGACCGGGGCGCCGAGCGCCGCCGAGAGCTGCCCGCGTGCGCGGTTCTCATCGAGCCTGGTGAGGGCGCTGAATCGCTCCGCGGGGACGCCGTCGGCGGCCGCTGCCGCGATGAGCGCGTTCGTGTTCGCGGGGTTGCCGACCACCGTGACGCGCACGCCCGCGGCGGCGTGCGCGGCGATCGCGGATCCCTGCGGCCCGAAGATCGAGCCGTTGGCGGCGAGCAGGTCGCCGCGTTCCATGCCGGGGCCGCGCGGCCGGGCGCCGACGAGCAGCGCGTGGTCGGCGGCGGCGAAGCCCACGGCCGGGTCGTCGGTCACCTCGACGTGCTCGAGCAGCCCGAAGGCGCCGTCCTGCAGTTCGAGCGCGGCGCCCTCGGCAGCAGCGAGACCGGCCGGGATCTCCAGCAGCCGGAGCCGCACCTTCTCGTCGGGGCCGAGCATGTCGCCGGCCGCGATACGGAACAGCAGCGCGTAGCCGATCTGCCCTCCGGCACCGGTCAGAGTCACCGTTGTGGTCACTTTCGGCTCCCTTCGATCGCGGACGCGACCCTCAGTGCGAGCCTATGCCTCGCCGTCGGGGCACGGACCGTGGAAAACTGGGCTCATGACGTTCAACCCGGATGCCGATGTCTCAGACAACAAGGTCCAGCGGCGCAGCGGCGGGCGCACAGCGGCGATCGCCGGAGGCGGGGTCGTCGGACTCGGCGCGGTCGTGGTGCTGTTGATCAGCGCCTTCACCGGGGTCGACCTCTCCGGCCTCCTCGGCGGCGGGACCGACACGTCGCAGAGCCAGCAGCAGGGCTCCGGATCCAGCGAGGGATCCGTGCAGAGCTGCAACACCGGCACCGACGCGAACAACAGCGTCGACTGCCGTGTCGCCGCCGTCTCCCTGGTGCTGAACGACTACTGGGCGAAGCACGTGAAGGGTTATGTCGAGCCCGGTCAGGTCAACGTCGACGGATCCACGCCGACACCCTGCGGCACGGCGTCGAACGACGTCGGTCCGTTCTACTGCCCGTCGGATCAGACCGTCTACATCGACCCCACGTTCTTCCAGCTCCTGCACCAGCAGTTCGGCGCCGAGGCGGGCGACCTGGCCCAGGTGTACGTCGTCGCGCACGAGTACGGGCACCACATCCAGAACATCACCGGCACGATGTCGAAGTACCCGAACAACGGCACCGGCCCCACCAGCAACGGCGTGCGCACCGAGCTGCAGGCCGACTGCTACGCGGGCGCCTTCATCGCCGACATGGCGTCGCAGAAGGACAAGAACGGCGTCGCGTACATGAAGGCGCCGACCGACGCCCAGATCAAGGATGCGCTGAACGCCGCCGCGGCCGTCGGCGACGATCACATCCAGCAGCAGTCCGCGGGCTACACGAACCCGGAGAGCTGGACGCACGGATCCAGCAAGCAGCGCGACTACTGGTTCGCCAACGGCTACAAGAACGGCCTGGGCCAGTGCGACACCTTCTCGGTGGCCACGCCGTAGCGCGGCGGGTCCTTTCCCGGGGTCGTTGAGCGAATCCACCCCCCAGGGGTCGTTGAGCGAGCAGCGACGAAGGAGCAGCGAGACGAAACGCGGCGCTCTCGCGAGGTTGCCGCGTTTCGTCTCGGTCGGCGCTGGCGCGCCGTCCTCGCTCAACGTCCATTACGAGGGCGATGCGGCGTCCTCGCTCAACGTCCATAACGAGGACGGCCGCGCGTTCTCGCTCGACGTCCGCGGGGAGGGCGGCGGATCTCCTCGCGCTAGGCCCGCATCGCCTGCACGAGCGTGCGCACGAGGGCGAGCACGCCGCCCTGGGCGCGGAAGCGGGTCAGGCCCTCGCTGACCTCGGCGGCCGTGCGCGACGAGGCGAACCACGGCGGCTTCGGCAGGATCGTGAACCGCCCGCCGTCGCCCTTCGACAGGCTCAGGGACCGGGTCGAGAGGGACCGCGGGAACGGCCGGAACGGTCCGCGCACCACGGAGCGCTCGACGTCGGCCAGCAGCAGCGCGTTGTGCACGACGCCGAGCCCGCTGCCCACATCGGAGAGCGTGTTGCCGGGGAACGCGCCCCAGGTCACGGTGGGGGTGATGAACCCGAAGGCGGTCCAGGTGTTGATCGCGATGGATCCGTAGCGCAGCGCGGTGATCGCCCGCTCGAAGCCCGCGCCGAGCGACGCCTCCGTGGCCGGGTCGATCAGCACATTCGCGCCGAGGGTGCCCTGCAGCTTCTCGTTCGCGTGCGCGACGGCGGCATCCAGGAACGCCTGGCCGGCGCCGGGCAGCTGCTCCACGCCGAGCACCGGGGCGAAGTACTCGGTCTGCTCCAGGGCGGTCGCATCGTCGCCCTCGCCGATCTCGACGAGCAGGCGGTCGGCGAGCACGAGCGCCTCCGGGTAGGATTCCGCCGCCTGGGCCATCCGCTCGTCGGAGTGCGGGTACCAGATCGGCCGCTCCGGGGCGATCGCGTAGGCGCGGCGCAGCTCGATCAGGAACTGGTCCCTCTGCGCCCACTCGCCGGACACGATCACGACCTGCCCGGCGATGCAGTTGTGCCCGCCGTTCTGCAGCCGCATGGTGGCGACGTGCTCGGCCTGGAAGCGCAGATCCTCGTCGCTCCATTCGCCCGGCACGACGATGATCGGGGAGACGCCGCCGAGCTCGGCCGTGATCGGCTTCTTCAGCCGCGGCCTGTTCTCGCGCTTGCGGCGCTTGCCCTGGGCGCCCGTTCCCCAGACGATCGCGTCGAAGGTCGGGGCGGATCCGGTGACGTGCACATGCGCGAAGGCGTCGTGCGCGGTGAGGTAGGCGCCCACGTCGCCCGCGCCGCGGACGATCCGCAGGAAGCCGGGGGCGATGAGCGGCGCGAGCGCCCGCTCGAACACCGGCACCAGGGCGTCCTGCGTGGGGTTGACCTTGAGCAGCACCACGCGGTCGTGCGCGAGCAGCTCATAGAGCACGTCGAGCACGGGGATCGAGGTCACGTTGCCGGCTCCGAGCACGAGGCCGATCCTGCCGGCCGGCCCCTGTGCTTCGACAGGCTCGGCACTCGGTCGAAGGGCGGGATCCGCGTGCACGCGGGTGCGCTGCGCGAGGCCGGCGCGAGCGCGCGCGTCGCCCGGGGTGATGCCCGGGGTCAGCCACACCTCGCCCGTGAAGCCCGAGAGCAGCAGCTTGTCGATGCCCTCCCGCGGAAAGGCGCGCACCCTGGTCTGGCCGCTCGCGGTGCGGTCGATCGTGATGCCGTCGAGGGGGTTGCGGCCGTGCGCGATGCGGTCCAGCGTCTCGATGTAGGCGTCGAGCGCGCCGAGCGTCGCGTAGGGGCCGCTCAGCCACTCCTCGCCGCGCAGCGGGTGGTCGTCGCTCAGGCGCTTCGAGCGCACCGCGGCGCGTGCCCAGGTCCGCGCGTTCGCGGCGACCGTGCGACGCACCCCGCGCAGCAGCGTGACGCGCTGGCCGACGGTGAGAGCGGACCAGGCCGCGGCTCCCCTCCCCAGATCGGCGATGGCGCCCTCGATCGGGGCGCGGACGTCGTCGGCGAGAGTGTCGGGCATCGGGGTCTCCTTCGGCGCGGTCTGTCTTCAGGGTACGCGCCCGACGTGGGACCCAGTCTCACTCGTCGCGATCCCCGAGCCCGGCGCGCCCTCGCTTTCGGTCGCAGCGCGAGACTTCGTTCTCCGTATGAGACTCCACGGCAGTGCCGTCTTATGCCAGACGTGCAGTCTCCTGTCAGAAGCGGAGTCTCGCGGATCCGGATCCGACTCCGGATCCGCGTCCTGTCCGGATCCGGATCGGCGGGCAGGGTCAGGCGCCGTCGATGTCGTCGCGGCGCAGGCCGTAGCGGGCCAGGGTCAGCAGGCTCAGCAGCATGAGCACGGCGGGCACGATGCTGAAGATCAGCACGATGCCCGCCACCGCGCCCGCCGGCTGGACGACGGTGCCCGCATCGCCTGCCGTCCGGGAGATGTATCCGGTGGCGGCCAGCACGACGGCGACGATCGTGGTGCCGAGCGCGAAGCCCACGGTCTCCGACGCCGTCCACATGCCCGTGAACGTACCGGCGTGGCCCGGTCCGCTGTCCCGCTCGTCGTGCGAGATCACGTCCGGGAGCGTCGCCATCGGCAGCGCCTGCATGCCCGCATACGCGACACCTGCGGCGGCGACCGAGACGTAGATCCAGGATCCGGGCATCCACAGCGCGAGGACGATCGAGGCGGACGCGACCAGGAAGATCGTGGAGGAGATCCGGAACGCGCGCTCCTTGCCGATCCGGCGTGACAGCCGCTCCCAGATCGGGGTGGCGATGACGGCCGGGGCGACGAGCGCGACGAACAGCAGAGTGACCGCGCTCTCGGAGCGCATCACCCAGGTCGCCACGTACTGCGCGCCGGCCAGCATGGTGCCGGTGGCGAGCGCCTGCAGCAGGTAGGTGGCCAGCAGTGCCCGGAACGGCTGCGAACGGCGCACGGCGGCGAAGCCCGCGGCGTACTGTGCGCGGATGCCGACGTGCTCGACCGCGGCGGGGGCGGCGACCGCGTCGTCGGCGGTGCGGGCGGCGATGAGCATGCCCACGCCGATCACGGCACCGGCGACCACACCCATCACGAGGTAGCCGGTCACCGGGTCGCCGGTGATGCGGCGCAGCTCGGGACCGCCACCGCCGAACAGCAGGATCGTGACGGTCAGCACGATCACCCGCCAGCTGAGCAGCCGGGTGCGCTCGTCGTAGCTCGAGGTGAGCTCGGCCGGCAGGGCGATGTAAGGCACCTGGAACAGGCTGAACGAGGTGGCGGTGGCGAGGAACGCGACGAGCACGCAGATCACGCCGGCGACGGGGCCGAACGCCGGCGGTACCGCGAAGGTGAGGGCGAAGAACACCGGCAGCGTGAAGGCGCCGATGAGCATGAAGCGCTTGCGGCTGCCGGTGCGGTGCAGGCTGCGATCCGACCATGCGCCGATCACCGGGTCGATCACGACGTCCCAGATCTTCGCGAGGGTGACGATGGTGCCGGCGACGATGGCGGCCACACCCAGGTTGTCGGTGAGGAAGTACGTCAGCACCAGGCCGGGCAGCGTGGCGAAGCCTCCGGTGCCCAGCGAGCCGATCGCGTACCGGGCGACTGTGCGGACGCGAAGACGCGTGGGGGCTCGGTCGGCGCGAGCGGAGGTGCTCATGCGCGCCAGTGTATCGGCGCGCGGGGTGGCCTTTTCGGGGTCGCGGTGCGCGCTCGCCGTGGGGAACGGCGTTTCGTCTCGCTTCGCTCGCTCAACGTCCGGGGGCGGTGTTTCGCGAGGGTGCGGCGTTTCGTCTCGCTTCGCTCGCTCAACGTCCGGGGGCGGTGCTCGCTCAACGTCCGGGGGCGGTGCTCGCTCAACGACCCCCGGGGGTGGCGGGTGGGCGTGTTCGTTCGACGACCCGGGAACCGGTCGCCGAACCGTGCGTCAGATCAGCGACAGCTCGCGCAGCTTCGCCTCGACGTCGGCGTTCGACGGCTCCACGTGGTGCGACGCGTCGGGGTAGACCACCACGGGGATGCTGGTGCGGCCGGAGATCTCCTTGGCGACATCGGCGGCAGCCGGATCCGCGACGAGGTCGATGTACTCGTAGGCGATGCCGAGCTCGTTGAGCTGCTTCTTGGTGCGGATGCAGTCGCGGCACCAGTCGGCGCCGAACATGGTGATGGTGTCAGAGGCGGGGGCGGTCATGCTTCCAGGGTACGGCGGATCCGCGGGGGTGGGATCGGCGTGAAGGCACGGACCTCACCCGGCGTTCACCGCTCGTCAACCTGGATGCGAGAGCGTGTCTGACGGGAAACGCGCAGGTTCCGCATGGTTTCGCATGGGACCATGTCGAGTCAGCCGGCCGCGGTCGGATGGCAGGAAGAAGAAGCGGAACTCGACGCCCCGGCGGAGATTCTCGGACCACGCGAACGGAGGAGGGGCATGGCAGGCATGTCGGCAGGGGAGAGCATCCCCGGTGCCACGGTCATCATTCCGACCTTCAACGAGCGCGACAACATCGCGGCCCTCGTCTCTCGCGTGTCCGCCGCGGTGCACGGCCGCGACGCCGAGATCCTCTTCGTCGACGACAGCACCGACGACACCCCCGACGTGATCCGCGCGATCGCCGCCACCGCACCGATCGCCATGCGTATGCTGCACCGCGACAAGCCGGTCGGCGGCCTGGGCGGCGCCGTGCTCGAAGGCATCCGCGCGGCCTCCTTCGACGTGTGCATCGTGATGGACGGCGACCTGCAGCATCCGCCCGAGCTGCTGCCCGAGATGATCGATCGCTTCGAGGACGGCGACGCGGACGTCGTGATCGCCTCGCGCTACATCGGCGGCGGCGACAACGGGGGCCTCGCCGGGGCGATACGGGTGGGCGTCTCGCGCGGCGCGACCCTGCTCACCAAGGCGATGTTCCCGATCCGGCTCTCCGGCGCCTCGGATCCGATGACCGGCTACTTCCTCGTCGACCGGCGCCGGATCGATCCGGAGGCGCTGCGGCCCAACGGCTTCAAGATCCTGCTGGAGATCCTGGTGCGCTCGGACGTGCGCGTCGCCGAGGTGCCGATGGAGTTCGGCGAGCGGCTGCACGGGCAGTCCAAGGCCTCGTTCGTGCAGGGGATGCAGTTCCTCAAGCACCTCGCCCTGCTGCGGTTCGGCAAGATGTCGCTCTTCGCGATCATCGGCGGCGTCGGGGCGCTGGCGAACCTCGTCATCATGTGGGCGCTCACGCACCTGGGCGTGGAGTACGTGTGGGCGGCGATCATCGCGGCCGAGGTCACCATCGTCGGCAACTTCATCCTGCAGGAGCGCTACGTCTTCAACGACATGCGCGGCGACGCCTCCGCCATCGGCGTGCGATTCGCCCAGTCGTTCACGTTCAACAACGTCGAAGCGGCCGTGCGGATCCCGGTGCTCGCCCTCATGGTCGAGACCTGGCACATCTCCAGCATCCTCGCGGCGGCGATCACGCTGATCGCGGCGTTCTTCGTGCGCTTCCTGTTCCACTCCCTCGTGGTCTACGCACCGCGGCGGTCCGTGCGCCAGGCGCGCAAGTCCGAGGAGCGCCAGCGCCTCCGCCTCGAGGCGGAGGCCGCCGCCGCGGAGTGACTCTCCGGGCGCCGTGCCCGGGAGCGTCCTTCGTCTCGTTGCGCTCGCTCGGGAACCGGAGCGAGCTGCGCTGGCTCGGGGGCCGGAGCGACTGGGCGCCCGGTCAGCCGATGTTGTTCTTCAGGCCGTTCACCGTGTCGCCGTAGTTGATGCGGATCACCGGCAGCTCCAGCTTGGGCGTGCCGATCTTCACGTAGCCGAACTCGATGGTGCGCGCGAGCAGGAACCCGGCCTTGGTCACGCCCTCCTCCGCGGTCGCGTTGTAATGACCGTACGGGTAGGCGATGACCTCCTTGGTGCCGAGCACCTTCGCCGACTCCTCGAGGTCGGCGGCGACCTCATCGGCCGACAGGTTGACCATGCGCCCCTTGCCGTTGTCGCCGGCGCGATGCATGTCGTTCGTGTGAGAGCGCTGCAGGACGTAGGGCGAGGGCGATCCGTCCTTGCGCTCTCCCGTGATCACGAACGACGTGGTCAGGAGCTTCCGCTCGGTCACCACCGGCACCGCGAGGGTGAGCCACGTCGGATCCGCGTCGTCGTCGGTGATGATCAGCGAGTGCTGCGGCAGGAAGAGCTTCCCGTCGATGAAGGCGTTCAGCTCGTCCCACGTGGGCATGTAGAACTTCTGCGAGGCGACGTAGTCCATCTGCGCCTTGAAGTCCTCGATGTACGTGTAGTTGTTGCGCAGCCAGTTGTCCTCGCCCCCGGGCTTGGTCGTGAACTGGTGGTACATCAGGATCGGGATCTTCGCCGCGGTCGCGGTGTTCTGCTCGGGCGTGGTCCACGCGGCGTACAGGGTGCGCTGGTGATCGGTGCATGTCGTCAGCTGCGAGCCGTTCACGCGGTCCGTCTGCGTCTGCGTCCGCGCGGTCTCCGGCGTCGGGTACCAGCCGGCGAACACGGATCCGGCCCGCTCGGGGATGGGCAGGCCGGTGAAGAGCACGCCCTGGGTCTGCAGCATCGGCGCCTGCGTGATGCCGTCGCCGGAGAACGACACGGCGCACGCGGTGGCGGGGTCGGCGGCGGTCTTCAGCAGCGCCTGCGCCGGTGTGAGCGGCGTCGGCTTCGGAGTGGGCGTGCTGCCCGCGTCCACCGAAGCCTTGGGGTCGCCCGTGCCGAGGAGCGCGTGCACGGCGGTGGTCGCGACGACGGCGACGAGGGCGATGGCGAGCACGGTGATCACGCCGACGACGAGGCGGCGACGGCGGATCACCGCGCGTGACGGACGACGCGACGAGCGCGACGAGGCAGGCGGTCCTCCGGACATGATGCAGAGTGTAAGGGATCCGCGGATCCGGATCCTGAATCGATGACACCGCCGTCACAGCAGCCAGCCGCGCTCCTGGGCGATCCGGGCCGCGTCGGCCCTGGTGCGGGCCTGGAGCTTCTGCATCGCCGAGGACAGGTGGTTGCGCGTGGTCCCCTCGGACAGATGCAGCGAGCGGGCCACGTCCGAGATCGTGCCGCCGTCGCGGGCGGCCGCCAGCACCTCGGTCTCGCGCGGGGTCAGCGGCGACGGCCCGGCCGTGAGCGCATCCGTGGCGAGGGCCGCGTCGATCACCGTCTCCCCGCGCATCACGCGGCGCACGACGTCGGCGAGCTCGGACGCAGGGGTGTCCTTGACCACGTAGCCGGCGACGCCCGCGGACAGCGCACGGGACAGATAGCCGGCACGGCCGAACGTCGTGACGATCACGATCCGCACCTCGGGCAGGGTCTGGCGCAGCTGGGCGGCGGCGGTGAGCCCGTCGATCCCCGGCATCTCGACGTCGAGCAGCGCGATGTCGGGCCGGTGCTCCCGGGCGGCCGCGAGCACCTCGTCGCCGCGGCCGACCTGCGCGATCACGACGAGGTCGTCCTCGAGGCCGAGCAGGGTCGCCAGCGCCCCGCGGACGAGCGCCTGGTCGTCGGCGAGGAGGATGCGGATCGTTTCGTGCGGTGTCATGCGGTGACCTCCAGGAGGAACCCGCCATGGCGGGAGCGGCCGAGCGTCAGCGCGCCGCCCGCATCGGCGGCCCGTTCAGCGAGCCCGTGCAGGCCGGTTCCTTCGGGTTCGTCCGCGCGGCGCGGTGCAGGCCCTACGCCGTCGTCCTCGACCGCGATGCGCGAGGGCGTCAGCGTCACCCAGCAGTTGGTCGCGCCCGCGTGCCGGATCACGTTCGTGACGGCCTCGCGCAGGGCCCAGCCGAACAGCTCCCGGTTGCGTTCGGGCACGTCGTCGGTGGCGGTGGGAAGGTGCGCCGTGATGCCCGCGGCGGGCAGCAGCGTGCGCAGCGAGGCGAGCTCGCTCGCGATCCGCACCTGGCGGTAGCCGGAGACGACCGCGCGCATGTCACCGAGGGCGGCGCGGGCGAGCGTCTGCACCTCGTGGATCTCGGCCGCCGCCGCGGCCGGATCCCGGTCGGCGAGCTTCGCCGCCAGATCCGCTTTGAGCGCGATCGCGGAGAGGGAATGCCCGAGGATGTCGTGCATGTCGCGGGCCACGCGGCCTCGCTCCTCCTCGACGGCGACGATCGCGAGGTCCTCCTGGGTGCGGCGCAACTGCGCCAGGGTGCGCAGGTTGCGGGTGAATGCGGCCATCAGCGTGCCGACCGACAGGATGATCAGCGGCAGCGTCCACGGCGGGGTGCTCCCCGGCTCCAGCGCACCGTCGATCAGGTTGATGACGAGGGCGGCGACGGCGACGGCGATCACCGCGATCACGGCGCGGCCGCCTCCTCCGAGACACAGCGCCGCGGAGACGGCGACGTAGGTCCACAGGCCCGACACACCGGGGCCGAGCACGACGAGGTAGGGCAGCGACAGCAGCAGGAGCCCGGCGGGCGGCGCCCAGCGCCAGGACTCGGGCAGCGCCATCGCCAGGGGGAACGAGATCGTGAACAGCGCGCCGTACGCGATCACGCCGAGGCCCCAGAACCAGGATCCGGGTGCGGGGAGCTCGGTGAGGATCGGCACCAGGATGAAACCGACGATGAACAGCTGGCTGATCAGCGCGCCCGGGTACCAGCGCCTGGCTCCGGTCGCGCCGAGCGTCAGGCGCAGCCGGGTCCAGCCGGTGACGCCGTCCAGTGGCGGCGCGTCCAGGAAGCCGCCCTCGCCGATCCCGAGGCGTCCGCGAAGGCCGGATCCGCGCTCGCGACGAGCAGGGCGGGCGGCCGGGGCCGTCACGCCCTGCTCGTCGCAGACGTCGTCGGTCATGTCAGCTGCCCTCCGGCGGCTGAGCAGCCCAGGACGGTGCGACATCCGACGGGCCCGGCGGAGACTTCCGCATCAGACGCGCTTGGTGTCGCGGCGGAACATCAGCACCGCCAGCGCCGTGAAGATGAGGAACCACGCGATGAGGTTCGGCACCGCCCAGCCGTTCGGGACGACCCCGATGACCGCCGACTGGGACAGCTCCGCGATGCCCCAGAGCGGGGTGAAGCGGGCTCCGATCTGCACCGCCTCCGGCATGATCGCGAGCGGCACGAACAGGCCGCCCATGAAGCTCAGGATCGGCAGGATCGGGCCGAGGTAGCGCATCGCGTTCTGCGCGGGGAAGGCGTAGCCGACGGCGAGGCCGAGGCTGGTCAGCATGAGCGAGCTCAGCCAGGCGAGCACGCCGGCCGGGATCAGGTTGCCGAGCGGGGCGGTGATGCCGAGCGCGGCGCCGACGATCAGGGTGATGAGCACGGCGATGCCGCCGAGCACGAGACCGCAGATGACCTTGACCAGGATGTAGACCACGGGGTTCAGCGGTGTGAGGCGCAGTTGCCGGCTCCAGCCCTGGGCGCGCTCGGCGGCGACCGAGACGCCGGTCATGGTGCTGGCGACCATCGCTCCGTACACGGCCATCGAGATCATGATCGGCACGGCCGCGGACAGACCCCCCTGGCTGACGGGGAGGTTCGTGATCGCCGTGTTCTTGTTCGGCAGGCCGATCATGACCAGCATCGCGATCGGGAAGATCAGCGTGAACACGACCACGCTGGAGTTGCGGAACAGGCGCTTCAGCTCGACGCCGAGGAAGGTGAGGCTGAAGCCGCCCATGGGCGGCACGCGGCGGGTGGACGGATCGATGCGGTCCAGGCGCTCGGTGGCGGTGGTCATGTCAGGCTCCTTCTGCGCCGGCAGTGTCGTCGTCGCCCGTGAGCTGCAGGAACGCCTGCTCCAGGTTCCGGCTGGTGATGGTCACGTCGTGCGCGCTCGTGCGGGTCAGCAGGTGACGCGCGACCGCATCCGAGTCGTTCGCGCGGATGATGATGCGCGGGCCGCGCACCTCGACCGAGTCGACGCCGGCGAGAGCGGCGATCTCGGCCTGAGCGGATCCGGACGCGTCGTCCCACTCCGCCTCGACCGTGCGGCCCGCCGCCATCGCCTTGATCTCGGCGGTGGTGCCGTCGGCGACGATGCGGCCCTTGCGGATGAGGATGATCCGATCCGCGTACTGATCGGCCTCCTCGAGGTAGTGCGTGGCGAAGAGCACCGTGCGGCCGCGCTGGGCGTCGGCGTGGATCGCCTGCCAGAACGAGTGCCGGCCCTCCACATCCATGCCGGTGGTCGGCTCGTCGAGCACGATGAGGCCCGGATCCGACACCAGCGCCATCGCGAACCGCAGCCGTTGCTGCTGGCCGCCGGAGCACTTCTGCACCTTGCGGTCGGCGATGTCGGCGATGCCGGCCCGCTCGAGGGCGGCGTCGATGCTCGTGGTGTGCGTGAACAGCGAGGCGGTGAGCTTCATGGTGTCGCGCACCGTGACGTCGCTGAGCAGGCCGCCGGTCTGCATGACCGCGGAGACCAGGCCGCGCCCGATCGCCTGCCGCGGCGTGAGGCCGAACAGGGACACCTCGCCGGCGTCGGGCTGGGAGAGCCCGAGCAGCATGTCGATCGTGGTGGTCTTGCCGGCGCCGTTCGGGCCGAGGAAAGCCACGACCTCGCCCTGTGCGACCTCGATGTCCACGCCGTCCACGGCCGTGAAGCCGCGGAAGCGCTTGGTCAGCCCGGTCGCGGCGATCGCGGGGTGGGGTGCGGCGGAGGGCCGGATCGCGGCCTGCGCCGTCTGGGTGTCGCTCATGATGTCGCCTCGTTCATGTGATCCAGTCTGCTCCGCAGCGCGCGTCGCGCACGATGAACGATGTCATGGATCCGCAATGACATCGGTCACGGATGTCTGAGGCGGGTGTTCCCGGTGCGACGTCTGGGCGACCTGGCGACCCTTGCACGACAGATTCGCGCCGTCTTCGTCGTACAGGCGTCGAATGATCGTGCGGGCGTCTCGCCACCGTCAGAACCCGGGGATTTCGGGATCTGGGTCCGGTGGTGGATCTGAATCCGGTGGCGGTTCTGGATCCGGTTTCGGATCCGGGCCGCGGGCGTGGTCCGGGGTCGGTTCGTGGAGGGTGAAGGTGACGGGTGAGGGTGGCTTGTCGATGTAGCTCGCCCGGGCTGGGCTGGTCCATTCCAGGACTCCGGCACCGCGCTGTTTCACGCTCCACGCCGTCTGGTGTTTGAGGACGTGGTGTCTTCGGCAGAGTCCGCCGAGGTTGCCCTCGTCGGTGGGGCCGCCGAATGCGGCGTCGACCGTGTGATCGAGATCCTGCGCGGCTGGTGGGAGTCCGCAGGTGGGGAACCGGCATCGGGAATCCCTCGCATGCAGGAGGCGGCGGAGGTCGGCGTTGGGTCGGTAGTGGTCGACGGCGAGGATGGCCCCGGTGACGGGGTGGGTGAGCACGCGTTCCCACGCGGTGACGTTACCGGCGAGGATGCGGGCGGTGTGCGTGTCGATGGGCTGCCCGCCGGCGAGCTCGCCGGGCTGCTCCACCCGGACACCGAACAGAGTGGCGAGCGTGGCTGCGGCATCGGGGGCGGCCGGTCCGCCGGGCGCGGGCGCCTCCGAGGGCTCAGCGGACGGTTCGTCGCGCACCATGAACGCCGTGCCCACTCCGGCGCCCGCGGCAGGCTTGTCGCGACCGGTGCCCGCTGTGTCGGCGGCCATGAGGGTGAGCACGGGAACGGTCACCTCGACGCGTGCCCGGATCGCGGACAGGAGTCCGGCCGTCGTGTCGTGCCCGGATGCGGCACCGGTCAGGAGCGTGTCCGCGCAGAGGTCGGCGCGGAGCTGGTCGACGGTGCGGTCATCCGCGGGATCGCCCAGGCCGTCCGGGTCGGGGTCGAGCTCCGTGGCGGCGTCTTTCGCTGCCTTGGCGTTCGCGGTCTTGATCATTCGGGCTTGCTGGGTGAGGCGGTCGTAGATCCCGTCGATGATCGCGGCGGCGTGGATCAGGCCGAGGGCCTTCTGCCCGTCGCCGAGGTCTTCCCGCCATACGATCCGGTTCTCCTGCGCGTCCCGGTGCCGGTCCGTCAGACCCCGCGGGGCGAGCCGTTCCGCGACGCGTTCCACGACGCGCTTGGCCCGGTGCGGAGTCTCCCCCAGGCATGCGGCGACGGCGGCCTGTTCGAACTCGGCCCGGGCGTCGTCGTCGAGGCGGGCGCCGGTGTCTTGGATGAGCCGGACGTGCGCGGGGTTGATCTTCGCGTCGGTGAATGCCTGCATGGTGACCGGGTACCGGGTCATCAGCTCCGCCGCGCGGGCCATCCGGCCTTGCACGACCCGGTCGGACATGTGCAGCACCACCGCCAACTCCGCCGCCACCGAGCGTTGCGCGAGGTCCGCCGCCTCGCCCCGCACCGGCCCGCCCGGCACCGTCCCGGACTGGGCGGCGAGGTCTTCGGCGAACCGTTGCGCGACCGCGAGCTGCGCGTCTCGCACCGCCTGCAACCGCACGATCGACGCCTCCGTGTCCCCCAGCATCGACACCAACGCGGCCAGCACCACACCCGGATCCACCGGGTCCACCCCAGGGCCTGCGACTGTGCCGGTCGAGTTCGTCATACCCCCATCCTGCTCGGGGCTACCGACATTCCGGCCCCGGAAAGAACCAGATCAGATCACCGAAATGTCACGGTTCGATCACGACTCGGATCCGTCCCGAAAACGCCGCCTATCAGCGCGTCGTCGACAGGGTTCACCCGGCGAATGCCCCGAGCTGCCCCGACGAACTCTTGGACCTGCGTCGCACGACACCCGGCAAACGCCGCAGGAGACGCGTGCCGGAGCTGGGGCGTCCTGGTCGGCGATCAGGCCTTCGTTGACGCGATGACTCGGACGTGTGAGGCGACGAAGCGAAGGCACCCGAGTCCGCGGGGCCGGGCGGCTCAGGGCGCGAGCGCGGCGACGGCGCCGATCTCGACGAGGGCGCCGGGCACGCCGAGACCCGCCACGAGTGCCGCGGTGACGAGCGGCGGCGCCCCCTCGCGCGCGAGCTTCGGACCCACAGCGCCGTAGGCCGCGCGCAGATCCGCGTCCTGATGCAGCAGCACGGTCCAGCTCACGACGTCGGCGAGCGTGGCCCCGGCGGCGGCCAGGGCGGCCGCGGCGTTGTCGAGGGCGCGGGCCGCCTGCACGGCCACGTCGTCGGAGACGACCGCACCGGTCTCGTCGACGCCGTTCTGGCCGCCCACGTGGATCATCGTGGATCCGGGCGGGATCACGGCGACATGGCTGAATGCGGGGCTGTTCACGAGCCCCGGGACCTGCGGGTAGGAGATGCTCATGCCGCGAGCGTAGCCACGGGTTCCGACATCGCACCGGGTCGGGCCGTCCGCAGGGCGTGCGGCGGTCTGCAGGGCGTGCGGTCGTCCGTGGGGCGTGCGGCGGTCTGCAGGGTGTGCGGGCGTCCGTGGGGCGTGCGGCGGTCTGCAGAGCGTACGGGCGGCCCGCAAGGCGTGCGGGCAGGTCGAGGCCGTGCGGTGCGGCGCGATAGACTCGAGAGGCTCAACAGGAGGTTGCCCGGTGATCCTTCACTACATCGTGTTCGGAATTCTGTTCCTCGGCGGATTCGTGCTGCTGGGCATCGCCCCCGGCCTGCCCGCGTGGCAGGGTCCCGTCTTCGTCGCGGGCATCCTGGCGATCAGCCTCGCCCTCGCGTACATGATGCGTGAGCCGGGCGGCGCCACCAAGCGTTCGCGCTCCTGGGAGAACTGAGCCGCGACGGCTCAGCGGGACTCCTGCCCGTCCCACTCCTCCGCGGGCTCGCGTCCTCCTCCGCGGGCTCGCGTCCTCCTCCGCGGGCATCGCGTCGGTGGATCCGTCGATCCATCTCCGCACGGCGTGCCGGGAAATCGCGCGCGCCGTGCTACTCCCGGCGCATGCCCTGCTGCCCCGCGCACGCCGTGCTGCTTCCGGCGCACGCCGTGCTGCCGAGGCCGCGCTTCTACTCCCTGAGGAGTACGTCGCCGGCACACCCCGGGCGGATCCGCCCCGCAGCGGGCGCGATTAGCATCGGAGGATGCCGGTCCAGCCGCTCGTCGCCGCATTCGGGCCCGACACGGGACGGGTTCCGGTCGGGCCGCCGCCGCGCGTGCGACTGATCGCGCCCGTCGTGCTGAGCCTTCTCGTGCAGGTGCCCGCGACCGCGTGGATCGCCGCTCATGCCCCCGGTCACGGACTGCACTGGCGGATGGCGCTGCACCTCGTGCTCGCCGTCGCGGGGCCGTTGGCACTGCTCGCCGCGCACCGCTTCCCCGGCCCCACCGTCGCGGTGGTCTCCGGCCTCGCGGTGCTCGACGTGCTCACCACCCCGGTCTACGGTCCGCCCTCTGTCGCCTTGGCCTTCGCGATCGCGATCGCGGTGGCGCGCGGAGCCGTCGTCTGGGCGGCGGTGTCGGCCGCGACGGGGTGGGTGGCCGCGATCCTGATCGGACTGGCCGTCGGCCGGATCTGGCATCCGGGCCTCATCGTCGCCGCCACCGTCGCGCTCGCCGTGAGCTTTGCGATCGGCGGGTTCGTGCGCACCCGCGGGGAGCGGATGGCGGCGATGCGCGCGGATGCGCAGCGGCGCCGGCGCAGCGCCGAGGAGCGCGAGCGGGTGCGCATCGCGCGTGAGCTGCACGACGTGCTCGGGCACGCGCTGTCGCAGATGAACGTGCAGGCCAGCGTCGGACTGCACCTGTTCGACCGCGACCCGGAGCAGGCGCGGGCGGCGCTGCAGAACGTGAAGGACACCTCGAAACTGGCCCTGGAGGAGGTGCGCGGGGTGCTCGGCGTGCTGCGCGACGGCGAGGCGCCGCTGGTGCCGCAGGCCGAGCTCGCGGAACTTCCCCGGCTCATCGCCGGCCTCACCGTGCCGGGCCTCGAGATCGCCCTCGACGACCGCCTGGACGGGGCGGCTCCCAGCCGCCCGGCGCAGTTCGCGGCCTACCGCATCGTTCAGGAGGCGCTCACGAACGCGGTCCGGCATGCGCAGGCGACGCGCGTGCGCGTGGTGCTGGAGCGCAAGGACGAACCGGATCCGGTTCTCATCGTGACGGTCGCCGATGACGGCCGGGGGCTCGGCGGAGCGGATCCGGAGGTCTCAGGACACGGCGGCGTGCTCGGCATGCGCGAGCGGGCGGCGCTGCTCGGCGGCACGATCGAGATCGGCGACGCGGAGGGCGGCGGCGCGCGCGTCGTCGCGATGCTGCCATGGGCGAGGCCGGCGTGATCCGGGTCGCGCTGGCCGACGACCAGCTGCTCGTGCGGGCCGGGTTCCACGCGCTGCTCGACGCGGAGGACGGCATCGAGGTCGCCGTCGAGGCGTCCGGCGGGCGTGAGCTGCTGGAACGCATCCGCCAGACGCCGGTGGACGTGGTGCTCATGGACATCCGCATGCCCGACGGGGACGGGCTGTGGGCCACCGAGCAGATCGCCGCGGATCCGGCGCTGGCCGGGGTGCACGTCGTGATCGTGACCACGTTCGAGCTCGACGAGTACGTGGTGCGGGCGGTGCGCGCCGGGGCGGCGGGGTTCCTCGTGAAGGACACGGAGCCGGCCGATCTGGTGCGCGCGGTGCGCGTCGTCGCGGCCGGCGACGCGCTGCTCTCGCCCGGCGTCACGAAGCGGCTGCTGGAACGGCTGACCGTGGGGCTGCGCGATGCGCCGGAGCGGGCGGTGCTGGAGGGCATCACCGAGCGGGAGCGCGAGGTGCTGCGCCTCGTCGGGCTGGGGCTGACCAACGACGAGATCGCGGAGCGGCTGTTCCTCAGCCCGCTCACAGCGAAGACGCACGTGTCGCGGATCATGGCCAAGCTGCACGCCCGGGATCGGGTGCATCTGGTCGTCCTCGCCTACGAGACCGGCCTCGTCGCCCCCGGCTGGCAGTAGCCCCCGCCCTTTCCTGCCCCCGCTCTCCCGCTCCCGCTCCCTCCCACTTCCGAGTCGTCCCCACCAGCGCACGCTATGGGCTCCGCTGATGGGGACGACTCGGAGGGAGAGCGCTCCACCTCCGGGGTTGTCCCTGTGAGCGCACGCTATGGGGTCCGCTGATGGGGACGACTCGGAGGGAGAGCGCTCCACCTCCGGGGTTGTCCCTGTGAGTGCACGCTATGGGGTCCGCTCATGGGGACGACTCAGAGGAGGAGGGGGAGAGGCGGGAGGGCGTACTCCCGGGGGAGCAGGGGGGATCACTCCCGGGGCCGGATTCGGTGAGGGGCGTGGAACGCGAGGCTGGATCCATCGGTCGAGATGCGGCCGAACCGATCCAAGGATGGTCACTCATGATCGCAGCCGTCGCGGCCGCCGCCGCGCACCCCGGCCACCTGGGGTTCCACCCCTTCTGGCCCGTCTTCATCATCGGCCCGCTGATGTTCCTCGTCATCGTGGGCCTGCTCGTCGCCCTCCTCGTGCGGCGCCGTCGCTGGGGCGGCCCGGGTCCGTGGGCCTGGCACGGCGCTCCGGGCGCTCCCGGAGCCCAGGCGTCCTGGGCGGGCACGGCACAGGGCGGCGCGGCGCAGAGCCGCACGGCGGAGCAGATCCTCGCCGACCGCTTCGCCAAGGGAGACGTGGACGAGACCGAGTACCGCGCCCGGCTCGAGGTGCTGCGCGCGAACCGGCCGGAGGCCTGAACCCGCCGGCCGAGATCCGGCCGGAGGCCTGATCCCGCCAGCCGGGGTCCGGCCGGACGGCCGGGTCCCGGCCCGGCAATGGGGCCTGAGTCCGGCATCCGGCGGCCCGTCGCGCAGGAGCGTGGCGGGTCGCCGGCGCGAGTGCGCGAGAATGGGGGACATGCTGCGGCCACCGACCTGCTCCCGCGGACGCGGGGCCGGGACATGACCGGATCCCGCGAGAGCTCGCGCACGGCGCAGATCTCCGCGGATCTGCGCCGCCGGATCGCCGAGGGCGAGTTCGCCGCCGGCACCCGCCTGCCGAGCGAGGCGGCGCTGAGCGCCGAGTACGGCACGACGCGCAGCGTGATCCGCGGGGCGCTCGCCCGCCTCGCCCGGCTCTCCCTCGTCGTCTCGCGTCCCCGCGGCGGATGGATCGTGCAGGCCGCGCACCAGACCCAGGGCTTCGCGCGGATGCAGTCGTTCACGGAATGGGCGAGCGAGGGAGGGCGCGTCCCGGGCGGCGCGATCACCTCCCGCACCGTGGCACCCGCGGACGCGCGCGAGGCGCAGCAGTTCCGGATCCGGCTCGGCGACCCCCTGCTCCGGTTCGTGCGGCTGCGCACGCTGGACGGGCTGCCCGTCATGATCGAGCGCTCGGTCTGGGCGCCCTGGGTGGCGGACGTCATCACGCAGCTGCCCGACGATGTGCGGTCGACCACGGTCGCGCTCGCCGAGGCCGGGATCCGTGTCGCGTCGACCAACCACCGGATCGAGGCGGCCGCCGCGACCACCGAGGATGCGGCGCTGCTCGGCGTGCGCCGATCGAGCCCGCTGCTGCAGGTCGGCCGCACCACCACGACCCGGGAGGGCAGGCTGGTGGAGCTCGGGGTGGACCGCTACCGGGCCGGGACGATCGCGTTCGAGATCGAGGCGGGGCAGACCGTCCGCACCGCGCTCTGAGGGGCGGCGGAGGGCGGTCGGTCGTCCGGGCCGGCACCCCCGGTCCCTGAGCGAGCGGAGCGAGACGAAGGGCCGCGTTTCGTCTCGGTCGCGCTGCGCGCGTCCTCGCTCAACGACCAGGGGAGGGGGCGTGCGGGTACGCCGTCCTTGCTCGACGACTGGGGGAGGGGGCGTGCGTTCGTCTCGCGTTCGGCCCGCTCGACGAATGCGGGTGCGCCGTCCTTGCTCGACGAACGCGGGTGCGCGTCCTCGCTCGACGACCGATGAGAAGCCTCGGAAACAGCCCAGTGTGCACGCTCGGCGACCCGATCCGCGGTGCACCGGGCCGATGCCACCGGCCCGTCCTCGGGCGTTCACCGGCTGTTCCTTTCGGCTTGCTCTCCTCGATCTCGGCGCCCGTCCCCGGGTGTCCCGTCGTCCCGAGGAGCGTCCATGTCCAGCGAGCCCGTCCCGTTCACCCCGGATCCCTACGACCGCCCGCGGACCGTCCCCGACGAGGTGCTGCGCAGCGGCATGACCCGTCGCGGCATGCTGCGCGCCCTCGGCCTGCTCGGCGGCGCCGCCGCGGTCGGCGCCGGCTTCGGCGCAGGGGTGGCGGCCTCCTCGGCCTCGGCAGCCGGGGGAGCGGGCACGGGGGCGGCCGCCGGCGCACCCCGCGCCTACGCACTGCCGGAGGGCTTCTCCGGCGACATCACCGACATCAAGCACGTCGTGATCCTCATGCAGGAGAACCGCTCGTTCGACCACTACTACGGCGCGCTGCCCGGGGTGCGCGGCTTCGACGACAAGCAGGCGCTGCGCTTCCCGAACGGCACCGACGTGTTCTCGCAGCCGCAGGGATCCTCGTTCGTGAAGCCCAGCCGCGTGACGACTGTCGCCGGCACCACCACGGGACTGGACCACTCGTACTCGGGCGGCACCTCGGCGTGGGCCGGCGGACGCTACAACAACTGGGTCGGCGCCAAGGGCGCCAACACCATGCACTACGTCTCCGGCGAGGAGATCCCCTGGCAGTACTCGCTGGCGAGCGCGTACACGATCTGCGACAACTGGCACTGCTCGGTCATGGGCCCCACCACGCCGAACCGGCTCTACGCCTGGACGGGCACCTCGGGCGGCGTCGTCGACAACGGCGGCGAGTCCAACGGCAACCGCGCCTGGCAGACCTACCCCGAGGCGCTGCAGGCCGCCGGCGTCTCGTGGCGCATCTACGTCGACAACACGAACAACGGATCCAGCTGGGTGGGCGACTACACCGACAACCCGATCCGCGGCTTCAACGCCTTCACGACGTCGGGCTCGTCCGCGCAGGACCTCGCGAACCGTGCCGACGCGACCAAGAACGCGCCCGGCACGGGACTCGTCTGGCGTGCGGGCTCGGCACCCTACGCGTCGACCGGGGTCGTCAACAACGACAGCGACGCGAACCTGAACGGCGTGCTGAAGGACTTCATCGCGGCCTGCAAGCCCGGCGCTCAGTACCCGCTGCCGCAGGTGTCCTGGATCGTCGCACCCTACAGCTGGTCCGAGCACCCCTCGGCGAACCCCGAGCACGGCGCGCACTTCTCGAACCGCGTGATCCAGACCCTGCAGAGCAACCCGGACATCTGGAAGAGCACGCTGCTCATCATGACGTTCGACGAGAACGACGGCTACTTCGACCACGTGCTGCCGCCGTTCGCCGAGCCGGGCACCCCGGGCGAGTACAACGGATCCACCCCGATCGGATACGGCGCCAGGATCCCCACGATCCTCGTCTCGCCGTGGACGTGCGGAGGCTGGGTCGGCACCGAGACCTTCGACCACACCTCGCTGATCCGGTTCCTGGAGACGTGGACCACGGCGATCGGCACCCCGGCGCTGTCGACCACGATCACCGCCTGGCGCCGCGGGATCAGCGGCGATCTCACGAGCGCGATGGACTTCGCGCACCCCGTGATCGACATCCCCTCGCTGCCCGACACCGACGCCCTGGTGCAGATCGCCCGGGCGGGCGGCACGATCGGCACCCAGGTGCCGCCGGCCGACAAGTGGTCGAGCACGCCCCTCAAGCACCGCCCTCTGTCGTACCACCCCCACGGCGTCTTCGTGGAGGACCGCACGACGGGCAAGGTCAGTGTGCAGCTCAGCGTCGTCGGAGGACCTGCGGGCAAGGCACTGAGCCTGCAGGCGTTCCCCGACAAGTACCTGCCGTTCGCCAACACGCCCTACACGGTGTCGGCGGCGAAGCCCGCCGCGCACGCGTGGGATGCGACCGCGCACGACGGCCGCTACGCGTTCTCGGTGTACGGCCCCGACGGGTTCGTCCGCTCGCATGCCGGCACGGTCGTGCCGGCGGGGCAGAACGGCGCAGGCGTGCCGCGCGTCGAGGTCGACCTGGTCGCCGACGAGAACCCGACCGTGGAGATCTCCCTGCACAACGACGGTCGTCAGCGGGTGCACTACGAGCTCGTGCCCAACGACCACGTCGGCACGGCGCAGCGCGTCTGGGTGAAGCCCGGCACGACCGAGAAGGTCACCTGGCCCACCGACGAGGGCTACTACGACGTCGTCATCACCGCGGATGCGAACACCGGCTGGCGGCACCGCTACGCCGGCCGCGTGGCCCAGCTGCCGGCCTGACCGGCGCCCTCCCCGCCAGCCCCCGCAACCGCCCGCGCCCGATCCGATGGAGCCCCGCATGACCGACCCACGCCGGCGGCTGCGCCGCCTCGCCCTCGCCGCCCTCGTGGGCGCCGCCGTCGTCGTCTCGACGTTCGCGGCGACGCCCGCGGCGGTCGCGGATCCGACCCTCGCACCGTCGTCGACCGCATCCCCGACGCCCGCTCCCGCCCCGGAGCCATCGTCGTCGACGGCGCCGTCCGCGCCGGCTCCGTCGTCCGCGCCGACGGCGGATCCGGCCCCTGCTCCCACGGCACCCGCTCCCACCGCACCGGCACCCGCACCCGCGGCACCGGCCCGGCGCGCCGCCGTGCCGGGGGCGATCGCGCCGGTCGCGGCGTACACCTTCGACGCCGACAGCGGGTCGACCGTGAAGGACGTCTCGGGCAACGGCAACGACGCGCGCTGGGTCGGATCCCCGGGCTACCGCCCGGGCGTCTCCGGATCCGCGGCGACGATCGGGCTCGGCACGAACTACGTGAAGCTGCCCCTGGTCGCCGGGAAGACCGACGGCGCGGCGAGCTTCTCCTACGAGTTCTGGATGTCGGAGCAGAACCGCACGTCCTACGGCACGCTCATGAGCAACCAGGACTTCGCGTCGTGCAACAACGCGGGTCTCACGCTCTACAACCAGACCACGCAGGGCGTGCTGCAGGCGTGCTGGGGCACCACCGCGGGCGGCACGAAGCGCTATATCAACGGGGCATCGCCGAACATCGCCGGATCCTGGCACCACGTGGCCGTCACGGTGGACCGCACCGCGAACGTCATCATCGTCTACACCGACGGGGTCGAGACCAAGCGCTCGGCCGCCGGCGAGGTGACCGCGTCCACGAACCTGAAGAGCGGGTTCGCGTTCAACATCGGCGGCTTCAGTGGCAGCGAGAAGGACGTCAGCGACGGCTACGTGAACGCCGCGATCGACGACCTCCGGTTCTACGACGCGGTGCTGCCGTCCGCGCAGGTCGCCGACGACTACGCGACGCTCAAGCCCGACTCCGGCAGCTACACGGTCGCCTTCGACGGCAACGGCGCGACCTCGGGCGCCATGGCGGCGCAGACGTTCACGATCGGCACGGCGTCGACGCTCGCGGCCAACGGCTTCGTCCGCCCCGGCTACCAGTTCCAGGGGTGGGCGCTGAGCCCTGCGGGGCAGGTCGTCTACACCGACGGCCAGTCGGTCGCCGACCTCACCGTGCGTGCGAACACCACGGTGACGCTCTCCGCGATCTGGAGCCGCCTGCGGGCGCCGGGCGACACGGTCGCCCCGTTCGCCTCCTACGACTTCGAGGCCGCAGACGGCGCCGCGATCCCCGACTCGTCCGGACGCGGCAACGACGCGACCTGGTCCGGATCCCCCTCCTACGTCGCCGGCGCCACCGGCAAGGCGGCCTACGTCAACGCGCCCGCCGGCAGCACGCGCGGCGTGAACTTCTTCTCCCTGCCGCTGGTGCCGGGTCACACCGACGGCTCCGGCAGCTTCTCGTACACGTTCTGGCTCAAGGAGGCCTCGTCGAGCTCCGACTCGCCGATCGTCTCGAACCAGGACTTCCGGCACTGCTACAACCGCGGCGGCACGCTCTACAACACCGCGGGCAGCCCCGGCATCCTGCGCGGGTGCTTCGGTCAGAACGGCACCTCGACGACGCAGAACTATCTCGCCGACGCGAGCCGCACGTCCGTCATCGGATCCTGGCACCACGTCGCCGTCGTGGTCGACCGCTCCGCGAGCACGATGACCACGTTCGTCGACGGCGAGCAGACCGCGCAGAGCACGAGCCTGGGTTCCGGATTCTCCCTGGTCAGCGGCTATCCGTTCCGCGTCGGAGCGGAGGGATCGCTGCTCGACGACGGCGACGGCTTCGTGAACGCCGCGATCGACACGTTCGACTTCTACGACCGGGCGATCTCCGCGGCGCAGATCCAGAACGACTACACGGCCACGCACTCCGGCGACGTCGTGACGGACGGATCCACGCTCGAACGCGGCTTCGTGTCCGGCGTGCTGCGCGCCCCCTCCGTGCGGGCCGGCGGACAGGTCTCGCAGACCGTCGCGGGCCTGTGGAACGGCGGATCCGTCACGTCGTACACCAAGGTCGAGGGCGACGACTGGCTGACCGTCGACGCAGAGGGCGTCGTGACCGGCACGGCGCCGGCGACGGCGCCGGCCGACCCGGGCTACCTCACGCTCGAGGCCACGGACGGCACGACCACCTCGCGGATCGAGGTCGAGGTCCCGGTGGTCGCGGCCGACGCCGCCGCGCCCTTCGACGCGGTGACCTGGAACCTCTGGGACGCCGGCGGCCACGTCAACGACGCCGCCCTGAAGAACCTCGCCGTGATCGCCGAGAACGGCTTCGACGTGATCGGCGTGCAGCAGGACGGCGGCACCGCCGCGACCGCCCTGGCGAAGGCCCTCGGCTGGAACGCGCTCGAGGGTCCCGGCGGCGTCGGGCTGCTCTCGCCGTACCCGCTCAGCGCGCGCACCGTCGTCGGGGACCAGCCGGGCCTCGGCGCCACCGCGGACGTGCTGGGACGGAAGGTGCGGGTGTGGACCATGGGGCTGGACCGCACCGGCTACGGCCCCGAGGCCGCGTGCCTGAACGGCGTGACCGACCCGGCCGCGCTCGTCGCGGCGGAGCGCGGCAGCACCCGCTACGCCCAGGTCGACGCGCTCGCCGCGGCCATCGCGACGGAGACGTCCGCGACCATCCCGGTCGTCGTCCTCTCGGATCTGGAGTCCCCCTCGGGCGCGGACTGGACCGCCGCCACGGCCGATGCGCACTGCGGCGTCGGCGCCGTGGACTGGCCCGTGGCCGCCCGCCTGCAGCAGGCCGGCCTCACCGACGCGTATCGCACCGCGAACCCGGATCCGGTCGCCGACCCCGGCGACACCTGGTCGCCGCTCGTGGTGAAGACGCCGACCGGCGCCGACGAGCCGCAGGACCGCATCGACGCCGTGCACTACGCCGGATCCGCATTGCAGGTGCTCGGGGCGAACACGGTCGTCGCCGGCTGGCCCTCTCCGACCGCGGTGCTCCGCAACGCCTGGGCGAGCAACCACCGCGCCGTGGTGGCCTCGTTCGCGCTCGGCAAGGCCGCGCCGGATCCGTCCTCGCTGCCTGCCGTGGTCGCGAGCGCCGACGGGCGCACGGTGACGCTGCGCACGGTCCCGGCGGGATCGGCGGGCATCGAGTATCGCATCGACGGCGGCCCCTGGCAGCCCTTCGCCGCGCCGTTCACGGTGCCCGGCACGGCCGCCGCGCTCGTCGAGTACCGTGCCATCGACCAGGGTGTGAGCGGACCGGTCTCCGGGCTGCGGCTCGCGGCCGCGGCCGCGGGAGCCGTCGCCGATCTGCTCCCCCTCGGCGCGGCCAGGACCGTGCAGAGCGGAGCCGCCTTCACCGGTGTCGGGGCGAAGGCGGTCGACGCCGACGGCAACCCCGTGGCGGGCGTGGCCGTGACCTTCACCGCGCAGGGCGCGACCTTCGGAACCGCGACCACGGCGACCGCGACCACCGACGCGGGGGGCATCGTGCTCGCCCCGGCCGCGACGGCCGGTGCCGCGGGGATGGCGACGATCAGCGCCCGCCTCGGCGACCGCTCGGTGGCCCTCCCCGCGATCACCGTCGTGGACCCGGCGCCGGCGTTCGGCGCGGATGTGACGGCGAAGGCGGCGATCACCGGGACGAAGACCACCCTCACGGTGACCGTGACCAGCACCTCGGCGATCGCCGCCGACATCAAGGTCGTCACGAAGTACGGAACGCGGACCTTCTCCGCGGTCGCCGCGGGCGGCCGGATCGACGCGGTGTTCGCCACGCCGCTGCCGTCCATGCCCGCGGGCACCGTGACCGTGACGCTGTCCGGATCCGCCGGTCAGCGCACCGTGACCGCCGCCTACGACGCCGCCCGATGACCCGCGCAGCAGCAGCCGAATCCCTCGGACAGGAGACGCAACGATGACGGAACCGACCACATCCCCCGCCCGGACGATCACGCGGCGGCGGATGCTCGTCGCCGGAGCCTGGTCGGTGCCGGTGATCGCGGCCGCGGTCGCGGCCCCGCTCTCCGCCGCATCCGGACCGGTCGTCCTCGAGCTGGTGGGCGCTTCGGACGATGCGCTGACCATGACCGTCCCGGCCGGGGACCCGGACAACTCCTCCGACGCGTTCTACGTGACGGTGACCGGAACCGGCTCGGTTGCGCAGAACTGGACGGCGAAGATGCTCGGCGCGACCGGGATCGCCGGCTGGGACTCCAGCCTCCTGGCGGACGGCACCGGAGACGGCGTCATCGTCTCCCTCGACTCCGGCGTGCTGTCCCTGCCGTTCTTCGCGCTGATGGACGGGTCGTTCGTCCTGCGCATCGGCGCGGACGGGTTCTCGAAGGACTTCGCGATCACGCTGGTCGTGCAGTGAGCGATCGCGCCGTGAGCACCGTGCGGAGGGCTCGGGCCCGCCTCCGGGCCGGTGCCGTCCTGCCCGCTGTGCTCATGGCGACGGCGCTGCTGGCCGGCTGCACGGCCGCCGGCGCCGGGACGTCGCAGAGCGCGTCGCCGGGCGGGCACGCCGCGGCGGAGGAGAAAGGCACGCGGATCACCGTCGTCGCCCCCGCCGAGGCGGTGAGGCTCGGCGACGAGGTCGACCTCATCGTGCGGATCACCGAGGACGGGCGGCCGATCGCCCCGCGCAGCGCGACTTTCGAGGTCGTCTCGGGGCCGGGATCCTATCCGGGCGGTTTCGACAGCTCGACCACGGACTCCGACGGGGTCGCCACCTCGCTCGCGATGCGGACCACGGCCGCCGGTCCGGTCGTCGTGCGGGTATCCGCCGGGCCGGTCAGCGCCGAGGTGACGGTGACGATCGCCGGATCCTGAGCCGATCCCCGAACGAACGCAGGCGCACAAGCCCGCGCCGCCGGACGCCGGGATCCGCAACTCGCCGATCTGCGGCACCACCTGCGGATCCGTGACGCCGGACAACCCTGCGACGCCCGACGGCACCGTGCTTGCGCCGTTCGACGGCACGACGCTGCCGTACTCGCCGTGCGGGTACGCCGCACCGAGATCGGCTGGGGCAGTGCCCGGGCCGGCTGGGTGCAGTAGCAGCAGGCACGAGAACGGGGTCCCTCCGCGTGGCGGAGGGACCCCGTTCGTCGTGTCAGCGATCCCGTGTCAGGCTGCGTGTCAGCCGTCCGCGTCCGTGCTCGCGTCGTTCGCGCCGGGGACCTCGTCCGGCGTGAGGACCTTCTTGTCGCCCGGGTACGGCACGTTGTAGTTGTGCGAGTCGTACCAGTCGAAGCGGTTCATCGCGGCCGGCGCCGCGGAGTCCGCCTTCGCCTCGTTGCCCATGAGCGGCTGCTTGGCGATCCAGTCCTTCCAGGCCGCCGCGACGTGCTTCTGCGACGGCGGAACGGCCAGGTACTTGTCGGCGGCGGCCGCGGCCGCCGCCGGGGTCATACCCGAAGGGACGTCCGCGCCGCACGACGGGGTCGGGTTCGTCCCCAGCGTCAGCGACGTCTGGTTCGGGACCACCGTGAACGGCGTGTTGTCCGGGGTCGTGGTGAACGCGTCGACCATCGGCGTGGCCGCCGCGATCTTCTCGTTCAGCGGCTGGGCGCCGAGGATCTGCTCGATCGTGCGGTCCATCGAGATCTGCGTGTAGTAGGTGTCGACCACCTGACCGTGCTGCGCCCACGGGCTGATGACCTGCACCGGCGCGCGGTGCCCGTCGACGTGGTCGGCACCCGCCTGGCTGTCGTCCTCGACGACGAAGATCGCCGAGTCGGCCCAGTACTTCGAGTGCGAGATCTCGTCGACCATGCGGCCCACGGCGAGGTCGTTGTCGGCGACCTGCGCGGCGGCTGCGGCGCTGCCTCCTGTGTGGTCGTTGGAGAACCAGATCATGTTGAAGTCGGCGGGGCCGTTCTTCTCGAAGTCCTGCTTCCAGATCTGCTCGCGGTAGACGTCCGGGATCGAGAGGTCGAACGGCGGCGAGAGCGGATTGGTGATCGCGGCCAGCGACGGGATCTGCGAGCTGTATTTGCCCGCGAATTCCGGTGCGGTGAGGGTGGACGGATCCGCCGTCCCGCCCACGACCGCGGTGGTCGCGCAGTAGTACCGCTGCCAGGTGCCCACGCCGTCGTTGGTCGGCGCGGTCGTCTTGGCCGCCGTCACCGGAGGCTTGCCCTCGGTGTAGATGAACTCGCCGAAGTTCTTGGCCGTCTTGCCGGCGTCCTTGATCGCGGTCCACAGGAAGCCGGAGCGCTGGTGGCCCAGCACGTCCTCCTCGGTGTCGTACGAGCGGATGTACTCGCCGGCGGTGGCCTGCGTGTAGTCGGGGTTGTCGCCCTGCATGAGCCAGTTGTGGCCCTCCGCCGAGTTGGTGCCCGTGTTGTAGATGTTGTCGTAGAGGCCGAACTGGTTCGCCAGGGCGTGCTGGTTCGGCGTGACCTGCTGGCCGTACTGCGCGAGCGACGCGTCGCCGTTGCCCTTCGCGATGTCGCCGTACACCTGGTCGTAGGTGCGGTTCTCCTTGACGATCATGAACACGTGCTTGATCGTCGACGGGTCGCCGATCTTGGCCGGGACCGGCACGGCCGGGATGTGGGCGGCCCGGTTGCCCGCACTCTGCTGCACGTCGGTGTTCGTCCAGCCGTTCTGGCGGAAGACGGCATCCGTGTTTGTGCCGCGGATCGCGCCGTCATCGGGCATCGTGAACGAGGTCAGCGACGCGGTCGTGGCGTGCGTCGCCGTCGATCCGGCGGTGTCGTTGCCGCGGCGGTTCGAGACGACGACCTTGCCGCCGACGGAGAACACGTTCTCGGGGTAGTAGTCGGTCGGGATCAGACCGATGGAGCGGACCGGGTCCAGCGCGGAGCTGCCGAGGGCGTACACGCCGAGCGCGTTCACGCCGCCGAGCGCGACGACGAGGTGGTTGTCGACGATGGCCATGCCGTTCGGCGCGTAGCCGACGGTCGAGCCGCTCCACGGCTGCGTGTCGATCGTCTGGACGACGGCGTTGGTCGCGGTGTCGACCACCGAGACCGTGTCGCTGTTGGTGTTGGACACGTACAGCGTCGAGCCGGAGAGGAGCATCCGTCCCGGGTGCAGGCCGACGGAGATCGACGTCGGGGTGGCCGCGGCGTTCTTCGTGTCGATGACGCTCAGGGTCCCGGTCGTCGACGTGCCCTTCTCAGTGTCGGCGGGGACCTGCGTGCCGTACGAGTTCATGGTGGCGTCGCCGGCGACCGCCGGGCGTCCGCCCTCGTTGCTCACGTAGAGGGTCGAGCCCGCGAACTGCAGGCCGCGCGGGGCGATGCCGACGTTCCATGTGCCGGTGACGGCGGGCGTCACGGCGGTGCTGGTCGGGTTCGCGATCGCGACGACGGTGTTCTGGCCGTTCACCGCGGCGTACAGCGTGCCGTCGGGGCCGAAGGCCATCGCGCCCGTGAGCGCGTTCTTCGCATCGGCGGTGGGGATCGAGATCTTGGTGCCGGCGCTCAGCTGGCCGGTCTTGGCGTCGAACGGGTAGCGCACGAGGCCGGTGGCGACCGGTGCGAACAGGAACGCGCCGTCCGGGGAGAAGACGGGACCCTCCTCGCCGACGCTGCCGTCGCCGATTTTCAGGTAGTTCGCACCGAGGTCGGGGAAGCCCGCCTTCGTCGCCGAGGCGGTGAAGGCGGCGGCCGAGGTGGTGCCGGCGGCTGCGACGGGCTTGCCCGTGGACAGATCGAAGATCTGCAGGGCGACCGAGCGATCCATCGAGGTGGCGGCGAGGAACCGGCTGTTCGGGGACACTGTCGAGCCCATGATCTTGCCGAACGGCGTCAGCAGGCGGTCGCCCAGGGGGTTCAGCACCTGGTCGGAGGAGATCTGCAGGCCGGCCTTCGCCAACGTGCCGACGAGGGTGTTGCCGAAACCGAGCGTGGAGGCGGAGGCGATGCCGCCGCCGGTGGCGGCGATGGCGAGGACTGCGGCGCCGGTGATGACCGCTCGAGTACGACGGCTCAAGGGGGATGCAGCGCCGCGGCGTTGCCGGATGAACTTCATGGGGTTCCTTCCAGGTACCTGTTGCGGGACGGCAGACGGGGAGGATCTGCCGGCGTCCCGGGACGAGGCCCGCACGACCCGATCGGGGCGCGCGGAGGTGGGGGACCCCTCATTCCCGGGCGGCGCGACAGGAGCCTAAGGGGCGCTCTTGACGCTCCGGCGCGACGAAGAAGGCCATTGCGCGGCCTGAGCGGGAACAGCGGGTGAATGGCGTGTCGACCTATGGATCACTGATGCGGCGGGCATGACCCAGGTGAGGATCCGGGACGGCGTGGCCGGTGCGCAGAGACGCGACGGAGCCCCTCCGTCCGGAGGGGCTCCGATCGCGATGAGGGATGGGCCGGATCCGCGCACGGCGCCGGGACGGCCGCCGGTCAGTGCTTGGCGCTCGCCGCGTAGACGTGCACGCCGTCCTGCTCCGGCACGTACACGCGCGCCGGGTCGCCGAGTGCGGCCACCTGATGGAAGCCCGGCGCGGCCGCGTCGAGCGCGATGTCGGTGACGAAGCGCCCGGTCTGGCCGTCCACCACCATCACGGTCGGCGGATACAGCTGGGGGAGTGGCGGAGGCCCTGCGGCACCTGCCTCGGCCGCATAGAAGCGCCCGTCCGCGGCGTTGTAGAAGACCTCGTCCGCGCCGCCCGCGTTGTGGCCGGAGTACTGCGCGAGGACGTGTCCGCTGACGACGTCCATGAGCACCGGGGCGCCGTTGTTGCAGCCGAGCAGGACACGCCCGTGCAGGCCGACCGCGAGGCCTCCCGGGCTGCAGGTGACGCCGACCGGGAGGGTCGCCTGGACGCGCAGCTGCGTAGGGTCGAGCCGGACGACCACGCCGTCGGGCTGGGAGTCGGTGGACCTCACGGCCTCGACGAACGTCCGCGTGGTCGCATCCCACTGCGGCTGCTCGATCGAGTCGGGCCCTGCGCCCGGGATCACGACGTGCCCGAGGACCCGATGCGTGCCGTCTGCCTGCGGGCGTGCGTCGATGAACGTCACCCACGGCGTCGCCGTGCCGGATGCCGACGTCGCGTCCGGGCTCGTGACGGCGATGATCTTGTCCACCGGGTCGTAGCCGATCTCATCCGCGGTCGGGGCTCCGACGTCCACGGAGTCGGTGATGGTGAGGGAGGAGGCGGAGACCACCTTGATCGCGCCCGCGCCGTCGCCCGCCCAGACCTGACCGAGATCGTCGGCGATGACACCGGCGGGTCCGTTCGTGAAGCCGGGCACCTGGGCGAGCAGGGTCGACGTGCTCCCGTCGATGACGTCGAGCGTCGAGTTCGCGAGGTCACTGAGGTAGACGCGCCCGCTCGCCTGGTCCCCGAACGCGATGTCCGCGAACAGCGGGCTGCCGGGGGTGGGGATCGGGATGACGCCGGCCGGCTGGTAGACGCTGCCTTCGTCGGCCCTGCCCGCAGGATCCGCCGACGCCGGGGCGGCCGTGAGCGTGAGGGCGAGGGCGGTGGCGCCGACGCCCGCGACCAGCGCGACGGCCGAAGCCGGACGCCTCCGCTTCGCGCGACGATCGAGACCTGTGCTGATCATGCTGACCTCTCTCCCGACGCTCCGATGGGTCGGCAGAGCCGACGGTACGTGGGTGTGCGATTATCAGCAAGACTGATTTCATGATGGTGATCATCGATGACAGTGATGTCTGCGAATGGGTGCGCGATGAGCCTCCTGGACCTCCTCGATGACTGGACCGAGCAGACCATCGAGTAGGTCGGCGGTGGCGGCGACCGCGAACGCCGGTGAGCGCCACGAGCTCGTCGAAGGTCATCGGCATGATGTCCGATCGTCGGGTCAGCGTGCTCGGCGAGTCCGCGCGACGTAGCGGTGCTCGGGGCGGCCGGTGCTGCCGTAGCGCAGCTCGAGGCGCACGAGGCCGGACTGCTCGAGCTGGGTGAGCGCGCGCTGTGCGGTCGTGCGGCTGATGCCGATCGCGGTCGCGATCTCCTGCGCCGACACGTCGGTGCGCCGCGCGGTCACCGCGTCGAGCACGGTCTGCAGGGTCGGTGCGAGCCGACGGCCCTCCTCGGCCGGGGGAGTCGCCGCGGGGCGGAGCAGGTCGAACAGGCGATTCACGTCGTCCTGCGAGGCGGCATCGCCGAGCGCCGCGATCCGCTCCTGCGCCTGCCGGAAGTTGGTCAGCCGCTCGGCGAGCTCCGCGAACCCGAAGGGCTTCACGAGGTAGTGCAGCGCGCCGAGCTGCACCGCGCGACGCACGGTCGCGAGGTCGTTCGCGGCCGAGATCACGATCACCGCGGGCGCGGCCCCCGGGGCCGTCGCAGGATCCGGGTCCGCGAGCAGCTGCCGCACGACTTCGAGGCCGTCGCCGTCGGGCAGGTAGACGTCCATGAGCACCAGATCGGGACGCAGGTCCCGCGCCTGCCGCAGCGCCTCGGCCGCGGATCCGGCCTGCCCGACCACGCGGAACCCGGCCACGGCCTCGACGAAGCCGACGTGCACGCTCGCGACGCGGAAGTCGTCGTCGACGACGAGCACCGTGGTCTCGGGGTGGGTCATCGGGAGCCTCCTTGCGCCGGGGCGGCCTCCGTGGATCGGGACGGAACACCGGGCTCGTGAGGTGACAGCGTCTCGTCTCGGTCGCGTTCCGCGTCCTCGCTTGACGACCCCGGAGATGCCCCGCCGCCGGCCCGCGGGATCACCACGGTGAAGGCGGCCCCGCCGTCGCTCGCGACGGCGACGGTGCCGCCGAGCCGGCTCGCGGTCGTGTGCACGAGCGACAGGCCGAGCCCGCCGTGCCGGGCCAGGGATCCGCGCTTGGTGGTGTAACCGCTCTCGAAGATGCGCGGCACGGATCCGTCGGGCACGCCGGGGCCGTTGTCGGCGACGCGCACGGTCAGCGCCTCCGTCGTCTCCACGATCGCGACGGTCACCCGGCGCGGGGCGGGGGAGTCGGACAGCGCGTCGAAGGCGTTGTCGATGAGGTTGCCGAGGATCGTGACGAGCGCCGGCAGCCGGTCGGGGGCGGATCCCAGATCCGTCTCGGGGGCGATCACCAGGTCGATCCCGCGCTCGTTCGCCTCGGCGGCCTTGCCGAGCAGCAGGCCCGCGATCATCGGTGCCCCCACGTGCGTGCGCAGGGTGCGGTCCAGGTCGGCGGAGGTGCCGCGGATCTCGTTCAGGTACTGCAGCGCCTCATCCGCGCGGCCGAGCTCCAGCAGCCCCGCGACGGCGTGCATGCGGTTGGAGAACTCGTGCTGCTGCGCGCGGATCGACTCGGCGAAGCTGCGCTCGCCGTCGAGCTCCTGGGTGAGCCCGGTCACCTCGGTGCGGTCCTGCAGTGTGAGCACCACGCCGTGCGGGCGCCCGGCGAGCGTGACCGGCATGCGGTTGAGCACGAGCACGCCGGCGTCGGTCACCGCGATCGCGTCCTTCACCTCGGTGGTGCCGGTGAGCGCCTCGCGGATCGGGCTCGCGACGAGCACGTCGTCCAGGCGGCGCCCGCGCGCGCCCTCCGGCAGACGCAGCAGGCGCTGGGCCTCATCGTTCACGACCGTGATCCGCCCCGCCGGATCGATCGCGATCACACCTTCGCGGATCCCGTGCAGGGTCGCCTCGCGCTCCTGCAGCAGCCGGGCGATCTCGTCGAGCTCGAGGCCGAACGTGCGGCGCTTGAGCACGGCGGCCAGCCCGAACGACACTGCCGTGCCGATCGCGAACGCCAGCACGATCCAGGTCGCGTAGATGGGCAGCTGGCCGAGCAGCTCCGCGGCGACGCTCGATTCCCTGATCCCGACCGAGACCTCGCCGATCACCGTGCGGCTGCCGCCGTCGAAGACGGGCACCCGGGCGTTCGCGGTCGTGCCGGTCGATCCGACGTCGGTGCCCCGATGCACCTTCCCGTCGCGGGCGATGACGTCCTCCGACACCTTCTCCCCGATCAGGGCGGGGTTCGGGTGCGAGTGCCGCACTCGGTCCAGGTCGATGACCACGACGTACGCGGCTCCGGTGCGCTGTTCGGTCGCGGTGGCGAGCTGCTGCACGTCGCCGTCGCAGGCCGTGCCGCCGGAGGTCAGGCAGTTCTGCACGGCCGGCATCTCCGCGAACGTCTGCGCGATGTCGGCCGCCCGGTCCTGGTAGTCGCTCGTCAGGTTGGCGCGCGCGGTGACCGCGAACAGCACGAAGCCGATCAGCAGCGAGGCGCTGAGGATCGCGACCTGAGCCAGCAGGATCAGGGTCGACAGTCTTCGGATCCGTCTTCGCACCACCTCCGGATTCTCTCACCGCCGACCCTGTGCGAAGCATGCGCAGAACGCCCAAAAGGTGCGGCAACGCCCGAAACGACGGGCAATGCGCGCAAGCGCGACAGCGACGGGGGCCTGCGGCGAGCATCGATCCATCGCCCGGCATCGTCGTCGCGGCGAGCAGACACAGACAGAGAGGTCTTCGTGCCATGAGCGACACACGTTCCCCGGGCGCCGGCCGCACCCTCGATGCCGGCGGACCCGCCGCGGGCATCGAGATCGTCGGCCTCACCAAGCGCTTCCTCACCCCGAAGGGAGACACCTTCACGGCGATCCGCGACGTGACCTTGAGCGTCGAGCCGGGACAGTTCTGCGCGATCGTCGGCCCGACCGGCTGCGGCAAGTCCACCACTCTGGCGCAGGTCTCGGGACTCGAGAAGCCGTCGGCCGGATCCGTGAGCGTCGGCGGCCGCATCGTCGACGGCATCACGCAGGGCGTCAGCTACATGTTCCAGGCCGACTCGCTGTTCCCCTGGAAGACCGTGCTGAACAACGTCATGGTCGGCCCCGTCCTCACCGGCACGCCGAAGAAGGAGGCCACGGCGCTGGCGCTGGACTGGCTGCGCCGGGTCGGGCTCGCCGGCTTCGAGGACCGCTATCCGCATCAGCTGTCCGGCGGTATGCGCAAGCGCGTCGCGATGGCGGCCGCGCTCATCAACCGGCCCCGGATCCTGCTCATGGACGAGCCGTTCGGCGCGCTGGACGTGCAGACCAAGGCGATCATGCAGACCGAGCTGCTGCAGCTCTGGGAGGAGCTGCGTCCCTCCGTGCTGTTCATCACGCACGACCTCGACGAGGCCGTCGCGCTCGCCGACCGCGTGGTCATCATGACCTCCAGCCCCGGCACCGTGAAGGACGTGTTCGACATCGACCTGCCGCGCCCGCGCGGCGACGTGCAGCAGATCCGGCACGAGGGGCGCTTCCTCGAGCTGCAGAGCCAGATCTGGGAATCGCTGCGCGAAGAGGTCGATCGCGCGTACGCGCAGACGGCGGCGGTGGCGGCATGAACGACGTGCTCTCGACCCCGCCCCAGACCGACCTCACCGGTCAGCTCGGCTACGCGGCCGACGATCCGCGCAACTTCTTCCGTCCCGAGACGCAGACCGAGGCCCAGCTGCAGGCGGCCGGACGCCGGGCCCGTCGCCGCCACACCACCTGGGTGTGGGTCGGACGGATCGGCTTCGCGGTCGTCGTGTTCGGCGGCTGGCAGCTGTTCACCGAGCTCGGCTGGGTGGACAGGTTCTTCTTCGGCCAGCCCACGGCCGTCTGGGACAGTCTCGTGCACCTGTTCACCGTCGGCACGGCGTTCGGATCGATCTGGGAGAACCTCTGGGTCACGGTGCAGGAGGCGCTGCTCGGCTTCGCGGTCGGCACGCTCGCGGGCATGATCGCCGGCATCCTGCTCGGCAGCAACCGCTATCTCGCCGAGGTGTGCGGGCCGTACATCAAGATCGTCAACGCGATCCCGCGCATCGTGCTCGGCTCGATCTTCATCGTCGCGTTCGGCCTCGGGATGCCGGCCAAGGTGCTCCTGGCTGCGGTGCTGGTGTTCTTCGCCGTCTTCTTCAACGCCTTCCAGGGCGTGCGGGAGGTGGATCCGAACCTCGTCTCCAACGTGCGGGTGCTGGGCGCGTCGCCGTTGCAGGTCGCGCGGCACGTCACGATCCCGTCGGCGATGACCTGGATCATCGCGAGCCTGCACACCGCGTTCGGCTTCGCCATCATCGGCGCGCTGGTCGCGGAGGTGCTCGGCGCGCAGCGCGGCATCGGCCTCATCATCAGCCAGGCGCAGGGATCCTTCGATCCGAACACCGTGTTCGCCTGCATGATCATCATCGCCGCGTTCACGCTCGTCGCCGAGTACCTCATCTCGCTGCTCGAGAAGCGGGTGCTGCGCTGGCGCCCGCCGACCCGCTCCGAGGCGTCGTCGATCTGACCGGCCGGTCGCTGAGCCTGTCGAAGCGCACGGCCCGAGGATCCGGCCCTTCGACAGGCTCAGGGGCCGGATGCGCGGTCCCGAGGATCCGGCCCTTCGACAGGCTCAGGGATCGGATATGTCTTCCCCTCACGAAATCCCTCCCCACCAGGAACGCCGACCCGATCGGCGCAACGAAAGGAAAACCACATGAACAAGCGCGGCATCGTCGCCGTCGCGGCGGCCGGAGCACTGATGCTCGGCCTCGCGGCCTGCAGCTCCGCTGGATCCGGATCTGCCGGCTCCAGCACCGCAGGGGCCGGCAACGGCACCCCCGAGACCGTGAAGATCATGGTCGGCGGCATCGACAAGCAGATCTACCTGCCGTACAAGCTCGCCGACCAGCTCGGCTTCTACAAGAAGTTCGGCGTGAACGTCGAGCTCTCCACGGAGCAGAACGGCGGCGTCGGCGCCGAGGACGCGATGATCTCCGGCCAGGTCGACTTCGCGGGCGCCTGGTACAACCACACGATCGAGCTGCAGCCCAAGGGCAAGGAGGTCATCGATGTCGTGCAGCTGTCCGGCGCTCCCGGTGAGCGCCTGATGTGCACCGACAAGAGCGGCGTGAAGAGCCCGTCCGACATCAAGGGCAAGAACATGGGCGTCACCGACCTCGGGTCGGGCACCGACAAGCTCACCCAGTTCATCGCGCACAAGGGCGGCCTGTCCACGAGCGACTACCAGACCGTCGCCGTGCACGCCGGCGCCACGGCGATCGCCGCGCTCAAGCAGGGCTCCGCGGACTGCGCGATGACCACGCAGCCGACCGTGACCGCGCTCACCACGCAGAAGGTCGCCGACACGGTCGTCGACCTCGCCACCACCGAGGGCGCGCAGAAGGCGCTCGGCGGTGCGTGGCCGGCCGCGGGCCTGATCGGCAACGCCTCCTGGGTGAACAAGCACAAGGATGCCACGCAGCGGGTCGTCAGCGCCCTGGTCGCCACGATGCACTGGATCGACGAGCACTCCGCCGCGGACATCGCGAACAAGCTGCCCGCCGAGTACGTGAACAACTCCACGATCACCAAGGACCAGTACATCGCCGGTCTCACCACCGACAAGGGCCAGTTCCTGCCCGACGGGATCATGCCCGCCGGCGGCCCCAAGACGGTGCTCGACATGGAGAAGCAGCTCGGGCTGGACACCTCGAAGATCGACATCTCGAAGACGTTCACGAACGACTACGCGCAGAAGGCCAACAAGGACGCCGGCACGAAGGTGACGACGACCCCGGCCGGATCCGACGGCTGATCGGATCCGGATCCCGCCTCGGGGCGATCGGGATTCTGTCCGGTCCCTGAGGCTCGCGCAGGCCGAGGATGCCGGGCGCTCCCCACGCGGGGCGCCCGGCATCCTCGTGTCGTGCCCGGTCGCGCGCTGAGCCGGGAGTCTTTGCTGATCTCGGGATCCGACAGGCGTTTCCGCGACAGCAAAGGACCAGCAGGATCTCTCGACGCTCCCTCATCACCTCGGGCGCTGCCGGGGCCCTTCTCGCTGTGGGGTCGGCGGCCTCGGCCGCCGCGGTGGTCCCACCGGCAACGGCAAGGGCAACAACGGCAACGGGAACGGCAATGGAGGCCCGAACGGCCGCATCGCCTCCTTCAATGTCATCAGCGACATCCAGCGCGACCTCGCCGACTTCGCGATGGCGCTGCAGGCTCTTTGCTATTTAGCCCAGGTGCTATATTGCGAACATGAACGACGCGGAGAACAGTGCCTTCGAAGCTCTCGCGCACCCCACCCGGCGCCAGATCCTGCAGGATCTGAAGGGCGGGGAGCAGGCCGCGGGCGAGATCGCGGCGCGATTCGCGGTGAGCGGTCCGACGATCTCCCGGCATCTGCGGATCCTTCGCGGGGCCGGTCTCGTCGTCGAGCGCCGGGACGCGAACCGGATCCTCTACTCCCTCGCCGGCGATCGGCTCGCGCTGTCGATCGGCGACTTCCTCTCGACCGTCTGTGCCGAGCAGATCGTGCTGCGGGAGGTGCGCCGACGGCGCGGATCCGAGGACGACGCCGACGCTGCGGGCGAGACGCCGACGGTGACGGCATGAGGGCGATGACCTGGCGGCGCCCGGGGTGCATCAGTGCCCTATCCGAGAACGCCGGCACAAGGAAGGCAGGCCGGTGAGCATCGTGCCCGGGGTGAGGGCGCACCTGCGCCGCCGCCTGCTCGTGAGCTATCGCCTCGACCCCGGCGTCGCACATGTGCTCGTCCCGGCACCGCTGCGTCCGCAGCTGGTGAACGGTCACGCGCTCGCCGGCTTCTGCGTGCTGGGACTCGACGGGATCCGCCCGCGGTGGGTGACCGCACGGGCGGGGCTGCGCTCCGAGAACGCCGCGCATCGCGTGGCTGTGGAGTGGGACGAGGACGGCGAGGTCCGCACCGGCGTGTACATCCTGGAGCGGCACAGCTCGGCATGGCATCCGGTGCTGTTCGGCGGGCGGCTGTTCCCCGGTGTGCACCGACGCGCGCGGTTCACCTTCGACGAGGGCGGCGGCCGCTACGCGATTGTCATGGACGCGGAGGGGGAGCACCTCGATGCCGACGTCGAGATCGGCGGCGCATGGTCGAGCTCGTTCTTCTCCTCGGTGCAGGAGGCGTCGGACTTCTACCGCTCGGGCCGGATCGGATGGTCGCTCGGCCACGACGGCGTCACCCTGGAATCGGTGGCGCTCGCGGCGGATGAGTGGGTGGTGGAGGCGGCGCGGATCCGCGAGGTGCGCTCCTCGTTCTTCGATGCGCTCCCTCCCGGATCCGCGGAGCTCGACCACGTCGTGGTGATGCGTGATCTGGACATCACGATGGAGGCGCCCGCAGGGCGCACGCCGAGGCTGGAACCGGCGACGATCTGACGCAGGGCGCCGGCTCGTGCACGGCTCGGCCCGACGAGGCGCGCTCGCCGTCGCGCCAGCAGCCCGTCGAGCGCGAGTGGCGCGGCGATGCCGAGCAGGACCAGTGCGAGGCCCCCGAGCTGTCGTCCCTCCAGGATCTCCCCGGCCACCAGCACGCCGAGGAGCACGCCGGTGACGGGGTTGAGCAGGCCGATGAGGCCGACCGTGCCGGCGGGCAGGTGCTTCAGCGAGGCGAACCACGCGACGTTGGCGAGGGCGGTCGCGACCAGGGTGAGGTAGCCGTAGGCCGCGAGTGCTGCGCCGTCAACGGCCGGCGGGGGACCCTCGACGACGACCGCGACCGGGATGAGTGCGAGCCCGCCGAAGACCAGCTGCCACGCGGTCGAGGGGAGGATCCCGACCTCGCCGTTCCAGCGCTTGGCGAGGACGAATCCGATCGACGACATGGCCATCGCGGCGATCGAGGCGATGACGCCGCGCGGGTCGACGGCCGTCGTGGTGCCGAGCAGCATGAGCGCGACACCTCCGATGCCGACGACGGCGCCGAGCAGGCGCAGGATCCCCGGACGCTCCCGCAGGATCGCCCACGCCGTGAGGGCGATCCCGACGGACGAGGTGGCCATGATCGTCGAGGCGATGCTCGTCGGCAGCAGCTGCGCCGCGGCATAGACGAGGACGAAGAACGCGCCGACGTTGAGCGTGCCCAGCACTGCGGACTTCCACCACCAGGATCCACGGGGGAGTCGTCGCACCAGCGCCAGGAGCACCAGCCCGGCCGGGAGGGCGCGGATGGCGGCGCCCCAGACGGGCGCATCCGGGAGCCATTCGCGCGTGACGAAGTAGGTGCTGCCCCAGGCGATCGGCGCGATCATCGCGACGACGAGCCATCGTCGATTAGCTTCCATGGAAGACACTATAGCTTCCTCAGAAGATATAGTGAAGGGGTGACGGACATCGACGATCAGGTGGCGCGGATCCAGCAGGCCTGGCGGCGGGAACGACCTGATCTCGACGTGACCCCGATCGGCACGATCGGGCGCCTGCACCGGCTGGCGCAGGCGCTGACCGAGGAGCTCGTCACCGTCTATCGCACGCACGGCCTGTCCGAAGGCGACTTCGACGTGATGGCGGCGCTGCGGCGTTCGGGGGAGCCGTACGAGGCCAGCCCCACTGATCTCGCCGCCTCGACGATGGTCACGAGCGGCGGGATGTCGAAGCGTCTCGACCGGCTGGAGGGCGCCGGGCTCGTCTCTCGGCGGGTCGGATCCGGGGACGGCCGTGGCCGGGTCGTCGCGCTGACAGCTGAGGGCAGGAAGCTGATCGACGCCGCGTTCGCCGACCATGTGGCGAACGAGCAGCGGTTGCTGGCGATGGTGCCGGCGTCGCAGCGCGCGGCGCTCGAGGCGACCCTGGCCGGGTGGCTCGCGCATTTCGAAGGATCCGTCTGAGCGCGCCGGATCCGTCTGAGCGGCGAAGATCCGTCTGAGCGCGCCGGGGTCAGGCGGCGCATACTGTGAGTGATTCCGATCCGCCGCTCGCGCCGCGATCCGCGGCGAGGTCTGGAACGACCTGGGGAAGGGGACGCGGTGATCGATCTCGAGGGTTTGCGGGTGCGGCTGTACCGGCAGCTGGTGGATGAAGGGCGCGTCGCCACGAGCGCTCAGATCTCGACGGAGGAGGGGGTCTCCGCCACGGAGGCGGCCGACGCCTTCGCCGCGCTCGCCGCCGACCGGCACCTCGTGCTGGACGATTCCGGCGACATCGTGCTCGCGCATCCGTTCGCGACGCGCGACTTCGCCTTCTCCGTGAAGAGCGATCGCGTGCTGTGGTGGGGCGGCTGCGCCTGGGACTCGTTCGCGATCCCGCACCTCGTGCCGGATGTCCCTGCGGTGCTCGTCGCGACGACCTGCCCGAACTGCCGGGCGGCACACGCGTGGAACGTGTCATCCGAAGCGCCGCCGGTGGGCGACCAGGTCGCTCACTTCCTGGTGCCCATGGCGCAGGTGTGGGACGACGTCGTCCATGCGTGCGAGAACCAGCGGATCTTCTGCGATGAACAGTGCGTCGATGCGTGGCTCACGGCGAATGCGGCGGACAAGGGGGCGATGTTCGACCTGGCGACGCTGTGGCGGCTGGCCTCCGACTGGTACTCGGGCCGGCTCGAGCGGGGCTATCGTCGTCGCGAGCCGGTGGCGGCGGCGGACTACTTCCGCGGCGCCGGCCTGACCGGACCGTTCTGGGGGAACTGAGGCGAGCCGCACAGTCGCGCCGGCCGAGGCGCCGCCCTCCTGGCCGCGCGCATCGTGCGGCGCGTGTCGGGCGATCAGGCCGGTCCGACGGTCGGGCGACCATGTCGGCTCGACGGTCCGGGGCGACCACCCAGCGATGCGGCGAGACGGCGCGGATGCGCTGGAACCCCCAATGCTCGAACGTCGGCATCGTCCCCGTGTGCAGGAAGGATCCGGAGACCTGCCGGTCGTCCGTCTCCTCGGGATAGTCCTCCACGGTTGCCCCTCCCCGATCGGAGGCCGGGCGCGCTCTGACGCGCGGCGGATCGTCTCCGCAGGCGGACGGGACGGCGGGTCAGGTCACCAGAGGGAGTAGCCGCCGTCGAGGACGATGTCGGTGCCGGTTGCGAAGGTGCTGGCGTCCGAGGCCAGGAACAGCACGGCCGACGCGATCTCGGCGGGGTCGGCGACGCGGCCGAGAGGGGTGCGCTCATGCCAGGATGCCAGGCGCTCCGGCATCGAACGGCTGACCGCCGTGAGCGCTGTCGCGGTGTAGCCGGGCGAGACGCTGTTGACGCGGATGCCGTCAGTCGCCCACTCCACGGCGAGCGAGCGCGTGTAATGCACGATCGCCGCTTTCGACGCGTTGTAGATGGCCTGCCGCTGTGGGTGATTGACGACGTGCGCCGACATCGACGCGATGTTGACGATGATGCCGCCGCCGGCGGCGATCATCGCACGCGCCTCGGCGCGGCAGCTCCGGAACACGCCGCCGAAGTTGGTCTGCACGACCGTGTCGAACTCGGCATCCGTGGTCTCGACCGTCGGCTTGTTCAGTCCGGTGCCCGCACAGTTGACGGCGACATCGAGCCGGCCGGTCTCGTCGACGATCCGTGCCACGGCGGCGTCGATCGAGTCGCCGTCGAGCACGTCGAGCGTCAGTGCAGTCGCTCCCAGCTCGGCGGCGGCAGCCCGCCCGACGTCCTGCCTCCGGCCCGCGATGTACGCGCGCGCACCGGCCGCGACGAGCGACTCCGACACGGCATAGCCGATGCCGGTCGCACCGCCGATGACGAGGGCCGAGCGGCCGGTCAAGGAGAAGGCCTCGGGCCCGGGGCGGAAGATCGTGTCGGTCATGCTCGTCCATCCTCGATCGCGTCGCTGATCAGTCCCCGCAGGTAGCGGGCGTTGTCGGCGGAGACGCCCAGTCCGTCGCCGCCGTAGTTCTCGCACAGGAACGCCCCGCGGAAGCCGCTCGCGATCGCGTAGCGGACCGCCTTTCGGTAGTCGACCAGCCCGACGGGCAGCGTCGACGGCACGCTGTAGTAGCGCCCGGCGATCGGATCCTCGATGCGGGAGTAGTTCTTGACGTGCCAGTAGTTCGCCAGTGGCAGCAGCTTGACGGCCATCGCCTCCCACGGCTCGGTCGGCACCTGCGGCCGGGTCAGGTTGCCCAGATCGGGATTCACGCCGACGTTTGATCGATCGATGTCGGCGATGAAGGCGACCGTGGCGTCCGCGTCGTCGAGGAACGTTCCCTCGTACACCTCGATGCTGACGTCGACGCCCATTTCGGCGGCGTGGTCGGCGAGCTCCTGGAAACGGGAGACGGCGAGATCCCAGAGCCCCCGATCGCGCGAGTTGGCGGGGCCCGGGACGGTCCAGAACCACGGGATCGCGGTCTGCGAGTCGAACAGCGGCTCGTGCAGCCCTAGCCCGATGATCGGCGAGCCGACTTCGGCGGCCGCATCGATGCCGCGGTGGGTTGCCTCCAGGTGGGATGCGGCGAGGGCGGGATCCGGATCGACGACGCTCATCCGCACCATCGAGGTGGCGCAGACCGTCAGCCCTGTCTCGTCCAGCGCGCCGCGCAGATCCTGCCGCTCGGTTGCGGTCATATCGGCGATGGGCAGCCACGCGCTGGGGAGCTCGACGGCACGGAAGCCCTCACGGCGCAGGCGTCGGAATTGCCGCATCCAGTGCTCCGGGCCGGCCTCGCGGACGCTGCGACCACCCGGTGCGAAGGAGGGGAACTGCAGCATCGCGGCCGCGATCGGCCAGCTCTCGGCATCCAGTCCGGCATCCTCGGGCACGACGGCGTCATCGAGGATGGCCAGCGCCTGGAGGCGGGACAGCGGGCGGCGGGGAAAGCCGAGAGGATCGATGTCAGCCAATTCGCGCACCTCCGTTGACGTTGTAGTGCGCACCGGTGATGTAGCCGGCATCCGGCCCGGCCAGGAACTCGATCACGGCGGCGACCTCGTCGGTGCGCCCCATGCGTCCGACGGGAAGTCCGCCGACGAACTGGGGTGCGCGCTCCTCGGTGATCCGGCCGCCCATGATGTCGGTGTCGATCACGGCCGGTGAGACGACGTTGACGGTCACGCCGGTCGGGGCGAGCTCGAGCGCGGCACCGTGGGTGAGGCCCTCGACAGCTGACTTGGAGGCCGCGTAGGCGGTGGCGCTGTACGTGCCGCCGCCGGTCTGCGCCGCCGTCGACGAGAGGTTGACGACCCGGCCGAGGCCGCGCTCGACCATGCCCGGCACGAACCGCTTCATGCAGAGGAAGGTGCCGGTGGCGTTGACGCTCATGACCCTGTTCCAGCGGGCGAGGTCGGTATCGGCGAACAAGGTCGGATCGCTGATGCCGGCGACGTTCGCCAGGGCGACGACGGGCGGCAGCTCGGCCTCGATGCGATGCGCCGCGGCATCGATGCTGGCGGGGTCGGTCACGTCGGCGACGGCGCTCAGAGCGGATGCCCCGGATGCTCGCAGCTCAGCGACGCGGGACGACACCTGCTCCTCGTCGCGGTCGAGCAGAGCGACCGCCCATCCACGGGCGACCAGGCGCCGCGCCGTGGCGATGCCGATCCCGCGTGGGGATCCGGCTCCGGTCACGACAGCCGTGCGCTCATCGGGGAAGCCGGTCATGTTCGTCTCCTTCCGGGTCTGTGACGATGTCACGGTGTCTGCGGCTCGGACGCAGTGGGGTGGAAGCACGATGGGCGACGCAGTCCTCGGTCGCACGACGCCGCACGCGACCGGCACTTTCCTAGTGTCGACATGTCGGCAAGTATATATACTTCTGAGGCGAAAGCGAGGTCGCATGCGAGGAGGGCTCATTGCTGCCGACATGTCGACAATAATGAGCACGGCAAGTGACCGACAGAGAGATCCGACCCCTTTTGGAGTGTGACGATGACGTCCTCGCCCATCCCTCATCCACCGGCTTCCGGTGACACGGAGCTTCCCGCCGCGCTCGTGGACGTGCTCCGAGGTGGCGTCGATGCGATACTCGACACCGCGGGAGGCGGCGGCTGGCGCGGAGGAGTCGGGGCGTACATCCGGCGCGAATGGAATCGTGATCTCGCGTGGGCGCAGGCGCCGTTGCGGCGGATCGCCGAGGCGCTCGCCGAAGGCCCGGACGCCGTCTCAGTGCTCGCCGAGCTCGAGATCGAGGATGCTTCCCGCGCCGACGTCGATGCGCTGGTCAGAGTCTGCCGGGAGGGTTTCTACGGCGGGACTGAGCAGGAGCCTCCCGGCGGCTGGGCGGCGCTCGGATACCGCCCGCTGGAGGAACGCCCGCGGGCGGCTCCGAGGCCGACACCGGCGGGAATCCGCCCCGAAGCCATCCGCGACCGCTACGACGTGGTCGTGATCGGCTCCGGCCCGGGCGGCGGCGTCGCGGCGCAGATCCTCGGCGAGGCCGGGGCGCGCGTGCTGCTGGTCGAGCGGGCACCCGACCTGCCGACCGCCGAGTTGCGCGGCGACCATCTGCACGGCAAGAGGATGGCGACCTATCGCCCCACCGCGGGTCCCGGTGCCGGCAGCCCGCGCATCGTCGTCGAACCGGACGGATCGGAGTGGACGGCCGACGGCGACGGCTCCGGGGAGGCGTGGGGACTCAACGCCATGACGCTCGGGGGTGGCACCCGGCTGTGGCAGGGGATGTCGTGGCGCTTCCTCGACCAGGACTTCCGGATGGCGTCGACCTATGGCGAGCTGCCGGGAAGCTCCCTGACGGACTGGCCGATCGACCCGCGCGAGCTCGACGCGTCCTATGCCTGGGCCGAGCGCCATCTCGGCGTCGCCGGGCAGACCGGCGCGTTGACGTCGCGGATGCCGTCGCATCCCGGATACCCGATGCCGCCGCTGCCCACGGATGCGAACCGGATGCTTCTCGGGGCCGCGGCGGACCGGAAGGGGTGGGGTCATGGGCCGATCCCCTTCGCGATCAACAGCGTACCCAGGGCGGGGCGCCCGGCGTGCGTCGCCTGTCGCGAGTGCATGGGGCATGCGTGCCCGGTCGACGCCAAGAACGGCGCGCACAACACCTTCGTACCCGACGCGCTCGCGACGGGCGCGGTCGAGCTGCTGTACGGCGCGCAGGCAACCCGCATCCTCACTGCGGGCGATCGCGCCACCGGAGTGCGCCTCGCGCTCGCCGCACAGGAGAGAACGGTCGAGGTGTCCTGCGATCGAGTGGTCGTCGCCGCGGGTGCGATCGAGACGCCGCGGTTGCTGCTCGCGTCCGGCATCGGAAACGACCATGTCGGCCGTCATCTGCACGGGCACACCAAGTGCCTGGTCGTCGGCATCCTGACGCACGATGTGCCGACCTTCCGCGGGCCCGGGCACTCGGTCGCGACCATGGATTTCGTCCACGACGGCAGCGGACATCCGGGCGGCGGGGTGCTGTTCGACGCGTTCGCGCCGTACCCGATGCAGCTGATGGCCTGGGGCGACGCCCTCGGCGCTCCCCGCTGGGGAAGCGGCCGCACGGCGTGGATCGGCCGGGCCCTCGGACATATCGCGGGTGCGATGACGATGGGCCAGGAGATCCCGGTCGCGGAGTCGCGAGTGACCCTCGATGCCGCGCTGACCGATCGCAGCGGAGTTCCGGCCGTGCGTCTTCATCGCGCGGCGCACGAGGCGAGCGGTACGAACCTCGCCTACCTCCGCGAACGCTGCGAGGAATGGCTGCGCGAGGCCGGAGCGGCGCGCGTCGTGGACGTCTTCGCGGGGGCACCGTCCGCCGGACGTCTCTCCCCGGCCACCGAGCACTCCGCGGGCACGGTGCGGATGGGCGACGACCCACGGTCGTCGGCTGCCGACCGCTTCGGGCTCGTCCATGGCATGCGCAACGTCACGGTGTGCGACGGATCGCTGCACCCCACCAACGGCTCGGTCAACCCGACCCTGACCCTGATCGCCAATGCGCATCGCGTGGCGACGCACCTGACGGCCGCTTGAGTCGAGCGGGAGTCGGCCACGCACTCCGCGCAGTAACGATTCTGCATGGTGACTTGACGCATTGCCGACATGTCGACATACTAAATCATGCGTCGGACGAGTCGCCGCACAGATTTGTCGGCTTCGTCCCGTTCGATGAAGAAACCTGCTTGGAAAGCGCGATCTCGAAGGAGCGATCAGATGGCTTCACCGACCATGACGACGGCGACTGTCAACTCGGACGACCTGTCCCTTCTCAGCCCGGAGCGTCTGGCCTGGGCGCGGCGCAAGCGCATCACGCGCAGGATCTGGACTTTCGTCCCGGTCGTGACATTCATCGGTATCGTCGCCGTCTGGGGCATCGCGGTCGCGCTCCTCAAGATCCCGGGCTATCTGCTCCCAGGGCCGATCGCCGTGTTCGAGCGGATCGTCGGCGACTGGGGATACCTCTGGGACAACACCCAGGTCACCTTGTCGGAGATCGCGGCCGGCTTCGCGATCACGATCGTGATCGCGATCCCGCTCGGCTTGCTCATCGCCGAGTCGCTGGCGGCCCGGCAGATCATCTACCCGCCGGTCATGCTCCTGCAGCTGCTGCCGAAGGTGGCGGTGGCGCCGCTGTTCGTGGTCTGGCTCGGTCTGGGTTTCGAGTCGAAGCTGTTGCTGACGATCCTGATGACGTTCTTCCCCTTGCTGATCGCCAGCATCAGCGGCTTTCAGATCCTCGACACCCGACTGCTCTATCTCACCAAGTCCATGGGCGCGAGCGGGTGGCAGACATTCCGCTACCTGCGCTTCCCCGCAGCGCTTCCCGTGATCTTCTCCGGACTGAAGACGTCCGCGACGATCGCCGCCACAGCCGCCATCGTCGCGGAGTTCGTGGGGGCGAACAGCGGCCTCGGCTACGTGCTGCTGCAGGCGACCAACACGCTCGACGCAACCATGGTCTTCGCCGTTCTGGTGCTGCTGACCGTTATCGGCGTCGTCCTCAACTACCTCGTCGAGCTGGCCGAGTTCCTGCTCACACCGTGGCAGCGCGCGCGTTCCAACTGACTCCCGGCTTCCTGGCCGGCCGCAATAGAGCAATAGAGAAACACCATCGAGAGCCTGCATGGGCGCAGGCAATCAGAAAGGAAATGCATCGTGAGAACTGCACTCACCCGCACGCTGGCGATCGCCGCCGCCGTCGGAGTGGCATTCGGACTCGCCGCGTGCTCCGGATCCGACGGCAAGGGCGGCACCTCTACCGGGGGTGCTGGCGGCTCGAAAGACCTGGCGTCGTTCAGCTTCCAGCTGAACCAGCCGCCGAACGGCTCGAACTCGCCCTTCGCCGCAGCGGTCGAGGAGGGCTACTACAAGAGCGCGGGCCTTGATGTCACCATCCAGCCGGGCACGGGTTCGTCGCAGACCGCGCAGATGGTCGCCGCTGGTCAGGCCAAGATCGGCTTCGCCGACTCGACTTCAACCACGCAGCTGATCGCCAAAGGTGCGCCGCTTGTCGTGCTCGCCACGATCTACCAATCCAACCCCAATGAGGTCATCGCACTCGAAGGCAGCGGCATCACCTCGATCGCCGACCTCAAGGGCAAGAAGGTCGGTACGCCCGTACCGTCGTCGCAGGCATCGATGCTTCCCCTCTTCTTGAAGTCCAACGGGCTCACCGACAAGGACGTGACGCTGGTCAACCTCGCGCCGACCTCTCTGGTGCAGTCTCTGCTGCAGCACCAGGTCGACGCCATCCTCGGGTCGACGGACACCTATCAGGTGCAGCTCGAGAATCAGGGTGCGAAGAACCTCTTCACTGCCATGTTCGCCGACAACGGGGTCGCTACGGTCAGCACGTCGATCTTCGCGCAGAAGGACTACGCCGCGCAGAACAAGGATCAGGTCAAGGCCTTCGTCGCCGCTTCGCTCAAGGGCTGGGAGTTCGCCAGCAAGAATCCCGACAAGGCCGTCAAAGATCTGAAGACGCTGTGGGGTCAGAAGGCGTCCGTGACCAGCCTTCCGGAACTGAAGGCGGCCCTCCACGGCAACCTCCTGTGCGCGGGTGGCGCCAAGTCCGTCGGCCGTGCCGAGCCCGAGGCCTGGGCGCGCACTCAAGACCTCCTCTCACAGGTCGGTCTGCTGCCGCAGGGCATCGACCCCACGAAGTACTACACGTACGACTACCTGCCGGCCCAAAGCGAACTGCAGGCCTGCCCGATCGGCTGATCGGCTGCGACGAGGCGCTGAGAGGAGAAAACGACGATGCCGATGATGGGTTACACCTACGACGACCTCCATGTCGGGCTGAGCTTCCGCAGTCCCGGACGGACGATCACGGATGCCGACCTGGTGGGGTTCGCCGGGCTGACCGGTGATTTCTCGGAGCTGCACACCAGTGACGTCTACGCCGAGGCGAGCCAGTTCGAGCGTCGTGTGGCGCACGGGATGCTCGGCCTGGCGTACGCGCACGGCCTGATGTGGGCTCGCACGGGCGAGCTTCGACCGACCGTCATCGCCTTCCTCGGAATCTCCGACTGGCGCTTCGTCGCACCGATCTTCGTCGGCGACACGCTGTTCGTGAACTACGTCATCACCGACATGCGCGACAGCTCGAGCCGCCCCACCCAGGCGATCGTGACCTTCGATGTCGAGGTCGTCGATCAGGGCGGGCGACTCCTCCAGAAGGGCAAGAAGGCGATCCTCGCCTCGAAGGTCCCCCTCGATGCGGTGAACGCCTCCGGCGGCTCAGAAAGGACTGCAGAATGACCGAAACGAGTGCCGCGGTGAAAACTGCGGGGGCGCCGATCAAGATCGACGGTGTGACGAAGGTCTTCGGCGAGGAGACCGGCAAGCCGTTCAAGGCCCTGCGCGCCGTCTCGATGGACATCCGGCCAGGGGAGTTCATCTCGGTCGTCGGGCCGTCGGGATGTGGCAAGAGCACGCTCATGCTCATGGTCGCGGGCCTTCTGGAGCGCAGCGCTGGCCAGATCACGGTAGGCGGGAGGTCGGTCACGGGACCGATCACGGACGTGGGCATCGCTTTCCAGGACCACCTTCTCCTCGAGTTCCGCACGGCGGAGGAGAACGTGATGCTGCAGGCCGACATCCGCAAGCTGCCCAAGGCGAAGATCAAGAAGCGCTCCGACGAGCTGTTCGAGCAGCTGCGCATCGCGCACGCCAAGGACCGCTATCCCAAGCAGCTCTCGGGCGGCATGCGACAGCGCGTTTCGCTGGTCCGCACGCTGGTGCACGACCCCTCGGTCATCCTGATGGACGAGCCGTTCGGCGCGCTGGATGCGCTGACCCGGCTGCAGGTGCGCACCGACCTCGAGACCCTGTGGCTCAATCAGCGCCCTACGGTGATCTTCATCACGCACTCCGTCGAGGAGGCCGTGGGGTTGTCAGACCGCATCTTCGTGATGAGCCCGACGCCCGGAGAGGTGGTCGACGAGATCATCGTCGACCTGCCGCGTCCGCGCCCGATCGTGCTGGGCGAGTCTCCGGAGTTCGCCAGGTACGTAGACCGCATCTACCGGCACTTCCAGCAGATGGGCGTCCTGCACGGCATCGACATGCCCACCCTCAGCGACACCACGGGCGGCGGGGAGTGAGCCGCTTCGACGGCGTCGTCGTCGTCACCGGTGGCGCGCAGGGGATCGGCGAGGGGATCGCCGATCGGCTCGGACGCGACGGCGCCCGGGTCGCGGTTGCCGACATCAACCTCGAGCAGGCGGAGAAGACCGCTGCGGCGATCGTCGCGGCGGGCGGGGATGCCAAGGCCCTCGCGCTCGACGTCTCGGATCCGGACAGCGTTGGCGGACTCGGGGCCGCGGTCGAGGCCGCGTTCGGCGAGCCGTACCGCTATCTGGTGTGCAACGCGGGTGTGCAGACGTTCCGGCATGCCGTCGACCTTCCGCTCGACGAGTGGGACGAGGTGCTCGACGTCAACGCCCGCGGCACCTTGCTGTGCTTCCAGGAGGCGGCGCGGAGCATGCCCGACGGCGGTTCGATCGTCGCGATCGCATCGATTCAAGGGCGTCTGGGCGGTCCGTTCTATCCGCACTACTCGGCGTCCAAGGCGGCCGTGCTCAGCCTGGTGAAGTCGTTCGCCCTCGTGCTCGCCGAGCGCGATATCCGGGTCAATGCTGTCGCGCCCGGCATGATCGACACGCCCCTGTGGGCGCGGGCCGACCGCGAGCTCTCCGCGCTGAAGGGCATCGAGCCCGGCAGCTCGCGGGAGGCGCGGATCGCCTCCATTCCGCTCAGGCGCGCTGGCACCCCGGCCGATGTCGCGGCGTCGACGGCTTTCCTGCTGTCCGACGACGCGTCGTACATCACCGGCGAGTGCCTGCACGTGTGCGGCGGAGACGTGATGCTCTGATGCCCGGCGACGTGGTGGAGGGGGCGCGTGCCGCTGGCACCGGGATGCTCGTGCTCCCCGCCGCTCCCGGGCCGTACCGGCCCGACCTGATCCTGTCGCCGACGGAGGCGTCTCTGCTCATCGAGGACGGGATGCGGGTGGTGGTCGGGGGCAGCGGGTCGCTGCTACAGGTTCCGGAGACCTTGCTCGCCACCCTCGGCGATCGCTTCGAGGCGACCGGGTCCCCCCAGGGCCTCGACGTGGTGCACGTCATGGGGCTCGGCGACCATGAGGGCCGCGGGATCGACCACCTCGCGCGCCGCGGCCTCGTCAGGCGCTTCATCGGCTCGCACTTCGTGCTCAGCCCGGCGCAGCAGCGGCTCATCGCCGAGAACCAGGTGCAGGCGGTCGGCCTCCCGGCCGGGACGATCAGCCTGCTCTACCGTGAGATCGCCGCGGGTCGTCCGGGCCTGCTCACCGACATCGGACTCGGTACCTACGTCGATCCCCGGCAGGATGCCGGTGCGATGAACACGGTCACGACGGACGGGGTCGGCGAGATCGTCGAACTCGGCGGGCGCGAATGGATCTTCTACCCGACCTTCCCGATCGACGTCGCACTGATCCGGGCATCCGTCGCCGACCGGCACGGCAACCTCAGCATGGAGGACGAAGCCGCGCTGAGCGACAATCTCGCCATCGCGCAGGCCGCGCGCAACACCGGAGGCATCGTGATCGCCGAGGTGAAGCGCATCGTGCCGGCCGGGGAGATCCCGGCCGCTCAGGTGCGCGTCCCGGGTGTGCTCGTCGACCACGTCGTGATCACCGACCACCCCAAGCAGACGCCGATCACGGTTCACGACCCCAGCCGCACCGGAAGCGCGCCCGGCGCCGAGCGGGTCGTGCCCGCCATGGTGTTCGACCAGCGCAAGATCGTCGCCCGCCGCGCCGCGACGGAACTCGCCGACGGGGATCTCGTCAACCTCGGCGTCGGGATGGCCAACGGCATCTCCTATGTAGCTCTCGAAGAGGGCGTGCTCGGCCGCATCACGATCACGGTCGAGCAGGGTCTGTTCGGCGGGCTTCCCGGCATCGGCCTCGACAGCGGCACGGCGATCAACCCGAGCTCTCTGATCGACATGTCCAGCCAGTTCGACTTCTACGACGGCGGCGGGCTCGACGTCGCCTGCCTCGCGTTCGCCCAGATCGACCGGCACGGCAACGTCAACGTCGCCCGTGTCGGCGAACAGCCGATCGGCCCGGGCGGTTTCATCGACATCAGCCAGAAGGCCGGCACGGTGCTGTTCTGCGGCACGTTCCGCGGCGGCGGGTTGCGAACCGAGATCTCGAGCGGCTCGCTGCGGATCTCCCGGGACGGTTGTTATCCGAAGTTCGTCACGGCGGTCGATGCCATCACCTTCAGCGCCGCGCGGGCGCTCGAGACCGGGCAGAGGGTTCTCTACCTCACCGAGCGCGCGGTGTTCCGCCTCGACACGGATGGACTGGAGCTCATCGAAGTCGCGCCCGGCATCGACCTGCAGCGCGACGTGCTCGATCTGCTCCCGTTCGCCCCCGTGATGCGCGAGACGCCGCGTCTCATGGACTTCCGCCTCTTCGCCCCTGAGCCGTTCGGGCTCACCCTCCACCCCCCTCGCCTACCCAGGAGAACGAGATGACAGCTGCATTCGACGGCATCCGCATTCTGGACTTCACTCAGCTCGAGCAGGGTCCCTCAGGCACGCAGGTGCTCGCCGACTTCGGTGCCGAAGTCGTCAAGATCGAGCGCATAGACGTCGGCGAGATCGGGCGCGGGCAGTTCCCGACGATCGACGGGTACAGCCCGCACTGGTCGGCCACCAACCGCAACAAGAAGAGTCTCAGCATCGACCTGAAGAGCGATCGGGGTCGCGAGCTGGTGCTCGAGCTCGCGAAGGACGCCGACATCGTCGCCAGCAACTTCCGTCCCGGTGTCATGGATCGTCTCGGGTTGGGATGGGATGCCCTCTCCGCGGTCAATCCGCGCATCATCGTGGCCTACGCGTCGGGGTACGGGCAGGACGGCCCCTATGCCTACCGGCGCGGGCAGGATCTCGCCGCCCAGGCGATCAGCGGCCTGATGGCGCTGACCGGCAGCGCGGACAGCGGGCCCACCCCGTCGGGCACATTCATGATCGACTACGTCGCCTCCATGCAGTTCGCGCAGGGCATGATGATCGCCCTCTCGGCGCGCGAGCGCACCGGCCGGGGCCAGGTCGTCGACTCCTGCCTGCTGAACGCCGCAGTCGCCACGCACCTGCAGGAGGGCACGACCTTCCTCAATACCGGCCAGACTTTTCCTCGCCCTCCGGCGGGCGTCGCGCACGCGCACAACACGGCGTTGTACGGGCAGTACGAGACGGCGGACGGCCGCTGGCTCGCGCTGATCGGCGAGTTCTACATCACCGAGCCGTGGAAGCGCACGGCCCGTGCTCTGCGGATGCCGGATGAGGTGCGCGACGATCCGCGGTTCCAGGACACCGCCGGATTGCGCGAGCACCTCGTCGAGACCCGCGACCACGTCGCCGCAGGAATGAAGGCACTGTCCTTCGACGAGGCCATGGAGCGGTTCGAGGCCGAGGACGTGCTCGTCGCGCCCGTGAACGAGTACGCCGAGGTCTTCGCCGACGAGCAGATCCTTCACAACGACATGGTGCTCACGGCCGAGGTGCCCGGCATCGGCGAGATGAAGTTCGTCGGCATCCCCGTGCGCCTTTCCGACACCCCCGGCACCCTGCGCAGCACCCCGCCCACCGTCGGCCAGCACAACGACGAGCTGCTGCGCGCGCTCGGCTACGACGATGCCGCGCTGCGGGAGCTGAAGGACTCCGGCGTCGTCGGCAGCGAATCCGACCGTGAGGGCGCCGGCGGCGCCGCCTCGTGGTGACCCTCCCCAGAACCGACGAAAGGAACAGACCATGACCACGCCCGAGCTCCTCCGAACTTCGATCACCTTGCCCGTGGCCGGCGGCGGCACCCGGCGTCACCAGCTGCACGCCGCGGTCGACTATCCGCGGCATCCCGCGCCCTTCGTCTCGCGCTCGGTGTTCGCTGCGGCGCACGTGGTCGTCGACCACCGCGCCGAGTACCAGCCCGGCGTCGACACCCCGATCGACTGGGAGGGGACCATCGCCTTCCGCAAGCACCTGTTCTCGTATGGAATCGGCATCGCCGAGGCCATGGATACCTCCGAGCGCGGCCCGGGCGGCATGGGCTGGACGCAGGCCAAGGAGCTCATCCGCCTCGGCGTGGCCGCGGCGAAGGATGCCGGGGCGGCGGTCGTCTCGGGGGCGGGCACCGACCAGCTCACCGACGAGAACCCGTCGCTGGATGCGATCGTCGAGGCCTACCATGAGCAGCTCGAGTGGGTGCAGGAGCAGGGCAGCGCGGCGGTCATCCGTGCCAGCCACGCCCTCGTCGGCGCCGCGAAGTCGGAGGACGACTACCTCGAGGTCTACCGACGTGTGCTGGCGAAGACCGACAAGCCGGCGATCGTGCACTGGCTCGGCACCGGCTTCGACCCCACGCTGCGCGGCTACTGGGGCCATGACGACCCGCGTCAGGCGATGGAGGTCGTCGTGCGGATGGCCGAGGAGAACGCCGACAGGCTGATGGGCATCAAGTTCAGTCTGCTCGACGAGGAGTTCGAGATGGAGTTCCGTCGCCGGCTACCGGAGTCGGTGCGGGTCTTCACGGGTGACGACTACGGCTATACCAACCTGCTCCTCGGCGACGGCGAACGCCACAGCCATGGGCTTCTTGGCGTGCTGGATCCCATCGCTCCGATCGCGTCGAGCGGCTTCGCGGCTCTGGATGCCGGCGATGAGAGCGGCTTCGCGGAGATCATGAACCGCTCGATCCCGATGGCTGTGAAGCTGTTCGAGGCCCCGGCCGACCGCTACAAGGTGGGAACCGTGTTCCTTGCATGGTTGTCGGGCTTCCAGGACCACTACCGGATGGTGACCGGGCGCGAGGGCATGCGCTCGATCCAGCACCTCTCCGACGTGTTCGCGCTGACCGACCAGCTGGGGCTGTTCCCCGACCCTGAGCTGGCCGCCCACCGCATGGCTCTCGTGCTGAAGGCCGAGGGCATCGAATAGACCCCGGTTCACCTTCTCAGGTCGCACTTCGTGCCGCTGAAGCCTGCGGCACGCGGCGCGAAGTGCGACCTGGAGGCGGAGCGCGACCTGGAGGCGGTCCCGGCCCGAATCGCGGTGAAACGTCCGCCTGCGGCGCGTGGCCTCGTGGCGTCAGGCGGCGGCTTCGCCCATGCGGGCGACGAGGTTCTCGCCTGCCGACGTCATGTGGTCGCGCAGATAGGCCAGAGCGGCATCGGCGTCACCGGCCTCGATCAGGTCGACGATCGGTGCGTGCCGCTCGTAGGACAGGTTCTCGCGCGCGGGCTGGGCGCCGGCGGCGATCATCGTGATGCGGATCAGGCCGCTGATGCTGTGCCACGCGGAGTAGAGGATCTCATTGCCAGCGAGTTTGCAGATCGCGCCGTGCAGATCGAGATCGGCATCCAGGTCTTCGGCCAGGCCGGTCTCGAGCTTGAGACGATCGAGCTTGCGACGCAGCTCAGCGACCTCCTCGGTGCGGTCGGGGCGGGAGCACAGTCTCTGCACGGCCAGCGACTCGAGGTTCAGGCGAACTTCGAAGATGTCATCGATCTCGGCGGCCGTCACCTCGCGCACGGTGAGGCGCCCGCGGGTGTCCTGGGTGAGCAGCCCCTCTTGCTGCAGCTGGCGCAGGGCCTCGCGGAGCGTGGCCCTGCTGACACCGAGGCTGTCGCTCAACTCGACCTCGGCGAGGTGGGTGCCTGCGGGAAGCGAACCGTCCCCGATCGCGCCGCGCACATGGCCCGCGACGGATTCACGAAGCGTGAATCGCGTCGCCTGGGCAACAGGGAATGCCTTCATCATCCACTCCTATCGCTGCCCACCTTATCGCACCTGTCGACTTGACGCACTGACGACATGTCGACAGAATGGGGGTACCAATCAGGCCTGCCGCACGGAACGAAGGAGTCACAGTGGGCACAGTCGTGCTGGATGATGATCCGACGGGGACGCAGTCGGTCTCGGGAGTGCAGGTCCTGATGCAGTGGAACGCCGAGAGCATCGCCGAAGCCGTACGCGCCGACGGAGCTGTCTACCTGCAGACCAATTCTCGTGCGATCCCGCAGGACGATGCGGTCGCGCTGTCGCGGAGCATCCGCGACGACGTCGCTGCTGCATCCGCGCTCCTGGGCGAAGAGCAGCTCGTCGTTCTGCGCGGCGACTCGACGCTGCGCGGACACGTCTTCGCCGAATCCGACATCTTCGCCGGAGGCGACGGTCGCATCCTCTTCGTGCCGGCGTTCCCGGCCGGTGGTCGCACCACCGTCGACACCGTGCACCGCCTGCGCATCGCCGGCAAGGACACCCCCGTCGCCGAGACGGAGTTCGCGCAGGATCCGGTCTTCGGGTACCGATACTCGAATCTCGTCGATTGGGTGCGTGACCTGGGACAGCGACAGGCGCATCCCGTGCTGCTCGCCGATCTGCGTGCGAGCGCCGGCGGCGCGGTCGCCCGCGCGCTGCGATCCGCGGGACCCCGTGAGGTCGTCGTTCCCGATGCGGAGACCGACGATGACATCCGCCTCATTCACCAGGGCCTGCGCCAGGCGATCGCCGAGGGCGTGCCCGTGGTCGTGCGCTCCGGAGCCCCGCTCGCCGCGGTCGCCGCAGGGCATCTCAGCCAGGGACTGCTCCCTCTGCCTATCGACGTCCCCGGACGGGGTCGAGCGCTGGTCGTATGCGGCTCGCACACCGCCGCGTCGACCGCGCAGGTGCGCCGGCTCACCGAGGTGACCGGCATCGCGGTAGTCGAGATCCCCACGGACGCCGCGCGCGAGGACCCTGAGAAAGCCGGCGCCGCGGCCGCCGAGACGGCGAAGGCGCACATCCTGTCGGACGGGCTCGTCATGATCGCATCCGAACGTGAGCGGAGGGCCGAGCACGACACCCTCGCCGACGGAGAGCTGGTGATGCGCGCACTCATGACCGCCACGCACGTGCTCGCGCCCGAGGTCGGAGTGATCATCTCCAAGGGCGGAATCACGTCCGCTGAGGTCGCCGCCGCCGGGTTCGGTGTGACGCGCGCCTTCGTCCGCGGACAGGTCGCTCCCGGCATCTCGGTGTGGGACATGGACATGGATGGAGCGCCGAAGGTGCAGATCGTGGTCCCCGGCAACGTCGGGGAGGCGGAGACGCTCGTCGACGTGCTGTCGTCGATCGGATGGAACGGCGAGGAGGCCGAATGAACGAGTCGGGTGCACGGGTCGCCATCACCGGGGGAGCGGGATTCCTCGGCGATGCGCTGGCGAGGCGGCTGCTCGCCGCAGGCGAGATCGAGATCGACGGCTCGTCGCATCGGATGGCCGAACTGGTCCTGCTGGATGTGCGACAGCCCTTCGGCGATCTCGCCTCGGCGGACATGGTGACGCCGATCGTCGGAGACCTCGGCGAGACCCTTCCGGCACTCGGCGATGTCGACGTCGTGTTCCATCTGGCCGGGGTGGTCAGCGGCGCGGCGGAGGCCGACTTCGAACTCGGCATGGACACCAACCTCTACGCGCTGATCGCGCTGCTCGACCACGCTCGCGCGATGCGGACTCCGCCGGTCGTCGTGTTCACGAGCTCGCTGGCCGTCTTCGGCCAGGACCCGTACGGACCCCGCCTGGACATCGTCGACGACGACACTCTCCCGCGCCCGCAGTCCAGCTACGGCGTGCAGAAGTTCGTCGGCGAGCAACTGGTCGCCGACTACAGCCGTCGCGGCTTCCTCCGCGGTCGCAGCGTCCGGCTGATGACCGTCTCGGTGCGCCCCGGTGCCCCGAACGCGGCGGCTTCCAGCTTCCTGTCCGGCATGATCCGCGAACCGCTCGCCGGCCAGCGCAGCGTCTGCCCGGTGCCCGCCGACACCCCGGTCGCACTGTCATCGCCGACCCGGACCGTCGATGGCATTCTCCGCGCCGCCGCTGTCGGAGCCGAGCAGTGGGGCAGCCGCACCGCGATGAACCTGCCGGCCCTCACCACGACGCCCCGCGAGATGGCGGCCGCGCTCGACGAGCTGGCTCCCGGGCGCAGCGAGCTCATCGACTGGGCGGAGGACGCCGCCGTCATAGACATCGTCACCACCTGGCCCGCGATCTTCCGCACCGCCCGTGCGGAAGCGCTGGGGCTCAGCGCGGCAGACTCCTTCCGCACCATCGTCCAGGAGTACATGGACGGGCACGTCTCGGTCTGAACGACGCGATGCGAAGGGCGTCGCCGGGGGCCGGCGGAGCATCCGGTCCCGGATGTCGTCGCGGGCATGATGCGCATCGCTGATACGAGCGACGAGCAGATCCGCGAGCGGTACGGACGGCGCGGGATGCCGGGATCGACCTCTTCGACCATGCCGACGTCTCCGGGCCGGAGACGGAGTACGGCGAGCGACGCCTCGCGGAGGCGCTGCGGTCGGGTCCGGCGGAGCAGGCCGAGAGCATCGTGCCGGCCCGCCTCACGGCTCGTCGGGCCGCCCGAGCCGGGCGATCGCGTCGAGCGACGGAGTGCGGCCGGCCTCGATGTGCGCGAACGCCACCGCTCTGGCGAGATCCTCCTTGCCCGACGCGATCGCGTCGCTGATGTCGTGGTGCTGCTGGCATGCGACGGCCTGGTCCCGCTGGGAGGTCATGTAGAACAGCCAGGTGATCCGGCCGCTGACCGCGCGCATCAGGGAGGCGAGCAGCTCGTTGCCGGAGAGGTCGACGACGCGCTCGTGGATGAGGGTGCTGGCCTCCGCGATCTCGTAGGGGTCGCCGCGGCGGACCGCCGCCTCGGAGGCCGCGATCGCCTCGTTCACGCTGTCGATGCTCGCTCCGCGGGCCACCTGCCGGGCGGCGTGCGCCGTGGCCATCAGCTCGATCGCCAGCCGGACGTCGAAGAGGTCGTTGACGGCGCGTCCGTCCCATTCGAAGACGACGGCGCTGCGGCGGGGAAGGGTGCGCACGAAGCCGTCGACCTCGAGCTGCGGGATGGCGGAGCGCAGCGGAATCCGCGAGACGTGGAGCTCCGCGGCGAGCTTGGCCTCCGGCAGCCGCGATCCCTGGGCGAACCCCCCGCGGATGATCCGCTCACGCAGGATCTCCCTGACTCGGACGGACAGCGACGGATCTGCTACGGCGTCCCCGCGAAGAACCGGGGCCGGAGCTATTCCAGAACTCATGCTGACATCATGCCCGGTCGACGGCGTGTCGCACAGCGGAATCGAGGGCCGCGCGGGCGCGTCCCTGCAGGATGAGCGCCAGTTCGCCGGTGTTCACGGCAGCCTCTTCGGCCGGGTCGGCTCCGGTCCGCATCGCGAGTTCCGCCAGGATGTCGGCACCGGTCCGGCCGGCCGCCGCGATGGCGAAGCGGCGGCCGTGCGTGCGCTCGTAACGGGCGGCGAGCTCGACGACGGCGGCACGGATCGCGGCGACCTCGCCGCTGAGCCCGCGTTCTTCGACGGCCGACGGCGTCGACGGATCCGGCTCACCCGGATCGGCGAGGGATCGGAGAGCGCCCAGAGCGGAGATCACGACGTCGACGGGAGCGGCGCTGACGGCCGCGCGGAGGGCGGCCGGGAGGGCGGCCGGCTCGGTGCCCGTGAGCTGCGCGCGCAGGTGGTCGCGGACGGCCGGGGTCGTCTCGACGGCGGTGAGCACCGCATCCAGAGCATCGTCGCCCTCTGCGGGGAAGGCGCGGACCACCTGGGCGGCCGCGATGAGCCGTGCGCCCGCCTCGTCCGGTGAGAGCCAGCGAGGGAACGCCGGCACGGCGGCGACCTCGGCGTCGAGGGCCGCCCGAACGCGAGGGAGCTCCGCGCCGTCGAGCTCGATCCCGGTCGACTCGGCCAGGGCGCGGACCATGTCGTCCGAGCTGAGACCGCCCCACACCCAGGTCACCTCCTGGCCGATCACGCCGGGGACGAGACCGTGGCTGATCGGCGGAAAGGCGCGTGAACCGGTTCGAATGGCTGCCGCCGCGTCGCCGGGCATGTGCTTGAGGTAGGCGTAGCCGCCGACGAGCGGCTTCAGCGGCGGAGGCTCCAGCCCGGTCTCCTCTGCCACGATCCGGGAGACCCGGGTGATCCCGGACAGGTCGATCCCGGTGTCGACCCCGTACAGCGCCTCGAGCGCCAGCACCACCTCCTCGAACGGCGCGAACCCGCAACGGTACGACATCCCGTTCATCGCGACGTCGGGAGAGGCCCCCGCCGTCACCGCGGCGACGGCGCCCGCCGTGGCGAGTCCGAACTCGTCGTGCATGTGCATGGTCAGCGGCACGTCCCGATCGAGCAGGGCGCGGAACCGCCGCACGAAGACCCGCATCGCGTCGGGCGACATGCTGCTGGTCGAGTCCATGAGGTCCAGGCGTCGCGCCCCGAGGTCGACCGCGAACCGCGCCATCTCCACCATGCGCTCGAAGTCGCGCAGGCCGACCTGCGCCAGCGTGATGGTGGTGGCCTCCACCCCTGCCTCGGAGGCTGCGGCGAAGTAGGCGGCGAGCTGGTCCTTCTGCCGCTCCTGCGCGGCGGCGTCGGGCGCTTCGACGATGCCGGGCGCGAGCACGCGCGCTCCCGCGTCCTGCAGCACGTCGATGACCTGGCGCACCGGAAGCGCCGGCGCTCCGGCGCCGTTGCCGAGCAGCGCGTCGGCGTACACGTTGAGCGTGAAGCCGAAGTCGCGGGAGGCGACCGTGCGCAGCAGCGCGAGGTCCTGCGGGGACGGATCCGGCGAGCCGGACCAGTTGACGTTGACGCTTTCGTGCCTCACCCCGATTCCGGCGAGCGCCTCGCTCATCCGCAGGAATCCGCTCGGCGTGGTGATGGCTCCCGCTGTGAAGTACGACTTGCGGATGGTGGAGTCGATGAGCTCGAACGGAGCGGGGAAGGTGAAGGGCTCGATCACGGCGGGGTCGAAGTCGAACGCGCTCACGAAGAGGCTGCCGTCGATGCGATGCTGGCGGTCGGGGTTGAGCATGGTGTCCTCTCAGAAGATCTCGGGAGCGCGGGAGGTGAGCGCGGCGGCGGGCCGGCTGCGCGGCCAGCCGGGTCGGGGCTTGGCGGCGGCAGGAGGCGTGTAGGGCCCCGCCTTGCTGGTGGATTTGCCGAGGCGCACGAGCATCTCGCAGAGCCCGACCGCCGCAGCGACGCCGTCGACCACGGGAACACCGAGCTCGCGCTCGAGGAGCCGGTCGAGGCCGGCGAACCCGGCGCAGCCGAGGACGAGGGCGTCGGAGCCCTCCGCGAGCAGGATGTGCGCCTCGGCGGCCAGCGCTGCCGCGGTGCTCTCGAGGTCGAGCTGGGCGTCCAGCACCGGGATGTCGGCGGCGCGGATGCCGATGCCGCGCGGATCGAAGCCGGCGCCGGCGAGGCTCTGCTCGATCGATGCGATCGCGGTGCGCATCGTCGTCACGACGCCGAACCGGTGGCCGACGAGGCTCGCGGTGTAGGCGGCGGCCTCCGTGATGTCGACGACCGGCACATCGAGGAGCTGGCGGGCGCCCTCCCTGCCGTGCTCGCCGAACCCGGCCATGATGACCGCGTCGAACGGGTCGTCCCAGGTGGCGAGCACGTCGAGCACCGCGGCGGCGGAGATGAAGCTCTCGTAGAAGCCTTCCGCCGACGAGACGCCCCAGGCCGGCTGGGTGCCGACGATCTCGGTCCCCGGCGAGGCGACGGACGCGGCGACGTCTACGATGTCCGCTGTCACGGATTCGGATGTGTTGCAGTTCACGACGAGGATCCGCACGAACTCTCCCTCGGGAATCGGGTGGCTTGATCGGTCGACCGGTGGGCAGGATCCAATTCAGTATCCCGTTTGCTTCGGTCATCGACAGGCTATCGCGGATATCAGCGTGTTTTACACGCCGGAAACAACCGTTTTCCCACTCGAAACATGGTTCGGGATACCGTTTCCGCATGCCACCTCGTCGGCGCATCTCCGCCCGACACGCCCGAACCCCTCGAAGGAGCTTGTGATCCATGTCGTCCCAGCATTTCCGGCCGCGGGCCGGATTCACCGCGGCTGCGGCGGTGCTCGCCATCACGGTCGGCCTCGCCGGCTGCGCGACGAGTGACCCGAACAGCGCGAGCAGCACCTCCGACACCCCGGCCACCCTGGTCGTCGCCTACCGCAACCAGGTCACCACTCTCGATCCCGCCCGTGCCAGCTACGTCCAGACCGACACCGTCGACCAGGGACTGTACGACACCCTCGTCACCTACGACGCCGAGGGCGCGGTCGTCCCGTCCCTCGCCTCCTCGGCCGAGCTCTCGAGCGACGCCACCTCGGTGAAGGTGAAGCTCCGCTCCGGAGCGGTCTTCCACAGCGGAGACCCGGTGACCGCGACCGATGTCAAGTACTCGCTCGACCGCTACAAGACGCTCGGAGTCGGGATCGCCGGGCAGATCCCGTCGTACGCCTCCACCGACGTGGTGGACGACCAGGATCTCGTGATCCATCTCTCGAAGTCCGACTCGCTCTTCCTCGGCGCGCTCAGCCGCATCTACATCCTCGACAGCAAGCTGGTCGAGAAGAACGCCGGGACCGACTCCGGCCAGGCCTGGCTGCTCGACCACGACGCCGGCAGCGGACCTTACACGCTCTCGTCGGCCTCGAACGGCACCTACACGCTCGAGCGCTATGCGAAGTACTTCGCCTTCGAGAAGAACCGCCCGAACACGCTCGTCCTGCGGCGGATCGACGATCCGTCCACGACCAAGCAGGATCTCGTCGCCGGCAACGTGCAGGTGGGCTCCATCGCCGCCACGGACCAGTCCGACGCCAAGGCCGCCGGGCTCGCCGTTTCGCAGAACGCCAACGTGATGGCCTACGTCTACATGAACAACTCGACGGGCGCGACCGCGAACCCGGCCGTGCGGAAGGCCATCCGGCTCGCGTACGACTACAAGGGCGGCCTCGCCAAGTTCCGCGGCGGCGCCGGCACGATCGCCGACGGCATCGTCCCGTCGTCGCTCGCCTGCCGCGCCGACCTGCCGGCCAGCGCGCAGAACCTGACCGAGGCGAAGAAGGTCCTGGCCGACGCCGGTCTGACCGGGCTCACGGTGACGATGCGCTACCAGCCGGCGTTCTCCGAGCAGGCTCAGGAGGCCACCCTGCTGCAGTCGAACCTCGCCTCGATCGGGGTCACGCTCAACCTGATGCCGATCGCGTACGCCGACTATCTCAACCTGCTGAGCGGCTTCTCCACCGTGCCGGAGCTGATGCTGGCGACGAACGCCGCGCCCTACCCGGACGCCGGCGTGATGCTGACCCAGGAGTACTCCTCGGCCGCCGTCGGGACGAACAAGGACGCCTACTCGAACCCCGAGGTCGACGCCCTCCTGAAGTCCGCGGCCGGCGAGTCCGACGCGACGGCGCGCTGCGCCGCCTACAAGAAGGTGCAGACCATCGTCGACACGGCGAACGCGATCATGCCGATGTACACGGTCGCCGGGCTCGTCGCCTCCGCGAAGAACGTGAAGGGGACGAACCGCACGGCGCCGAACGGCAGCCTGTCCATCACCTCCCTCACCGTGGGCGAGTGACGGCGGCCGAACGATGATCGCACGCGTCACGCCCGTCCTGTTCCTCGTCGCACGGAAGCTCGTCGGCGCCCTGCTGACCCTCTTCTTCCTGGCGACCGTCGTCTTCTTCCTCACGAAGCTGACGCCCGGAGACGAAGCCCGCGTGGTGGCGGGGCCTGACGCGTCGCCCGCGGAGGTCGAGGCGGTCCGAGACCGCCTCGGCCTCTCCGGGACCCTCCTGCAGCAGTACCTGAACTATCTCGGCCGGCTCGTCCACGGCGACCTCGGCACCGCGACCTCCTCGCAGGGCTCGGTGTCGTCCGCGGTGCTGGGGGTGCTCCCCGGCACGACGCAGCTCGTGGTGGTCGCCCTGCTGATCACCGTCACCGTCGCCGTCCCGCTCGCCGTCCGGTCCGCCGTCCGGTCGAGCGGGGCCGGGGACGGGCTGCGCCGCGTGCTCGTCATCGTGGCGGCCGGGATGCCCACCTTCTGGCTCGCGATCATGCTCCAGAACCTGATCGCCTCCGACTGGCACGTGCTGCCGATCTCCGGAGACGTCGCGGTCGGCATCCGGATCCCGACGATCACCGGATTCACGCTCGTCGACGCGCTGCTCGGCGGCTCGCCGGTCGCGTTCTGGGACGTCGCAGCGCACCTCGTCCTCCCGGCGATCGTGCTCGCCATCCCGTTCATCGGCCAGTTGTTCCGGATCCTCCGGGCCGAGCTCATGCGGGTCCTGCACCGGGACCACATCACGGTCGCGCTGGCGGCGGGCGTCTCGCCGCCGGGTGTCCTCTGGCGCAACGCCATCCCGCAGATCGTGAACCCGGCTCTGCTCATCCTCGGCGCCGAGTTCGGCGGCATGTTCGGCGGCGCGATCCTCGTCGAGTCGGTCTTCGGCCGCAACGGGCTCGGCGCATACATGACCAACGCCCTCGCCCAGAAGGACACCGCCTCCGTCCTCGGCGGAGTGCTCGCCGTCGGCGTGATCGTCGTCGCGACCTCCCTGGTCGTCGACACCGTCCAGATCATCAGAGACCCGCGTGTGCGGGCAGAACAGCTCGGAGCACGCGGATGAGTCTGATCGAACGCGCCAGAGCGGCCTCGGCAGGGGCCGACATGCCGACCGGCACGACGGCCCCGGCGCAGGCCGCACCGTCGTGGCGGATCTCCCGCCCGAGGCGGACCCGGAAGAGCACCCCGCTCGACATCGCCACCGTCGTCGTGGTCGCGCTCATCGTCCTCGCCGCCGCGATCGGCCCCCTGATCGCGCCCGACGTGCACTCGTCGCACATCGCCGATGCCCTCCTGCCGCCCTCGGCCGGCCACTGGTTCGGCACCGACCAACAGGGGCGCGACGTCTTCTGGCGCGTCGTCGTCGGCGCGCGCGAGTCGCTGACCGCCGGCGTGATCATCGTCATCGGGTACTCGCTGCTGGGACTCGTCATCGCCTCCCTGACGATCGTCGGCCCGCGCTGGTTCCGGGAGCTCGTGACGCGGTTCATCGACCTCGGTCTCGCCTTCCCGTCGCTGGTCTTCGCCCTCGGCGTCGCGGCGGCGCTCGGGCCGAGCCTGGCCACGGCGTGCGTCGCGCTGATCGTGACCGGCTGGCCGCTGACCGCCCGGCTCCTCCAGGGCATCATGAAGGAGGTCGTCACCTCCCCGTTCGTGGAGGGCGCCCGCGTGCTCGGCGTCTCGCGCACGCGGCTGATCGTCCGGCACGTGCTTCCGAACTCCCTCCCCGTGCTCTGGGTCAAGTGGGCGGGCGACATCGGCAACACCGTGCTCGTGCTCGGCGCCCTCTCGTTCGTGGGCGCCGGCGCTCAGCCGCCGTCGGCGGAGTGGGGTGCGATGGTGAGCTCGGCGCAGTCGATCGTGAGCCACGCCTGGTGGGCCGCACTGTTCCCCGGCCTCGCGATCGCGGTCACCACGGCGGCCTTCGGTCTCCTCGGCGACCTGCTCCACCTGCGGAGCAACCCGGCGGACGGAAAGGGACGATGACCATGGCCGAACAGGCGCTCCTCACCATCGACGGGCTCGCCATCGACGCCCCGCGCCCGGACGGGAGCACGGTGCGGCTCGTCGACGGCGTCGGTCTCGCGGTCGCCCCGGGCGAACGGGTCGCCCTCGTCGGCGAGTCCGGGTCGGGCAAGTCGGTCACCGCCCGCGCGATCCTCGGGCTCGACCCGGAGCTCACCGTCACCGGCTCCATCCGGTTCGACGGGCGCGAGCTCGTCGGCGCCGACCGCAAGACGCTCGCGGCCGTCCGCGGACGCGACATCGGGATGGTGTTCCAGGATCCGCTGAGCGCGCTCGACCCGCTGATGACGGTCGGCGACCAGATCGCCCAGCCGCTGCGGGCGCGCGGCATGCGGCGATCCGCCGCGCTCGCCGCGGCCGAGCGGACGCTGGGAGAGCTCGGGGTCGCCGACGCCCGGCGCCGCATGCGCTCCTATCCGCACGAGTTCTCCGGCGGGATGCGGCAGCGCGTCGTGCTCGCGATGGCACTGGTCGGCGAGCCCCGGCTCCTGATCGCCGACGAGCCGACCACGGCACTCGACGTGCGCGTGCAGGCCCAGGTCATGCAGCTGCTCACCGACGTCGCCGCCTCCCGCGGGCTCGCGGTGCTGTTCATCACGCACGACGTCGGCGTGGTCGGCGACCTCGCCGACCGCACGGTCGTGATGTACTCCGGTCGCACGGTGGAGACCGCACCGGTCGGGGACTTCTTCCGCCGCCCGGCTCACCCCTACACTCGCGGGCTGCTCGCCGCCGTGCCCCGGCTCGACCACGACGACCGGCTCGTCTCGCTCCCCGGCGCTCCGCCGCGGCCGGAGAGCCGACCCGTCGGCTGCGCGTTCGCCGACCGCTGCGCCTTCGCCACCGCGGTCTGCCGCGCCGAGCGGCCGCCGCTGCGACCGTCGGCCACCGGTGGCGAGGTCGCCTGCCACCTGGCCCCCGAGACGATCGGAGCGGCGTCATGATCGAGGTCACCGGGCTCACCAAGCACTTCCGCACGCGTGGCGCGTCAAGCGTCGCCGCGCTCGACGGCGTCGACCTCCGTGTGCCGGACGGTGCGGCCGTCGGCCTCGTCGGCGAGTCGGGGTCGGGCAAGTCCACTCTGCTGCGCTGCTTGATGCGACTGGAGCAGGCCGACAGCGGGAGCATCACGGTCGACGGCGCCGACGTCGCTCGCCTGCGCGGCCGGGCGCTCGCGGGCTACCGGCGCGACGTCCAGACGGTGTTCCAGGATCCGATGGCCTCCCTCAATCCGCGGATGACCGTGCGCCAGCTCGTCGAAGAGGGCATGATCGTGCACCGCCGCCGCATGTCCGCGCAGCGCCGGCTGGCCCGCGTCGACGAGCTCCTGGAACGGGTCGGGCTCGACCCCGCCCACCGAGACCGCCGGCCGGCGTCGTTCTCGGGAGGCCAGCGGCAGCGGATCGCGATCGCCAGGGCTCTCGCCGTGGAGCCGCGCGTGCTCGTCTGCGACGAGCCGGTCGCCGCACTCGACGTCTCCATCCAGGCGCAGGTGCTCAACCTGCTCGCGGACATGAACAGGAACGACGGGCTCGCGCTGCTGTTCGTGGCGCACGATCTCGCGGTCGTGCGCTACCTGTGCGACGAGATCTCGGTGCTCCGGCAGGGCCGCATCGTCGAGCGCGCGACGCGCGACGCGCTGTTCACGTCGCCGCAGGCCGACTACACCCGCGAGCTGATCGCCGCCGTCCCCGACCAGGCCGAGCTCCGCCCGGCCGCCGACTACACCCTCACCCCTACGGAAACCCTGGAGGTCTGACCATGCGACTTGGAACCGATGCACTGAAGTACCCCGGAGCGGAGACGTCGACACCGGTCGAGATCGTCGAGTCGGCGGCCGCCGAGGGCCTGGAAGGCGTCTTCTTCCGCACCATGCTGACCATGTCGCCGACCCTCGATGCGGGCGAGCTCCGCGACATCCGGGCGGCCATCGACGCCCACGGCATGTACCTCGAGTCCGGACTCGGCAAGGTGAACCCGTACGGGACCCCCGAGACGCCCGAGCTGCGCGCCATCGGCGACGGCGACATCGTCCTCGGCTTCCGACGCATGATGGAGGCCGCCGCCGCGATCGGGATCAGCGAGCTGTGGGTGGCGACCGCGAACATCAAGCCCTACGCCGGCCGGTTCTCGTACGACCGGTTCCGCACCGACGTCACCTGGGCCGACCAGCTCGTGGCGATCGAGAAGTTCCTCGCCATCCTGGCGCCCATCGCCCGCGACAACGGCGTGCACATGAACCTCGAGACGCACGAGGAGATCACCTCGTTCGAGCTCGTGCGGCTCGTGGAGGCGGTCGGGCCTGACGCCGTCGGCATCACCTTCGACACCGCGAACGTCGTGCAGCGGGCCGAGCACCCGATGTGGGCGGCCCGCCGGGTGGCCCCGTATGTGCGGCAGATGCACCTCAAGGACACCGCGCTCTTCCACGGCGACCGCGGCGTCCTGTTCCAGATGCGGCCGAACGGCGAGGGCGTCGTCGACCTGGACGAGCTGCTCCCGCTGCTGCAACAGGCCAACCCCGGGCTGAACCTGTCGCTCGAGGTCGCCTCGGCCCGCCCCATCCCCGCGGTCGGCAGCGGTTCGCCCACGCGGCTCGAGATATCTCTGTACGACCCCGAGTGGCTCGCCGGGCACCCGGACCTGACCGTCGAGGAGCTCGCCGCCTTCCTCGGCCTCGTGCAGGAATTCGAGCTGCGCGCCCGCGCAGAGGGCCTCCCGGACTACGACACCTGGGCCGGCCGCGCCTTCGGGCACGACGAGGCGATGGACTACGTCAGAACGTGCATCCGCAACGTGCGCGCGGCTGCCGGGCGCACGGGCGTCGAGCTGGAGACCGCGCTGACGGCGGCGTCCGCGTGAGCGGCTCGACCGGCTTCGGGGTCGTCCTGCGCGACCTTCCCGGTGCCCCCGCCACCCTCGCGGCAGGGCTCGATGCAGCGGCGGCGGCCGGCGCAGGACGGCTCCAGGTGCCCTCGCTGCTCCGGCTCGACCCCGCGCTGGACCCGGCGGGCCTGCGGGCGGCACGCGCGGAGGCCGCGGCGCGAGGGCTCCGGCTCGATGCGCAGCTCGGCGTCCTGAACGCGGTGCGGCCCGAGCGCAACCCCGATCTGCTGCGGCTCGGCGACGGCGACCCGTTGCGCGGCGTCGAGCGCACGGCAGCCGCGGCGGCGATCGCGGGCATCGAGACCCTCCACTTCACGATCGGGCAGCTGGAGGACAGGGAGCCGGACCGGACGGCGTGGTCGGAGCAGCTCGAACGCTCGGCCGTGCTCGTCGCCGCCGCCGCCGAGGTCGCTGCGGCACATGCCGTCCGACTCGTCCTGAAGACGCACGAGGAGATGTCCTCGACGGACGTCCTCGCGGTCGTGGACGCCTGCGACGGAGCCATCGGCGTCGGCCTCAGCCCGGTCAACCTGCTCATCGGACTGGAGGAACCGGGCGCCGCGACGCGCCGCCTCGCCGGGCATGTCGACACGGTCTTCCTCGACGACGCCTCCCTGGTGCGCACCCCGGGCGGCTACCGACGGCGGATGGAACCGCTGGGCCACGGGACGATCGACTGGCCGGAGGTGCTGTCCCTGCTGTCCTCGGCCGGAGACGGACCCGCGCTCACGCTGGACATCCACCGGGCCGCCTTCGACATCCCCTGCTTCGACCCGGGATGGTCGCGCTGCTGGCCGGACGTCACGGTCGGGGAGTTCGCCGCGCTCGCCGGCGCCTCGACGGCGGAGCCCGTCGCGCCGGAGTCCGGCTGGGACGAGCGCTTCGCGACCGGCGCGGCCTGGCTCCGCGCGTGGACCACGGACGCGCAGGCCGCCGCATGAGAGCCGACCGGTTCGGTACCGTGGTCCGGGGGTGTCCGGTGAACCCCGGTGAACCGCGGTGCCGGCGCACCCCCGGCACGCACCTTCGAGGGAGTGTGACATGACCGATCTGCTCATCACGAACGTCCGGCCCTGGGGCGGTGCCCCGGCCGACCTGCTGATCGTCGACGGGAGGGTGTCCGCGGCGGCCTCCCCCTCCGGGGTGGCCGAGCTCGCCGGGGACGGCCGGCTGATCCTGCCGTCGTTCACCGATGCGCATTCGCACCTCGACTCCACCCGGCTCGGGCTCCCGTTCCGCCCGCACACCGGCGGGACGACCGTCCTCGAGCAGGTGCTGAACGACCGCGCGAACTGGCGGGACGCCGAGGCGAGCGTCTCCGAGCGGGCCACCTACACGCTCGGACTCGCGATCGCCAACGGGCTCACGCGCACCCGGTCGTTCGCGCAGGTCGACACCGACTGCGCGCTCGAACGACTGAAGGGTGTGCTCGCGGCCAGGGACGCGCACCGCGGACGCGCAGACGTCCAGATCGTCGCCTTTCCGCAGGCCGGCGTCATCCGCGACCCGGGGACAGCCGACCTCCTCGACGCTGCGCTCCGTTCCGGGGCCGATGTGGTCGGCGGCATCGATCCGTGTGCGCTGGACGAGGATCCGCGGGGTCAGCTCGACGCGGTCTTCGCGCTGGCGGAACGCCACCGGGTGCCGGTGGACATCCACCTGCACGAGCCCGGCGACCTCGGTCTGTTCACCCTCGGCCTGATCCTGGCCCGTACCCGTGCGCTCGGGATGCAGGGCCAGGTGACCGTCTCCCATGCGTTCGCGCTGGGCACGGCGACGGAGAGCAGACTCGCCGCCGTGCTCGACCAGGTGGCGGACCTCGATGTCGCGCTCACCACGGCAGGACCCGTGAAGGAGAAGACCCTGCCGTTGCCCGCGATCGTGTCACGCGGCATCCGCATCGGCCTGGGAATGGACGGCCAGCGCGACTACTGGTCGCCCTACGGGAACGGCGACATGCTCGACAAGGCCTGGCAGCTCGCCTTCACCAACGGCTTCCGCCGCGACGCGGACATCGAGATGTGCCTCGCGGTGGCGACGTTGGGCGGCGCATCCGTGATCGGCGGCGGGCGGCCGTCCGGCGCGCGCGGCTTCGCGTCCGGCGATCCGGCCGAGTTCGTCCTGGTGCCGGGGGAGACGCCGACGTCGGCCGTCATGGATCGGCCGGGCGCGCGCACGGTCATCCACGCCGGGCGTGTCGTCGCCGACGCCGGGACGCTGCGGTGAGCCGCACCGCCGTCCGCGCCGACTGGCTGCTCGCGTACGACGACGTGCGCGGCGACCACGTGCTTGTCGAGCATGCGGAGGTCGTCGTCGACGGCGCTGCCGTCATCTCCGTCGGACGAGGCTCAGCGGGATCGGCCGACCGGGTCGACCGGGTGATCGAGCTCGGCCGCAGCGTCCTCATGCCCGGCCTGATCGACCTGGATGCGGTGGCCGACATCGACCACGCACTCCTCGACTCGTGGTCGTCGCCCGCCGATTCGCGGGGATTCGAGTGGTCGACGGAGTACGCGAGCGCACCGGGATCGGTCTTCGATCCGGAGGAGCGTCGCAGGATCCGCCGCTACGCGCTGACGCAGCTCGCGTTGAACGGCGTGACCACGTGCATGCCGATCGCCGGCGAGATGCACAGCGACTGGGCCGAGACGTTCGATGACTGGGTCGCGCTCGCCGAGGAGGCCGAAGCGATCGGGATCCGGGTCATCGGCGGCCCGAGCTACCGCTCGGCGGTGAACGCGATCGACGGCTCCGGACATCGCGTCCTGCACGAGGATCCCGCGCGCGGGGAGGCGGGCTTCGCCGATGCCGTCCGCTTCCTCGACTGGGCGCAGCGGCGCGGATCGGAGCTGGTGACCGGCGCGCTCCTGCCGTGCCGCATCGAGACGCTCGACGACGGATTGCTGGAGGCGACGGCGCACGTCGCGCGCGACCGCGACGTGCTCGTGCGGCTGCACGCGCTGCAGGGTCTCGCCGAGCGTGCGTTCGTGGCGGCACGGACGGGGCTGACGCCCCTCCGGCTTCTCGAACAGCGCGGGCTGCTCGGGCCGTCCCTGCTCATTCCGCACTGCGTGGTCCTGTCCGAGTCGCCGCGCGTGCGTGCGTTCGACGCCCAGCACGGTCTGGCGCCGGAAGGACACGACCTCCCGGACATCCAAGTGCTCGGCGCCGCAGGCGTGACGACCGTGCACTGTCCGCTGACCTCCGCGCGCTACGGCACGGCGCTCTCCGACCTGCGGGTCTTCGAGGACGCCGGTGTGCGGATCGCTCTCGGAACCGACTCGTTCCCCCCGGATCTCGTGCGCGGCATCGACGTCGGGATGAACATCGCCAAGGTGCTCCACGGTCGCAACGACGCCGCCCCGCTGGCGGGGTATGTCCGCGCGGCGACGCTGAACGGCGCTGATGCGATCCGCAGACCCGATCTCGGCCGGCTGCAGAGCGGCGCCGCCGCGGATCTGGTGGCGTTCGGCCTCGACGATCCGCGTGACGGCGTGGTCGACGACCCCGTGCGAACGCTCGTCATGAACGGTACGGCGCGGACCGCGCGGTTCTCGATGGTCGCCGGTCGCGTCGTGATGGAGGACGGGCGTCTCACGGGTGTCGATGCCGCGGCCGTGGTCGCCGAGGCCCAGCCGCTGTTCGACCGGATGCGCGCGGCATACGGGCGGAGGAATGCCTTCGGGCGCAGCGCCGATGAGCTGTTCCCTCCGACGTTCGCGCGTCGCTGACGGCCTCGCTCGACGGCCAGGGCGTCGCGTGCTCCTGGATCGTGTCATCGAGCGCCGTTTTCACGTGTTCCTGACTGTTTTGCCTTGATTTTCCGGGGTTCTTGGTGCGTGGGTTACGCACTAAAAGCGCCTGTCTAGACTGTTCCGGTGGGCCTGTTCGTGCGGAAGGTGCGCACCGGGTCGGGGGCGACTGCGGTGCAGATCGCACGCACGCGTCGCGGAGTGCAGACCATCATCGAGCACCTCGGTTCCGCCCACGGCGACGCCGAGCTCGCTGTCCTGGTGGCGATCGCCCGTGAACGAATCGCGGAGATGAACGGGCAGGAGCAGTTCGATCTGGAATCGCTGGCGCCAGCGTCGCCGCCGCGCTCGGCCGGACCGACGGTGACCGGGGCCCGGTCGCGGGTGCTCTGGGAGGTCCTCGAGGGTGCGTATGCGCAACTGGGGTTCGATGCCGTCGGCAACGACACGTTCCGCAAGCTCGTGCTCGCCCGGGTCGTGGAGCCGACATCGAAAGCGGACACGCTGCGGGTCTGGGACGAGCTCGGCGTTCCCGCAGCACCCTCGCTGAGTACCGTCTGGCGCACCCTCGCCCGGTGCGTGAAAGACGACTGGCGCGCCCAGCTCGCGACGGCCGCGTACTCGCACGCCACCCGGGACGGGGCACTCACGGTGGTGCTCTACGACGTGACGACGTTGTATTTCGAGGCTGAGTATGAAGACGATCTCCGCAAGGTCGGGATGAGTAAGGAACGACGCGTGGACCCGCAGATCCTTGTCGGGCTGCTCGTCGACCAGGGCGGGTTCCCCCTCGAGGTGCACGAGTTCGAAGGCAACAAGGGTGAGACGCTCACGCTGCTGCCCGTCCTCGACGCCTTCCGGGACCGGCATCAGGCGACCGAGGTCGTGGTCGTCGCGGACGCGGGCATGCTGTCCGCCGCGAACCTGGACCGGCTCGAGGACGCCGGGTTCTCATTCATCGTCGGATCCCGCACCTCGTCCGCCCCCTACGACCTCGCCGAGCACTACGCGACCATCGGGAACATCACCGTGGACGGGGAGACCGTGGACACGACCCGGAAGATGGGGACCGGCGCGAACAAACGGACCCGGCGGGTGGTCTGGCACTACTCCCACAAGCGGAAACGGCGCGACAACATCACGGTGAGCAAGCAGATCGAACGCGCCGAGCAGATCGCCGCCGGCGCACGCCCGCCGAAGAAGGACCGGTTCGTCACCCTGGGTGAGAAGCCGACCGTGAACCAGGCGCGGATCGAGCGGGCACGCGAATACATCGGCCTGAAAGGCTACGTCACCAACCTCATCCCCGCGAAGGTCCCCGCAGCCGAGATCGTCGCCGCCTATCACGATCTGTTCCAGGTCGAGGCGTCGTTCCGGATGGCGAAGACCGACCTCCGCGCTCGGCCCATGTTCGCCTCGACCGCGGAATCGATCCACGCGCACCTCACTATCGTGTTCGCAGCCCTCGCGATCAGCCGACACCTCTACAAGGCCACCGGCACCAGCATCCGACGCATCGTCCGGGCCCTCCGGCCGCTACGCGACGTGACGATCAGCATCGGCGGCCACCAGCTCACCGCGGCAACGCCACCCGAAGGAGAAGCCGCCGCCATCCTCGCCAAGATCCACGCCTGAGCGATACGCACCAAAGTGACACGATCCAGGTCCGACGTTCGCGCGTCGCTGACGGCCTCGCTCGACGGCCAGGGCGTCGCGTGCTCGACGACCGCATCGACGCGTTGGCGAAGGCCATCACGATCGCTTCGCGGGACGGCGTCACCGGGAGCCTCTCCACGACGGATGCGATGCGCCGCCGGCTCGCCCTGCGCTGGGCGAAACTCGCAGCAATGAAGGCGGGACTTCGCATCGCTACCGGCACAAGCTCCGTCGAGCAGTCGTTTCGTCTCGCGGAGACCCGCACTGAGCGAGCGCAGCGAGCCGAAGTGTCGCTCAACGACCAGGGCTGAGAAGCCCGGGGGAGCGGTCCGGGGGAGCGGTCCGGGGGAGCGGTCCGGGGGAGCGGCGCAGAAACACCCCTCACCGGGGCAAAGCGAAACCCCCGCGATGTAGAAGCTACGCGAGGGTTCCTGGGGTGATTGTAACGATCACCCGTGTGGCTCCGACCGGCATCGATCCGGTGACCTTTCGATTTTCAGTTGGATGCGGCGGGGTAGCGGATGCTTGTTGATCGTCTTCTGCCGCGTGATTCTGCGGAAATCGTCACGGTTGGTGGCGGCTGGTTGGGGGTGGTTTCAGCGGAGCTACCGGCACAGAACCGGCACAGAACCGGCACTGCTGTCAACAGCGGTGAGCAGGTACCGAGGCCGTCAAGAACTCGTCGTGACGGTGGTGGTTCATGTGCGTGTTCATCTCGGGATCGATGAATATCCGCATTGTGCCCGCACAAGAATATCCGCGGAGCCATCCTGCGGAGTAGCTCGGATCCGCGTCGGCATGTGCAGTCGCAAGACGCGAACAGCTCTCTGCGAGCTGTGTACACGAAATCTTGATCGTCGGCGCCACCTCGCGGATGGTATCCAGAACGTCCTGTCTTGGGTTACCGAACCTTCGTCGCCCATTCGAAACGAGGATGGCTTCTGGGGAGACAGCCGACATGAGGAACGCAGTCATGCTGCGTGTGGCTGCTTCTGAGCCGCAGCGACCTCCGTGGTGAGGGAGTAAGAGGAAGCGGGTCCCTAGATCCGGCCGCAGTCCGGCTTCGTCGAGGTGTGCAAGCCCGAGTTCATCAAGGTCGCCGGGAATGAGTAGTACCGGTTGTCCACCAACGATGACTTGCGCCACGACACTCGCGGAGTTCGACGTGACTTGTCGACCAGAGCGGTCTCGGCTTCCCGGGGGAAGGTGCTGGAGTGCAACGCCTGGTGCAAGGATTCGAACAGTGATGTCGTCGCTTCCGGCCGCGACAGTCATGCCTTCGGTTGCATTCTCCGTAGCGGAAACCACGCCCTGACGGTGCAGATCTGCGAGCTGATAGACGAGGTCGAGCCATAGCGTCGAACTCTTGAGTGCGTCACCATTCCAAATTATCCTACCAACGGGGATAGGCTGAGAAAGAATTGCAGACAACCCTCCGATGTGATCTGCGTCCGCATGGGAAAGTATGACCGCATCGATATGGTCAATTGATTGCTGGCGGAGGTATTCAAGGATCGCGCCGCCGGGGCCAGTGTCGACTACGACAACGGATTCCCCATTCCGAATCACGACGCAACTGCCGTGACCGACATCCACGACATCGATCCAAGCGGAGTCAACTGTGGGCATACTGGTGCTTGGGAGCGCCACCGCGGGTGTCATTCGGGGAGCTCCCACTGCGTCACGTAAAGGTCATCGTTACTTTCAGACCCCAAGTTGGCACTCGCAAAGCACCTGAATTCATCGCCGCGCAGCGCCGCCTCGTGGATCAAGCCCCGTAGGGAAGGCGGAAGATCTGCCGCGCGGAAGGCGACGACTTCTTCGCCCCAGCCGGGCAACTTGGCATTCGCCGTGTTGGAGTCTTCGTCGTACTCGACAAATCGGACCAGCGCACGCCAGGGCCTTCTCGCTGGTACGAAGTTGTCCCCAAGTTCATTCTTGGTTAACTCGAGCGCGCTGATGAGCGAATCTGGATCTAGCTCGAGAGGGGATAGAACGACGGGGATCCAGCGACGGAGCAGTCGGAACTGCGCTGCATTGGATCGGGCGAATGTAGTGCAGAGGACTGCGGGAAAGCCTCGCTTATACCAATTGGCCACGAGCTGCGCACCATCGAACTCCGCATAATGTCCTGGCGTCAATTGGTAGTCGCTTACAGCGGCATCACCAGCGGGTTGAGCCGCCAGGAACTCTTCCAAACTTCCGAGCGGTCCGGGGACGAGTATGGGCGTGCGGTTGGCGGCTTCGATGGGATACGCGAAGTCTTCTTGGGTATTTCGGTTATCGTCGAGAACAAGGATTCGCTCGATGGGACTAGTCAACGGAACTCCCGTCTTTGTCAATGCCGAGGGTCTGAAGCTCGATCGTGAAAGTCGCGCCGCCCAGTTCGCCATGAGATATGGCGCTGGCTTGACCGTTCAGGTCATTAAGAGTGTCGCGGATGATTGTCAGCCCGAGTCCAGTACCCCCTTGGCGTCGAGTCTGTCCTGGTAGCCAGATATCCTTGATATCGATGTCGTCCATCCCCGGCCCATTGTCGGCGACCGTGAGACGCCATGTGTCTCCGTCGACGGTGGTGCGAATAAGGATGCGGCGTTGGGTGACGTGTGCTCGCTCGAAAGCGGAGACACTGTTGTTTACTAGGTTCGTAACAATCGATTCTATGGCGGCCTCGGATGCCCTAATAAAGGGTTCGCCAGGTCGTGAGAGGTCAAGGACAAGCTCAACTTTGCGTCCTTCGAGGAAAGGGCTAAATACGTCGGCTACCTGGCTGACCACTTGATTTAGTAGAACTTTGCCGATGCGGCGCTTCTCCTCACCGACCAACCCTAGAGTTGCCGACGTGAGCACGCCCATTTCTGTGACTGCTGACATAATCCTTTCGAGACCCTTCTTGTACCGAGTTGGGTACGTTTCCGGAAGATCTTGTTGGATCATCTTCTTCAGGGAGTTTGTGATAAGGCTGATCGACTTAAGCGAGTTTCCAGTGGTTTCGTGCGCAAAGGTAGCTGCTGTGATTCCAGCTGTACTCAGTGTGCGGTAGAGCTGCAGCTCTTTACGAAGAATTTCATTCTCCCGTTGCTGCGCACGCTCATGCTCGCGAAATGCAGACTCAAGTACCTTCTTCTCCGCGCTGTCGGGAATCTTTGCGATCTCGCGCTCGACGCGCCTTCCGGTACTTTCTGTCTTTGTCTCTGATTCGGTGCGGTTCTTCCGGCGGCGCTGCTCTGCCTCATCGAGCCGACGTCGCGCCATCCAGTCCATTGCATCGCGCGCGAAACGGGAGAGTTCGTCGAACGCGTGTGTTTCAATGAAACCGGAGCGATCCGTCTTCTGTATCAGCTGATCGCCAGGATCCGCGATCCTGAGCCGACCGATAGAAGAGTTTGTGCCTGGTCGGCTCTCTGGGCTCTTGACGCGCGCTAGGTTGATCCCCAGCCAATCATCTCCTGGATTACCGTAGGGCGCGACGCGGATCCCATCGACATAAACGTGCACGCCACCAAAGTGCTGTAGCCATTCACGCACGGCCGATAGCTGAACGTTGCGTCCAGTGAATACGCGCTGGTCGAGAAGGAACACCCAAAAGTCAAGGTCTGCATCCGGCGCTTCGTAGACTTTGTTCTGAGAGAGGAACGAGTCTCCAGATTCCCAAAGGGTCTGTCCTCGCCAGTCCGTTACTCGGGCGGACACCTTGCCCGCGCGAAGCGTAGCAGCGAGGTGGAACTCTGCGTCTTCGAAATAGCGTCGCTTCACCAGCTCAGCGAGGTCGTTGTACTCGACGGAGTGCAGTACCGGAGCGAAACTGTCGGGCTGGTCGCCGAAAGGATCGGCAAGCAACACCAGCGCCCGAGCCAGCTTCCTCGCGTCCACTCGACCGATACTTCCCCGCATCCGACGTAGTTCAATCCGCGTGCCTGAGGTGGCCGTCTCGTTAGTGCCTTTCACTACGGGGACATCGACCTCATCGACGGTCGCCGCGGCATCAAACTTGTCCCAGTCCAATGTGACTGCGTACTCGTCGCTTCGGCCGGCTGGGCGGGAGATCATGTGCGCCTCGTGCCCGAGGCGGAGGGCTGCTAGCCGGCCAAGCCCCTTGTTTCCAGCTGGTGTGCGCCCGAGGCGAGTTCGCCGGTTGATGATCTTCTGGGAGTCACCGAGTACCAGCCATCCATTGATGATGCTGTCGGCATCCATGCCCTCACCATTGTCTTCGACGACAACGGTTCCACGGTCGTCTACACCGTCGAGCCAAACATGGCACTCAGTGGCGTCAGCGTCGTACGCGTTCTTGACAAGCTCGAGGAGTCCCTGATCGATGTTCGGGTTGAGTTCCTCCCCGAGTCGCTGCAGGATGCTTGGGGCGAATCGAATGTGTCCTGGCGTTAGGCCTGAGGCGTCGTTTACCACGGAATCTCCTTCACGGCGCGAACGGTTAAGTGGCGGCAGCGAATTCGGTCATCGAGAAAGCTGACGGTCTCTCCTGATTGCAGTACTTTGATCAGCTCGATGCAGGTGGATTCGAGCCCATCCTTGGGCTTCGCGATGAGAAGGTGGTTCTCAATCGCAGCTGGCTTGCTGGAAGCGTGGTAGGCCGCACGAACTCGGGGGTTCTGCCCGGGTCGTGAGGTGCGTCCTATGAGGACAAAGGGCCCCTGCTCAAGTCGCCCGCCGAACGCTCGGGTCATGGATTCTCCGCTGGACAGTGATCGCGCTGTGATGTACTCGGCGAGCGGTCCTTCCTCCGGGTCGCGATGGGGAACGACCGGACCAACGCGGACCTCGAAGCGGTCTCCAACCACGGTCTCAGATCTCGTAGTCGCGATCCAGGGGCGAGCTTCCGCCTCGGCGCCGATCTCGAGTTCTAGACGGAAGACATCCACGTCGGTGCGTTCGTCAAACTGGCCAAGGAGTTCAATGTCGACGATCCTGCCTTCTGAGGTCATGTGTTCGCGCCAACGCGTGTAGCGGCTACCGGATCGGAGGACGTCGGGAAGGACTGCGAGGAGCCGCGAGCCAGGAGGCATGGCTTGGGCAGCCTTGAGCGCAAACCATGCTGCAGAGTTCGTATTGCCGCTCGCCCACGGCTCATTGACTTTCATGGTGACGAACGGAGGATTGAGGACGACTATGGCCGCGTCTGACACGGACGACTGATCAGCCGTGAAGTCAGCGGCTCGACCCTCCACGCGCGCATTAGGACTAACGACTGCCTGCAATCGTGCAGACGCTACGCTGGCGAACACGTCTTGAACGTCGCAGGCGCGGAACGTGAGATTCTTCCCGGCACTGCGCACCGCCGCGGGGAGTAGTAGGTCTCCGGCGCCACAAGTGGGATCGACAATGACCCCACCATCGGGAAGGGATGCGAGAGCGTTGCCCCAGAGCTTCTCGGCCATCGCCTGACCTGTGAAGAAGGTTCCGTTCGCCCTTAATTCGTGGAGCGGGGTCAGAGCTCGCAGCACCTCGTAGGGCGATGCATCTGCACCGTGTTTCGTCGTGATCTCATAGGGGAGGGGTGTGCCGGTGATAAGCGCGTCGGCATAGTGGGCGAATGTCGTGGTCGTCATCGCGATGCCCTACGCGGATCGAGTGGCAGATGGTTGCCGGGGTGCGCGTTGTCAGGTGCGAGGAGCGCGCGGACCGCAGCGAAGCGAGGACCGCACGCACCGCAGCGCGTGACAACGCGGAGCCGGCCGGAGGCCGGCCTTGAACGAGTAAAGAAAGTTCTCACAGCTTCTTGGCTGTCCCGGCAGAAGATGCCGCGCGAGTGAGTTCGAAGCTGAGGTCGACATCGAGGCCCCTGCCCTGGGTGAGATCGATCGGGCCATCATTCAAGGACGGGAAGCCGTCTTGGAGGATCTTGGCAGCTTGCTCTCCTATCGGAGTTGGCTTGCCCTCCACGAGTTCCGGGTGCTCGAGAAGTTGCTCGAGTGCGGCGGTCGTCTTGGTCGTGTATCGGGTGGTGACTGCTTGAGGGCTTGCGCTCTGCGCCCGAGCGACATCTGCCATCTTCGGGCGAGGCTGATGCATCTTGTGGGCGTACGCCGTGAGCAACGAGCGTAGATCCTTGCTGGCCTGCATGACGCGCTCAGTTTCCTCGAGCGTAGTTAGGAGCTGCGGGGTGATGTCGCCAGCGCCCTCCGGCCAGTCGATCTGCGATAGCCGTTCCGAGTGATCGCGGATGATCCCGCGTAGCGAATCGATCAGCTGGCGCACCGGCCGTGGTACCTCGCCCCATGCGTTCTCGGTCATCGGCTCAGTCTACTCAAACACGAGCGTTCCACGGGGCGTCGATTGTGATACGTGAAACCGCGTAATATACGAACTACTTGTGATGCTACGGATAGCCGTATAATCTTCTTCCATCGAGTCCTAACGAGGAGGAAGAAATGGCACTGCAGTCAGGGATCCCGGTCAGTTTCGAGGCGTACTTTCCGCGGGGAGCGTTCATGGTCGGCGAGGTCGAGCCGGTCGTGAAGTGGTCCGACGACGGTGAGCGTCAGGGGCAGGAGCTGGACAAGAACACTGGCCATCCGTTGTGGCAGGTGCGGGTGATCGATGCCGACCCGGAGGCACGGAAGGGTCAGAACGAGGTCACCGTCAAGATCGCGAGCATCGCCGAGCCGTCGGCGCCGCCGGAGGCCAACGGGCTCCCGTTCCGCCCGGTCTTTTTCGAAGGCCTGTCGGTCACTCCGTACGTGAAGGAGAACGGCGGGCGTCCCCGTGTGGCGTTCTCGCTGCGGGCCAGGGAGATGAAGCCTGCGGGCAAGCCGAGGAGCGGCGACTGATGGGGTGGTCGTGGCGGTTGGAGCGGGCGTACTGGGCGGGAGAGATCCCGCGGCTGTGGCGTCGTGGTTGGTGGATGCTCCTGCTGATCTTTATCCTCGCGATGTTCAGCGTCGTCCCGTTCATCGGTCAGCTCGTGGCCTGGCTGTGCGTCGGGATGGCCGGCGTGGTCGTCCTTCGTCGCATACTGGCGCGCGATCTCGATGGTGTTCTGCACCGTCGGTGGCAGGAGCAGATGGGGAAGTGGATCTTCTCGACTTGGCCCGGTCTCGCTCGTAACCTCCGGCTCGAGGTCAGAGATCTGAAGGGGAATCCTCTTGTCTCGGGTGCGGGACATCCGCAGTGGGACGGCTGGACCTGCGTGCTTCCGATCGCGATGCCTCCAGGGCTCGCGCGGGAGGATCTCGTCGCGGCGACGGGGCGCATCGCGCAGGCATTCAACGCCGTGCGGGTAGCCGTCGTCGGAGAACGCCTCGATTCGCTCGCGCTTCGGATCGATTACGTCGACGTCCTTGCTCACCCGTTCGTGTTTCCGCTCGGCGGCACCTGGGACGGCAAGTCGGTCCTCATGGGGTTTGCGCACGGCGGGGACGACTGGCGGTTGCCGATCGGCCCGCACACTCTCGTGGCGGGCGCATCTGGTAGCGGTAAAGCGTCCTTGGTGTGGGGGCTTCTGCTTGGGCTGGTGCAGCCGATTCACTCCGGGCTCGTCGAGGTCTGGGGCGTCGATCGGAAGGGAGGCATGGAGCTCGCGATGGGCCGTGGACTGCTCACGCGATTCGCGGACGACGCGCAGCGTTCCGTTGCCCTGCTCGAGGACGCCGTTGCGCAGATGCAGACTCGAGCGCGTCAGCTGGCTGGCGTTACCCGGCAGCATGTCGCTTCGGCCGATAGCCCGGCAGTGATCGTTCTGATCGACGAGCTCGCGGCGCTGACCTCATACGAGACCGATCGAGACCTCCTGCGGCGGGCCAACGCCGCGATCGCGACCCTCGCATCTCAGGGCCGGGCGGTGGGGTTCGTGCTGTTCGCGTGCTTGCAGGACCCGCGCAAGGAGACGCTCCCCGCTCGCGGACTGTTCACACAGACCGTGGGGCTGCGGCTCCGCGACCGGCTGGAGACGGCGATGGTTCTCGGCGGGGGTGCTGTCGCGGCCGGGGCGCTGTGCCACGAGATCCCGGCGTCCACCCCAGGTGTGGCATACGTGCTTCCGGAGATTGGACCGCCCGTCCGGGTGCGTGCGGCCTTCGCTGAGGACGAGCAGATCACAGAGGCATCTCGGACGTACGCCGCGCCGAATCCCCGTCCCGTTGAGGTCCTGGAGAAACAGAACGACAGGCCGCGCCGGCCCAGGGGCTCCCGGACCAAATCAGAAGGAGAGGAATCATGAACCAGACAATGAAGAAGATCGCGATTGCAGGCGTGACGACGCTGGCCGCGGTGCTCCTGGTGAGCGGCGGTGTCGCAACGGGGTTCGCGATAGGCACCCAGGTTGCGGAGAGTCAGGACACACCCGCCTCGTCTCAGCGGTGCAATCTGCTCTTCCCGGTCGGGGAAGTCCCGACGATCGCCGGCGAGAACTCCATCGAGGGGCGCGTTGCAAACCCGTCGTGCTCCAGCTCCGTGGTGATCCGTTGGCAGGAAGAGCAGCGTGCCGCCGGTCTCGATGACCGCGTGTGCGTGCCGGAAGTAATAGATCCGTTGACCAAGGTGCCGATCCGTTGCACGGTCCCCGTGGAGGTGGACGTTGAGTATCGCTGAGTCGGTTGCGGCCAGGCTGCGCAGTCCCGAATTCGATCAGTGGATGGCAGGGGCGGCGCGCGTCGGATTCTGCTCGAAGCCCGTTCGCCTCGCAGGGTCCTCCGTGACGCTGGACTCGCGCACGGGTGAGGTCCTCCGCGAGTTCTCTGCAGCGTCGCAGCCCGACGGCCTCACCTATACGCGATGCGGCAATCGTCGCGCGCGGCTATGCGAGTCGTGCAGTCATGAGTACAAAGGCGACACCTGGCACATGATCATGGCGGGCGCTGCCGGCGGGATGAAGGGAGTCCCGGAGACGGTTTCGGATCACCCCCATGGTGTTCGCGACCTTGACTGCTCCGTCGTTCGGCGTGGTGCACTCGTTGACTGGTTCTCGCCGCCGCGGCGTCTGCGCACACGGGAATCCACGCGGTTGCTCGGGCAGCCATCAGGAAGGCGACGATCTGCTCGGTGAGCCGATGTGTGCGGAGTGCTACGACTACACGGGACATGTCGTCTGGCAGTACTTCGCACCCGAGTTGTGGCGACGGTTCACGATCTAGTGTCCTGACTCGTTAGTCCGTTGCGATATTCGGGCGATGAGATCCGCGTCACCATGCGGATTTCGGGAACCAGAACCGGCAACGAACTTCAGGAGCGGGACACTAGCTCCGCAGGCGTCTCTCGCACGAGCTGGGTATGACTCAGCGTGCTGCGTCGGAGTTCGTTCGAGTGCAGTTCGCGAAGGTGGCTGAGTTTCAGCGTCGGGGCGCCGTGCACTTCCACGCGATCATCCGACTTGACGGCGTGAGCAGGACCGAACCTTTTCTGGAAGCGCCGCGAGAGGTGACGGAGGCTCATCTCGTGGCTGCTGTTCGCGAGGCCGCTCGGAGCGTGTCGTACGAAGCACCTGTTGTTCCGGGCGAGTCGTCTCGGCGAGTTCTTCGCTGGGGTTCGCAGCTGGATGTGCAGGCGATCGTGCGTCGGGAAGGGCTCGAGGGGGCCTTGTCCGATCGGGCTGTCGCGGCGTACATCGCGAAGTACGCCACCAAGGCCACGGAAGACCTCGAGGGCGGCGCGCGCGGACGATCGCACATCAGGATGATCAAGGCGACCGCTGAACTGATCGCCGATGAGAGCGGGCCCGACAGCGAGTATTTCCTTCTCGGGAAGTGGTCGCACATGCTCGGGTTCCGAGGACACTTCTCGTCCAAGTCACGGCGCTATTCGGTGACGCTCGGCTCGCTCCGAAGTGCACGCCGCAGCTGGCGTCTGGCTCGCCTCGTCGACAGGGCGAGGGAGGACGGGCATGAGGTCGATGACGTGCTCGTCGTAGGCGCCTGGAGCTACGCGGGCATGGGGTGGCGCAACGAAGGTGATCGGGCTCTGGCCATTGAGGCCGCCCGCGCTACACGCGAATGGCGGGATGCGCGCAGGGTGCATTTCGTCGCCGAGCGAGGAGAGAAGAATGCGTAGCGAAGTCGAGGTCATGGTTGATGGACCTGGGGATGAGCGTGAAGACGAGTACCTGACCCGCCGCGAGGTAGCGGCACGGTGTCGTGTGCCTCTTTCGACGTTCGATTCTCTGCGGAGGCAGGCGAGGGTGCCGTTTCCTGACGCTCACATGGGAAAGCACATGCTGTGGAGGGCGTCGACGATCGAGGCCTTTCTCGAGGCGGGTGGTACTCGTGGCCTCACGTGACACGCGTATCGATCCGAAGACAGGAAAGAATCTGCCGGAGGGGATCCGCTACCGCCACGATCGCAACAAGTACCAGGTTCGTGTCTGGGCGACCGGGCTGAACGGCAACGATCGGGAACGGAGCTTCCTCGTCGACACGTTGGCTGAGGCCAAGAGGCTTCGCAGTGATGCGCGAAAGGAAGTTCGGCCGGACGGAACGATGTCGGTCAACTCCTGGCACGCGCGGTACTGGCCGACGATCGAGGCTGGCGTGCGCCCGGCGACTGCGCGCGGATATGACGTCGCGTGGCGCAAGCGCATCAAGCCGTGGTTCGGCCACCGGAAGATTGAGTCGATTACGGTGGGCGACATCGAGCACGCGATTGGCGAGTGGAGCGGATCGGCTTCGACACGGAATGACGCCCTTTCCATGTTGAGCCGACTGTTGGATGGCGCGGTGCGCTCGAAGATCATCGAGGCGAATCCGGCACGGCTGGCTCGTCGTCCTCGTGACGAGAGTGTGCGCAGCTTTCGTTCCCGGGCGCTGACCGCCTCCGAGGTACTTGTGATGCTTGAGGCAGTCGAGGAAGGCCCGTATCGCGCGTACCTTGCGGCGCTCGCTTACACCGGCATGAGCGCTGGCGAGGCAAGTGCTCTTCGCGTGGGTGACGTCGATCTGCGGGGCAGGATGATCCACGTGCGCCGGAGCTTCTCACCCGGCCGCGCGGGCGAACTGATCGAGCAGACTCCCAAGAGTCACAAGGAGAGGAGCGTCCCGCTGCCGACCGCTTTGGTGCCGTACATCGTCGCCGGTATCGAGGGGAGCGCCGCAACGACCTTGTATTCACGGGCCCACGTGGCGGGCGGCTGAGTGCATCCAACGTTCGCCGCTTCGTGGACTGGGGAGCGCTTCGCGCGAAGTTGGACCGGCCGGATCTGCGGGTCCATGATCTTCGGCATACGCTCGCGACGCTGCTTTTCGACGCAGGGGCTGCGGCGAACGACGTGCAGGCGATCCTTGGTCACTCATCGATGCAGGTGACGGAGCGCTACAGCCGGGCGAGGTCCGATGCCGCGGTTCGCGCCAATAGCGCTCTCGATCGGCTGATGGGGGTAGGGGAACGATGACTGCGCGTCAGGACCTTGATCGGCTGCTCGCGGATACGGCGTAGCAAGCAGTCATCGTCAACGCTCTTGACGACTTCATCGGGATGCTTGAGCAGTGTGTCCCCGCGGCTGTCAGCGCCGCAGAGGTCACCTACTTCGAGCACAGCATCGATCGAGCAGAAGCGCTGCGTGACGTCTTCCAGCGGTGGCCGTGAACTTTTTCTGGATCCGATGTCCGCGAAGGCGCGGCCTCGCCCCTTATATGAGTAGAAGGGCCATACCGGCAGCTTCACGGGTTGAAAGGACCACGTCATGCGAGTGAAGTACGACCACATCATCAACGTCGACCGGCTCAAGCGTCAGCTTGACACCCCTGGCCTCGAGCGGATCAACGGCTATGCCGTTCTTCTCGAGAACGAGTGGTTCTGGTTTCCGGCGGTCGAGCCCGCCTACGCTTTTGGCCGGGCAGGGCGCATGTCCGTCCAGGTCGGCTCCTGGCGCATCGTCGAGGCAGCGACGGAGGTGCGCTTCGACTATTCCCTCGGCCGCGACGTGCACTCGCTGTACCTTCTCGAAGGTGGGGCCGTTTCGCGCGACGCGGACAACGATCGCGACCTGATCCGGGGCTTCGCCGCTGGAGTCGACGCGAGCAGCTCACACTGGACCAGGCGTCGGTGACAGGTCGGTTCGGATCGGACAACGGGGCGCCGCGTGGACGCTGGCTGGGACGTGGCCCGGACGACAGATCTAGCAGGTTATGGCGATGTATAGGGAATCGCTATACGGCCCTATAGATCCCTAGATCTCGAGCGGGGAGATCCGAGCTACCGGCACAAAACCAGCACAAGCTCCGCGGATGGAGGCGTTTCGTCTCGATGGGCAACGGGCTGTTGCCCAACTGCGATGCTGCGACCATCCGGTGCAACGAGCCGTTGCACAAATAGTCCAACGGCTCGTGGTCCAACGGCTCGTTGGACAACTGCGGCGAATTCGCCAACGGGTCGTTGGCGATCTGTCCAGCAGGCTGCTGGACTATCTCCGCGATCGGGCTCGAGGCCTGGCAGGCGCCGCAACTGCGCCGGGGTGTTTGCCACGGCTACCGGCACAAAACCGGCACAAGCTTCGTGGCTGGCGCGTTTCGTCTCGCTTCGCTCGCTCAACGACCGGACGGTGCGCAGCCTCGAGGATCGGTCAGACCAGCTCAGGGGAGTGGTTCAGAAACCGCCCCTGACCTGGGAAAGGCGAAACCCCCGCGATGTAGAAGCTACGCGAGGGTTCCTGGGGTGATTGTAACGATCACCCGTGTGGCTCCGACCGGCATCGATCCGGTGACCTTTCGATTTTCAGTCGAACGCTCTACCAACTGAGCTACAGAGCCGCACAGACCGGAAGGTGGAAGCTTCTGACCTGCGTCCTAGACGAAAGGCCTTTCCGAAGAAAGGCCCGTCGCTTGGAGCGACCCTGACGGGACTTGAACCCGCGACCTCCGCCGTGACAGGGCGGCACGCTAACCAACTGCGCTACAGGGCCAGAACTATGAAATTGTATCGGAAAGAGTGACCCCAACGGGATTCGAACCCGTGCTACCGCCGTGAAAGGGCGGCGTCCTAGGCCGCTAAACGATGGGGCCGGAGGCGAACCTCGGGGGTTCCCTTGCCGACGCTCAAGCATAAGGGGTTTGTGAGGCAAAACGCGAATCGAGAGCGCGTCGCTCTGGATCCCGGGCGTGTCCAGGCGCAGAATGAGAGATGGTCCCGTCCCGTCCCCGAACGCCTGACCAGCGCCCGAACATTCGAAGAATTCCCGATCCCACGCCGGATCCGAGGGTTGCGAATGAGGCTGATGTTGTTAGTGTGACATGAGTGAAACCGGCGAAAGGGAGCCGCGTGAACCATCCGAACATCGAAGACGCCCGTCGACCCGGACAGGCGTCGCACGTTCAGCGTGCCCGCGCGGCGCGCCCGCGCCGACGCGGCGGCATCGCGCTCAGCATCGCCACCGTCGGTGCGCTGATCCTGGGTCTGTTCCTGGGTGCTCCTGCGGCCTATGCCGACGACTACCCCAGCTGGGACGACGTGCAGGCGGCGAAGTCCAATGAAGCCGCCGCAGCGAACGAGGTCAGCCGCATCCAAGGGCTGATCGCCACCCTCACGCAGAACGTCGCCGACACCAAGGCTGCGGCCGAGGCTGCGGGGAACGAGTACTTCGTCGCGCAGCAGGCCGTGAACACCCAGGCCCGGCGCCTGGCGGATCTGCAGTCGCAGGCCGATGCGCAGAAGAAGGTCGCCGACGACACCGCCAGCAAGGCCGGCCAGATCGCCGCGCAGCTCGCGCGCGCCGGCGGCGACACCACGGCGCTGCAGCTGTTCTTCTCCAAGTCCACGTCGAACAAGGACGAGCTGCTGCAGCGGCTCGGTCAGATGGACCGTATGCTCTCGGGCACGCAGGCCATCTACGACAAGGCCCTCGAGGCGAAGAACACCGCGCAATCGCTCACGGACCAGGCCACGGCGGTGAAGACCGAGCGCGACCGTCTCGCCAAGGTCGCCGAGGACAAGATGCAGAAGGCGCAGGCCGCCGCGACCGCCGCGACCGCCGCGCTCGCCGACCAGCAGTCCCACCTCGGCCAGCTGCAGGCGCAGCTCGCGGCGCTGCAGGACACCACGGCGAAGACCGTCGCCGGCTACCAGGCCGGGGAAGCCGCGCGCGCCGCAGCCGAGGCCGCGGCAGAAGCGGCGCGTCAGGCGGCGGCGGAAGCCGCCCGCCAGGCCGCCGCTGCTTCTGCAGGTGGCGGCGGCGGAGGCGGAGGCGGAGGCGGCTCGGTCGGCAGCGGCGGCTGGGTGCGGCCCTTCGGCGGCTACCAGTCCTCCGGCTACGGTCCGCGCGTGCCCGACTGCAACGCCAACGGCTGCTCGTCCAGCTTCCACGAGGGCGTCGACCTCGCCGACGGCAGCTGCGGCTCGCCGATCTACGCCGCCCACTCCGGAACGGTCGTCTACGCCGGCTGGAACGGCGGATACGGCAACTACATCAAGATCGACAACGGCGACGGCACGGGCCTGGCCACCGGCTACGGGCACATCCTCGACGGCGGCTTCAACGTCTGGTCGGGGCAGTGGGTCGACGCCGGCCAGGTGATCGCCTTCGCAGGCAACACCGGCGGATCCTTCGGCTGCCACCTGCACTTCGAGGTCTACCAGTGGGGCAACATCATCAACCCCATCACGTTCATGGAGAACCAGGGCGTCTACATGGGCTGATCCGCCGGATCCTCACGCAGAAGACCCCCGGGCCGCCGCAGCGGCACCGGGGGTCTTCTCGTCGTCCGTCCGAACGGACGACGAACGGGTCAGTGGCCGTCGTTGGCGAAGCGCTCGATGGCCTCGTCCAGGATCCGCTGCGCCTCGGCGGCGTCGCCCCAGGCGTCGACCTTGACCCACTTGCCGGGCTCGAGGTCCTTGTAGTGCTCGAAGAAGTGCGCGATCTCCTTCTTCGTGTACTCCGCCAGGTCGTCGACATCCTGGATGTGCGACCAGCGCGGGTCTTTGGAGAGGACCGCGACGAGCTTGTCGTCGCCGCCGGCCTCGTCGCTCATCTTCAGCACGGCGACGGGGCGCACGTTCACCACGACGCCGGGGAAGATCGCCTGGTCGAGCAGCACCAGCACGTCCAGCGGGTCGCCGTCCTCGCCGAGGGTGTTGTCGAAGTAGCCGTAGTCGGCCGGGTAGCCGAAGGTCGTGTAGAGCACGCGGTCGAGGTGCACTCGTCCGGTCTCGTGGTCGACCTCGTACTTCACGCGGCTGCCGCGCGGGATCTCGATGACGGCGTCGTGTGCGCCCATGCGTGTGCTCCTCAGGAAAGACGGTTGGATGCCGCGCACCAGCCTACTTGCGTTGGTCTCTCGACGCGGTTCGCGTTCGCTGCCCGACCATCGCCCGGATCCGGATGCGGCGTCCGATGCGCGGTCGCCCGGCCCGGGTACCGTGGGAACGTGCCGTCCCTGCCTCCCGCCGTCGCCGAGATCCGCCGCGCCGTCCGCACCGCGCTGGCTGCTCTGCCCGTTCCGCCCGCGACCGTGATCGTCGCGCTCTCGGGGGGTGCCGACTCGCTGGCGCTGGCGGCCGCCACCGCCTTCGAGGCGCGCGCCGCAGGGTCGCGCGTGCAGAGCGTGACCGTGGACCACGGGTTGCAGGACGGATCCGATCGCATCGCCGCCGAGGCTGCGGCAAAGGCCTCGGCGCTCGGCATCGAGGCGCTCGTGGAGCGGGTCGTCGTGACCGACTCGGGGGAGGGCCCCGAAGCCGACGCGCGGGCCGCCCGCTACGAGGCGCTGCGCCGGATCGCTCGGCGCGAGGGCGCGCCCGTGCTGCTCGGGCACACGCTCGACGACCAGGCCGAGACCGTGCTGCTGGGCCTGGCGAGGGGATCCGGCGCGGGGAGTCTGCAGGGCATGGCGCCCGTCCGCGTCGACGACGACGGCACGATCTGGACCCGGCCGATGCTCGCCGTCCGGCGCGAGACGACGCGGGCCGCCTGCGTCGCCGAGGGGCTCGAGCCCTGGGACGACCCGCACAACGCCGATCCCCGCTACCTGCGCGTGCGGGCCCGCGAGCGCGTGCTGCCGGTACTCGAGGCGGAGCTCGGACCGGGCATCGCCGAGGCGCTCGCGCGCACGGCGGAGCAGCTGCGCGAGGACGCGGAGGCGTTCGACGAGATGATCCACGAGATCATCGAGGACATCGTCGAGCACGCCGAAGCGGGGATCTCGGTGAGCACGGCGGCCCTCGCCGCGAACCCCGCCGCACTGCGCAACCGCGTGATCCGCCTCGTTGTGCAGAGCGAGTTCGGCGTCGGCCTGACCCGCGCGCAGACCGTCGAGGTGGCGCGCCTCGTCACGGACTGGTCCGGCCAGGGGCCCATCGATCTGCCGGGCTGCACCGCCGCGCGCGTCGGCGGCCGGATCGTGTTCGCCGCGCGGTAGGAGACGCGAATCCGGGATCCGGGGATGTCTCGGGTGTCGTGGATCCGGGATCCGGGATCCCGGATCCGGTCGCGTCGGCGCGCGCGACTGCACGGCTTGCTGTCGAGTGCATCGGCTGTTGGCGTGAATAGGCGGTGCGCTGGGCGGGATCCGGTGCAGTCGGTGTGATGCTGCGGGGTGGGGCGTGAACTAGTGTCCCGCTCCTGAAGTTCGTTGCCGGTTCTGGTTCCCGAAATCCGCATGGTGACGCGGATCTCATCGCCCGAATATCGCAACGGACTAACGAGTCAGGACACTAGCTGTGCAGTCGGCGCGCGCGACTGCACGGCTTGCTGTCGAGTGCATCGGCTGTTGGCGTGAATAGGCGGTGCGCTGGGCGGGATCCGGTGCGGTCGGCGGGATGCTGCGGGGCGGGGTGTGAACGAGCCGTGCAGTCGGCGCGATCCTCCTCGGCGAATCCCCGGGCGGATCCGGATCCCGGAGAGCCGTGCCGACGCGAAGCCGTGCATCGCGAGAGCCGTGCATCGCGAGAGCCGTGGCTCCGGACACCACGGGACGCGGCCTCCCTGAGGAAGCCGCGTCCCGTGGCCGATGTGGGCCGGCGTGTTACTTCTTGCCGCCGAGCAGGCCGCCCAGCAGGCCGCCGATGTCGATGCCGCCCGCACCGCCGGCGGTCGAACCCTGCTGGCCGCCGCCGAACAGGCCGCCGAGGCCGCCCAGGATGTCGCCGAGTCCGCCGCCGCCCGACGCCGAGCCCTGCTGCTGGCCGCCGCCGAACAGCCCGCCCAGGATGCCGCCGAGCCCGCCGCCGCTGCCGCCGGCCGAGCCCTTCTGGCTGTTGGCGATGAGGCCCATCACGATCGGCGCGAGGATCGGCAGCAGCTTGCCGAAGTCGATGCCGGCCGTCTTCTGGTCGTTCGTCAGCGTCTGCGCCACCTGGTCCGCGTTGCCGCCGAACACGTGCGAGACGATCTTCTGCCCGTCGGCCTCGTCGACGTCATCGAGCGATGCGGCACCCGAGAAGCCGCTGTGCTTCGCGAGGGCCGCCTCGATCGCGGACGACCCCTCCTCGGTCTCGGCGTTCTTGGCGAGGCCTCCGAGCAGGGCGGCGCCGCCCTGCTGCACGGCCTGGCGCGCGACGTCGTCGCTGACGCCGAGCTTCTGCGCGATCTCGCCGATCGGGACCTGCGTGAGGATCTCGTCGATGTCCATGGGACTCCTTCCGTCCGCGGCGGAGGCTCGGTCTCCCCCAAGCGCCACCCCGCCTCTCCGCTCACAGTAGCGGGCGCGGCGACGCCGTGGGTGAACGGATCCGGTCACGTAAAATCGACCCATGCGCGCTGCGGACATCCTCGACGACCTGACCGAGATCCTCGTCACGGAGGAGGAGATCCGTGCCAAGCTCGATGAGCTCGCCGCGCGGGTGGCCTCCGACTACGCCGACAAGGACCTGCTGCTCGTCGGCGTGCTCAAGGGCGCCGTCATGGTCATGGCCGATTTCGCGCGGGCGCTGCCGTTCTCGGTGCCGATGGACTGGATGGCGGTGTCGAGCTACGGCGCGAGCACCCGCTCGAGCGGCGTGGTGCAGATCCGCAAGGACCTGGACACCGACCTGCACGGCAAGCACGTGCTCATCGTGGAGGACGTCATCGACTCCGGCCTCACCCTGAGCTGGCTGCTGGAGAACTTCGCCTCGCGCGGTGCGGAGACGATCGAGGTGCTCGCGCTGCTGCGCAAGCCCGAGGCGGCCAAGGTCGAGATCGACTGCAAGTACGTCGGCTTCGACATCCCGCCGGAGTTCGTCGTGGGCTACGGCCTCGACTACGCGGAGCGCTACCGCAACCTGCGCGACGTCGCGGTGCTGGCTCCGCACGTCTACGCCTGACGCGGCCCGGATCCCCGCCCTTCGTCTCGCCTTCGACTCGCTCAGGGACCGGGGAGCGCTCAGCCGGGCGCGCACTCGGCGCCGGAGCGGCATGCGGGTGCCGCCTTGAGCGACAGCGGGCACGCCGGCCGTTGCCCTGAGCGAGCAGGACGGCGGGTGCCGCCCTGAGCGAGCGAGACGGCGGGCGCCGCCCTGAGCGGAGCGGGGCGACGCGTACGCCGTGGGCGAATCCCCAGGGGGGTGCTAAGGCTCTCGCGCTACGCTGATCGGATCATGGATGTCAAGAAGATCACGCGCAGCTGGCTCACGTATGTGGTGCTGATCGGTCTCTTCCTGGTCGGCGGGTTCCTGCTGATCTCGAACCTCGGATCCTCCTCGCAGGTGTCCACCAAGGACGGTCTGGACCTGCTCAAGGGCGGAACGGTCACGAAGGTGGTCAACACCGACGGCGATCAGCGTGTCGACATGACGCTGTCCACGCCCTACAAGGGCTCGTCGACCGTGCAGTTCTACTACGTCCAGGCGCGTGCCGGCGAGGTCATCAAGGCGATCGACGACGCGGCCCCCAAGGACGGCTTCAACGACGCCGTGCCGAAGGCGAGCTGGTTCGACGGCTTCCTCTCCATCCTGATCCCCATGCTGCTGCTGGGCCTGCTGTTCTGGTGGCTGCTGTCCAGCGCCCAGGGCGGCAACAGCAAGATCATGCAGTTCGGCAAGTCTCGCGCGAAGCTCGTGAACAAGGAGAACCCGACGGTCACGTTCGCCGACGTGGCGGGTGCCGACGAGGCCATCGAGGAGCTCCACGAGATCAAGGAGTTCCTGCAGGATCCGGGCAAGTTCCAGGCGATCGGCGCACGGATCCCCAAGGGCGTGCTGCTGTACGGCCCTCCCGGAACCGGAAAGACGCTGCTCGCGCGCGCCGTCGCCGGCGAGGCGGGCGCCCCGTTCTACTCGATCTCCGGATCCGACTTCGTCGAGATGTTCGTCGGCGTCGGCGCCTCCCGCGTGCGCGACCTGTTCACGCAGGCCAAGGAGAACGCCCCCGCGATCATCTTCATCGACGAGATCGACGCCGTGGGCCGGCATCGCGGTGCGGGTCTCGGTGGCGGCAACGACGAGCGCGAGCAGACGCTGAACCAGATGCTCGTCGAGATGGACGGCTTCGACCCGAACGCGAACGTCATCGTGATCGCGGCGACCAACCGCCCCGACATCCTCGACCCCGCGCTGCTGCGCCCGGGCCGCTTCGACCGGCAGATCGGCGTGGACGCGCCGGATCTCAAGGGCCGCCAGAAGATCCTCGAGGTGCACGCGAAGGGCAAGCCGCTCGCGAACGGCGTCGACCTCGAGGTCGTCGCCCGCAAGACCCCGGGCTTCACCGGTGCCGACCTCGCCAACGTCCTGAACGAGGCCGCGCTGCTGACCGCGCGCTCCAACGCGCAGCTCATCGACAACCGGGCCCTCGACGAGGCGATCGACCGCGTCATCGCCGGCCCGCAGCGCCGCACCCGCGTGATGAAGGACAAGGAGAAGCTCATCACGGCGTACCACGAGGGCGGTCACGCGCTCGCGGCGGCGGCGATGAACTACACGGATCCGGTCACCAAGATCACGATCCTGCCCCGCGGCAAGGCCCTCGGCTACACGATGGTGCTGCCGCTGGACGACAAGTACTCGGTGACCCGCAACGAGCTGCAGGACCAGCTCACCTACGCGATGGGCGGCCGCGTGGCCGAGGAGATCGTGTTCCACGACCCCACCACAGGCGCCTCGAACGACATCGAGAAGGCGACGTCCATCGCCCGCAAGATGGTGCTGGAGTACGGCATGACGACCGAGCTCGGCCCGGTCAAGCTCGGCACCGAGGGCGGCGAGCCGTTCGCCGGCCGCGACATGGGCCGCGGCCGCGAGTACTCCGAGACCATCGCCGAGCGCGTGGACACCCAGGTGCGCGCGCTCATCGAGCAGGCGCACAACGAGGCGTACGAGGTCATCAGCGCCAACCGCGACATCCTCGACAAGCTCGCGCGCGAGCTGCTCGAGAAGGAGACGCTGGACCACAACCAGATCGCGGACATCTTCACCGACGTGCGCAAGCTGCCCGAGCGCCCGCAGTGGCTCTCGAGCGAGGACCGTCCGGTGTCGCTGCTGCCCCCGATCGAGATGCCGCAGCGCGGCGTCGAGGTCGGCACCGCGGCGACCGAGGCGGCCCCGCCGTCGTCGGAGCGCCGGCCGGGCACCGCGGGCGGCGGGAAGCCGCGCCCTGCGACGGCCTGAGCGATGGCCGTCGATCGGGATCGCGTCGCGAGCCTGACCCGCGAGCTGCTGCTCGCCATCGGCGAGGATCCGGAGCGCCCGGGGCTGAAGCAGACCCCGGCGCGCATGGCCGACCTGTACGCCGAGTTCTTCGCGGGCGTCGGCGAGGATCCGGGTGCCCCGCTCGCGCACACGATCAGCGTCTCGCACGGTCCCGCGCCGGACACGCTGCCCTCGGGGGCGGTGCTGCTGCGCGGGATCCGGTTCCGCTCGGTGTGCGAGCACCACCTGCTGCCGTTCGCCGGACATGCGCACATCGCGTACCTGCCGGGGGAGCAGGTCGTGGGCCTCGGGGCGCTGGTGAAGGTGGTCGAGATCCTCGCGTCCCGCCCGCAGGTGCAGGAGCGACTGGGTGAGCAGGTCGCGGATGCCATCGCGTCCCACCTCGACGCGCAGGGCGTGCTCGTCGTGATGGACGCGGTGCACGGCTGCGTCACGATGCGCGGGGGGCGCCAGACCGAGGCGTCCACCCTCACGATCGCGGCCCGCGGCGTGTACACGGATCCGGTCGCGCGTGCGGAGCTGATCGCGCTGATCGGGACGGGAGAGCGCGCGTGACGGTGTCCCTCCTCGGGGTCGTCGAGCGAACACCGAGCGCAGCGAGGAGCGAGACGAAACGCGGCGGTGTCGCGGATGACCGCGTTTCGTCTCGGTCGCCTTCGGCGTCCTCGCTCAACGCCCCCGAGGTGCGCGCATGACGGCGATCTGGGGCATCGTCAACGCCACCCCCGACTCGTTCAGCGACGGCGGCCGCTACGCGGACGCCGACCGCGCAGTGGCGCACGGACTGCTGCTGCGCGCGCAGGGCGCCGACGTGCTCGACATCGGCGGGGAGTCCACCCGGCCCGGCGCCGAGCGGGTGCCCGTCGCCGAGGAGCAGCGGCGCGTGCTGCCGGTCGTCGAGCGCCTCGCCGCAGAGCGCATCCCGGTCAGCATCGACACTCTCAACGCGTCCACGGCGGTTGCCGCCGTGCGCGCGGGGGCGCGGATCGTGAACGACGTGTCGGGCGGGCTCGCGGATCCGGAGATGCTCGCGGCCGTCGCCGCGACGGGCGCCGACATCGCGCTCGGCCACTGGCGCGGGCCGTCGTCCGACATGTATGCGCGCGCCGAGTACGCCCGCGTCGGACGTGAGGTGGCCGCCGAGCTGCGCGAGCGGGTGGCCGCCGCCGCGGCGGCCGGCATCGCGCCGTCGCGCATCATCGTGGACCCCGGGGTGGGCTTCGCGAAGACCGCAGGCCAGAACTGGGATCTGCTGCGCGAGCTCGCCGACGTGGTCGCGCTCGGACCGCGCGTGCTCGTGGGCACCTCGCGCAAGCGCTTCCTCGCCGACGCGCTGGGCGACGACGCCGACGAGCGGCGCAAGGATCTGGCGACCGCCGTCACGAGCGCGCTCGCGGCGCGCGCCGGGGCGTGGGCCGTGCGGGTGCACGACGTCGCCGCCACGCGCGACGCGCTCGCCGTGCTCGGCGCCTGGGACGGCTGAGCGCCCGCGGCGGTCGTTGAGCGAGCACGCGCGGGGCGCACGGGGTCGTTGAGCGAGCACGCGCGTGGTGCACGGGGTCGAGTTGAGCGAGCACGCGCGCGGCGCACGGGGTCGTTGAGCGAGCACGGCCGAAGGTCGAGCGAGACGAAACGAGGCGCCCTCGCGAGAGCGCTGCGTTTCGTCTCGGTCGTCGCTGGCGCTCCGTCTTCGCTCAACGACCCCGGATGTCGGTCGTCGCTGGCGCTCCGTCCTCGCTCAACGACCCCGGGTGGGGGAAACGACCCTGGGTGGGGAACCACCCCGGTGGGGAACCACCCCGGTGGGGAACCACGCCGGGTGGGGGAACGCGCGCCGTAGGCTGGGGACATGGAATTCCTCGACGGCATCACGCTCACCGGTCTGACCGTGTTCGGGCGCCACGGCGTCTACGAGCACGAGCGCGAGAACGGCCAGGACTTCGTGGTCGACCTGCGTCTGCACCTGCCGCTGCGGGCCGCCGCCGCCAGCGACGACGTGGCCGACACCGTGCATTACGGTGAGCTCGCCGAGCGGGTCGCCGCCATCGTCGCGGGGGAGCCGGTGAACCTCCTGGAGACGCTCGCGGTGCGGATCGCCGACGCGGTGCTGCAGGACGCGCGGGTCAGGATCGTCGAGGTCACCGTGCACAAGCCCCAGGCGCCGATCCCGCTGAACTTCGGCGATGTCGCGGTCACGGTGCAGCGGGTGCAGCACGGGCACGAGCAGCAGCGCGCCCAGGGCGGGCTTGCATGACGCCACCGACCCACCCGCTCCCGCCCGTCCCGCGCGGCCGGAGGCTCCCCGCCATCGATCCGCGCCCCGAGGAGGATCCCGTCGAGGCCGTCGTCGCCCTCGGATCCAACCTCGGCGACACCACTGCGACCCTCGACGAGGCGGTGCGCGCGATCCGGCGGCTGCCCCTCGTCGACGGCGTGCGCGTCTCGAGGGTCTTCCGCACGGTCGCCGTGCGGCTGGACGGACCGGATCCGGATGCCCCGGAGTTCGCGAACGCGGTCGCGATCGTCACCACCCGTCTCGCCCCGCAGGTGCTGCTGGGCATGCTGCATGCGATCGAGGAGGAGCACGGCCGCATCCGCGCCGAGCGCTGGGGCGACCGCACCCTCGACCTCGACCTGATCGCGTACGACGACGTCCGCAGCGACGACGAGCACCTGCTGCTGCCGCACCCTCGTGCGGCCGAGCGCACGTTCGTGCTGGCGCCGTGGCTCGACGTGGATCCGGATGCCGTGCTGCCGGGGCGAGGTAGGGTCGCCGACCTGCTGGCCGCGCTCGAGGACGCGTCCGGCGAGGACGGATCATGAAGCGGATCCCGCCCGTGCTGCTGTTCGTGCTGGCGCTCGCCGGGGCGGCGGCCGGATTCCTGCTCGATCACGGCCTGACCACGGCGGGCAGGGCGACGTTCACGCCGGCGATCGTGCTGCCGATCTTCCTCGTGCTGCTCGCGATCGCGGTGCTGGCCCTGGCCTGGCCGATCCGGCGCAGCACCCGGCCGGCCACGCGTCGCCGGGTGGATCCGTTCCGCGCACTGCGGATCGCGATGCTCGCGCGGGCCTCGAGCCTGCTCGGTGCCGTGATCACTGGGTTCGGCGTCGGCCTCGGCGCCTACCTGCTCTCCCGGCCGATCCCCCCGCCGATAGGCTCGATCACGGCTGTCGCGGCGACCGCCGTCGCCGCCCTGGTGCTGACGATCGCGGCGGTGATCGCCGAGAGCTTCTGCCTGCTGCCCGGAGACGGGCCCCACGATCCCGACGGCCACAAGCCGCGCCTGGAGGACGACGATGACGACCATCCCCGAGCCGCCGCAGAACCCGGGCGCTGACCCCGTCGCACCGACGACTCGCGCGCAGGCCCGCGCCCAGGCCGCGAACGGCGTTCCGCCCGCCCCCGCCTCCGCGCCGGCGCAGCCCGCGGACGCGCCCACGGCGCAGCCCACGGACGCGCCCACGGCGCAGCCCGGATCCGCTCCCGCGCCGGCCGAGATCGAGGTGCTCGTGCACGCGGCACCGGCCGCCGCGCCGGTGCTCGACGAGGACACGTACCCGGCCCTCCGCACGCCGGCGGCGCGGGGCGCACTCGCGCTCGACGGGACCTGGCACCAGATCTCGCCCAAGTTCGTGATCGCAGAGGTGATCCTCCGCGTGATCCTGCTCGCGGTGATCGCGGTCGGCGCCTACGCCGCCACGACCCTCCTCTCCCAGCCGTGGCCGTGGGCCTGGACCGTCGCCGGCGTGATCGCCGCCGGGATCCTGTTCGAGCTCATCATCCTGCCCCGGCAGGCGCGCGCGATCGGGTACATGCTGCGCGCCGACGACATCGTGTTCCGCCGGGGGATCCTCTGGCAGCGCATGATCGCCGTGCCGTACGGCCGCATGCAGCTGGTGGACATCACGCGCGGACCCGTGGACCGCGCGTTCGGGATCGCCAAGCTCAAGCTGGTCACCGCCGCCGCGACGACCGGTGTGGAGATCCCCGGGATGACCCAGGACGCCGCCGAGGCCCTGCGCGACACCCTCATCGATGTCGCCGAGATGCGCCGGACGGGCCTGTGAGCACGCCCGAGCAGCAGCCGTTCGGCGCGCCTCCGTCGCAGCCCCCTGGGGCGCCGTACGCCGGCGCCGCGCCCTCCGCCGGATCGGTGCCGGGACGGATCCCCGGATCCGCCTCGCTCGCCGACGGCGAGTGGCACCGGATGCACCCGCTCACGCCGCTCATGAAGGGCGGCCTCGTGCTGGTCGTCGTGCTCGGCTACGTGATCGCGAATCTGCGCGAGAAGCTCCTGTACTGGTTCATCTCGCTGTTCACGCCGGCCCGCGTGCCCGAGTTCGGCGGCGACCCCGTCGACTGGGTGGTGGGCAACCACCTCGTGCTGGTCGTGCTGCTGGGCGTGCTCGTCCTCGCCCTGCTGCTCATCGGCATGTTCTGGCTGATGTGGCGTTTCCACGACTTCCGCATCACCGACGCGCACGTCGAGGTGCGCAAGGGCGTGATCTTCCGCTCCCACCGCCGTGCGCCGCTCGACCGCGTGCAGGGCGTGAACCTCACCCGCCCGTTCCCGGCACGACTCATCGGGCTCGCCAAGCTCGAGGTCGACGGGGCCGGCAACGACGCGAACGTGCCGCTGGAGTACCTGTCCACGGCGAAGGCCGAGTCGGTGCGCGCCGACATCCTGCGCCTCGCCTCCGGGGCGCGGCACGCGCGCGAGGCGACGCGCGAGGGCGGCGATGCGGCTGCACGCGGCGTGCGCGCCCAGCTGGCCGCGTCGATGGATGCGGGCGTCACCGGGCTGATCGCGGGCGTCGACCTCGATGACATCGCGCCGGAACACGTGCTGCGGATCCCGACCGGGCGTCTGGTGGGCTCGCACGTGCTGTCGGGCCTGACCTGGCTCGGCCTGTTCGCGGTGATCTTCGTCTGCGCGATGATCGGCGTGCTGCCCGGGGTGCTCGCGGACGCGGGGCCGGCCGCCGGCGCTGTCGCGGTCGGCATCTCGCTGGCGATGGGGATCCCGCTGCTGCTGGCCGCCGTCGCGGTCACCTGGAGCAGGATCGCGCGGGCGCTGCGCTACTCGATCGCGCCGACCCCTGACGGCGTGCGCATCACCTTCGGTCTGTTCACCACCGTGACCGAGACGATCCCGCCGGGGCGCATCTTCGCCGTCGAGGTGATGCAGCCGCTGCTGTGGCGGCCCTTCGGCTGGTGGTCGGTGCGGATCAACCGGATGAGCGGCAAGACCGCCTCCCAGCAGCAGTCCAGCCAGGCGCAGCAGTTCAACATCGTGCTGCCGGTGGGCGCGCGGGCCGACGTGGAGCGGGTGCTCGGCCTGATCCTGCCGGATGTGCCCGCCGAGGTGCTGCCGCTGATCTGGGAGCAGGGTGTGCTCGGCCCGGTCGCCGGCGACCCCTACGCGACGATCCCGCCGCGCGCGTGGTGGCGTCGGCCGCTGTCGTGGCGTCGCCACGGTGCCGCGCTCACCGACTTCGCACTACTGCTGCGGCGCGGGCGCATCTGGCGCCAGCTCGCCGTGTTCCCGCTCGCCCGGCTGCAGGGCTTCTCGCTGCGGCAGGGCCCGATCGACCGCGCGCAGGGCGTGGCCAAGGCGCAGGCGCACTCGGCCATCGGGCCGGTGCGCGGCGAGGTCTCGGGCCTGGACAGCCAGGTGCTGCTGGGCATGCTGAACACGCTGTCGGAGGAGGCCGCCCGCGCGGCGGCCGCGGACCGCGCGCACCGTTGGGCCCAGGAACCCGCCGGCGCCCCGGTCACCCCCGCCTCCGTCGCGCACGGCCTGCTCGCGGGAGACGGCCTGCCTGCCGGTCACGGTCTGCCCGTCGGTCACGGTCTGCCCGCCGGCCACGACCTGCGCGCCGGTCACGATCTTCCCGTCGGGCACGGTCTGCCCGCCGGCCACGGTCTGCCCGCCGGCCACGACCTGCGCGCCGGTCACGATCTTCCCGCGCGCCTCGGCGGATCCGCGGACGGTCCCGCATGACCCGCGCGGGGCGTCTGAACGTCGGCGTCGTCGGGGCGGGCCACGTGGGGCCGGTGATCGGCGCGGCGCTCGCCGGGGCGGGACACGCCCTCGTCGGCATCACCGCCGGATCGGATCCGGATCGGGCGGCTGCCGTGCTGCCCGGTGTCGCGGTGAGGGACGCGCCCGACCTCGTCCGCGCCTCGCAGCTCGTGGTGCTGGCGGTGCCGCACGATCAGCTGCCGGGGCTGGTGTCCGGTCTCGCCGAGGTCGGGGCGTGGCAGCCGGGACAGCTCGTGCTGCACACCGATCCGGCCTACGGCACCGATGTGCTCGAGCCCGCCATGCGCGCCGGCGCCATCCCGCTCGCGGTGCATCCCGCGATCTCGTTCACCGGCACCACGCTCGACCTGCGCCAGCTGCACGCCTCGTACGCGGCGGTGACCGCGCCGGCCATGGTGCTGCCGATCGCGCAGGCGCTCGCCGTGGAGCTCGGCTGCGAGCCGGTCGTGATCGAGGAGGCGGATCGGCCGGCCTATGCGGAGGCGATCTCCACGGCATCCGAGTTCGCCCGCTCGATCGTCGGCCAGGCGACCGGGATCCTGCGCAGCATCGGCGTGGAGAACCCCGGCGGCTACCTCTCGGCGCTCGTCTCGTCGACCTTCGACCGGGCGCTGCGCGAGGCCTCGCCGCCGGATCCGCTGTCTCCCCCCGATCCCTTCCGTTGACCGCGAAACTGCAACCACGCGACGAAACTGCAAGAGTCTGCTGCAGTCTCGTCGTCCCATTGCAGTCTCACGGTCGGAGTCCGACTCGGAGTCCGACGATGAAGCCGCGCGGCATGCGTCGTCGGTCCGGACCGGTGCCCGGCAGGTGCGAAGGCGTGCGCCAGTAGACTTGTCGGCGACTTCCGAGGAGCCCCACCCATGACTGACGCGCCCGCGCCGACCCCCGACAGCAGCGACCCCTCGGCGGATCCTTCGACGAACTCAGGGACCGGGTCCGGGGAGGACACCTTCGAGCAGCGGGCGGTGCGCCTGGCCAAGCGCGAGCGGCTGATCGCGGACCGTGCCGACGCGGCCGGCGGCGCCTTCCCCGTGGCCGTCCCGGTCACGCATACCATTCCGCAGCTGCGCGCCGAGTACGGCGACCTCGAGCCGGGCGCCGAGACGGGCGTCGTCGTGGGCGTCGCCGGGCGCGTGGTGTTCAGCCGCAACACCGGCAAGCTCTGCTTCGCCTCGCTGCAGGCCGGGGACGGATCCCGGATCCAGGCGATGATCTCGCTCGCGAACGTGGGGGAGGAGTCGCTCGCCGCGTGGAAGGAACTCGTCGACCTCGGCGACCACGTGTTCGTGCACGGCGAGGTGATCTCCAGCCGCCGCGGCGAGCTGTCGATCATGGCCGATGCGTGGCAGATCGCGTCCAAGGCGATCCTCCCGCTGCCCAACGCCTACGGCGAGCTCAGCGAGGAGGGCCGCGTGCGCAGCCGCTTCCTCGATCTGATCCTGCGCGACCAGGCGCGCAGCACCGTGCGCGCCCGCGCGGCGGTGAACGCGAGCCTGCGCCAGACCTTCACGAGCCACGGCTTCCTCGAGGTGGAGACCCCGATGCTGCAGGTGCAGCACGGCGGCGCCTCGGCCCGCCCCTTCATCACGCACTCGAACGCCTTCGACACCGAGCTCTACCTGCGCATCGCGCCCGAGCTCTACCTGAAGCGTGCCGTGGTCGGCGGCATCGAGCGGGTCTATGAGATCAACCGCAACTTCCGCAACGAGGGCGCCGACTCCACGCACAGCCCCGAGTTCGCGATGCTCGAGGCGTACCAGGCGTACTCCGACTACAACGGCATCGCCGACCTCACCCAGGAGCTGATCCAGAACGCCGCGGTCGCGGTCGCCGGATCCACCCTCGTCACCTGGGCCGACGGCACCGAGTACGACCTCGGTGGCCAGTGGGACCGCATCTCGATGTACGACTCCCTGTCCGAGGCCGCGGGACGCACCTTCACCCCGTCCGACCCGGTCGCCGACCTCATCGCGTTCGCGGAGGCGAACGGCGTCGACATCCCGCCGCACGCCACCCACGGCAAGCTCATCGAGGAGCTGTGGGAGCACTTCGTCAAGGGCGGTCTGGAGCGGCCCACGTTCGTGATGGACTTCCCCGTCGACACCTCGCCGCTCGTGCGCGAGCACCGCTCCATCCCGGGCGTCGTGGAGAAGTGGGACCTGTACGTGCGCGGCTTCGAGCTCGCCACGGGCTACTCCGAGCTCGTCGACCCGGTCATCCAGCGCGAGCGCTTCGTCGAGCAGGCGAAGCTCGCCGCGGGCGGCGATCTCGAGGCCATGCGGGTCGACGAGGAGTTCCTGCGCGCGCTCGAGCACGGCATGCCGCCGACCGGCGGAATGGGGATGGGCATCGACCGCCTGCTCATGGCCGTGACCGGCCTGGGCATCCGCGAGACGATCCTTTTCCCGCTCGTGAAGTGACGGATCCGGCGGGCTGAGGCGGACGTCTCCGCGCGGCGTCGGACTTCGCATCCGTCCGGTCTGCGATCCGGCGGAGGACCGCTGATGCGAAAGTCTCCGCGAAGGGCGGAGATCTCGCATCCTTGCGTTCGGTCATCCGGCGGAGGCCGGCTGACACCCGCCGATCCGTGATCCGGCCCTGCCGGCGCATCAGGCGGCCGCCGCGCCGAAGGACCAGTCGGGCAGCATCCCCGCGTCGACCACGGCCCGCAGCAGCTGCGCGAACGTGAGCGCCGGGTCCGCCGCCTGAGCCTGATCCAGGTATTGCGCGGCGTGCGTGGACCGGCCGACGGCCCACGACAACCAGGCGGCGGCCGCATACGGCCCGCCGCGGGCCTGCTTCGGCGCGAGCGCAGTCGTGCGGCGCACGAGCGTCAGCGCGACGCCCAGTCGATCGCGGTCGGGGCGGGGCCCGTGCCCGATCAGAAGGCCGCCCAGGTCGGCCGGCACGACGGCGCCCCTCAGGCTGTGCCCCAGCTGCGCGGCGAGCGCCCGGTCGCCGCCGTCGATGCCGCTCGCCCACTGCACGAGTGCGACGTCGCGCAGCGCCGGACGGTTCAGGATCCACACCAGAGCGGCCGTGGCGAACGGCGACAGCGACTCAGGGGCGTCCAGCGCCTCCTCGAGGAACGACGGCAGGTCGTCGAGCATCAGCGCCGTCTCGTGCGCGCGCGGGTCGACCCGGCTCGCGCCCTCCGGCGGCTTCCTTCCCGGCCCGGCCGGGCCCAGCACGCGTTCGACCGCGATCAGGGCCCGGCCCACCGACTCGGCGGCGAAGAGCCCGGGGGAGGGCAGCTCGGTGCCGCTGAACTGGTCGGGCGCAGGGCCCGCGAACCCCGGCACCGCCGGAGCCGCGGGCACCTCGGCGAGCGGGTGCGGTGCTGCCTGCGGGTCCCGGTAGTCCGCCCAGGATTCCGCGCCGATGAAGAGGGCCTCGACGACGCGCAGGTCGCAGGCCTCCGCACGCCGGATCAGCGCCTCGGCCAGCGCGGCGGCCGGAAGCGGGTCACCGCAGCCCCCGGCGCCGCCAGAGCCGCCAGAGCCGCCAGTGTCGTCGGAACCCCCGGATGCGCCGTCGAAAGCGCCGGATGCGCCGGAACCCCCGGAGTACACCGCGATCGCGACCGCATCGGTATCCGGGATCCGGCGCGCCATCCCGATCGCCGCCGTCGCGAACTCCTCGACGGTCGGCGCCGGATGCAGCGCCGCGGAGGCGCTGGAGGAGACCCCGCCAGCCGGAGGCGAGGGTTCGGGCGGACGGGATCCGACCGACGCCCGGGGCAGGTCGAAGCGCAGCGCGCCCGCGGTGCGCGAGCCGCGGAAGGGCAGCAGCACCAGGGAATCGCGGGGCGTGAAGCCGGTGAGCACGGGGATGGCCGCGAGCAGCTCTGCGGCGCCGGTGGCATGAACGATGGTTGTCATGGACCAACGATCGTGGGGGCCGCGCCGTGCCGTTCCGCGCCAGGAACGGACCGATGCGGAAGAGATCCGCGGATCCGGATTGTGCGGACCGAAGGATCATCTGCTCTCAGCCGGTGCACCGGTCCCGCGGGTAGGATCGAGGGATGGACGAGTTCTGGGTCGCCGCGGCGTGGTCCGTGATCCCCACGATCGTCGTCTGCGTCGTGTTCTGGTTCGTGCTCCGCGGGATCCTGCGCTTCGACCGCACCGAGCGGCAGACGCACGCGCGCATCGAGGCCGAGGAGCGCGCCGCGCGCGGACTGCCGCCCCGCTCCTCCTGACCGGAGCGCACCGCCCGCCTCGCAGGGCCCCGGCTCGCCAGGCGGCACGGTTGGGGGCCGAGTCCCTGGCGTTGTCCGATGCAGCCGCTACTGTGGACGAAGTCGCCGTTCGGCGGCGGGTTCCCGCGCGGAAGAGGCGGCATGTGGAATGAGTCATGGCCCTGGTGGGTCATCTCCATCGCCGTCGCGATCGACATCACGATCCGCGTGATCGCGATCATCGTCGTGCCGCGCAACCGCCGTCCCACGGCGGCCACCGCCTGGCTCCTCGCGATCTACTTCATCCCGTACATCGGGGTGCTGCTGTTCCTGCTGATCGGAAACCCCCGGCTGCCGCGCGCCCGGCGCAAGAAGCAGGACCTCATCAACGAGACGATCGCCGAGGTCACGAAGGATCTGCACATCGGCGTCTCCGGCGCCGAGCTGCCGGAGAGCCTCGCCTCCCTCGTGCGCATGAACCAGCGCCTCGGGGCGCTGCCGCTGGTCGGCGACAACGGCGCGCACCTGATCTCCGACTACCAGACCTCGCTCGACGCCATGGCCGACGCCATCCGCGGTGCGCGCGAGTTCGTCCACGTCGAGTTCTACATCCTGCAGTCCGATGCCGCGACCGACGACTTCTTCCGCGCGCTGGAGGAGGTCGCGGCCCGCGGCGTGCCCGTGCGCGTGCTGCTGGATCACTGGGCGAACCGCTGGAAGCCGCGCTACACGCAGACCATCGCCCGGCTCGACGCGATGGGCGCCGACTGGCACCTGATGCTGCCGGTGCAGCCGCTCAAGGGGCGCACGCAGCGCCCCGACCTGCGCAACCACCGCAAGCTCCTCGTCGTCGACAACGAGGTCGCGTTCCTCGGATCCCAGAACGTCACCGACTCGACCTACAACCTGCCGAAGAACATCAAGCGCGGCCTGCACTGGGTCGACCTCATGGTGCGCATCGACGGGCCGGTGGTCGGGAGCGTGAACGCGGTCTTCCTGTCCGACTGGTACAGCGAGACCGACGAGGTGCCGGAGTCGGTCGCGTTCGCGCCCACCGAGAAGGGCAGCGGGAACCTGGACTGTCAGATCGTGCCGTCCGGTCCGGGGTTCGAGGCGGAGAACAACCTGCGGCTGTTCCTCGGCCTGCTCTACGCCGCGAAGCGCAAGATCATGATCGTCAGCCCCTACTTCGTGCCGGACGAGGCGCTCCTGCTCGCGGTGGCCACGGCATGCGACAGGGGTCTTCAGATCGAGCTGTTCGTCTCGGAGGAGGGCGACCAGGCGATCGTGTACCACGCGCAGCGCAGCTACTACGAGGCGCTGCTGAAGGCGGGCGTGCGGATCTGGATGTACCGCAAGCCGTACATCCTGCACACCAAGAGCCTCACGATCGACGACGACGTCGCGGTCATCGGATCCAGCAACATGGACATGCGCTCCTTCGGCCTGAACCTCGAGATCTCGATGCTCGTGCGGGGCGAGGAGTTCGTACGCGAGCTGCACGAGGTCGAGGACCACTACCGCTCGCTCAGCCGTGAGCTCACGCTCGAGGAGTGGATGCAGCAGCCGCTGCGCTCCACCGTGCTGGACAACCTCGCCCGCCTCACCTCGTCGCTGCAGTAGCGCGGCACCGCGCCGATGCGGGCCGGGCTGTCGCTCTGGGAGCATGGTGGCCGCGCATCCGCGCCGGATGGCATGAGCGCATGAGGATCCGGACCGCACGATGGAGTTCGTGCCGCGGATCACGATGCCAGCATGAACGCGCCCGCCGATCCGGCCGGCTGCACGCTGACGCTGGACGAGGATCCGGTCCCTGGACGAGGATCCGGTCCCTGAGCCCGTCGAAGGGCCGGATCCGTGGCCCGACCGGCCGGCGCTCAGGCCGGGCTGATCACGTGCCCGGCCGGCACCGCCATCAGCAGTGCCCCCGGGTCGATGCGGCAATGGATCCGCACTGCCTCGCCGAACTCGTCGCCGTCGAGCTCCACCGGAGCCGGCTCCGTGGTCGCCGCGTCCGCGTCGCGGCCCTGCAGGTAGCGGATGGAGCCGCCGGATCCGGTGAGCTCGATCATGCGCCGGCCGGCCTTGCTGCGCCGCAGCACGGAGTTCTGCCACCACACGGTGCGCCACACCGCGAGCCAGCCGAACGCGCCGCGGGCCTGGATCACGGCGACGTCGAGGCTGCCGTCGGTGATCGAGGCGTCCGGGATCAGAGCGATCCCGGCGGGCAGCGCGCCGCAGTTCGCGAACAGCATGCTGTGCACCTTGACCGAATGCAGCCGGAGGTCGTCGACCGCATACATGATGCGGAACGGCTTGGCACCCGGCAGCGAGCGGGCGGCGCCGTCGACGTAGGCGACCCAGCCCACCGACTTCTTCAGACCGGGGCGGGTGTTCGCGATCATGTGCGCGTCCAGCCCGATGCCGGCGAGCACCACGAAGCCGTGCTCGTGCACGTCGCCGTCGGCGCGGGTGAGCGCGGCCCAGCCGATGTCGACCGGGTGGCGGTCGCCGTGGAACACCGCGTCGATCGCGGTGGAGGGGGAGTCCAGGGCGAGGCCGAGGTTGCGGGCGAGCAGGTTGCCGGTGCCGCTCGGCACGATCGCCAGGGGAATGCCCGTGCCCGCCATCGTCTCGGACACGGCGCGCACGGTGCCGTCGCCGCCGGCGACCAGCACCGCCGCGGCGCCGTCGGCCAGGGCGGTGCGGGTGGCCGCCTGCCCCGGATCCTGCACGGAGGTCTCGATGATGAGCGGGGGGTCCCAGCCCGCCTCGGCCGACAGGGTGCGCAGCAGCTCGACGAGCTTCGGCGCATCGGCCTTGACCGGGTTGACGACGAGGGCGGCGCGCGGGCGTCCGGCATCGTCAGTCATGGGCACAGCCTATTCCGGCGTACGGTATCCCCGGTTTCGAAGCGCGTGAATGGCCGCATCGGGATCGAGGATCCGGCCAGGTGCGCACTCTGAACCGAGTGGCCGGGGCCGGAGAGCCGCCCGGCGACGCCTGGATAGACTTGACCGGTGATCGACCTCGCCCTACTCCGCGACGAGCCCGAGCTCGTCCGCCAGTCCCAGGCCGCGCGCGGCAACGCGCCGGAAACCGTCGACGCGGCGATCGAGGCCGACCGATCGCGTCGCGCCGCGCTGACGGCGTTCGAGGAGCTGCGCGCCGAGCAGAACGCCTTCGGCAAGCAGGTCGCGAAGGCACCCAAGGAGGAGAAGGCCGCCCTGGTCGCCCAGGCGAAGGACCTCGCCGAGCGCGTGAAGCAGGCGCAGGCCGCGTCGAACGACGCTTCCGAGGCCGCCGCCGAGGCGCTGTCTGCGATCGAGAACGTCGTCATCGACGGGGTGCCCGCCGGTGGCGAGGACGACTTCGTCGAGCTGCGCCGGGTCGGGGAGACCCCGACGTTCGACTTCGAGCCCCGCGACCACCTCGCGATCGGCGAGCTGCTCGGGGCGATCGACATGGAGCGCGGGGCGAAGGTCTCCGGCGCCCGCTTCTACTTCCTCACCGGCATCGGCGCGCGCCTCGAGATCGCGCTCATGAACCTCGCTCTCGAGCGGGCGCTCGCCGCCGGGTTCATCCCGATGATCGTGCCGACCCTGGTGCGGCCGGAGATCATGCAGGGCACCGGCTTCCTGGGCAAGCACGCCGACGAGGTCTACCACCTCGACAAGGACGACGACCTGTACCTCGTCGGCACCAGCGAGGTGGCCCTCGCCGGCTATCACGCCGGCGAGATTGTGGATCTGTCCCGTGGTCCGCTCCGCTATGCGGGCTGGTCCACCTGCTACCGCCGCGAGGCCGGCTCGTACGGCAAGGACACCCGCGGCATCATCCGCGTGCACCAGTTCAACAAGCTGGAGATGTTCGTGTACACGACGCCCGAGGACGCCGAGGCCGAGCACCTGCGCCTCGTCGCGCTGCAGGAGGAGATGCTCACCGCGCTCGGGCTGTCGTATCGGGTGATCGATGTGGCGGCCGGGGACCTGGGATCCAGTGCGGCGCGCAAGTACGACATCGAGGCCTGGGTGCCCACGCAGGGCGCGTTCCGCGAGCTCACCTCCACGTCGAACTGCACCACGTACCAGGCGCGCCGACTGGACATCCGGCACCGTCCGGGTGCGGCGACAGGCTCAGCAACTGAGGGCGCGGCCAAGACGCAGCACGTGGCGACGCTGAACGGCACGCTCGCCACCACGCGCTGGATCGTCGCGATCCTGGAGACGCACCAGCAGGCGGACGGATCCGTGCGGGTTCCCGAGGTGCTGAGGCCTTACCTCGGCGGTCTCGAGGTGCTCCGACCGCTCGGCTCCGCCGACGCCATGGGGGCCGAGGGCTCGGACGCATGACGAACGCCTGGCTCATCGCGCTCGACATCGACGGCACCATCCTGCGGCAGGACGAGACGATGAGCCCGGGTGTTCCGGATGCCGTCGGCCGCGCCCGCGACGCGGGTCACGAGGTCATGCTCGCGACCGGCCGCAGCTGGATGGGCACGCACCGCTTCCTCGATGCGCTCGAGATCCGGCCCGAGTTCGTGGTGTGCTCGAACGGCGCGGTCACGATGCGCCGCATCGGATCCGCCTCGACGGAGGACGGCCCCGCGGTGGACGGCTACGAGCGCTGGAACGTGGAGACGTTCGACCCCTCCGCGGTGCTCTCGCTGCTGCACGACCGTCTGCCCGATGCGCGGTACATGGTGGAGCTCGGATCCGGTCAGCGCCTGTACACCGCGGAGCTCGACGACTGGACGCTCGACGGCGGGCGCCAGGTATCCTTCGCCGAGCTGAGCTCGCAGGAGGTGTCGCGCGTGGTCGTGGTCTCGCCGGGCCATGACGAGGACGACTTCCACCGGCTCGTGCAGGACGCCGGGCTCAACGAGGTGTCGTACGCGATCGGCTGGACCGCGTGGCTCGACATCGCCCCGCGTGGCGTGGACAAGGGAACGGCGCTCGAGCGCGTGCGCGAGGCCCTCGGCGACGAGGGCGACCGCGTGTTCGTCGCCGGAGACGGCCGCAACGACCTCGGCATGTTCTCCTGGGCGCGCAGCGTCGGCGGCCGGGCCGTGGCCATGGGGCAGGCGCCCGACGAGGTCAAGGCGGCGGCCGGCGAGGTCACCGGCGGCGTCGAGGACGGCGGCCTCGCGGATGCGATCGAGCGCATCGTGCTCGCGGTCCCTGAGCGACACTTCGACTCGCTGGCGCTCGCTCAGTGCGGGTCTGCGCGAGACGAAGGGCCCGCAGCGGGATCCCGCGGTCGCTGAGTGCGGTGCTTCTTCACGGTACGTCTCCGGGGCGCTGAGCACGGCATCCCTCCGGGTCGTTGAGCGCGGTGCTTCTCCGGGGCGCTGAGCGGGATGCCTCTCCGGGACGCCGAGCACGGCACCCCTCCGGGGTCGTTGAGCGAGCACCGGCGCAGCCGGAGCGAGACGAAACGAGGCTCCCCCGCCTCCGGAGCAATCGTCCTTCCGAGGTCTGATCAGGGCCTTCATTCAGCGCCCGCCCAGCCGCCTGCGGGCACAATGGAGAGGCGCTCGCAAGGCGCCGTCCGGTTCTCCGTTAGACTCGACGCCTGTTCGGCGTGTGCCCGCACGCGCCGAGGGAGAGTTGTCCGAGCGGCCGAAGGACCTGGTCTTGAAAACCAGTGGGCAGCAATGTCCCGTGGGTTCGAATCCCACACTCTCCGCTGAATCGTGAAAGGCACCGTGTGAGCGCGACGTCCCGACCCCGACGCCCCGTCGCCGGGCATGGCCAGCTGCGCCGTCCGAGCGCGTGGAGCCAGCTGATGAAGATCCTCGGCATCACCATGGCCGTGGTGCTCGTCTCCGGTGTCTCCGTCGCGGCGTACATCGCCTATGACCTCGGCCACACGTTCAGCGCGAACGCCGTCACCCTCGACGGAGCGAAGTCGGTGCCGCCGGACATCGGTGCGATCAAGGGCGGTGTGAACATGCTGCTCGTGGGCAGTGATGCCTGCGAGCCGGAGTTCGCCGCCGAGTTCGGCGACCGCTGCTCCGATCCCGCGAACGCCGGCGAGCGCAACGACACGAACCTGGTGCTGCACATCTCCGACAGTCCGCGCCGGGTCACGGTGATCACGTTCCCCCGCGACCTTATGGTGCCGATCCCGTCGTGCACCGACGCGCAGGGCAACGCGACCAGCGAGATGTCGAAGCAGCCCATCAACGTCACGCTGGAGACCGGCGGGCTGAACTGCGTCGCCCGAACGATCCATGAGGTCTCCGGACTGGACATCCAGTTCGCCGCCAAGATCACCTGGGGCGGGGTGATGAAGATCACCGACGCGATCGGCGGCGTCGACGTCTGCGTCGCGAACGGCATAAGCGACCCCGACACCGGACTCGAGCTGACGGCGGGAACGCACACCCTGCAGGGCTACTGGGCGCTGCAGTTCCTGCGCACGCGGCACGGTGTCGGCGACGGCAGCGATCTCGGGCGGGGCAGCAACCAGCAGGTGTACATGTCGTCGCTGGCGCGCAAGATGGTCTCGGCCCAGGTCCTCGGCAATCCCGGCACGCTGCTGAAGCTCGCGAACACGGTGATGTCGAACGTCACCCCCAGCACCACGTTGACCAGCCCGACGCTGCTCGTGCAGATCGCGCTGGCCATGAAGGACGTCCCGCTGGACCAGATCAATTTCGTGAACTACCCGGTGCTCGAGGACCCCGACAACCCGAACAAGGTCGTTCCCGACACCGCCAGCGCCGACCAGCTCTGGGCCGCGCTCGCGGCGAACCAGCAGATCCAGGTGACCGGTCAGCGCAACGATGCGGTCGTCTCCGCGACGCCCACGCCGACCGACCCTGCGACGGATCCGGGAACGAGCGCCGACCCGTCGCCGACGCCGACGCCGGGTGCGACGTCCGGTCCGGTGGATCTGCCGAAGAACATCTCCGGCCAGTCCGCCGCGCAGCAGACCTGCTCCAACGGCAACGGCTACTCGGGCTGACGCACTCCGGCGGTGCGCGGCGGCGACCGATGGCGGCTGGTGCGGAGAACGACGGGTGGCATGCGGCGGTGCCGGCGGCTCTGGCCGCCGTCCCGTGGTTCCGGCGCGTGGTCCCCGCGGCTCGGCCCTTCGCCCACGGCGGCTCTGCCTGTGCTCCCGCGGCGTGACGATCTGCACACCCTGTGACGATCCGCGCGCATGTCGACGTGGATCCGTGTGCTGATCGTGACACCGTGTGCAGATCGTGACGCTCCGCGCGCCCGCCGTCGCGTGACACCGTGACCGAGAACCGGTCGGTTCGCGCCGCCCCCGCGGACCCGTTAGGATGGTCCCTGGTGTTCGGCGTGCCGGACATCTGGAGACGTCGCATAGTCAGGCCTAGTGCACCACCCTGCTAAGGTGGAGTCCTCGCAAGGGGACCGAGGGTTCAAATCCCTCCGTCTCCGCCATAAAAGTGCTGGTCAGAACCGCTTTCTTCGTCGCGGGTAAGGCGTTCCCCCCACAAATCCCCCACGGAATTCGCTGTTTACCCTTTGATTCATTGGTAAGTCGGCGAACCCTGGCCCCCATAACTCTCTGACGTCGTAGTCATTGGAAGGCCGCGCATGTCAATGAGAAGTGTCGGAGTGAGCGGTCGTCATCTCGGCTAGGCCCAAGCAGATCCGCTCCTGTCGCCCAGCCAAGTCGCGCTGCGGCGACTTCTTTTCCGATCTAGGTCCCGCTGGGCCGCGGCCACACGCCTGCCCTCAGCAGGGCGTGATTGCCGTGGTTCACCGCCTTTGCCAGGCCGGCTTGTGGTCGTAGGCGTAGCGGTAGTAGTCGATGTCGCGGAGCCGGGACGCCGCGGCCTCGTCGACCAGTACGGTGACGTGCGGGTGCAGCTGGATGGCCGAGCCGGGGTTGGAGGCCGACACCGGCCCCTCCACGGCGCCGGCGAGCGCCTCCGCCTTGCCCTCGCCGAACGCGAGCAGCAGCAGGTGGCGTGCCTTCAGGATGGTCGAGAGCCCCTGCGTGATGCAGTGCATGGGCACGTCGTCCTCGCTGTCGAAGAACCGCGCGTTGTCTTTGCGGGTCTGCTCGGTGAGCGTCTTCACGCGCGTCACCGACGCGAACGACGACCCGGGCTCGTTGAAGCCGATGTGGCCGTCGGTGCCGATGCCGAGGATCTGCACATCGACCCCGCCGGACTCCGCGATCGCTTTCTCGTAGTCGGCGCCGGCGTGCTCGATCGTCGCGCGCGCGCCGTTCGGGGTGTGGATGAGCGAGGGCGTGAGCCCGAGGGGTTCGACGACCTCGCGCGTGATGACGGCGCGGTACGACTCGGGGTGCCCTGCCGGCAGGCCGACGTACTCGTCGAGCGCGTAGCCGCGCACGTGCGAGACGTCGAGGCCGCTCTCGGAGATCCGCCGGGCCAGCGCCCGGTACACCGGGAGCGGGGTCGATCCGGTGGCGAGGCCGAGCACGGCGTCGGGCTTGGCGGCGATCAGCCGCTGGATCGACTCCGCCGCGAGCTCGCCCGCGGCGTCCTTGTCTGCGACGACGACTTCAGCCATCTGTTCCTCCTACGAGTGCCGCACCGAGCGCGGCGACAGGCGTTCCTTCGGCCTCGCGCAGAACGGCGAGGTTGGCCTCCACGGTCGCAAGCACCTCGGCGACCGACTCCTCGCCCGGCCGTCGGCTCACCTTCAGCCCATGCCATGGCACGTCGCCCGCTGCCCGGAGAGCAGAGCGAGCGGCCGAGCGGGTCAGAAGGGAGCCGGCCCGCGGATCCGTCTCGGCGAACGGGAGGTGGGCGTCGGCCCACGCCGGTCCGTAGGGTCCGTCCGTGCCGGCGGCTCCGGAGAGGGTGAGGCCCAGGAGGCGACCTGACGCAGCGGCGGCCGCGATCTGCGCGGTGACGGCAGCGGTGTCCCGCAGCTCGACGGCCGACCGGCCCCAGTTCAGCCAGAGCGCCACTTCCGGGAACGTCTCAAGCGCCGTCAGCTCGTCCACGAGGTGGAGGAAGCCCTTCTCGAACGGGCGGCCCGACACAGCCGCATCGCAGTGCTCGATCGCGAGCGTGGTGCCTGACCAGTCCCACGACGCGATCGCTTCGAGCGAGTCCCGGAGGGCGTCCACCGAACCGTGTTCGCCGCTGGGGGCCGTGTGCAGAAGGACGACGCTCGGGATCACGGGCAGACGCGCGACGTCGCGGCGCATCCGGTCGAGGTCCTCCACGGCGGTCGCTCTGCCGTTCGCGTCCGGCGACGCCAGCCCGTAGCCGGCCGACGACTTCGAGCGCGTCATCGTCCACGGCAGCGCAGTGACGATCAAGTCGGTCGCGGGTAGCCGGGAGATCAGCCAGTCGGCGTCATGGGGATGGAGGCGGCCGAGCCACGGGAGCTCCAGGGCGTCCACGTCGTCTAAGGCGACCAATTCGGCGAGGAAGCGCTCCTCGAAAACAGGATCCCAACTCGTGTGTGCGGGAGAGGCCGCGTAGGCGCTGACGACGGTCCTCATCGCGCCGCGACCGCGCGAGCGAACCAGGAGGTGATGGTCTGCGGGTGGGTGATCGCGGTGCCGACCACCACTGAGTCCGCCCCGGCCTCCAGCGCCTGCCGCGCTTGCTCCGGAGTGTGGATTCGACCCTCCGCCACGAGAAACCGGCCGAGGGCGAGCGCGCGGAGCTCGGCGATGAGGTCGAGGTCGGGTCCTTCACCGTGCGGGCGCTCCCCGGTGTACCCCGCGAGAGTCGTGCCGATCATGTCGGCGCCCGCCTCCGTTGCGGCGATGGCGTCGCCGGCGCTTCCGCAGTCCGCCATCACGAGCGCGTCGGTCTCATTCCGCAGCACCTTCACAACCTCGGCAAAGGTGCGGCCGTCCGGCCGGTTACGCCGGGTGCCGTCGAGCGCCACCACGTCCGCGCCCGCCGCGGCGACCGCGAGCGCGTGCTGGAGAGTCGGCGTTATGAAGACGCCGTCCTTCCCGTCCTTCCACAGCCCGATGACGGGGACGTCGAGGGTCTCGGCGCCGAGCCGGATGTCGTCCAGGCCCTGCAACCGGATGGCCGCGGCACCGCCGCGGACGGCGGACTCCGCGACGGCGACCATGGTCCGCGGATCGCGCATGGGCTCACCAGGGTAGGCCTGGGCGGACACGATCAGCCGTCCGGCGAAGGCGTCGAACAAGTCGGTCATGGGGTGCGTTCCTTTTCCATAACGAGGCTCGCGGCGCCCAGGCATGCGGCCGCGTCGCCAGCGCTGGGTCGCAGTGGGACGGACGTGAGCAGGGGGAGGGCCTCTTGTCGCGCGGCGGCCTCGAATGTCTGCCACCAGCCCGGGATGCGCGGCACGCCCCCGCTGACGACTACGAGGTCGGGGTCCAGGCAGTTGACGAGGCCGCCGACGACCGAGCCCACACTGGTGGCTGAGAGGTCGATCGCGGCTCGAGCCCGTTCGTCGCCCTCCGCCGCACGGGCTGCGACCTCGAAGGCGTCGGACGCGGAACCACCGAGCCGTCGGTAGGTATCTCGGATCGCTGGACCGGATCCGCTCGCCTCGACGTGTCCTCGGCCTCCGCAGGAGCAGGGCAGGCCGTCGGCGAAGGGGGAGGCGATATGCCCGAAATGCCCGGCAGCCCAGTGAGCGCCGCCTAGTACGGCACCGCCGAGCACATAACCGCCACCGACTCCGGTTCCGACGGCGACCAGCAAGAGGGAGGCGTCCAGGGGGAGATTGGCGAGCGAGAACTCTCCCAGGGCGTGGGCGTGCACATCGTTGATGGCGCGCACGGGCCAGCCGGTACGCTGCGCGAGCTCCGAGGCGATCCGGACTCCCTTCCAGCCGGGGATGCTGTCGGTGGCGTCCAAGACTTCTCCGCTCGCCGGATCGATGATCCCGGCCGCCCCGACTCCCACACCCGCGATCGTTTTCGGGTCGTGATCCGCCGTCACGGAACGCACGAGCGTCGCGATCTCGGCGACGACCTCGAGGCCGCCAGCGGGAGGTGTCGCGGCGCGCGCCTCCGCCACCGTGCTCCCTCTTTTGTCGAGCAGTCGGGCTTCGATCTTGGTCCCACCGAGATCGACCCCGACGCTCAAACGCTCGTCAGATGGCTGCGACAAGATGCCCTAACACCTCCGCAACCTCGACGGTCCGGTGTTCGCGCAGCGACAGCGTGAGCGCGTCAGCGGTGGCCAGGGCCGACCGGGCAGCCGAGCCGTCCGCGAGTGCAGCGAATTCGGGGTCGATGTAACCGGTCGAGACGAGCCGGTGGAACGTCGCGGTCTCCTCCTCGAGAATGCCGGAGAGCCAGAGCGGCACGTCCGTGTCCGGTGTGCCGAACAGTCCGGAGGCGTCCTCATCCCCTGCTCGATAGAAGGCTGCGCGACTTTCCTCCTCTGCGGTCGACCGGTGGAGCGGGAAATGCTCGATCCGGCCCTTCGCGCGGAGCGTGCATCCGTCGCCTTGGAAGCCGAGACGGACGGCTCCTTGCGTGCCCTGAATGAGGATGTAGTGCTCGGGCCAGCGGAAGGCCGAGCCGTATTCGAGGGCGGCGAAACGCGAGCCGTCGAACTCGAGCAGCAGAGCGAGGAGATCTGCCTCGTCGCCGTCGTCGGCCCGGGCGTGCGCGACATTCCCGCCGACCATCGTGGCTCGTGTCGCGGGGCCAAGGAGGGACTGCACGAGGTCGAGCTCGTGGATGTGGTGGTAGAGGTGCCCGCCGGAGAGCGCGGCCTGCTTCTTCCAGCTCGCGCCACCGCCGTGACCTTCCCATGTGGTCCGCACGGCACGCACGAAGGTCAATTCGCCGAGCAGGCCTGCGGAGATCGCCTCCTTGGCCCGGCGGACGCCGGCCATGAAGTTGGTGACGTGTCCCGCGAAGAAGACGACGCCGGCCTCGTCGCAGGCGGAGACCATCGCGTCGCCGTCGCGGTAGGAGAGCGCGACCGGCTTCTCGCAGAAAACGTGCTTACCCGCACGGGCCGCCGCGATCACCTGGTCGTGGTGGGCCCAGTTCGGGGAGGCGACCACTACCGCATCCACGTCAGGGGCGGCCAGCAGCGCGTCCAGCGAGCTCTCCGTCCTCGCGCTCAACTCGGTGGCGAGCGGAGAAGCGTCCGCCGGGTCGTGGATCGCGACAATCCGGGCGCCGTGCTGAGCAGTGAGACTCCTCGCAAGCGCCTTGCCGAGGTAGCCGGCGCCGATGACCCCGTAGCCGACGACGTGCTCGCTCACAGCAGCCCCGACGATTCGAGCAGGCTGCGGATTCGCGCGGTCTCTGCAGCGCCGAGCGACCGCATCGGCTCGCTCATCCGGTTGTTGGCGATGACGCCGAGGAGCTGCAGCGCGGTCTTGAATGCGCCGAGGCCGGCCGCCCCCGCCGAGATACCGGCTTCGGTGACGTCCACGATGCCGAACAGGCGGGCGAGGCGGTCCTGCTCGCGGCGAGCCGAGGGCCAGTCACCTTCCGCGGCCGCCGCGTACAGCCTGCTGTAGCCGGCTGGGTCGACGTTCGCGAGGCCCGGCACCGCGCCGTGCGCTCCGCCAAGCAGTGCGCCGTCGACGACGACCTCGTGGCCGGTGAAGACGCGGAAGGCCGTCAGGTGCTCGGTCGCGAGCGCCAGGAGGCGGAAGGAGACATCGTCACCGGAGGAGTCCTTCACCCCGGCAAGCACACCGTCCTCGGCGAGCTCGCGGACCACGTCCACGCCGAGCTTGACGTGCGTGCGTACGGGGACGTCGTAGGCGAAGAGCGGAAGTTCGACGCGCTCCCGGATCGTGCGGAAGTGCTGGCCGACCTCCGCCTGGTTGGACAGTGCGTAGAACGGGGCCGTCACCACCAGCGCGTCGATGCCCAGGTCGGCGAGACGTTCGGCCTCCGTCACGACCCGTGCGGTGGTCTGCTCGTTGGCGCCGGCCAGGACGGGCACGCGACCGTCGCTCGCCTCGATAACGGTGGTGGCGACCAGGTCGCGCTCTTCCTGCGTGAGGTAGGGGACCTCGCCGGACGAGCCGAGGATGAAGAGCCCGTCGACGCCGCCGTCGAGGAGGTGAGCGGTTACGCGCTGGAGCGACTCCCGGTCGATCAGCCCGCTCTCGGTGCGTGGTGTGATGACCGGCGGGATGATCCCCCGGAAGCGGGTGGTGTCGGTGTCCGGGCCCGGGGCGGGGTGCGGTGCGATGGCGGCGTTCGTCACGATTCTCCTTTGAACCCACGGGTGATAGGACGTGGGATGTCTTGATGCCATGAGAGTATTGCAAAGCTGGCGGGACGCGTCAATGGGGCCGCTCGCCCAATCGGAAATCGCTATTGACGAAGTGGTCGGATGTGATCTACGGTCTTGTTTCCAAGAGGTGGGACGTCCTATGTGGGTCCTTCCTCTCCCCCCAGCACAGTCCCGAAAGGAACAGCAGTGGAAACAACGAAGTTGCCGGGTTCCCGAGCACGAACGCTCAAACGCTTCGCGGGTCTTGTCGCCGCAGTGGCCACCGTCGGACTCGTAGCGGCGTGCTCCGGCCCTCAGTCGAGCACCTCCGTCGGCGGCACCGCCGCGAAGGGGCATGTCGAGGTCGCGATCGGGTACAACAACAACAGCTCCTGGGACCCGCTGAACACCGGCTCCGCATTCGCAATGTCCGCCGAGAACCACATCTACGAAGCGCTATGGGACTCGTCGCCCGTGGACCGCAAACCGTACGCTGCGCTCGCCGCCGACATGCCCAAGGACACGAAAGCCTTGACCTGGACGGTCAAGCTCCGGTCCGGGGCCAAGTGGAGCGACGGCAAGCCGGTCACCGCGGACGATGTCGTCTTCTCCGTCGACCGTGTGCTCGACACGCAGAAGCCCGTGATCACCACGGCCTTCTTCTCGAGCTGGCTCAAGGATGCCGTCAAGGTCGACGCGCACACCGTGAAGCTCGACTTCAAGAACGCGTTCCCCTACGCGATCGACCGCTTCTCGATCCTCAAGATCATGCCGAAGCACATCTTCGACGGCCAGCCCGACTCCTTCTACGCCGACGCGAAGAACCAGCTCGGCTCCGGCCCGTTCCAGATCAAGGCCACCGAGCCGACGTCGTTCACGTCGTTCGTGCTGAACAAGGACTACAACGGCCCGCTGCACCCGAAGATCGACTCGATGCAGTGGAATGTCTCGGTCGACGCGGCCGCCCGCACCAGCCTGCTGACCTCCGGCGTCTCCGGCGTGCAGATCTCCGACAACATCCCGCAGGACTCGATCGCGAGCCTCCAGGGCAAGGGATTGAAGGTTGACGGCGCCGACAGCATGAACCTGCTGGGCCTGGCTTTCAATACCAGCAAGGCCCCGTTCAACGACAAGCGGGTCCGTCAGGCGCTGCGGATGGCCATCGACACCAAGAAGCTGATCGACGTCTCGATCGCAGGCAAGGGCACCCCGGCCACGAGCTTCCTCCAGGAGTCGAGCCCCTACTACTCGAAGGCGTCCACGCAGTATGACTACAACCCGACCGAGGCCAAGAAGCTGCTGCAGGAGGCCGGCGTCAGCAACCTCAGCCTGACGCTGCTCTCGACGAACATCTCCTGGACCACCGTCGCCGTGAACGCGATCAAGCAGGACTGGGAAGCTATCGGCGTCAAGACGAACCTCGACGTCGTGGAGACGGCCACTTTCAACACCAAGGTGGCACAGGGCGACCCCGCTGACGTGCTCACGTTCTCGGGCAACCCCAACCAGTTCGGCACGGACGCGGATCTCAACGTCCGCTGGTTCTACTCCAACACCAACACCTTCATGCTCTGGAACAAGTGGGGTCAGACACCCGAGTACGCGGCGCTCGACAAGGTTCTCACCGCCGCTGAGCAGTCGGACTCGACGAAGACCACCGATGCCGACATGAAGAAGGCGCTGAACATGATCGCTGACGAGGGCGTCATCTACCCGGTCATGCACATGCAGCTCTTCACCGCATGGGACGCCAAGAAGCTGAGCGGCGTGCAGCCGCTCAACATCCCCGGCGTCTACATGATGAACGCGCAGCTCAAGGGCTGAGCACCCGCCGGCCGGGGCGCGCCTGACCGCGCCCCGGCCGGCATTACCCGATAGGAACCACCGTGACCGTCGTCCTCAGAATGATCGGCAGACGACTGCTGACACTGATACCGCTGCTGCTCGGAATCGTGCTGTTCGTCTTCACCGTGATGCAGTTCTCCTCCACCGACCCCGCCGTCGCGGTCTTCTCCGACGCGCCGGTGAGTCCTGACCAGCTCGCCCAGTTCCGGCACGAGCACGGACTGGACCAGCCCTTCATCGTCAAGTACTTTGCCTTCCTCGGGATGATCGTCACCGGCCATCTGGGTAAGAGCCTCGCCACCGGCCAGGACGTCACGACGCTCATCGCGACTGCGCTGCCGCTGACACTCCAGCTCACCTTCCTCGGATTGATCATCGCCATCGTCATCTCGTTCACCCTCGGGACGATCTCGGCAGTGTTCCGGGACCGCTGGCCGGACCAGACGATCCGCGTCCTCACCCTCGGCGGAGTCGCCGCCCCCTCCTTCTGGGTCGCCCTCCTCCTCGTCCAGTGGTTCTCGATCAACATCCCGATCTTCCCCTCGTCCCGCTATGTCAACCCGAACGACTCGATCTACGGCTGGCTGATGACCATGACCCTCCCTGCCCTCGCCCTCGCGCTGCCCCTCTCCGCCCAGATGACCCGCATCGTGCGCACCTCGATGGTGGAGGAGCTCGACAGGGACTACGTACGCACCGCCCGCGGCGGCGGCCTACCGCCGTTCGTGGTCGTCGGGCGCAACGTGATGCGCAACGCGCTCATCAACCCGCTGAACGTGCTCGGGCTGCGGATCGGTTATCTGCTCGGCGGCGCCGTCGTCATCGAGCAGATGTTCAACCTCCCCGGAATGGGCCAGCTGATGATCGAGGCCGTCAAGAACAACGAGCCCGCCATCGTCCAGGGCGTCGTCCTCACCATCGCCCTGGGCTTCGTCGTGATCAACCTGATCGTCGACATCCTCTCCATGCTCGCCAACCCGAGACTGCGAACGAGCCACTGATGCGCACGAAACTCTCCGAACGACTCTCCCGGCCAGGGCTCCGCCTCGGCCGACTCAGCCTCGGCGCCTGGATCGCCATCGCCGTGCTGGCTGTGATCGTGCTGGCCGTGGTCCTTGCGCCGCTGCTGACACCCTATGACCCCAACATGCAGTCCGTCGCCGCCGACAAGGCTCCCAGTGCTGCGCACCTCTTCGGGCTCGACAGCCAGGGCCGCGACATCTTCAGCCGGCTCCTCTACGGCGGCCGCTGGTCCCTAGCCATCGGCCTCGGCGCCACCGCCCTCGCGCTCATCGCCGGCGCCGTCGTCGGGGCGTTCGCCGCGACCAGCCGCCGCGGAGTCGATGAGACCGTCATGCGCGTGCTGGACGTCATCATGGCGTTTCCCGGGATCGCCCTGGCCGCCGTCCTGGTGGCGGTGTTCGGGCGGGATGTCTTCGTCCTGATCGTGGCCATCGGCTTCCTCTACATGCCGTCCATCGCCCGGATCGTGCGCGCCAACGTCCAGTCGCAGTATGGCGAGGACTACATCGCGGCGGAGCAGATCATCGGCGCCAAGCGGTTCTTCCTCGTGACCCGGCACGTCGCGGTCAACATCGCCGCGCCCATTCTGGTCTTCTCCACAGTCATGGTCGCCGACGCCATCGTCTTCGAAGCCTCCCTCTCGTTCATCGGCGCCGGCGTCCAGCCCCCGAACCCGTCATGGGGAAGCGTCATCGCGGACGGCAAGAACCTGCTGCTCACCGGAGGCTGGTGGGCGACGCTCTTCCCCGGCCTGGTGATCTTCGCCACAGTCTTGTGCCTGAACGTCCTCGCCGAGGGGCTCACCGACGCGATAGCCGCCCCGTCGGCCAAGGCTTCGAAGGCCGCCGCCCAGGCCGTCACGGCGGAAGCCGAGGACGTCGACCGTGGCGAGCACGCCGTCGTCGAGATCCCCCGCTTGCGCCAGGCGGGCGAGCGCATCCGCCGACGCGTCCGCCCCATCCCGGACGTCGCGCCCGTCTTCTCCGTCAACGCGCTCACCATCTCCTTCGCCGACCGCCACAACGGGGTGAACGTCGTCGACGGTGTCTCGTTCGACGTGCGGCCCGGTGAAGTCCTCGGCCTGATCGGCGAGTCCGGCTGCGGCAAGTCCCTCACCAGCCTCGCGGTCATGGGGCTGGAGCCGCGCGGCGCACTGGTCGGCGGGAGCATCCGTTTCGACGGCCGCGAACTGATCGGGATGCGGCCAGGCGACCGCCGAGCATTGATGGGCCGCGGAATGTCGATGATCTATCAGGACGCTCTGAGCTCACTCAACCCGGCGATGACCATCAAGCAGCAGCTCAGACAGCTGACCCGCCGCGGCGGCCATCGCACGCCGGCGGAACTGCTCGAGCTGGTCAACCTGGACCCGGCCCGCACGCTCAAGGCCTACCCGCACGAGCTCTCCGGCGGCCAGCGACAGCGCGTGCTCATCGCTATGGCGCTTTCCCGCGACCCCAAGCTCATCGTGGCCGACGAGCCCACCACAGCGCTCGACGTGACAGTCCAGGCTCAGGTGATGAAGCTCCTGCTCCGCCTGAAGGAGGAGCTCGGCTTCGCGCTCATCCTGGTGTCCCACGACCTCGCCCTCGTCTCCGACATCGTCGACCGCGTCGTCGTCATGTACGGCGGCCAGGTCGCCGAGACGGGGGAGATCCACGAAGTCGTCGGCACCCCGGCCCACCACTACACGCGCGGACTGCTCTCGGCCGTGCTCTCGCTGGAGTCGGGCGATACCGAGCTGACGCAGATCAAGGGCGTCGTCCCGTCTCCTGCCGCATTCCCCGTCGGCTGCAGGTTCTCGGACAGGTGTCCTGCCGCGACCGCGATCTGCCGACGCGAGGACCCTCAGCTCCAGGGACCCCCGCTCGTCCACGAGGTGGCCTGCCACCATCCCGCCCGAGAGGTCGGGCAGCTCGAACGAAAGGAGGTGCCGGCATGAGCGAGCCGATCCTCGAACTGCGCGACGTACACGTGCAGCACCGCATCAACGGCGAGAAGCTCTTCGCCAAGGACACCGTCTACGCGCTGACCGGAGCCGACCTCGCAGTGAGCGCGGGCGAGACCGTCGGGATCGTGGGGGAGTCCGGCTGTGGCAAGTCGACCCTGGCCAAGGCGATCGTGGGACTGCAGCAGCCGACCTCCGGCGAGGTCCTCTTCCACGGCGAATCGCTCTGGACGATGTCGGCGTCCGCCCGGCGCACGAAGTTCGGCCGCAACGTGGGCATGGTGTTCCAGGATCCCTCCACCGCGCTCAACCGCCGGATGCCCGTGAAGAGCATCCTGCGCGATCCGCTGACCGTGCACGGCATCGGCGACGCGAAGCAGCGGACCGCGCGGGTCGCGGAGCTGATGGACCTCGTCGGGCTCCCTTCGAGCGCGGCCGACGCCCTCCCCGCCCAGCTCTCCGGAGGCCAGCGCCAGCGTGTCGCCATCGCCCGAGCGCTGGCGCTGCAGCCCTCGGTCCTGGTCGCGGACGAGCCGACCAGCGCACTGGACGTGTCCGTCCGTGCGCAGATCCTCAATCTGCTGCTGGAGCTCAAGGCGGAGTTCGACCTGGCCATGATCTTCATCTCGCACGACATCCAGACCGTCCGCAGGATGAGCGACCGGATCGTCACCATGTACCTCGGCCGCATCGTGGAGGTGGCGCCCGCTGCGGCGGTCCCCGGCGAGGTGCGCCACCCATACACGGAGGCGCTGCTCTCGGCGACGCCGAGCCTTGTCGAGGACGTCGAGCCGATCACGTTGGAGGGGCCGGTCCCGTCGGCGGTCCATCCGCCGTCGGGATGCCCATTCCGGACCCGCTGCTGGAAGGCGACCGAGCAGTGCGCGACCGAAATGCCGCCGGTGACGCGGTTCCAGACCGTCCCCCTGCACACCGCCCGCTGCTACCACCCGGTCGGCGCGGTGGCGCAAGCGACGATCGGAGGCGCGGCGTGAGCCATCCCATCCGCGTGGGCGTCGTCGGCGCCGGCTTCTTCGGCACCATGATCGCCAGCGCGTGCGCCGGTCACGCGTCCTTCGCCGTCGTCGCAGTCGCGGACGCGGTGCCGGACGCCGCGCGTCGCCTCGCGGAGACCCACGACGCGCGTGCGTACGTGAGCTTCACCGAGCTCGTGGACGACGACTCCGTCGACCTGGTCGTCGTCGCCACCCCCAACCATCTGCACACGGAGCCGGCGGTGGCCGCGCTGCTCGCAGGCAAGCACGTCTTCGTGGAGAAGCCCCTCGGAATCGACGAGGACTCGGTCGGCTCCATCCTCGCCGCCGCGCGCGGAGCCCGCGGCCGGCTCATCGTCGGCCACGTCATGCGGTCGTTCCCCGGTGTGCGGAGGATGGTCGCCCAGGCCCGCCGCGGTGACCTCGGCGACATCCTCGAAGCGGCCGGCGCCCGCCGCCGACTCGTGCACCTGCCCGACGATCCCGGCGACTGGTGGAAGCTCGACCGGCGCCGCAGCGGCGGAGAGCTGCTGCACGAGATCCACGAGCTCGACCTGGTCGTGTGGGCGCTCGGCGAGCCGGCGGAGGTCATCGGCCTGACCGGCGCGCCCCTCGCACACGGCGACCATGAGACGGACAGCGACATCGTCACGGAGCTGAGGATGCCGTCGGGAGCACTGGGGCGGCACAGCGTTTCCACCTCCGCCCACCGTGCGGAGTGGTGGTTCCGCATCTCCGGCACGCAGGCGAGCGTCGAGGCCGACTTCCGGGCCGGGACCATCACGCGCTACGTGGACGGCGCGATCGTGGACGTGACCGGCGTCTTCGACGACGCGGCCTCCGACGAGTCGCTGCGGGAATCCGCGACCGCCCGCCAGTCATACAACACGGGCGGAGCGGGCCCGCTCTGGATGCGGACGGCGGTCGCCTGCGAACTCGACGAGGTGTCGGCCGCGGTTCGCGGCGCATCCACGACGCTCACCGAGCACCCGGCGACCGCGGCCCTGGTGGCCATCCGGGCGGATGCGCTCGCCGCGGAGGCCGCGCGATGACCCGCGTGGCGGTGGCGGGCTCCGGTGTGATCGCCGGAGACCACGTGCGCGCGCTCGCCGCCCTCCCCGAGGTGGAGGTGGCATACGTGTACGGGTCGGACCTCGACCGCGCACGCCGCGTCGCCGCGCTCGCTCCCGGCGCCGTCGCGACGGACGACTACAGCCGCATCCTCGCGGACCCGGCCGTCATTGCCGTCGACGTGTGCAACGCGACGCCTGCGCACGCGCCGTTCACGATCGCCGCAGGCGAGGCGGGGAAGCACGTCCACGTCGAGAAACCCGCGGCCCTCACCCTGGCCGACTTCGACGCGATGGCGCGTGCCACCGAAGGGTCTGGGACGACCCTCATGGTCGGCCAGACGGTGCGGTTCCAGCCGGCCGTCGCCGCGCTCGTCGCCGCGATCGCAGACGGGGCGGTCGGACGCCCGCGCCTCGCCCACGTCAGCTGGTACACCGGCTACGTCTGGCCGGGAGGCTGGCGCGGCTGGCAGCTCGACCGCGGGAAGTCGGGAGGGCACCCCGTCCACAACGGCACGCACCTCCTCGACGTCGCGACCTGGCTTCTCGGCGCGGCGCCGGTGCGAGTGTTCGCCCGGTCGTTTCCGAGTTTCGCGGCGGGTATGCCGGTCCACGACTCCTTCCAGCTGATCGTCCGCTTCGAGGACGACGCGCTCGCGACGCTCGAGATCTCGTACGCTCTAGCCCAGCCGCGGGAAATGTTCCGCCGCATCGTCGTGGCGGGCACGGCTGGAACAGTAGCGCACTCCACCGACGACGACCCCGTCCTGCACTCCGCGGGCGTGGGCGTGGCGCTGCCCTCGGTCGAGAACGCGATGGGCCGGCAGCTCGCGCACTGGATCGACGTCGTCGGCGGCGCCGAGCCCATCGTGCGCACGGGTCAGGTTCGCGCCGCACTCGCGGCGGCCCTTGCCGCCCAGCACTCGCTCGACATCGGGCGCCCGGTCGACGTCCGCGCGGAGGTGCCAGCATGATCCGCGTGGGTTTCCTCTCTGCCGTCCGGCATGCCGAGTCCTACTTGCCGACCTTCCTCGCCGATCCGCGGACCTCGGTCGTGGGCGTCGCCGAGGCCGAGTCCACGCCGGACTGGATGCTCGCCGACTCGCGGGAGGCAGCGCACCGGAATGGGCTGCCGTTCCTCGGTGTCGCAGAGATGCTCGCGCCCGGCACGTGCGACCTCGTCGTCGTGTGCAGCGAGCCCACCCGCCACGCGGAGCTGGCGATCGCGGCGCTGGAGGCCGGGGTCGACGTCCTGGTGGATAAGCCGGTCGCCGTGACCGTCGCGGAGACCGACCGCATCCTCGCCGCTCAGGAGCGCTCCGGCCGCACGGTCTCCGTAGTGAACCGGCTCCGCTCGCCCGCCGTCGAACGGCTGCGCGGCTGGGTCGACGCGGGCCACCTGGGCCTGCCGCTCCACGTCGACGTCGAGTGGTTCGCTTCGGGTGCCCACTTCTCGACGTCCGTGGAGCGGCCGGAGCTCGTGACCGATCCGGCCCTGTCCGGCGGCGGCGAGCTGCTGAACTTCCTCCTCTACCCGGTCGATTACATCCGGTACCTGACCGGCCTGGAGGTGGTCGAGGTATACGCGGAGACGGCGACCTTGTTCCAGGAGGCGCACCTCGAGAGAAGTGTCGAGGACTCTGCCGTCGTCTCCCTGCAGCTCGAGAACGGCGTCACCGCGACCGTCACGCTCGGCCGCGTCGCGGCTGCTCCCGGGCACGGCCCGGTGTCTTCCTCCATCAGACTGCTCGGGTCGCACGGACACGCCATCGCCGACGACGACAAGCCGGCGATCTCGGTGTTCGGAACAGACGGCAAACAGACGGCGCGGCCCGTCGGCGGCCCGAGCTCCGTCGTCGCCGTCGAACGGTTCCTCGACGAGTTGATCGGCGCGCTCGCCGCCGGGCGCACGCCGCAGTACAGCCTGAGCGACGCGCGGGCGAGCCTCGCAGTGACAGAGGCGTGCTATGCCGCGGCCAGCAGCGGGCGACCCGTTACATTGAACAGCGACATGAATCTGGAGGGGGAACGGTGACCACCGAACTGACTGCGACGAGACTGGCCCGATTCGGGGCGCAGGAGCGGATGCGCACCCTCCAAAACGACATCATGGACCTGATTCTCAGTCGGAACCTCGACGTCGGTGATCCGATGCCCACCGAGAATGAGCTGTGCGCCGCGCTCGGGGTCGGCCGCAACACCGTGCGCGAGGCTCTCAAGGTCTTGCAGGCGCTCGGCGTCGTGGAGATCCGCCATGGCTTCGGCACCTTCGTCGCTGCGACCAGTTTCGAGTCGCTCGGCGCCAGTCTCGCCTTCCGGGGCAGGCTCTCACTCCGTCACGGAGGCGCCGAAGCGCTCGAACTCGTCGACGTGCGCCAAGCGCTGGAGTCCGGACTCATCGGCCTGGCGATCGACGCGATGACGGAGCGCGACCTCCTCGCCCTGGAAAGCCGGGTCGAGGCGATGGAGGCACTTGCGGCCCAGGGCAAGCAGTTCATCGACGAGGACCAGGACTTCCACCGGCTGCTCTACGTCCCGCTGCACAACGAGCTTCTGTCGAACCTGCTCGAGGTGTTCTGGAACGTCTACCGCCAGATCCACGAGGAGGCAGGCGTCGAGCAGCACGGACTCATCGAGAATGCACACGCGCACCGCCTCATCCTGGACGCGGTCCGGACCGGTGACAAGGTACTGACAGCCGAGCGGCTGAACGCGCACTTCCGGGGCATCCGCGAGCACCTCGCTGCGCTGGGCCGGCAGAGCTGAACTGAGCGGAGGGAAGGATGCCGCGCGGTCCACCCTATAGACATCCCACCTGGGATGTCTACAGAGCACTCCGTCCTACTCAGCCGGTTCACTCGTGGGCCGACAACCCGATCGCACCATCGCGCAACCGTTCGAAGACGAAAGCAGGTCCGCTGATGAAACACTCTCGATCGCTGTCCCTCCTCGTCGCAGGCGCCATCGCCGCCGCGACCGTACTCGCCGTCCAATCGCCCGCGTTGGCGACACCGCCGACACCAGTGCTCGACGACTCGACGAGCGTCACGTACACCGGGTCCACCTACACCGACCACACCAGTGACCTCTCCGCAGTGAGCGGCCTGAGCACAGGAAGCGTTGTCGTCCGCTTCAAGACCACGAGCATCGGGAGCGCCATGACGCTTCTGAGCGCTTCGAACACGACTCTGCCGTCCAGCAACCTCACACTGTCCGTCAACAGCGGGAAGCTGCACTTCGAGGTCAGGCAGAACAACGCGACCTCGAACAACTTCGCAACCAACCTCACCTATCCGACAGTCGACGACCCGTCCTCTGCGGCCTCGTTCAACGACGGCGCATGGCACACGGCGGCGGTCACGGTAGGGTCGGACGGCACCCGGATCTACGCCGACGGCTACCAGGTCTTCGCGGGAACGTCCAGCGCGTTCTTCAGCGCGGTGAGCGGGTTGAACGGTATGTGGATCGGCCGCAATGTCGACAATGGCGGCGGCCAGTGGTACTTCACGGGCACGATCGCCTCGGTCAAGGTCTACTCGACAGCCCTCACCGCCGCGGACCTGGTATCACTGAGCCCAGCGCCGGATGCGCTGCTCTCGTATCCCGTCGCCCAGTCGTTCAACGGCAGCAGCACCTACGTCGACAAGACAGCCGACGTGGGAAGCGTCTCCTCGCTCGCGGCCGGAAGCATCGCCGCCTCGTTCTCCAGCACCAGCACATCGGCGGCCGGCGCGATCCTGAGCGCCTCCGACACGACCAACCCGTCGAGCAACATCACGGTCAGCCTGAACAACGGCGCACTCTACTTCGAGGACCGGTCGAACGGGACATACAGCACGCAGCTCACGGCGCCCGGGCGCTTCAACGACGGCGCCACCCACACGGTCGTCGTCTCGGCGGGATCCGGCGGGACGACGATCTACGCGGACGGCTATCGCGTCGTCGGCTCGACATCGACCTCGTTCTTCTCCGGAGTAAGCGGGCTCAACGGCATGTGGGTCGGCAGGAACGTCGACAACGGCGGCGGCCAGTGGTACTTCGGCGGCACGATCAACTGGGTGAATGTCTACTCGACGGCGCTCTCGGACAGCCAGGCGAAGAATCTCGCCGGAGCGACGCCCTCGACCTTCCAAGCGCTCTACGACAACGGCTACGCGGGGTCGGCTAACGACCGCATCCCCGCCCTGCTGACCACCTCGACAGGGACGCTGCTCGCGTCGGCCGATCAACGCGAGAGCTCGGCGAGCGATGCCCCGAATGACATCAACACCGCCATTCGCCGTAGCACGGACGGGGGCGCGACCTGGTCCGCTGCCGCGACGATCCTCGACTACCCTGGGTCTGGCTCGAACGGCGCCAGCGCGATCGACTCGGCCATGGTCCAGGACTCTTCGACGGGCCGCATCTTCCTGATGGTCGACCACTTCCCCGGCGGTTGGGGCCAGCCGAACAATCAAGCCGGTACCGGGTTCGACGCGTCGGGCAACCGCGTGCTCGTGAACTATGCGACCGGCGCCACGTACGCGCTTCACTCCGACGGCTCCGTCTACGACTCGAGCGGGACCCTGACGACCTACGTCGTCGACATATCCACGGGCAACGTGACCAACGCGGGCGCGGCGGCCGGCAACATCTATCTGAAGAACGGCGTGGACCCGAACCAGAGCCTCTCAGAGTTCGGCACCTCCTATCTCGTCGTCATGCACAGCGACGATGACGGCGTGACGTGGTCCCAGCCCGTCCACATCAATGCGTCAGTCAAGGCGTCGTGGATGAAGTTCCTGGGAACCGGGCCCGGGAACGGGATCCAGTTGTCGAACGGACGTCTCGAATTCCCCGTCTACTACAGCAACGGTTCGGGCGTGTACTCGTCGGCGACCGTCTACAGCGACGACCACGGGTCCACCTGGCAGCGTGGTTCTTCGCCGAACGATGGGCGCGTTTTCAACGGGTCGACCATCCAGTCGCAGACGGTCACGACCTCCAGCGCGAGTCTCCACGAGCCGTCGATCATCCAGAAGGCGAACGGCGACATCCTGATGTACATGCGCAACAGCTCGGGAACGGGCAAGGTCGCGACCGCCACGAGCTCGGACGGAGGGGCGACCTGGTCGCAGGTGGCCTACAACAACCAGCTGACCGACGTCTTCTGCCAGACGGCGTCGTTCCACTACCCCTCTCTGGGCGACGGGAAGGACCGCGTGCTCTTCGCCAACGCCACCGGACCCAACCGAAACAACGGGGTCCTCCGGCTCAGCACCGACGGCGGCACCACGTTCACGTACAACAGGACGATCCGTGCTGCCGGCTATGCGTACAACAGCCTGACGGTGCTTCCGGATGGGAGTATCGGCCTGCTGTGGGAGCTGCAGAACACCGGACTGTACTTCCAGAAGGTGCCGCTGTCGTTCTTGACAACCTCTGCCGGATAGGCGCGAACGGGTCGCGGTGGTTCAGTGCCACCGCGACCCGATGTCGCGATTGCATCTGGCGCCCGACCCCACGCCGCCGGCTCGGTGCGCAGCATTCCCAGCCCCCACAGAAACCCCACAACTTTAGTAACCGAGAGCGCTGCCACGTCATCGAGGAGCCCCAGAATTCCGCGGTTTTCCAGGGACTCGTCGGTGCTTAAGGAGCGGCGTCAGGGTTCAAATCCCTCCGTCTCCGCCACTCTTCCTGGTCAGAGCCCGTTTCTTGTGGCTCGCCGGGAGGCGTCCGAGGCTCGGACCGCGCTGGCTGACCCGCATCAACGCCGAAGCTCTCGGCGGCGGCCAGGCGGCGCACCCGGTCGCGGTGCTGGCCTTCCCCGAGGAAGTGTGCGTAGGCCGCGAGGACGGGTGCGCGCCTCGTCGCCGACGTACTCGGCGACCTCATGGACGGGCGTGCCGAGCCGCAGCCAGGCGGCAGATCGCATGCAGTCCCGGATGTCTGCCCGCTCGTATCGGGCGGGGCTCGGTTTACGAGAGTCGCGCGTTCTCTGCGCGCTGCTGGAGCCGGTCGAGTCGGGACTATACGTTCAGTCGCGATCCGTCAGGCGAGCCGCAACGCACCCGCGGTGTTCACGAATTCGGTTCTGCGGCCGACAGAGTGACGTCGTGACCCACGAGGGTAGATGCCGCAGTCAGGATCGTGTCGAGTGCGGCCCGGGGGCTGAGCGCGCCGCGGATGATCGTGATCGACAGGCCGTCCTCGATCGCGAGCAGCACGCGGGCGACGTGGGCGGTGCCGTGCGCGGGGGAGTATATCCCGGCATCGACCCCGGCCTGGATGACCTCCTCGAAGAGCTGCAATTCGGCATCCAGGAAGAAATCGGATGACTCGTCGAACCCTTGGTTGCGAGTGCTCAGTGCTGCGATCTCGAGTAGCAGGACCGTCGCATCGAAGGATGGCTCGCCTTGGACGGGGATGCCGAGGCGAAGGCATTCGCGAAGCTTGGGCACTGCATCGTCGACCGCTTCGACATGCGCGCGCCGTGCGGTGACATACTCGGCGACCGCCGTGCTGGTGGTCTCCGCGTAGAGATCGATGAGGTTGGGGTAGTAGTACGAGACCGATGCGGGGGTGAGCCCCGCAGCCTCGGCGATGTCTGTCAGACGCGCGCCCGCCGCTCCGCGATCGACCAAGAGGCGCGAGGTCGTGGCGACGAGCTCGGCGCGCCGCTGGGTCTGGTTCTTGGGGCGTGGCACGCGACGATTCTTTCACGATCGTTTGACAAATGCCCGCGAGGTCGTATTCTTTAACTAAATTTTTGTTAACGAATGGATGCTTGCGATGACGCAGGAACTCACGATCGCGCTGGTGCAGACGGCCGCCCAACCGGGATTCGACGTTCGACGCTTCGGCGACAGGCTCGCCGAACTCGTTGCTCAGGACCCGGATGTGGAGCTCTGGGCCTTTCCCGAGCTCCACCTGGAGTCCGCTGTTCCCGACGTCGGCTCCGATACGGTGGGCCGGGGACTGGACGACGAGAAGGTCTCCGCGCTCGGCGGGATCGCGCAGCGACTCGGGATCTGGCTGGTGCCCGGCACCATGCACGAGCGCGGCGAAGACGGCAAGATCTACAACACGGCGATGGTGTTCTCGCCGGAGGGCGAACGAGTCGCAACGTACCGGAAGATCTTCCCTTGGCGACCTGTCGAGCACAGCGCGCCGGGCGACTCATTCGAGGTTTTCGACATCCCGGGCCGAGGGCGCATCGGGTTGTCGATCTGCTACGACATCTGGTTCCCCGAACACAGCCGGCAGCTCGCCTGGATGGGTGCCGATCTGATCCTCAACCTCGTTCTGACCGGCACCCCCGACCGTGAGCAGGAACTTGCCATCGTGCGCGGCAACGCGATCATGAACCAGATCTGGATCGCATCGGTGAACGCGGCCTCGCCGACCGGACTCGGGCAGTCGCTGCTGGTGGACCCGAGCGGCGTCGTGCGCGCCAGTACCGACGACGCCGCCGAGCGAGTGCTCACCGCCAGGGTCGACCTGGCCGAGCCGGCACGGGTTCGTGCCCACGGGACCGCGGGCGTGACCAGACCCTGGTCGGTCTTCCGCACGGGCGATCGCCCCGTCTCTCTGCCGTTGTACGGCGGACATATCGATCCATCCCATTGGCAGCCCCGTTCGAAGGAGAACAGCTGATGTCCCAACCCGAAACCGCCGCCGCCCGCCGCCTCCTGCCGAAGCTCGGACTCCTCGGAGTCGTGTTCTTCGGCGTCGCCTACATGGCGCCCGCCGTCGTCACCTCGACGTTCGGCGTCGTGTCGTCCGAGAGCAACGGCGTCGCTCCGACCGCATACATCGTCGCCACGATCGCGATGGGGCTGACCGCCGTGTCCTATGCCGTCCTGTCGCGGAACTATCCGAACTCCGGGTCCTCGTACACATATGTCGGTCGCATCCTCGGGCGGCACCTCGGGTTCCTCGGTGGCTGGGTGATCCTGCTCGACTATCTGTTCTTGCCGATGGTGGCGTGGCTCCTGTCGGCGACCTATCTGCATGCCCAGTTCCCTGCGATCCCGCTGTGGGCGTGGGTGCTCATCAACATCGTCCCGACGACCATTGTGAACCTGCTCGGCGTGAGCCTGGCCGACCGCGTGAACACCGGCTTCACGATCGTTGCGATCGGGGTGCTGGTGGTGATGTGCGCCGTCTACATCGGCTACCTCGTCAGCGGCTCCGCACCTGCCGACTCATCGATCGCGAACGCATTCTGGAACGAGAACGCCTCGATCGTGGCGCTCGGGTCGGCCGCAGCCGTCGCCGCCTATTCCTTCCTCGGCTTCGACGCCGTCAGCACGCTCAGCGAAGAGACCCGCAATCCGCGGAAGATCATTCCGCTCGGCATCATCCTGGTGGTGCTCATCGGAGGCGCTCTGTTCACCGCGGTCTCGTTCCTCATGCAGCTCATGCATCCCGGTGGACAGTTCGACAACCCTGACATCGCCGGATACACGCTGACCACCCAGGCCGGCGGAAGGACGTTCGCCGACGTCGCCAACGTGATCACGATGGTCGCGGCATTCGGGTCGGGCCTCGCGATCCAGGCGACCTCCAGCCGGCTGCTCTACGTCATCGGGCGCGACGGTGTGCTGCCCCGGTCGGTCTTCGGGCGCCTCAACGCCTTCAGCGTGCCATGGATCAATATCCTCATCATCGCGGTGATCGGGTTCATGGGCATGCTCCTCGACATCGCGCAGGCCACGTCGCTCATCAACTTCGGCGCGTTCCTCGCGTTCACGCTGGTCAATCTGTCGTGCATCGTCTGGGTCTGGCGCACCCGCACGAGGCGGTCGACAGCGGCCGGGGTGCTGTTCAGCATCGTCCCCCTCCTCGGCATGGTGGTCGACCTGCTGCTGTTCTCACAGCTGCACTCGATCGCGTTCGTCATCGGCGGGGTGTGGCTCGTCCTCGGCATCATCCTGCTCGCCGTCGCCACACGCGGATTCCGCAGGCCCGTCCCCCAGCTGGAGGCGGATGTCGAAGAGGTCGCCGACGAAGAGCCTGAGGGCGTCAAGCGGCCGCTCTAGGCTCTGGCGCTCCACGATCCCCGGCCCCAACACCTACGAATGGAAAGACGAATGACCTACGACATCTTGTGGACGCCCACGCGCATCGGCCGCGTCGAGCTGCCGAACCGCGTCGTCATGTCGCCGATGACGCGCAACCGATCCCAGCGTGACGGCGTGCCCACCGCGCTCAACGCGGAGTACTACGCCCAGCGGGCGGGAAACGGCCTCATCATCACCGAGGGCACGCAGCCGTCGGAAGTCGGGCAGGGATATGCGCTCACGCCCGGCATCCACACGCCCGATCAGGTGGCGGGCTGGCGTCGAACGACCGACGCCGTCCACGCTGCCGGGGGCCGGATCTTCATCCAGCTGATGCACGCGGGCCGGGTGAGCCATCCCGACAACACTCTCAACGGCACCGGCCCGGTCGCACCGTCGGCGGTCGCGTCGCCGGGGGAGCTGTTCACGCCCGCGGGAATGCAATCGAAGCCGACGCCGCGCGAACTCGGTCTCGATGAGATCGCCTCGGTCGTCGCAGAATATGCGGATGCCGCGGCGGCGGCGATCGACGCGGGGGCAGACGGCGTGGAGATCCATGGGGGGTATGGATACCTCGTGCATCAGTTCCTGTCGCCGAACACCAACCTGCGCACGGACGAGTACGGCGGGTCCGTCGTCGCGCGGGTACGGTTCGCCGTTGAGGTGGCCGGCGCCGTCGCGTCGCGCATCGGAGCCGACCGGGTGGGCATCCGGCTCTCACCCGGCAACACGCTCAACGGCATCTGCGAACCGCACCCGCGGGAGACCTACCGGGAGCTGGTGCAGCAGTTGGCCGGAGTCGGCATCGCCTACCTGCATTTCGTCGCCGGCGGCGATGACGGGCTTCTGCGCGAGTTGCGCGACCTGTGGCCGAACGCCGTCATCATGAACCGCCCGGGCGCAGAGCTGTCCGCCCGGGCGGAGGATGTCGAGGACGGGCTTGCGGATGCCATCGCCGTCGGCGCGATGGCGCTGGCCAACCCGGACCTCGTCGAACGGATGCGCGTCGGCGCCGAGCTCAACGCGCCCGATCCGGAGACGTTCTACGGCGGCGACCACAACGGGTACACCACCTACCCGACCCTGAGCGGGTCGGCTGCCGCTCGGCGCTGAATCCGCAACGCGAAGGCGCCGCCCGCAGCGATTGCGGGCGGCGCCTTCACGTGCGCGGCGACCGGGTCAGAGTGATTCGCCGCCGTCGAGAACCAGATCATGTCCGACTGCGTAGCCGGACTCAGGCGATGCCAGCCACAGAGCGGCGGCGACGATCTCGTCTTCGTATCCAGCGCGGCCGAGCGGAATGATCGCGCGCATGCGTGCCGCCTTCGCCTCGACGGTCTCGCCCGGGCGGGTCGACATGACATTGTCGATCGGCCCCGCGCTGATGCTGTTGATGCGGATGCCCGCGCCGATCGCCTCCTTCGCGGCTGCGCGGGTCAGTGCGCTGACAGCGGCCTTGCTGGCGATGTACGCGACCATGCCGGGCGCGACCATGTGGGCGCCGAGGTTCGACGACATGTTGACGATGGCGCCGCCGCCCCGCCGCTTCATCGCGCGGATCTCATGCTTCATGCCGAGGAATACGCCGGTGGCGTTGAGCGCCATGACCGCGTTCCAGTCGCTCAGCTCGAAGTCCTCGATGGGGGCGAGTGTGAACATCCCCGCACAGTTGAACGCGATGTCGAGTCCTCCGCGCCACTGCGTGATCGTCTGCACCGCCGCCTCGACGCTCGGCTCGTCGGTGACGTCCGTGGGCACGGCGAGAGCTTCGCCGCCCGCGGTGCGGATGATGTCGGCCGTGGCATCCAGCGGGCCCCGAGAGCGGCCGAGCAGAGCGACGGCGGCTCCCTCCCGCGCGAACGCGAGGGCAGCTCTCCTGCCGACGCCGGTGCCGGCGCCGGTGACGAGAACGACCTTTCCGGTGAAGCGCATCTCGCTCATCTCAGTGTCCTTCCGGCAGCCATGCGGTCGCTGCGATCTCGTGGAGGTAGCCTTCCATCCAGAGCCCGGGCACCTGGATCGGCGTCCATGCCGGCAACGATCCGTCGAAGCGGGAGCCGGCCTCGGCCAGGACGTCAGGGAGGTTGCGCAGGTCTTTGTGGAACGACGTCACCTCGACGACATCCGACATCGTGGCGCCGAAGACCTGAAGGGATTCGGCCATCGATGTCCAGATGTAGGCGGCCTGGGCGCGGGGATCACCTGGCGCGTGGACGGACTGGTCGGGGTTGCAGGCGACTTGCCCGGCCACGGTGATCAGACGCCCGCCCTCCTTCTTGGCGGCCCCGGCGATCGGATAGAAGCCCTTCCACCAGATGGAGTCCGGCGTGGCTGCGAGGCGCGGCCCGCTCGAGAGGTCGCCGACGGTTCGGAAGGTGCTGAGCATCCCCTGCGAGGCGAGGCCCAATGCGCCGACGTGGCTCGTCGTGGGGGCATTGCCGGGGTGGACATCCTTCATCAGCTGCGGGATGTAGACCGTCGACAGCGTCGGCTCGGCTCCGCGGACGTCTTCGTGGAACGAGGTGAAATCGAGAAGATCGTCGAGGCCGGCTCCCACCTCTGCGATCGCTTCGAGCATCAAGTCGTAGGCCTTGCGCGCTTGGGGGATGTGCAGTTGCGGGACGGGCACACTGCGGTCGGGCTCAACCCCGGAATGACCCGAGACGAACACGTAGTCGCCCTTGCGCACCACGGCCGAGCCGGCGAACTCGCGGCGCCAGGACTGGGAAGCCGGGGTCGCGGTTCGCTTCGGCTCGGCTCCGGTATGCGCGATGACCCGTGCGGTGACGAGCGCCGCCGTGTCGAGGAAGCCGCTGACGGCCGCGAGCGTCCACGCGGCGCCGGCCCTGTCGTCCGCACCCGTTCCCTGTCGCCAGACGGCGTCAATGTGGCGGGGGTCCTTGACGAAGACGACGACGTCGACGACATCCTCGAGGTCCCCGCCCTGAGCAGCGAGCTCGTGAGCGACCTTGTGCCAGATGGTTCGCGCTTGCGCGAGAACGTCGCCGGGATGCTGCATCACGCCATGTTCGTCCGAAGCGTCCGTCGCGGCGAGGAAGACGAGGTCTCCGGCGCGGCGGGCGCGCTGTGCGAGCAGGTTCTGAAATGGCATTGTTCCTCCGGTCTGGTGTTCGGTCTTCGTCTGCGGGCGAGGTCCGGCGATCCCGGTGTGCTCTCGCCTCGTGGGCGCACGGCATCACCTGAGCGCGTGGCGCAGGATCTCTTCGTAGGTCGTGGTGTGGTCGAGCGTCGCGACCAGCTCGCCGCGGGCGAGCACATGGATGACATCTGCGAGATCGACGAGGTCTTCGAATTCCGAGGTCGCGATGATGACGCTGCATCCCTGGTCCGCGGCCATCCGGCCGAGCAGGGCTCGGACCTCGGCTTTCGCGTTCACGTCGACGCCCTGGGTGGGCTCGTCGACGAGGATCGCCTTCGGCATGCTGATCGCCGCACGTGCGAGGGCGACCTTCTGCTGGTTGCCGCCCGACAGCGTCCCCGCCGATTGGGCGAGAGCGCCGTATCGGGTGCTGAGCGCGGCCAGGTGTGCGGCGGCTTCCCGCGCCTCCCTGCGCCTGCGCCGCAGCCCGAGACGATGAAGCGAGCCGGTCCCCGCGGTCGGCTGGGCGAGATTCTCGATCAGCGAGGCCTTGGTCACGACGCCGCCGACGCGGCGATCTGCCGGGACGAGCACGATGCCCGCCCGGTATCTGCGGCGCAGCGTTCCCGCCACCACCGTCCCGCCGAGCCGTACGGAGCCCGCATTGCTCCCCGCCCGTCCGGCGATCGCGGCGAGCAGTTGACTCTGGCCGGACCCCTGCACACCGGCGATGCCGATGATCTGCCCGGCGGGTGCAGCGAAGCTGATGTCGGAGAACGCCCCGACCGCGGCGAGGTCGCGCACCTGCAGACCCTCGCCTTTCGCGCGTCGCGGCTCGCGAGAGCCGAACTCGAGGTCGTGGAGCGATCGACGGGCGGACGGAGTCGTGACCCGGCTCATGTCGGCCACGATCTGATCGACGCTGAACTCGCCCCGCTCGAGCGACGAGACCACCTCGCCGTCACGCAGCACCGTCGCCCGGTCGGCGAGACGCTCCACCTCAGAGAGCCTGTGGGTGACGTAGGCGATCGCGACCCCCTCCGATCGCAGCGCCTCGATCCGATCCAGCAGGGCGGACGAATCGGATGCGGACAGAGCTGCCGTCGGCTCGTCGAGCACCAGCACCGAACCCGGCCGGGCCAGCGCACGGGCGATCTGCATCAGCCGCAGCTCGGGCACGCTCAGCTCCGACGCGAGGCATTCCGCATCGAACCCGGCGCCGACCCGCGCGAGCGCATCATCGACGCGCACACGCTCCGCGCGGCCCAGCCCGGTGCGGCGCACCGCTGCGCGCTCGTCGCCGAGCAGGATGTTGCGCCCCACCGACAGCTCCGGCACCGCGACGACGTCCTGCGGGATCAGATGCACGCCGAGCCGCTGCGCGCTTCGCGGCGTGCGCAGCGGCGTCTGTCTCCCATCGATCGCGATCTCTCCGGATGTCGGCTGATAGATCCCGGTCATCGTCTTGATGAGGGTCGACTTGCCGGCGCCGTTCTCTCCGAGAACCGCGTGGATCTGTCCACGCCGGAAGCCGACGGAGACGTCCTTCAGCACCGTGACCTGGCCGAAGCTCTTGGTGATGCGCCGCAGCTCGAGGGCCACCTCAGCCGGTGTGGTCATGTCGTCCCTTCTCCGTCCCATCGGGATGCCGTACAGGCGGCTCGTCGGATCGCCGCCTATTTGGCGACGAAACCGGCCGGGTAGAGCTCGGCGTCGGCGCTCGGCGAACCGATGTCGGCGGTGCTGTACACGTCGCGGGGCATGCAGGTGATCTTGGGGATCTTGTCGCCGTTGAGCACCTGAATCGCCTGCGAGACGGGCTCAGAGCCCATCCAGACGTTGTCGAGCTGCATCGTCTGCACAAGGCTGCCGTTCTGCAGGGCTTTGATCGCCGCGGGCTCGTAGCCGGTGGTCACAAACGGGAGCTTGGCGTACTGTGCCGGGAGGGATCCGGGCAGCAGCTGGTAGAGGAACACCGAGTAGACCCACTGCACGCCTGGGTTCGCCTGGGCGGCCGCGGTGAAGTCGGACAGCCCCTGTGCGGGGTCGACCGGCTGGGTGGGACTCGCGACGATCTGGAACTTCGGGTATTTCTTGAGCTCGTCAGTGAAGCCGGCAGCTCGCTTGAGCGACCACGTCGCCGTCGCGGGGCCTGCGATCAGGATGCCTTTGCCGCCTTCGGGGTGCAGCTTCATGAGCTGGTCCGCGCCGGCGGCGCCGATCGCGTAGTCGTCCTGGATGACGGTTCCGGCCTGCGCGGACGACGCGAGCTCGGTGCTCGTGACGATCACGGGGATGTGCGCCTGCAGCGCCGCCTTGAGCACGGGCAGTGATCCGCGCGGGTCGACCGGCTGGAGGACGATGGCGTCGGCACCCTGCTGGATGGCTGTCTGCGCCTGCGTCAGCTGGGCCTCGGGCGAGGTGTAGCCGCTGCCCGCCTGCACTGTGACATCTGCTCCGGCATCTTTGCCGGCCTTTGTGGCACCGTAGGCCATCGCCTGATAGTAGTACCCGGAGAGGCTCGCCAGCAGCACCGCGATCTTGTAGGGCTTGTCGGCCTTCGGCGTCTTCGCGGCGATCAACTGGTCGGTCGTCGGCGACGAGTCGCAGGGGATCTGCGAGTGGAGTTTGTCGGCGTACCCGCCGTTGTCCGCCTCGGTGGGGGACGGCATCGACGACGGGGGATTCGTGCACCCGGCCAGCGACAGGCCTGCGACCGCGAGGGCGGCGACGGCGAGCGAGGTGGTGCGACGGGCTGTTCTCATGCGATGGTTCCTTTGCTGTCGAGTGCATTTCGGTGAGGCGTTATTCCGAGGCGGATGCTCGGGCCGGACGGATCGCCGTCCATGACCGGCGGAAGACGAACCGCCCCTTGAGCTGCGAGAGCCAGACCGCGCCGATGAGCACGACGCCGGTGACCATCTGCTGCGTGAACTGCGAGACCGCGCCGATGTCGAGGCCGATCGTCACGAGGGTGAGCAGGATCGCACCGAGTACCACACCGCCGATCCTGCCGACGCCGCCACCGATGGCGACACCGCCGATGACGACCGCCGCGATCGACAGCAGGTCGTACTGGCTGCCGAGGCTGGGCTGGCCGATGCCCACACGGGCGGCGAGCACGACGCCCGCGAGCGCGGACAGCAGCCCGCTCATCGCGTATGCGAAGACTTCGACGGCGGACACCCGGGTGCCGGCGAGCGAGCTCGCTTCGCTGCTGCCGCCGACCGCATAGACCTGCAGGCCGATGCGCGTGTACGACAGGAGCAACCAGACCAGCGCGACCACGATCGCGCCGATGCCCGCGGCGCTCGGGACGCCGAATGCCCACGTGCCGCCGCCCCAGTCGTTCGTGAAGCCGTCGGGCAGGCCCGCGATGGAAGATCCCCCCGCGAGGGTGTTGCCGAATCCGCCGAGGAAGGTGAGAGTGCCGAGGGTGACGACGAAGGGGCTGATCTTGAGCACGGCGATGCCGATCCCGTTGACGAGTCCGACGGCGGCGCCCGCGGCCAGAGCGAAGCCGACGCTGGATGCCACCGTGTAGTCGTGCACCATCGCCAACGCGGCGATGGTGCTGGCGAACCCCATGTTCGCCGCAACCGAGAGGTCGAAGCCGCCGACGAGAATCGGGAACGTCTGCGCGGCGGACACGATGACGAGGATTCCGAGCTGCTGGCCCAGCAGGCTCAGCGTGCCGGTCGTGAGAAACGTGCCGCCGAGCGTGATCGCGAACACCAGCACCAGGATCAGGATCCCTGCGGCGATCAGCAGCTCATTCGAGAGGCGGCTCCCCCAGCCGCCCCGTGCGGTCGTGCGGGGCCGGGCGGGGGCGGGGGCCTGCGGCGTGGGGAGGCCTGCCGGTTTGTTCGTCGTTGACACCCGAGCACGGTAACACACACTAAACGCTTTGTATAGTGATGCTTGACACTGTTTACGACCACTGGTTACGCTCGGGAACGCAACGATCCACGCGAAGGAGACGACCGATGAACACTGCGACAACGGGCACGAACGCCGTCGATTGGGAGCAGCGCGTCGACTTCGACCGTCTGCGTTCACAGCGGCTGCAACGGATCAAAGCCGAGTTGGACAGATCGGAGCTTGGCGCGCTGCTCGCGTTCGACTTCGCCAACATCCGCTACATGTCGTCCACGCACATCGGTACCTGGGCGATCGACAAGCTCATCAGGTTCTCTCTGCTCACTCGTCATACGGACCCCATCGTGTGGGATTTCGGATCGGCTGCCAAGCATCACCAGCTTTACAACCCGTGGCTGTCCACGACCACCGCCGAGCTCGACGCCGATCCGCATGCGCCGCATCACGGGGCGGTGCGGCCCCGGCGCAAGTCCGGAGCTCGCGCCGGGATCTCGACCCTGCGCGGCGCCTTTCACCCCGATGCGGGGATCGCGCAGGATGTCGCGCGCAAGATCAAACGCGAACTCGAGGAGTTCGGGGTCGCCGACGAACCTCTCGGCGTCGATGTGATCGAACCGCCGATCCTGTTCGCCCTGCAGCGCGAGGGCATTCAGGTCGTGGACGGGCAGCAGGTCTTCCTTGCTGCCCGCGCAGTGAAGACGCAGGACGAGGTGAGCCTGCTCACCGAGGCCGCGTCGATGGTGGATGCCGCATACGACCGGCTATTCGAGTTCCTCCGGCCTGGCGTCCGCGAGAACGAGACGGTGGGGCTTGTCGCCAAGACGCTGTACGACCTCGGATCCGAATACGTCGAAGGCGTCAACGCCATCTCGGGCGAGAGGTGCGCGCCGCATCCACACGTCTACTCGGACCGGCTCATCCGACCGGGGGACCCCGCATTCTTCGACATCCTCCACAGCTACAACGGCTACCGCACCTGCTACTACCGGACGTTCGCGGTCGGGTCGGCGAGTTCGGCGCAGGCGGATGCCTACAAGCGAGCTCGCGAATACATGGACCGGGCGATCGCCCTGGTGCGACCGGGTGCGACCACGGCCGACATCGTCGCCCAGTGGCCGGCCGCGCAGGAGTTCGGCTTCCCCGATGAAGAAGCGGCTTTCGCGCTGCAGTACGGGCACGGCGTCGGGCTGTCGATCTGGGAGAAGCCCATCTTCTCGCGGCTGGTCTCGTTCGATCACCCGGAGGAGCTCAAGGAGGGCATGTTCTTCGCGCTGGAGACCTATTGGCCGTCAGCCGACGGTATCGGCGCCGCACGCATCGAGGAAGAAGTGCTCGTCACAGCCACGGGTTGTGAGGTGGTGACCAAGTTCCCGGCCGAGGAGCTGCTCATCGCCGGTCGGAGGTATCACTCCGTCGGGGGTGGTCTTCCGGTGTTGCGCGATTCGCAGTCGCATCTGAACACCGTTGCGGGCCGCGGCGAGGGCCTTGGCTCCTGAACATCCCGCCGGCGATCGGGCCGCGCGGCGCTAGGGTGGTGAGCGATCGGCCGTATCGCCTGGAGGAGCGCATGGACAACTTGGGGGAGCGAATTCGCGATGCGCGCAACCGGGCCGGGATGTCAGTTCGGGCGCTGGCAGGCAAAGTGGATGTCTCGCCCTCGTTCGTGTCCCAGATTGAGAACGGCAAGTCTCAGCCGTCGGTCGCGACACTGTACGCGTTCGCACGCGTGCTGGACATCTCGGTCGACGATCTGTTCGGGGAACTCGGCATCGCAGAGGATTCCGCTGAGCATCCGGGCGAGGGTGAGGGGATGCATCCGGCCGATGCCTGGGTGCCCAGCGAGTTCTCCAGCCGGGTCTCGGTCATCCACCCCGCGCATCGGTCGCACCTCGATATGGCCGATGGCGTGCGGTGGGAGCGGCTCGCCGCCACCCCGGAGCGGGGCGTGGCCTTCATGAGGATCATCTACGCGCCTGGCGCCGAGTCGACCGCCGACGGCCACCCGGTCGCGCACGATGGGTACGAATATGGCTACGTTCTCGCTGGGGTCCTCGAGGTGACGGTCGGCGCCGAGATGTTCGTGCTGCGCGCGGGGGAGACCATCGGGTTTGACTCGACCATTCCGCACGTGCTGCGCAACGTCGGCGAGGAGCCGTTCGAAGGCGTTTGGCTCGTGCACAGCCGCCGGCACTGAGCCGCGCCCGAACCGGGTCGAGCCCGTTCGCGCCGAGCGGCGACGCTTGGCATCAGGTCTGTGTGCGCCGCTGCTCAACATCGATGACGCAGCACTGGACGGCGTGTACTTCATGTGGCAAAATTCATTAAAGAAAATTTGATTAACTCATGACGCAGCGGTGCGCGTGAGTGCAGACCGCGGTCGTCGACGCGCGACGCGGAAGGGAAGGAAGATCATGGCAGAGACGACATCGGTTCAGGTGCCGGGCTACCGCACCGGAACCTGGGTGCTGGACCCCGCGCACAGCGCGGCGCACTTCACGGCGCGTCACCTGATGATCACGAAGGTGCGCGGCGTGTTCGCCGTCCTGAGTGCGACCATCATCGCACCAGAGAACCCGCTCGAGGCTTCCGTGCGGGCATCCATCGACGTGGCATCGCTGGACACCAAGGACGACGAGCGCAACGCCCATCTGCTCTCAGCCGATTTCCTCGACGTCGAGCACTATCCGACCATGGAATTCGCCTCGACGGGCGTCCGCGTCGACGGGAGCGACTACCTCGTCGACGGCGACCTCACGATCCGCGGGGTGACCCGCCCGGTGACGTTCGAGCTCGAGTTCGGCGGATTCAACACCGATCCGTGGGATTCGTACCGCGCCGGCGCGGTCGCTCGCGCCGTCATCAATCGCGAAGACTTCGGTCTCGTCTGGAACGTCCCCCTCGAAGCCGGGGGCGTGCTCGTCGGCAAGGAGGTCGATATCACGCTCGACCTCGAGGCATCGATCGACGGCGAGTGACGGGAGGGGGTGGATGCCCGTTGTGCGCGACGTTCAGTGCGTGCGGAACGCTTCGGGGTGCTGGAGCAGCTCGAGGCGGCTGCGGCGGATGTGCCGGGCGAGCACCTGCTCGGCCTCGTCCGCGTCGCGGCGCCGCAGGGCTCCGACGATGAGGTGGTGATCGTGGTGCACGCTGCGATCGCCGTCCGCGAAGAACCGCCGGGTGACCGCCCGGCGGTAGTGCTGGGTGCGGTTCCACAGCGACTCGACGGTGTCGCCCAGGACGATCGTGTTCGTGCACCGCAGGCATGAGAGATGGAACTCGCGATCGAGGCGGAGGAACGTCTCGACGTCCGTGGCCGCTTCCATGCCGTCGGCGAGCGCTTCCAGATGCTCGACCTCCGCTGCGGAGACGAGCGGCGTGTTCATCCGCAGCGCGAGCGGCTCGAGCCGCTCGCGCATCTCGTAGAGCTCTGCGCACTCCTCCACGCTGAGGGACGACACCCATGCACCGGTGTTCGCGACGAGGGTCACCAGCCCCTCGGCCTCCAGCATGCGCAAGGCCTCGCGGACGGGAAGGCGGCTGGCTCCGGTCCGCTGGGCGAGCGCATCCTGTCTGATGCGCTCGCCCGGGGTGTACTCGCCGGAGAGGATCGCGTCGCGGAGGCCGACGGCGATGCGCGCGCCGGTCTCACCGTGGGGTGTCGCACGCTTCGCCATCTGCGGATTCCTCGCTCATCTCTCCGGGTGCGCCGGATGCCAAAGCAGCCGGTCCGCTCCATTCTCATACGCCTTGCCCGCCGGATAGCTGACGAGCTCGAACTGCAGGCCCCACGGGCTCCGGAAGTAGATCCAGCGCTGCCCCTCGGCGGCCTGCCGGCTGGCGGTGGGGCGGCCCATGACCTCGACGCCCTTTCCGCGCAGATATGCGACCGCGGCATCCAGGTCGTCGACGTAGAACGCGATGTGGTAGCCGCCGACGTCGCTGTTGCGCGGCTGCGGCTGCTGCCCGTCCGCGGACTCGTACAGGAACACCTCGAAGTTCGCGCCCTGCCCGAGGCGGTAGAAGCGGATCTCCCGGAGCACGGTCCGCGGGTGGACGCCGAGGTGGGTGAGCATCCAGTCGTCGTCGGCCTGCTTCGGACCCAGGGTGTAGATCTGCTCGCAGCCGAGGACGTCGACGAGGAACTCGTGCGCCTCGTCGAGATCGGGGACGTTGAGCCCGAGGTGATCCATACCCCGGATTCCCGGGATGCCTGTGCGCTGCTGGTCGCTCATCATGATCCTCTCATTCGGAAAGGATTGTATCCAGTCCGACTCAACAGTGGAAGGAGGTTTAAGAAAAAGCTTGAAAAGCTCGCCTCTTGGATCTAGCATTGGATCCAATCAGCGGTGATCGACCGCTCGGACGCGGGAGGGGCGAAGATGCCCAGGAAGAAGAGACTGCAGACCGGTGTCGACTGGTTCGAGCTCTCCACGACGGATGCCGACTGGAAGTCGGCCGACCCGGTCCTGCTCGGATCGATGCTCACCCAGCTGCACCTCATCCGCGCATTCGAGGAGTCCGTGCTCGAACTCGCCGGCGAGGGTCTCGTGCACGGACCGGCGCACTCGAGCATCGGTCAGGAGGGCGGGGCGGTCGGCTCGATCATCGGTCTGCGCTCGACCGACGGGGTGAACGGGTCGCACCGCGGCCACCATCAGTTCCTGTCGAAGGCTCTCACACATGTCAGCGACGGTGTCCTCGACCCGGCGGATCCGGTGGACCAGGATGTCCAGACTGTCCTCTACCGGACGCTCGCGGAGATCCTCGGTCTCGCGCCCGGCTACTGCCACGGCCGCGGCGGTTCGATGCACCTGCAATGGTTCGAGGCGGGTGCCCTCGGTACCAACGCCATCGTCGGCGGCGGCGCGCCGGCGGCGGCCGGCAACGCCTGGGCGCAGAAGCACAGCGGGACGACCGACTTCACGATCAACTACTTCGGTGACGGGGCGGCGCAGATCGGCTCCGTGCTGGAGTCTATGAACCTCGCAGGCGCATGGAAGCTGCCGCTGTGCTTCTTCGTGGAGAACAACATGTACGCGGTCTCGACCCGCGCCGACGAGATCACCGCCGACCCGCGGTTCTCGGTGCGCGGTCAAGGGTTCGGGATCCCGTCCTGGCGCGTCGACGGGATGGATCCGCTCGCCGTCCACCTCGCCATGCAGGAGGTCGCTGATCGGCTGCGGTCCGGGGAAGGGCCCGCGGTCGTCGAGGTCGAGGTGTACCGGTTCTTCCACCAGAACGGTCCCTACCCGGGCAGCGCCTTCGGATACCGCTCGAAGTCGGAGGAGGCGCAATGGCGGGAGCGCGACCCGCTCGACCTGGTCGCGCGCAAGATGATCGAGCGCCGTCTCATCGACCAGGACACGGTCGACGCGCTGCGCGCCCGCGCCCAGCGCGCGATGGACGAGGCTGTCGCCGAGCTCATCGAGGACGACCCCGAGAATCCGGGCAAGCGCCGCATCCGTCCGGGGCTCTGGCCTGATCCGGGCTTCATCAACGTGGGGATCCGCGGCGATGGCAGCGAGCTGGACGGACGTCCGACCCGGCCGCGTGACGGGCAGACGCGTGCCGTCACGTTCGTGGACGCCGTCGCGCAGGTGATGGATCGTCGCATGGCGGAGGATCCGCGGATCGTGGTCCTGGGCGAGGACGTCCACCGGCTGAACGGCGGCACGAACGGCGCGACCAAGGGGCTCGCGAAGAAGTACGGCGACGAGCGCGTCCTCGGCACGCCGATCAGCGAGAACGCGTTCGTCGGCCTGGCCGGCGGGCTCGCGCTGGACGGACGGTTCCGCCCTGTCGTCGAGTTCATGTATCCCGACTTCATGTGGGTGGCCGCAGACCAGGTTTTCAACCAGATCGGCAAGGCGCGCCACATGTTCGGCGGTGACAACCCGGTGCCGCTCGTGCTGCGCACGAAGGTCGCGATGGGGGCCGGATACGGGTCGCAGCACCTCATGGACCCGGCAGGCATCTTCGCGACCGCGCCCGGGTGGCGGATTGTGGCCGCCTCGAACGCGAGGGACTACGTCGGGCTCATGAACGCGGCCCTCGCGCTCCAGGATCCGGTGCTCGTCATCGAGCACGTCGACCTGTATGCCGCCGCCGACGAGGTGCCGGCCGATGACCTCGACTACATCATCCCGCCCGGCTCCGCAGCCCTGCTCCGGGAGGGATCCGACCTGACGGTGATCAGCTACCTGTCGATGATCGCGCACGCGAAGGAGGCGCTCGATGAGACCGGCATCGACGCCGATCTCATCGACCTGCGCTGGCTCGACCGTGCCTCTCTCGACTGGGACACCATCGGGGAGAGCATCCGCAAGACCAACGCCGTGCTCATCGTCGAGCAGGGCGCCCGCGGCACCTCCTACGGTGCCTGGCTCGCGGACGAGATCCAGCGTCGGTTCTTCGACTGGCTCGACCAGCCGGTGGCCCGCGTCACCGGCGAAGAGGCGTCGCCCTCGATCTCCCAGGTGCTCGAGCGTGCGGCGATCGCCCGCACGGAAGAGGTCGTCGCGGCCCTCGAGGCCGTGCGCGCCGGATTCGGAGCCTGACATGGCCGAGATCATCCGCATGCCCGAAGTGATGGCCGGCGCGACGGAGGCCGCCGTCCAGACATGGCTCGTCCAGCCGGGCTCCGTCGTCTCCGCCGAGCAGACGATCGCAGAGATCGAGACGGACAAGGCCGTCGTCGAGTTCCCGGTCGATTTCGGCGGGATCGTGGGCCGGCTGCTGGTACCTGAGGGCGAAAGCGTCAACGTCGGCGATCCCATCATCGTGCTGCTCGCAGAAGGCGAAGGCGAGAGCGCGGTGGACGAGGCGCTCCGCGCCGCCGGGGTCGCCCTCGGCGCACCCGCGCAGCCCGCGCCGCAGGCACCCCTGTCGCCATCGGCGGTGCCCGAGCGCCCGGTGGCCCCCGAGCCCCCGGCAGCCGCCGTTCCGCCGGCACCCGCGGAGGTGCGCGAGCTTTCGGCCGTTGCCGAACTTCCGGCGGCCGCCCCGGAGCGTGCCCCTGCTGCGGCGTCCCCCGCCGCGGCGGCCGTCCCGCACGCGGGCGCGCGGCTGTTCGCCAGCCCGCTCGTGCGGCGCATGGCGGCGCAGAGCGGGGTGGCACTCGCCGACGTCCCCGGCACGGGTCCGCACGGACGCGTCGTGCGCCGGGATCTGGAGCGCTACCTCGAGACGGCGGCATCGGCCGTCTCGACCGCTCCCGCGACCGATCCCGCGTCTGCACCGGAGCCCGCGGCTCCGGTGCAGACGCCACCGGCCGAGGCGGGATACGACGACATCCCGACCGACAGGATGAGACGGGCGATCGCGCGCCGGCTCACCGAGAGCAAGTCGACGGTGCCGCATTTCTATCTGGTCGCGGACTGCCGCGTGGATGCCCTGCTCGCGTTGCGGGCGCAGGTCAACGAGACAGCCGAGCGTCGGATCTCGGTCAACGACTTCGTGCTGAAGGCGGTCGCGGCCGCATTCGCGGAGGTGCCCGCGGCCAACGCGATCTGGAACGGGGACAGCATCCGTCGCTTCTCGACGGTCGACATCGCCGTTGCTGTCGCCACCGACGGCGGTCTCACGACGCCGGTCGTGCGCGGCGTCGAACGACTGCCGCTCACCGTCGTCAGCGCCACCGTCGCCGACCTCGCCGAGCGTGCGCGTGCCGGCCGTCTCAGGCAGCATGAGCTCGAGGGCGGCAGCTTCTCGGTGTCGAACCTCGGCATGTACGGGACGACGCAGTTCAGCGCCATCCTCAACCCGCCCCAGTCGGGCATCCTCGCCGTCGGCGCCGCGGAACAGCGGCCGGTCGTGGGGGCCGACGGGCAGCTCGACGTCGGAACGGTCATGACCGTGACGCTCTCGGCCGATCACCGCGTGCTGGATGGCGCCGTGGCCGCCGAGTGGCTCGCGGCATTCCGCCGCCGCATCGAGAACCCGCTCAGCATTCTCATCTGATCTCTTAAGGACACCCGCGTCGCCGCGGTCACGCTCACCGGGTCCGAAGGGCGCGGGGGCGCGATCGCGGCGACCGCGGGTGACGTGCTGAAGAAGGCGGTGCTGGAGTTCGCCGTGGGCTGCCCGGTTCCCTCGGCCCTCGCCGTCGGCGGACAGCGAGCGCTGGAAGCCGTGCTGACCATCATCGCGCCGACGAGGTGCGGGTGACCATGGCTGCCCTCGGCCCGCCAGTGTGCCCGACATCACCCTGGGAGCGGCGTGTCCGACGTTCGTCTGAGCGCAACTAAGCTGAGCTGATCACTCACCAACGGAGGAAGTTGTGAAAGGCATCGTTCTGGCCGGCGGCACCGGAAGTCGACTGTGGCCCATCACTCAGGGTATTTCGAAGCAGCTGATGCCGATCTACGACAAACCGATGATTTACTACCCGCTGTCGACGTTGATGATGGCGGGCATCCGCGAGGTGCTCATCATCACCACGCCGGAACACGACGCCCAGTTCCGTGCTCTGCTCGGCGACGGGTCCCGGCTGGGCATGTATTTCGACTATGCCACCCAGCCGTCACCCGACGGTCTCGCGCAGGCGTTCATCATCGGGGAATCATTCATCGGCGATGACGCGGTGGCTCTCGTCCTGGGTGACAACATCTTCCACGGCGCCGGCCTCGGTTCCGCACTACGCAGCCACCACGAAGTCGACGGAGGCGTGATCTTCGCCTACCCTGTCGCCGACGCACGCCGATACGGCGTCGTCGATTTCGACGAGAACTTCCAGGCTCGCTCGATTGAGGAGAAGCCGCAGAACCCGAAGAGCAACTACGCCGTTCCGGGCCTGTATTTCTACAGCAACGATGTCATCGCCATCGCCAAGACGGTCGAGCCCAGCGAACGCGGTGAGATCGAGATCTCCACCGTGAACGAGAGCTACCTGCACCAGGGCCGACTGAAGGTACAGGTCTTGGACCGCGGCACGGCATGGCTCGACACGGGCACCTTCGTCTCGATGATGCAGGCCGGCGAGTACGTTCGAGTCATCGAAGACCGGCAGGGCCTCAAAGTCGGATGCATTGAGGAGATCGCCTGGCGTAACGGATGGATCGACAACGCTCAACTGACAGCACTTGCCGAACCGCTGCGCAAGAGCGGATACGGCGACTACCTCGACCGTCTCGCCACGACGGGTACCGAGCGCTGACGCACTCTGACCCGCTCGCCGCCACGATGAGACTCGACGATGCACACGCGTGCACCGGTAGCGGTGTACCGGGTGGCGGATCCCCGTCCCTCTTTGTGCCCTTTCCCGCCGATGACATTGCCGACTTGCTCACACCGATGCGCTCATCGTTGTTTCCCTCCGCGGCGACGACGGCACACACCATCGTGACGCCGCCGCCGTCTCCGCCCTCCCGGCGGAGCGCTCGTCGTGAACGTCGGACATGGCTCGCTGATCGACACCGACGCACTCGTCGTTTATGTGCAGCGGGGCCGCGTCCGCGCCGCTCTGGACGTCACGGACCCGGAGTCGCTTCCGTCCGAGCATCCGCTTGCGACCTGGACGATGTCCGGTTCTCGCCGCAGTCCGGTCGTGCAACCGACCTGATGCACTCCCGTATCGCCCAGCTTGTCTATCAACAGATTCGACGGATGCGCACAGGCCATCGGGCGTTCGACGTTGTTCTCAGCAAGCGACCTGGAAGGAACGAACATGCCCGTGGACTACACATCTGTCCCCGTCACCGAGGCAGTAGCGGCTCTCGCTGAAGAGGAAGACGAGCTTACCTTCGCGACCTTCGACTACGACGACGCCTGGGCGGTGGGGACCTGGCTACGTGACGCAGGACTGCGGGAGGGTCTCCCCATCGCGATCGCCATCATGATCGGGCAGCAGCGTGTGTTCCACGCCGCTCTGCCAGGGTCGGCTGCAGTCAACGACGCGTGGCTGGAGCGCAAGTTCCGGACCGTGGCGCACTATAACCACTCCACGCTCGCGGTGAGGTACGACTTCATCCTGCGGGATCAATTGTTCGCGGAACGGTCTCGGCTCGATCCACTGCTGTACGCCGACGCGGGCGGCGGGTTCCCGCTTCGAGTGCAAGGGCTCGTCGTGGGAGCGGTGGGCGTCAGCGGCCTTGAGATGCACGCCGATCACGCACTCGTTGTGAGTGCGCTTCGCGCGCGAATCTGCGAGAAGCGCAATCTCCGATAGTTGTTCTTGTCACTCCACTGATCAGAAATGGGTGGTGACCGGGCCCGCCCGGTCACCACCCATTTCTGATCAGACGGACTGAACGACCGTGAACGGAGCTTGCGCCTGCACCGTCACCGTTCCGTCGTTGCTGAGGTCCTCGAGGACGACTCCGGTCGCGCCGTGGTCGCTGAAATGCACGAAGCCCGTCCGAGGGTCTGAGGCCATAAGGTCTCCGGGTCTACTCCACCGGTCGCTCCCGATGCGTGCGCTGCGGTGGGGGCTGCGCACGCGGATCGCGCCAATTTCACGCGCTCCTGAAATCGATTCCTGTATGCTCGGTGGCACGTGGTCGCGGGCCGCGTTCATCGGCGAACGGGCGGGAGGCCACCCATGAAGGCGCTCATCATCGGCGGCACAGGAACGATCAGCCGGGCGGTCGTGCGGTCGCTCATCGCGCGCGGAGCAGAGGTCACGATCTTCAACCGCGGCAGCCGTCAGGTGACGTTGCCCGACGGGATCGAAGTCATCAGGGGAGACCGGCTGGATCGAGGGGCGTTCGAGGCGGCGTTCCGTGGGCGCGAGTTCGATGTCGTCTACGATGTGATCTCGTTCTTCCCGGACGATGCACGCTCGGCAATCCGCGCCTTCAGCGGAAATGTCGGGCACTTCATCCACCTCTCGACGGTGATGACCTATGGCCCGCCCTTCGCGGGAGACGGTGTCGGGCTCGACGAGCACTCTCCGCTCAACGGTCAACGCGACGGCGGCTACGGCGAGGGCAAGGTCGCCGCCGATGCTCTCATCCTCGAGGCTGCTGCGGCCGGGGGCCTCCCCGCCACGATCGTCAAGCCGTCCATGACGTTCGGCGAGGGGCGCCATCTGCTGCGCCAGGTCGATTGGTGGCCGGGGTGGATCCAGCGCATGAAGGCCGGCTTGCCGCTGCTGTCCGCAGGTGACGGCACGAATCTCTTCCAGATGCTGCCATCCCAGTCGATGGGGGAGGCTCTCGCGATGCTCGCGGGGCGCTCCGGATCGGTCGGGGAGATTTACAACATCGTCAACCCGCAGGCGCTGAGCTGGGATCACTGGATGCGGGTCATCGGCGAGGTCGCCGGCGTCGAGCCCGAGCTCGTGCACGTGCCCACGGACACCCTGCTCGCAGCCGACCCCGAGCGCTTCGGACGCATCGTGACCAACTTCGCGCACACGCAGGTCTTCAGCGGTGCGAAGTTCCAGGCGCTCGTCCCCGAGTGGCAGCCGGTGCCGGTGCAGGAGGGCATCGCGGATGCGCTCGAGTGGATGGACGAGTTCCTCCCGGATGCGAGCGGTGACGCGGAGTGGGTGCAGGAGGACCGCCTGATCGCGGCCATCCGCGACTTCAATAGCGGGCTGTCGGCGCGCCTCGGCTGAACGCACGGTAACTTGTCTGATAAGTTGACGAAGATCTGTTGACGGGTTGCGGGGATCGCTGGTAGTGTTCGTAGCGAAATTTGCACATTTCCCTCTGTAAAAGGATAGGCATGTCAGACAGGTTGCCCCATGTGGTCAATGACTTGTCTGACGCGTCGTATTCGCGGATCGCGGCGCATCTGCTCCGAGGCAGCATCCAGCCGGGCGATCTGATCCCCAGCGAAGCGATCCTCGGCAAGGAGCTCTCGATGGGCCGGCAGCAGGTCCGCGAAGGTCTGTCGGTGCTCGAGGCGTTCGGGGCCGTCGCTGCACGGCAGGGTGCGCGTCGCGTGTGGCGCGGCTATGACCTCGGCGCGGCAATGCTCACGGCATCCTCCATGCGTCTGCAGGGTGCCCGCCTCGCCAACGACCTGCTGGAGGTGCGACACGCACTCGAGACGGCGTTGTTGCCGTCGGCGGCGCTACGGATCGGACCGGACGACCTCGTCGAACTGCGTCTTCTCGCCCAGCAGATGGTCGACCTCGCTGAACGGGGGCGTTCCTTCGCCGAATCGGATGCCCTGTTCCATCGTCGGCTGTTCGCCTCTCTCGGCAACTCCGTGCTCGACGGCATCCTGATGGCGTTCTGGGCGCAGTTCGACGAGATGGAGCCGCGGCAGTCTGCCGTCGTGGATCCGGCCGTCGCGGCCATGCACAAGCGGATCGTCGACGCTCTGGAGGCGGGCGATCAGCGCCTCGCGGTCCACGAACTGGACGCGCACTTCTACGGGGTGCGTCAGGCTCTGGCCGACGACGCCCGCAACGACTCCTGAATCAAGACTCCCGCTTCGATGAGATCCGCACCCGAAAGAGAGGAACGCCGTGAAGATCGAGTCCATCGACCTGCAGCTCTCCCGCATCCCGCTGCCCAAGGGGCCGTGGGGCGATCAGATCCACAAAGTCACCCACATCGAGATCATCCTGGCCGACATCAAGACCGACACCGGTCTGGTCGGCACGGGATTCAGCCACACCTCGGGCGTCGGCGGCCGCATGATGATCGCGGCACTCGAAGAACTCATTCCCGAGCTCATCGGCCGTGAGGTCAACCCCCGTGCGATCTGGCACGACGCATGGCAGTATCTGCGTGACAACGGCCCCGGAGGAACCACCACCCTCGCGCTTGCCGCGATCGACATCGCGCTATGGGACCTCCTCGGCCTGCACTTCGGCGTCCCTCTTGCCACGCTGCTCGGCGGCAAGGTGCGTGATCGTGTGAAGCTCTACGGCTCGGGTATCAACCTCAACCTGTCGGCCGAGGAAGTCGTCGAGCAGGTCAAGAGCTGGAAGGCCGCTGGCTTCTTCGCGGGCAAGGTAAAGGTCGGCAAGCCCGACCTCGAGGAGGACGTCTATCGCCTGGCCAAGATCCGAGAGGCCGTCGGGCAGTACCCGCTCATGGTCGACGCGAACCAGGGCTGGACCTATGCGGAGGCCGTCCGCGCCGTCACCCGCTTTCGTGACCTGAACCTCTACTGGGTCGAGGAGCCGCTGCGCGTCGACGATGTCGTCTCGCACGCGCGTCTGCGCGCCCGCACGACCATCCCGATCGGCCTCGGCGAGAACGTCTACACGCTGCAGCAGTTCAACCAATACCTCGTCGAAGACGCCTGCGACTTCATCCAGGCCGACCTGGGTCGCGTCGGCGGCATCACACCGTACATGGACATCGCCGCCCTCGGCCGCGCGTACAACGCGCCGATGGCGCCGCACTTCATCGTCGAGCTCAGCGCCAACGTGCTCACCGCCGTCCCGAACGCCCTGTGCGGAGAGATGACCGATGGCGGCACGATGACCGAGCTCGGCATCATCCTGCCGCAGCCGCCGCAGAATGGCTTCTTCGTCCCGCGTGATGTGCCCGGAAACGGTCTCGAGTACAACCGCGAGTGGCTGACGCAGCACGCGGTGAACCTCGAGGAGGCGTGATGGCGGACCTCTTCGACGTCGCGGGGCGCATCGTCCTCATCACAGGCGGACTCGGCCAGATCGGCGCGGAGTTCGCACGAGAGTTCCACGGGCGCGGCGCCCGTGTGGTTGTCGCCTCCCGCAAGGCGGATCAGGACGGGTTGCGCGCGACTCTCCCGGATGCCGACGATGACCGCCTCCTCGCCGTCGCCATGGACATCACGTCCAAGGACAGTGTCGAGGCCGCCCTGGACGCCATTCGCGACCGCTGGGGCGACGTGCCCGACGCGCTGATCAACAACGCGGGTCTGGACACTCAGCCCAGCGCTCCGCCGGAGGTCTCCGGCCCGTTCGAGGACTTCCCGATCGAGATCTTCCGCGAGGTCGTGGACGTCAACCTGGTCGGCACGTTCATCGTGACCCAGGCGGTCGGCGCGCGGATGCGCAAGGCAGGCAAGCCCGGATCGATCATCAACGTCGGCTCGATCTACGGCATGGTCTCCCCGGTGCAGGACATCTACGCGTACAAGGAGGAGCAGACCGGCATCCCGTTCGTGAAGCCGGTCGCCTACTCCGCCGCGAAGTCGGGCATCTACAATCTGACCCGCTACTGCGCGACCTACTGGGGCCGCCAAGGCATCCGCGTCAACACGCTCACGCCTTCGGGCGTGCGCCGCGACACACAGGATGCGACGTTCCAGGGCAACTACACGTCGCGCATCCCGATCGGCCGCATGGCCGAGGCCGACGAATTCAATGGCGCAGCGATCTTCCTCGCGTCTGACGCGTCCCGTTACATGACGGGCTCGAATCTCATCATCGATGGAGGGTGGACCGCATGGTGACCGCAGCTGAACTCGAAGTGATCATGGCGGCCATCGCCACGCCGTACGACGCGGCGGGCGCGGTCGACACCGGGCGTTTCGCGGCGCTGGTCGAGCACTACGTCGGGCGCGGCGTCGAGGGTGTGTACTGCTGCGGGTCCTCGGGCGAGGGCCTGCTTCTGGACGCGGCAGAGCGCACCCGTGTGGTCGCGACCGCCGTCGAGGCGTCGGCGGGTCGCATCCCGGTCGTCGCGCACGTCGGCGCCCTCAGCACGAGCGAGTCGATCCTGCTCGCCAAGGGGGCGCAAGATGCCGGTGCTGTCGCCGTGTCGATGATCCCTCCGATCTACTACTCGTATCCGGCCGACGCGATCACCGCCCACTATCGCGCCGTGATGGATGCGATCGATGTGCCGATGATCATGTACAACATCCCGCAGTTCACCGGCACCGAGTTCACCGCCGACTCCGCGGCAGACCTGCTGAGCGATGAGCGCGTGATCGGCGTCAAGCAGACGGCCCACAACATGTTCGCGTTGGAGCGCATGCGCGACAGGTTCCCCGACAAGGCATACATCAACGGCTTCGACGAGATCTACCTGTCGGCGCTCGCCGCCGGCGCTCGCGGGACGATCGGGACCACGGTCGGGATGCAGGTGGAACTGTTCCTGGCGGTGCGGCGGCTCGCCGAGCGTGGTGACCTGGCGACCGCCCGCACCGTGCAGTCCTGGATCAACGAGGTCATCGCCGAAGCCGTCGCGAGCGACGTCTTCCCTGCGGCGAAATACCTGTCCGGCAGGGTGGTCGGAGATCTCGGCCCGTGCCGGGCGCCGTTCCGGGGGCTGAGCGCCGAGAGCCGCGCTCGCCTCGACGCGCTCGGCGAGAAGATGGACGGCTACATCGCGGAAGCCGCGAAGCTCTGAGCGTATCCGGAGCTCTCACGAGCCGAGGCTGCGAGGCAGTCAACGAAAGCGGTCTCGGCGCACGTCGCGCGCTGAAAGACCCCGACAAGGGGCTGCTCGTGCGGCGCCGTGGCATCGGCACGATGGTGGTGCCGAACCAGGTCCGTCGAGCTCACCAGCCTGTATGAGGACCTCGCGCTGAGCGGCGAGCATCAGGAGAAGCGGATGCTGAAGATCTCCGGCTGCGATGCGCTGCTGACGATCGAGCGCGTCTCATACGACAGCGGCGGCCGCGCGGTCGAGTTCGGTCGCCACCGCTACGGGCCGGATCGTCATGCCTTCGAGACTACGCTCGTGGCCCGCTGATCCGCTCCCGCGTTCCCGTGCCCCCGATCCCGCATGCCGCGCGGGGTGCATCAGCGGCCCAGGAGGGCTTCGACCTCGCCGAACGCCGACACGGTGGCATCCGCGCGCGGGCTCGGATCCGGATCGTCCGACGGCGCCCCGCCCCATTCGTCCGGGCGGTGGATGAACGCCGTGCGCAGCCCCATGTCGGCTGCCGCTTCGAGGTCGTTGTTGTGTGTCGTCACGATCAGCAGATCCTCCCGTCGCACATCGAAGATGCGCGCGGCCCAGCGGTAGCTGTCCGGCTGGGTCTTGTAGATGCCGAAGGTCTCGCATGAGATCACGGTGTCCCACACGATGCCGCTGAGCCGGGACGCCTCGACGATCAGGGCCGTGCGCAGGATCGTGAACGGCGCCACGGGAACAAGCTCGCGCAGGCGACGCACGCCAGGTGCGACGTCGGGCCATGCCGGCATCCGTCGCCAGGCGCGGACCAGCTCACCGCGTGCCTCGTCCGGGAAGACCACGCCTGCCTCGTCGAGGGCGACGTCGAGCGTGTCGTCGAGCGCATCGTCCATGTCCCAGGGGCGACCGTCCTGGTGCTGGGGCATCCCGCGATCGACCAGCCGTGTCGAAGCCATCCTCCAGGTGCGGGTCACGGCCGCCCAGTCGGCGGAAACGCCGTGCCGCACGCCTGCCAGGGCCAGCGCATCGCACACGGGCGTGAACCAGTCGAACACCGTTCCGCCGGTGTCGCAGACGATCGCCTTGACCTCGCTCATCGCCGTCCTCTTTCTTCCTCGTCCGATCCGGTATCAGGCGCCGAAAAGCCCGGCCAGCATCCGTCGCGCGATCGGCGCCTGTTCGGCGGCGACATCCTGCACGATCACCGGGACCCGGGGTGCGTGCGTCGTGCGCAGCGATGCGACGAGCGAGAAGTCGATGCCGCCGTCGCCGCGGAGTGCGGCGTCCCATCCTCGCGTGTCCTTCGCGTGCAGACAGGTGATGTGCGGGCCGAGCTGCGCGAACGCATCAAGGAGAACCTCTTCCTGCGGCAGGGGCTGATCGCGCAGCAGGTTGGCCGGATCGAGGATGATCCCGATCAGCCCCGTGTCGTCCCCGAGCTCGGCCAGCAGCCGGGCCGTCGTATCGGCGGTGTCTAGCACGGCGCCGGTCTCCGGCTCGAGACCGAGACGAATTCCGGTGGCGCGGGCCGCGCCCAGCAGCGCGTCGAGCTCGGCACGCATGTCGCTCCAGGCGTCGGGCAGCTGGTTGCCCGGGTGGACTGCCCACATGTTCTCCGCGTCGCGGGAGCCGGTGCACAGGGTGACGAATGCTGCTCCGAGCGCGACGGCGTGCTCGATCACAGCGATCGCTCGCCGGGTCCCCTCGCGGCGCACCGACTGATCGGGGTGGCACATGTTGTATGTCGCAGAGACGCCCCAGACCGAGACGCCGGCGTCGTCGAAGGCGGAGCGGATCTCCGCCGCATCGATATCGTCCCACTCCGTGAGATCGGGAAGGGTGGGCCGCCCGAGCACCTTGAGGTTCAGCTGAGTGGTGGTGTATCCGCTCCCGCGCACCGCGGCGGCCACCCGCTCGGCCGACCCCGGGGGGAAGACCCGGGCGAAGATCCCGAGCTCGGCGGCGCTCACAGAGCCACCCGGGATCCCTCGGCCGCGGCACTGTCGGCGGCGGCGAGCACAAGCCGGGTGGCGGCTGTGCCATCGCCGGCATGCGGTGATCCCGCCGTCCTCGCGCGCACGGCCTCGCCGAATGCCGCCAGCTGCAGGCGGAACGGATTGGTCTCGGCGAACACGGGGCGTCGTGTCATGCTCTCGCTTTCGACGTGCAGTTCGACGGTCGATCCGAGCTTCGAGAACGCGTACGGCGAGCGGATGCGGATGTGCCCGCGCTCGCCGTAGATGTCCACGCCCTCGCTCCACGACGAATGCACGCCGGCGGTGATCTCGAAGGACGCCAGCCCGCCGGTCTCGAGCCCCAGCGTGCCGTGCCAAGAGTGGTCGCCGCGGGCGGATGCGGCGTGCGCGGACACCCAGGAGGCGTCACCGAGCAGCGCCCGGGCCAGGTCGAGTTGATGGACGCCATGAGTCATCAGCTTGTAGGTCGCGCCGTCCGCCTTGAACGCCGCCTCGGCCGTGCGGACCTCCTCATCGAGGAACATGCGCGGGAACAGCGTGTCCTGGACGCCGGTCCGTGTCGCCGCCATCACGCGGTACCACAGCCGGGCGCTGAGCACAGGGCCGATGAGATCGCGGTGGGCGAGTGCGTATGCGATCCCCGGGTCGTGGCGCTTCATGAAGGCCGGTTGCAGAGTGAGGCCGCGCTTCGCGGCCGCGGCCTCGAGTGCCAGGCACTCGTCCACGGTGGGGGCGAGCGGCTTCTCCATGAGGACGGGCAGCCCGGCCTCCAGGGCCATCAGACCGAGGGGAGCGTGCAGGCGGTCGGGCACGCACAGGATGACCGCGTCCAGACCGGCTTCGAGAAGCGCTGCAGTGTCGGTCGTCCACGCGGCGCCATAGCGTGCGCCGACGGCCTCGGCCTGCGTCCGTGACGGGTCGGAGACCAGAGCGAGGCGCATGCCGGCGGTCTTGTCGAGCGCGGGCAGGTGCGCGGCCTGTGCGATGCGGCCGGCGCCGATGACGCCTATGCGGAGTACGTCCTGTGCCGTCATGTGATCTCCTTCAGAGGGTGTCGTGGTTCCGGGCGATGCGCGCAGCGCCGATTGCGGCGGCATAGGGTCCGATCGCGTCGACCCGCACCTCGGGCAGCGGGCGTACGTGCGCGAACGGCCAGCGGGCCGCCATCTCGGTGCGGGCCGCGGGCAGTAGGAGGTCGGCGGCGGCGTGGCCCACGCTGCCCCCGATGACGAACTCCTCGGGGTCGAGGACCGTGCCCAGCTGTGCGATCGCCCGCCCCAGCATGGCGCCGGCGTGTTCGATGATTCCGCGTGCTCGAGAGTCCTCGACGGCGAGGGCGATGAGACTCCGGCTGTCGTAAGAGGAGGCGCCGGTGCCGATGCCGGCTTCAGCCGCCATCTCGACCAGGCCGCGTCCGCTCGCATAGTTCTCCACGCATCCGGGCGCACCGCACAGGCATCGGCGCGGGTCGTCGAAATCGACCGTCAGATGACCGAGCTCGGCGGCGAAGCCGTGGCCACCATGTACGACCGCGCCGTCGACCGCGACAGCACCGCCGATGCCCGTTCCGAGGGAGAGGAGGACGACATTGCGGTGGTCCGGATCCTCTTCTGAGAGGTGGCCGACGAGGGTCGCATTCGCATCGTTGACGATCGTGAAGCGCCCGGGATGCCGGGCTTCGAGCCAGTCCGCCAGATGCAGGTTCTGTGCGCCGAGGGTCGCTGCATGCACGATCGTGCGGTTGTCGTGCGAGATCAGTCCGGCGACGGAGACACCCAGGCTGCGCACCCGGAGCTCCGAAGCACCGGCGGTGACCTTGCGCACGGCACGCAGGATGCGATCTTCGATCGGCTCGGATCGGTTGGGATCGTGTTCGATCCAGGTCTTCGCCAGAATGGCGCCGTCGTCGCCGCACAGCACGGCGGCGGTCTTGGTGCCGCCGATGTCGGCGCCGACGTGCGCGCCTGTCCTGTCCGTCATCGTTCCCCCGTCGCCGGATGCGAGCGGATGTGGGCGGTTGCGAGTTCGCGCACGAGCGCGGCATGTCCCGTACTGTCGGGCGATGGCGCGATGACGAATTCGCCCTGGGGCAGCTCCTGCGCCCATTCCCGCGCGATCTCCGCAGGGTGCAGGGCGTCGTCCCGGGCAGCGATGACCAGCGCTGGGACAGGGGATGCGGGGCCGCTGGTCCAAAGGTCTCCCGCGCGCAGCAGCCGTGCACGACGGCTGATCGCATCGGCGTCCGCCGGGCGGGTCTTCGCGAGGAGGTTTCGGGCCGCAGCGGGGGAGTCGCGGAGCATCCTCGCGAATGCCGGATGGGCGCGCAGGTGCTCCTGCGCCGTCGCGGGATTCTGCTCCAGCAGCCGTGCGATCGTGAGGTTCAGTGCCAGGTGCGGCGGATGTGGTGCGCCGGTGTGCGCCGGGCGGATCAGGGTCATGGAGGCGGCGCCGACGCCGGAGCCGGTGGCCAGTCGGCGCGCGATCGCCGCGCCGAGGGAAACGCCGATCAGGTGGATCCCATCGAAACCGGCTGCGTGCGCGGCGATCGTCGCGGCGACCCGGCGGGTGACGTCCTCAGGTGAGAAGTCGCCGACGTCAGGGGAACGGTCATGTCCCGGGAGGTCGACCAGCAGACACGCGACGCCTCCCGGCGCGTAGCGCGAGACGGATGCGGCGCTCCCGCTGAGTCCGTGCAGGAGCACGGCGACGGCATCGCCGGTGCCGACGAGAGTGGCATGAAGCGTCGCTGCGTTCATATGCAGAAGCTTGCATAATCTCGCAGAAAATTGCAAGATGAAGAAGTGCGAGACCATGGCGCGACCACGCGCATGTTGCCCGAGGAACGTCGGCATCGGATCCTCGGCGTCATCGAGCACCAGGGCTACGCCCGCCTGGGCGAGCTTGCCCAGGCGATGGGGACGTCGATCGATACGGTCCGGCGCGACATCGACTCGCTGGACGCAGGCGGATTCGTCGACCGCACCCGTGGCGGTGCGGTCGCGCGTGGTGCTCAACCCGGCATCCGTCCGCTCGCGGCGCGGATCGGAACCGCGTCGCCCGGCAAGCGCAGGATCGCGCAGGCTGCTGCCGCACTGATCTCCGACGGGACCAGCATCGTGATCAACGGCGGCAGCACCACGCTCGCGTTCGTGGAGGCGCTGGACGCGGTGCGGCTGTCGATCGTGACGAACAGTCTGCAGATCCCTTCGGCGGTTTCCGCGGATGCCGTGGCGCAGATGCACGTGCTCGGCGGGCGCGTCCACCCTGACGTCGGCGCGACGGTCGGCTCCGGGATGTTCCGCGGCGACGCCTCGATCGCCGCAGACGTCGCCGTCCTCGGCGTCGGCGCTCTGTCAGCCACGCGAGGTCTGTCGATGGCCGATCCCGATGAGGCAGAGCTCACGCGCGGGATGATGCGCGCCGCGGCGAAGACGATCGTGCTGTGCGATGCGGGGAAATTCGGGCGTGAGGCTCTCGCTGTCGTCGCACCGCTGGCCGACGTCGATCTCGTCGTGGTCGATGAGCCGCCGCCGACGGCTCTCGTCGCCGCCCTGGCGGATGCCGGCGTCGAGGTGCTCGTCGCGGGGTGAGAGGCGAAACGCCTTGACGGGCGTCGTCCGTGATCCGTAGGATCTCTTGTAATCGATTTCAAAGGAGTACAAGTGGAACACCGCATCACAGCCGTCGAGGTGCACCTCGTCTCGATGCCGATCACCGGTGGGTTGGCCGACGCGACGCGCAAGGTCGAGACCCTCGGATACACGATCGTGCGCGTGCATACCGACACCGGCTTCGAGGGAATGGGGTTCACTTACCACGAGGTCGGCGGTGAGGCGATCAAGGTCCTCATCGAGCGGAACTTCGTCCCGCGCCTCGTCGGGGCCGATCCGCTGCAGACCGAGGTCATCTACCGCGACTTCACCCAGTATCTGCGGGGCATCGCGCGCAAGGGCCTGACGTTCTGCGCACTCAGCGCGGTCGACGCCGCGCTCTGGGACCTCAAGGGCAAGATCTTCGGTCTGCCGCTGTACCGGCTGCTCGGCGGCGACCAGGCTCAGGTGCCGGTCTACGCCAGCGGCGGATGGACCTCGTACGAGGACGACGAGCTCGTCGCCGAGATCCGCGGGATGGTGGATCAGGGTTACTCCATGGTCAAGTTCAAAGTCGGGGTCGAGGGCGGCCGGAACCTGCGCCGCGACGTGCGCCGGGTCGCCGCGGTCCGCGAAGCGGTGGGCGAGGACGTGGGCATCATGCTCGATGCCAACAACTGCTGGGATGCCGCGACCGGCGCGCAGTTCGCGAACCGGGTCAAGGATCTCGACATCATGTGGCTCGAGGAGCCCGTGCCTGCCGACGACCTTCCCGGTCTCGCCCGCTTCAAGCGCAGCACGGACGTGCCGTTGGCGACCGGCGAGCACGAGTACACCAAGTACGGCGTGCGCGATCTCATCCTCGGCGAGGCCGTCGACATCCTCCAGGTCGATGGTGCCCGCTCTGGTGGCTACACCGAGATGATGAAGATCGCCGCGATGGCGGAGGCGTGGAACCTGAAGTTCGCTCCGCACGCTATGGAGTATCTGCACTGGCACATGGTCAGTGCAGCCCCGAACGGGCTGATGCTGGAGCGTCTGCTGATGTTCGAAGACATCACCAGCAGGGTGTTCAAGAATCTCCCCCAGCCGGTCAACGGGATCCTCACCATTCCGGATGCTCCGGGTCTGGGTCTCGAGCTCGATATGGACTTCATCCGCGAAAACGACGAGGCGTGAGGTACTGAAGGGGCCGATGGCGGAGCCTCGGGATCTTCCGGCCCCGAGGGTCCGTCGCGTCCGTGGGTCAGATCACGCCGTGCGCGTGCAGCCGCTCGATCTCGACGTCGCCGAGTCCGAGGACCTCGCGCATGACCTCGTCGGTGTGCTGGCCCACGCGCGGCGGCGCGTAGCGCATGGTGACCGGACTGCCGGAGAACTTCGCCGGGTAGCCGACGAGGGTGAGCTCATCGCCGTCGGCGTCCTCGGCGCGGAACAGCATGTCGCGGTGCCACAGCTGCTCGTTCCGGGCGGCCGTGGCGACGGTCGCGACACGCGAGCAGGGGATGCCGACCTTCTCGAAGATCTCCTCGACGTGGATGCCGGTACGCTCGCGGGTCCATTCCGACACCAGCTGCTCGATCGTGTCGATGTTGCTCATGCGGGCCGGAGTCGAGCAGAAGCGCTCGTCCTCGGCGAGCTCGGGGCGACCGAGGACATCGGCGGTGAAGCGCGCCCAGAAGGCGGCGGTGCCGGCGTGCAGGTAGACGTAGCCGTCGCTGACCGGGAACGCGTTCGCGGGCGAATTGAAGTCGTCGCGGTTGCCGTTGTGCTCAGGATCCTGACCGAACATGAGATTCGCGGGGAGGCTGGTCCCGAGGGCGGCGACGAGCGAGTCGAGCACGGCGATGTCGATGACCTGACCCTCACCGGTGCGCTCGCGGTGGAACAGGGCGGCGAGCGTCGCGGATGTCGCCTGGGTGGCGCCGAGCGTGTCTGCGGGGAACATCTTGGTCAGACGCGGGAGTCCATCGGGGCCGGCGTTCATGTCCATCAGTCCGGACATCGCCTGTGCGATGCAGTCGAACAGCACGCGGTCGCGATAGGGGCCGGACTGGCCGTATCCCGAGATCGACACGACGATGAGATCGGGATTGATCTCGTCCAGCGTCGCCTGGTCCAGGCCCATCTTGGGGAGGGTGTCAGGGCGGAAGTTCTCCACGATCACGTCTGCCCACTCGGCGAGCCTGCGCAGCAGGGCGCGACCCTCGTCATCGCGGGCGTTGACCGTGATCGCGCGCTTGTTGCGGTTGTACAGCATCGTGTACAGCGCCTTGCCGTTGACGGCGGGAGAGTTGAAGCGGGCGTCCTCGCCGCGCAGCCCTTCGACCTTGATGACGTCGGCACCCAGATCGCCGAGGTTCTGCGCGCAGAGCGGACCGGCGATGAATCGGGAGAGGTCCAGAACGCGGACACCGCTGAGCGCGCCCTTCGCCGAGCGATCCCAGGTCACGTTCGGCCTGGATGGGACAGTGACGTCTTCGCTCACTGCGTCTCCTTTGAAGAGTGGTTGTTCGTGTGTTTGTGGGGTAACCACCACGCAAGTGTAACCGTCGCACATCGTTGTCGCACAACAGATCATGCATGGCAAGTAGTGGTCCTTGCGCCCAGGCTGTATGTGTGATTATGTGGACTAGTGTGTTTTTATGCACGGTCATTGATCAGAGAGGAAGATGACCAGTGAAGTCGAAACTGGTGGACCTGGAGACGGCCGCCTCGCTCATTCCGAGCGGATCCTCACTCACGATCGGCGGAAGCATCATCCGCCGATCGCCCGTGGCGCTGATCCGCGAGCTCATCCGGCAGGAAAAGTCGGGATTCACGGTGCTCGCGTACCCTGCCGGTTTCACGACTGACCTGCTGGCCGGCGCCGGTGCGGTCGATCGCGTGGAAGCCGTCTACGAGGGCTTGTTCCAGTTCGGGTTCTCGTACAACTTCCGCCGTGGCGTCGAGTCCGGTGCGATCGACATGCGCGACTTCGACGAGGTCTCGATGGCCGCGCGCTTCCGTGCAGCGGCGGCCGGCCTTCCGTTCATGCCGACCGACGCGATGCTGGGAACCGGCATGGCCGCGTACAACCCGGAACAGGTCAAGGAGATCACCTGTCCATTCACGGGGCGCCGGCTCCACGCCGTCGAGCCTGCCGCCTCGGACTTCACGTTGCTGCACGGCTACATCGCCGACGAGTACGGCAATGTGCAGTTCCCGGTGTCGCGCGACGCCGACGACCTCGACCCGGTGATGGCGAAGGCGGCGAACCGCCTGATCGTGACCGTCGAGAAGATCGTCCCGCACCGCGAGATCCTCAAGAACCCGAACCTCACCTACATCCCGCACACCTGGGTCGAGGCTGTCGTCGAGGTTCCCTTCGGCGCCCATCCGCTCAGCTGCGACGGGTACTACGACGAGGATGAGGAGCACATGGAGGCCTATCAGGAACTCATGAAGGAGGAGCGCTTCGCCGAGTACGCCGAGAAGTACATCACCGGTCCGGCGAACCATGCCGAATACCTGTCCGCCGCGCTGACTCCCGCCCGCGTCTTCGACCTCTCCGTGCGATAAGGAACTCAATGATGAACACGATCGACTACACGCTCAACGAGCTGATGGTGGTCGCCGCGTCCCGGGAACTCCAGGATGACGACCTGATCTTCATCGGCGTCGGCACGGCCGGCCGCGCGTTCACGATGGCCTGCGGGATCCCGATCGCCGCCGCCCGTCTCGCGCAGGAGACTCACGCGCCGAACCTCTCCATCTACTGGAACAACCTGCTCAGCCCCGACCTGCAGCAGATCCCGCCGCGCCTCACCCAGCACTACCTGACGACATGGCCGACGGCGTCGCAGCTGCACAACTGCAGCGACAAGAACGACATGCTCTCGCGCGGCATGTTCGACGTGTCGTTCGACTCGGCGCCTCAGATCGACCGCTTCGGCAACCTGAACATCACGGCGATCGGCGACTACCGCAAGCCCACGCGCCGCCTGATCGGCTGCCTCGCGCAGACCGACCATTTCGCCTATGTGCGCCGTCCGCTGATCCTCACAGACCTGAAGAAGCGCACATTCGTCGAGAAGGTCGACTTCGTCACGAGCGTCGGCCACCTCGAGGGTGGGACATCACGCACCGATGCCGGGTTGCGCCCGGGCGGTCCCAGTCGCGTCATCACTGACAAGGCGATCTTCGGCTTCCACGACGAGACCAAGGAGATGCAGATCCTCAGCATCCACGCCGGCGTCACCCTCGACGAGGTCCTCGCCGAGATGAGCTTCACCCCGCTCGTGCCGGACGAGGTGCCCGTGACCGAGGCGCCCTCCGCCGAGGAACTGCAGCTGATCCGCGAGATCATCGACCCCCGCGGGATTCTGCTCGTCGCCTGACTTGCGGGAAGAAGGCCGGTTCCTCATCGGAGCCGGCCTTCTTCGTCGGAGGAACGAGCGTTCCCCGCGCAGGGATCCGCTCGAAGGAGCGCATGCCGGTCCCCTTCGAGCAGGACCGCGACAGCGAGGGGATGCCGACGGGCCGGTTGCCGCGGGCTCAGACGAGCTGCACCTCGACGCCGGCGGCGGAGATGCGCGCGACCTCCTGAGGATCGGCGGCGCGGCCCGTGATGAGCACGTCGATCTGGTCCAGCTCGGCGAATGTCGTCAGGTGCTGGGAGCCGATCTTCGAGGAGTCGGCGAGCACCACGATTCGGCGGGCGGCCGCGACCATGGCCTTCTTGACATCGCCGTCGACCTGGTCAGACGTCGTCGCGCCCTGGTCGGTGGAGAATCCGGAGCATCCGAGGAACACGATATCGGCCCGGATGCTCTCCAGCGCTCGCACCGTCCAGGATCCGCCCTCCGACCAGGTGCGCGCGCTGACCTCCCCGCCGAGTGTGTGCACACTGCCGGCCGAGCGCTCGAGGAGCGCCGTGGCGACCGTGAGCGACGGTGTCACGACCGTGGTGGCGCGGTCGAGCGGGTACAGGTCGGCGAGGGCGTGGGCCGTTGTGCCACCGTCGATGAGGACGAGCGCGGCGACGGGGACCAGAGTGGCCGCCCGTTCGGCGATCGCGGTCTTCTCCGATGTCATCAGAGAGCCACGCTGGCGCACGTCGGGGACGAAACCGCGGTGAGAGCTGAGAACGGCACCGCCGTGCACGCGGCGCAGCGATCCGGATTGTTCGAGGGTGATGAGGTCGCGACGGATCGTCTCGGTGGACAAGTTCAGCTCACCGGCGAGCGCGGTCGCCGAGATGCTGCCGTTGGCGCGAAGGCGATCGAGGATGAGGGACTGACGCTCGACCGCGAACGCGCCCGACTCCGTCTTGCGGGTGCTGCGTGCCACGGAATACCTCTCATCTGCGAACAGGCCGTGCGATAGTTTGCGATTTTATGGTACCCCACGAGTGAAAGCCGGAGTTCAGGCCCGCCTCCGTGGAAGTGCGAGTGATACTGTTTGAATTGCAACACAAATACACATCGATCGCGGTATCCGGTGGAACGAGGTCTCATGGTCACGGCAACGGCGCAGGATCTGGCGGCAATCTTGCGAACCCGCGTGCGCGGCGAGGTCAGCTCTGACGAGCTGCGTCGGGCGCAGTACGCCACGGATGCATCCAACTACCGCGTTCTGCCGATGGCGGTCGTCTACCCGCTTGACGCAGAGGATCTGCTCGAAACGACGCGCTTCGCCTCCGAGCACGGCGTCCCCTTCACCGTCCGCGGTGGCGGGACCTCGGTGGCAGGCAACTCGATCGGAGAAGGCATCGTCGCCGACGTCTCCGTGCACATGAATCGCGTGCTCTGGATCGACCCGGAGGCGCGCACCGCGCGCGTCCAGCCGGGAACGGTCATGGCGGACCTGCAGGGCGCCGCGGCCGAATACGGTCTGCGTCTCGGGCCCGACCCATCGACCTGGACTCGTGCGACGATCGGCGGCATGCTCGGCAACAATGCCTGCGGTCCGCACGCGGTCGCCTTCGGCCGGATGGCGGACAACGTGGTCGAGCTCGACGTCGTCGATGGGCATGGTCGTCGTTTCACCGCCGCCGAGGATCTCTCCGTCGTGCCTGGCCTTGGCCGCTTCGTCGCCGACAACCTCGCCGTCATCCGCACCGAATTCGGTCGCTTCGGCCGTCAGGTCAGCGGCTACTCGCTCGAGCACCTGCTGCCGGAGAACGGTCACAGCCTCGCGAGGGCGCTGGTCGGTGCCGAGGGCACGCTCGCCGTGATCCTGGAGGCGACCGTGCGACTCGTGCCGATCGCCCCGAATCCCTACCTCGTCGTGCTCGGCTACGAGAGCATGCCGGCTGCCGCCGACGACGTGCCGCGTCTGCTCTCCCGTCGCGCGCAGGCGATGGAGGGCCTTGACGCCGGCCTGGTCGACGTCGTGCGCCGCGCCAAGGGCGCCGACGCCGTGCCGGAACTCCCGGCAGGCGCAGGCTGGCTCATGCTCGAGATCCCTGGCACTGATGCGGAGGCCGCCCGCGCAGCATCCGAGGCGCTCGTCGCCGAGGCGCATGCGATCAGCTCCCGCATCCTCCCGCCGGGCGCCGAGGCATCCCGGCTGTGGCGCCTCCGTGCCGACGGTGCAGGGCTCGGCGGCCGCACGCCCTCCGGTCGCCAGGCCTGGCCGGGGCTCGAGGACGCGGCGGTGCCGCCGACCGCGCTCGGTGCCTATCTGCGAGAGTTCGAGGCGCTCATGGCGCGCTACGGTTTCGAAGGGATGGTCTATGGCCATTTCGGCGACGGCTGCGTGCACGTGCGCATCGACTTCCCGCTCGAAGACGATCCAGAACTCTTCCGCTCGTTCATGGTCGAGGCGGGCCGGCTTATCGTCGCCCACGGGGGGTCGCTGTCGGGCGAGCATGGTGACGGCCGCGCCCGCAGCGAGCTGCTCGGGCTGATGTACACCCCGGATGCGCTGCGGACGATGGGACGTTTCAAGGCGCTGTTCGACGGCGCGAACGTGCTCAACCCGGGCGTGATCGTCGATCCGCAGCCTCTGGACGTGCAGCTGCGTCGCCCGCGGGCGCTGCCGATCCTGAAGACCGACGGCTTCGCGTTCGGCGAGGACGATGGCGACTTCACCAGGGCCGTGCACCGCTGCGTCGGCGTGGGCAAGTGCCGTGCGGACAATGCCGGCGCAGGCGAGTTCATGTGCCCCTCCTTCCGGGCGACCCGGGACGAGACCCACGTCACCCGCGGTCGTGCCCGGGTGCTGCAGGAGCTGTCGGCAGGCGGGTTCGGCGGGAAGTCCTGGGCGGCGGACGAGGTGCACGACGCGCTCGATCTCTGCCTGAGCTGCAAGGCCTGCTCCGCCGACTGCCCGGCGGGCGTCGACATGGCCAAGTACAAGTCGGAGGCGCTGCACCGGCGCTACTCCGGTCGGCTCCGCCCGATCAGCCATTACGTCCTCGGCTGGCTGCCGCGGTGGACCCGGCTGTCGCGCATCGCGCCGGGACTGATCAACGCGGTGATGCGGATCCCTGCCCTCCCGGGCATTGTGCTGCGGGCGGGCGGGATGGATCCACGCCGATCGATGCCCGCGTTCGCCCAGGTTCCGTTCAGCCGCCGTCGCCGCCGTCATGCGCACCAGGCGGACGCGCCGTCGCGGCCGAAGGTCGCGCTGTGGGTGGACTCGTTCACCGGGACTTTCACTCCAGAGGCGGCCGAGGCGGCGATCGCCGTGCTGCAGGACGCGGGGTATCAGGTCGTCGTGCCTCAGGATGACGCGTGCTGCGGTCTGACCTGGATCAGCACCGGCCAGCTCCCGGCCGCGCGGCGGAAGCTCGCAGACCTGCTCGACCGCTTCGCGCCGTTCGCGGACGTGGGCATCCCCATCGTCGGACTCGAGCCGTCGTGCACAGCCGTGCTCCGCTCGGACCTGCTCGATCTGCTGCCCGACGACCCGCGTGCAGAAGCGGTCGCCTCGGCGACCCGCACGCTCGCCGAGATGCTGACCGAGTCGGGTGTGCGCACCGGGCGGCAGTGGACGCCGCCGGATCTCAGCGGCGTCGTCGCCGTCGTGCAGCCACACTGCCACCAGCATGCCGTGACAGGCTTCGGTCCCGACGCCGAGCTGCTTCGCCAGTCGGGTGCCGAGATCCGCCAGCTCTCCGGATGCTGCGGACTGGCCGGCAATTTCGGCATGGAGCGCGGGCATTACGAGACCTCGGTGGCGGTCGCCGAGCTGCAGCTGCTGCCTGCGCTGCGAGAGGCTTCCGACGGCGCCGTGCTTCTCGCAGACGGCTTCTCCTGCCGCACGCAGGCGGATCAGCTCGCGCACGTCGAGGGGCGGACGATGGCGCAGCTGTTCGCCGAACGGATCGGCGAACGCGCATCGGCGGACGATGCGGCGGAGTAGGCCCCTCGCCCCTTCCGTCAGCATGCTTTTGTGTGGTACTTTTTGGATCTCAACATAAATACAGATTCCGAGTGGCTGGCCGTGTCCAGCCATTCGGCACGGTGAGGAGTCGAAGACATGGTCGTCCACGAGTCGGAGTCGCGCGCGCAGGCCCCCGATCCGCTGTACATGCTCGCGTTCGACCATCGGCAGGTGCTCCGCGACCTGTACCCGACCGCAGACACGGCCGATCTCGAGAGTTCGAAGACCGTGGTGCTCGATGCGCTCGAGCTCCTGTCGGGCGAGGTCCCGCGCGAATCGCTCGCCTTCCTCGTCGACGAGGAGTACGGGGCTGCTGCCGCGACGACCGCGCGCGAGCGCGGGCTCTACGTCGCGATGCCGATCGAGGCCAGCCGCACGCCGATCCTCCGCTTCCAGTATCCGGACGACTATGCCGAGCGCTTCGCCCGCATCAACCCGCAATCGGTCAAAGCGCTGGTCTTCCACAACCCTGCCGACGACGACGAGCGCAAGCAGGCGCAGTTCGAACTGCTCCGCCGCACCGGCGAACTTGCGAAGGAGCAGGGTCGCGACTACCTCCTCGAGGTGCTGATCACGCCGACCCCTGAGCAGCTGGAGCAGTCCGGCGGCGACAAGGCCGGCTTCCGTGCCAGTCTCTTCCCGGGGCTGCTCATCGAGTCGATCGCGGAGATGCAGACCGCCGGCATCGAACCCGACATCTGGAAGGTCGAGGGCTTCGACACCATCGAGGACACCGCCGCGGTCGCCGCGCAGGCGAACATCGGCGGCCGTGACCACGTGCGCTGCATCGTCCTGGGCAGCGGCGAGTCGCACGAGAAGGTCCGCGGCTGGCTGGCCAATGCGTCGGCCGTGCCGTCCTTCTCCGGCTTCGCGATCGGCCGCACCATCTGGAACCAGCCTCTCGCGGACCTGTTCGAGGGGCGCATCACTCGCGATGAGGCGACCGCGCGCATGGCGACCTCCTTCGGCGAGCTGATCACGGCCTTCGGCCGTTCGAGCGCGACGGACTGAGGATGCCCACCCTGCTGGGTCTCGATCTCGGGACTTCCTCGTTCAAGGTCTCGGCGTACGACGCGGACGGATCCCTGCGGGGTACCGTCTCGTGCGCGACACCGTGGAGGAGCGAGGCGGCGGGGATGACGCTTCGCCCCGAGGAGTTCGCGGACGCCGTGCGAGGCATCGTCGACGAGTGCGCCGAAGCACACGCCCTCGGCGATGTCGCCGGCCTCGGCGTCACCGGCATGGCCGAGACGATGTTCGTCGACACGGCCGCCGGGGACCGGATCCCGGCTCGCGCCTGGCATGGGCGCGGCTCCGCTGCGACGGAGCTCCCCGCCGGCTTCGCGCGCACCGGGCTGATCGACGGCCCGCGTACCCCGCTCGTCGAGTTGCGTCGCCTGACGCAAGGCGGCACGGCGGTGCGTACCTGGACCGGCCTCCCCGAGGAGGGGATCCGCGTGTTCGGCGGCGAGCACGTCGCCGAGCGATCGCTGGTCGCGCGGACCGGCCTGGTCGACATCGTATCCGGCGGGTGGAGTCCCGAGATGCTGGCGTGGGCAGGCGTCGCCGACGCCGACCTCCCCGCGATCCGTCCCGCGGGCACCGGGCTCGGCGTCGTCAACACGGGCCGCTGCGCCGGCGCGGTGCTCACCGTCGCCGGGCACGACCATGTGACCGCGGTCGTCGGCGCGGGCGCCGATCGGCCGGACACGGTCTTCGACTCTCTCGGCACCGGTGAAGCGCTGATCACCCGGATCCGCACGATGCACGCCGGACTCGACGTCGGTACCGTCACGGCGTTCACCGCCGCCGGTTACAACGTCGGCTTCGGCGTGGGCGACGACGACGTGATCGCCTTCGGCGGGCTCGGCACGGGCAACCGCTACAACCTGCTGCTCGACGCCCTGTCCGCCGCAGGTTACGCCCGTGACGCGCTGATGAGCGACGACGGCTGCCCGTCCGCGGACGAGCAGTCCGCCTCGGTCGCACGCCTCGACCCGCGTGCGATCGCCCTGCTCGACCGCGCCTTCGGCGCGGACTGGCAGGGTCTGAAGGCATCCGGCGATGCCGATGCGATCATCGCCGAGACCGTCGCCGACCTCGCCGCCGCCCGTGCGCTGTGGTGGGCGGCCGTACTGTGGTCGGGCCGGATGGCGAGGGACTCTCTCGACGCCCTCGACCGGCTCCTTCCCGGTGAGCGCGGTGTCGTCGCGGCCGGCGGATGGCTCGGCAGTCCGGGCATCCGTCGCATCCGCGCGAGAGCGATGGGCCGGTTTGCGGTGCCCGATCTCGCCCAGGCGGGGACTCGCGGTGCCGCGCTGCTCGCAGGCCTCGCCGCGGGCGTGTTTTCGTCCCGCGCAGACTTCCCCCCGCTGACACACATCCAGGAGGCGTCATGACGATCACCGGAACGACCCGCATCTACGCGCACATCGGGTTCCCGATCCATCACACGCGCACCGCGGCACTCTACAACGGGCTGCTCGAGGAGCGCGGCGTCGATCTTGCGGTGGTGCCGTTCGAGATCGCTCCCGAGCATCTCGCCGACGCGGCGCCCGCGTTTCGGGGCTGGCGCAACCTCGCCGGCGTGGGGGTGACGATTCCGCACAAGGAGAGCATGATGGCGCTGGTCGACGAGCTCACGCCGATGGCCGAGCTGTGTGGGGCGACGAACGTCATTCGCCGCGACCCTGACGGCCGCCTGGTCGGTGCCCAGTTCGACGGCATCGGCCTCACCCAGAGCCTGCGGGACGCCGGGCACGATCTCTCTGGCCGCCGGGTCCTCCTCTCCGGCGCCGGCGGCACCGCGAAGCCTGTCGCCTTCGCGCTGGCCGACGCCGGCGTCGCCCGCCTCGAGATCGCGAACCGCACCGCTGAGAAGGCCGCCGCGCTCGCCGCCGAGGTGAACGCAGCCTACCCGGCCTGCGACGCCCGCCTGTACGAGGGCGGCGAGGACTTCGACGTCGTCGTCAACACCACGAGTCTCGGCATGAAGCCCGATGACGTCTTGCCGGTCGACCCCGCCGTCGTCAAGCCCGGCGTCGTCGTCGCCGACGCCGTCATGGCGCCGCCGGAGACCGCGCTGCTGAAGCTCGCCGCCGAACGCGGTGCGCTCCCGCATCCCGGTATCCGGATGCTGCGCGCCCAGTTCGAGCGCACCCTCGACTTCCTGGGATTCGCGGACTGATGCCCTCATCCTCCGACGGATTGCCGCTCTACGACGAGCTCGCTGCGACCGAGGTCCGGCCGCAGGGGGCCTCTTGGGGGCTGTTCGGCAACGACGTCGGAACGCTGAATCTCGCCACTCCCACGGCACTGGTGCGTGCGGCGCAGTCCGTGCGGCGCGGCGTCGTCTTCTCGCTGAACCTGGCGACGACGGAACCGGATCCGCCGATCCTCGGACGCGGCGCGCTGCGGCACCACCGCGTCGATCTCGGAAACGGCTTCGACGATTACTACGACGCCTTCTACCCGCAGGCATCGAGCCAGTGGGATTCGCTGGCGCACGTCGAGCACCCCGATCACGGCTTCTACCAGGGCTACGACGTGACCGCCGTCACGGATCCGGTGGCGCCGGCGCTCGGGATCGGGCAGTGGGCCGAGCGCGGCATCGCCGGCCGGTTCGTGCTCGCCGATGTCGCGGGGCACCAGCGCCGGATCGGAGCGCCGATCGACCCGGCGTCGTCGTTCGCGATCACCGCCGAGCTGCTGGACGGGGTGCTCGCCGCTCAGAGCACGACCGTCGAGTCCGGCGACATCTTGCTGATCAACACCGGCTGGCTGTCCTGGTACCTCGGTCTTGACCCGGAGCGCCGGGCAGCCATCGCGGATGCCGGGATCGACTTCTGCGCACCGGGGCTGGACCCTCAGGAGTCCACGGCGCGATGGATGTGGGACCACCGGATCGCGGCCGCGGCGTCCGACTGCCCGGCACTGGAGCGGATGCCGTTCGACAAGGGCACGGACGACGGGTTCCTGCACCGCAGGCTCATACCGAAACTCGGCCTCGCGATCGGCGAGCTGTTCCTCCTTGATGCGCTCGCCGCGGACTGTGCAGAGGACGGCCGCTATGACGGGCTGTTCTGCGCTGCGCCCCTGAACACCCGCGGCGGTGCGGGATCCCCCGCCAACGCCCTCGCGCTGAAGTGAAATCTGGAGGAATGCGATGATGCGCTCTCTGCAGCTGACCGGACCCGAAACCTGGCACATCGGAGACGTCCCCGAACCCGTGCCCGCCGACGACGAGGTGGTGATCGACGTCGCCGGCTGCGGCATGTGCGGCACCGACCTGCACACGCTGGCCGGCGGCAATCCGCTGGTCCGATTTCCGGCGATCCCCGGCCATGAGTTCGGCGGCACCGTTGTGGCAGCCGGCTCCGGCGTGAGCTGGCTCAGCCCCGGCGACCGCGTCGCCGTCGACCCGTCGCGCTTCTGCGGCCGCTGCCGTCAGTGTCTATCCGGCAACCCGAACCTGTGCCCGGACAAGGGCGGCTACGGCTCCCGTTTCCCGGGAGGCTTCGCCGAGAAGGCGGCCGTCCTCGCGACGAACTGCGTCCGCATCCCGGATGACATGCCATGGGAGATCGCCCTCCTCGCGGAGCCCCTGGCATGTGTGCTCCACGGCGTCGACCGGCTCGGATCCGCGGTCGGTGAGGACGCCATCGTCTTCGGTGCAGGCCCCATCGGCTTGCTCGTCGCGATCGTGCTTCGACAGGCCGGAACGGATGTCGGCATCGTCGAGCGCTCGGACGTGCGTCGTGCGGCCGCTGCGCAGCTCGGCTTCACGGTCGCAGCCGACGTCGCCGAGCTCTCGAGGACCGAGGTCACGATCGGAGTGGATGCGACGGGAGTGCCCGCGGCGATCGAGGCTGCGTTCAACACCGTGCGCCGCGGTGGCTCGCTGCTGCTGATGGGCGTCGCCAAGCAGGGGTCTTCGATCAGTCTCGATCCGCACCGCATCAACTGGCACGAGCTGACGATCGTCGGATCCATGGCGATCAACCACACCTTCGGCCGCGCCGTCGAGATGCTCGGCCGGATCGGCGAGCAGGTGCGCCCGCTCGTCACCCACGACGTCGCACTCGAGGATTTCGGACAGGCGCTCGACCTGATCCGCACGCAGGGGGCGCTGAAGGTCCTCGTCCGTCCGCGCCTGGACGCCTGAACCATCATCGACTTCACCGACCGAAAGACAGCAGGAGCATTCTCATGACCAGTACGTACCGCATCACCCACCTGATCGACGGCGAGTGGATGGACGGCGAGACCGTCGACGAACGTGTGAACCCGGCGGACTCCGCAGACAAAGTCGCCGAGATCGTCGCGGGCGATGCGGACACCGTCGACCGTGCCGTCCACGCGGCCGCCCGTGCGCAGCGGGAGTGGGCCGCGAAGACGGGCCCGCAGCGCGGCGCGATCCTCACCGAGGCGGGGCGGCTGGTGCGCAGCCGCGTCGAAACGATCGCCCGGGACCTGACCCGAGAGGAAGGCAAGACCCTCGGCGAGGCGACAGGCGAGGTCACCCGTGCCGCTGACATCCTCGAATTCTTCGGCGCGGAGTGCTGGCGCTCCAGCGGCATCACCCTGCCGTCCGGTGTGCCCGGCACGCACGTGTACACACGCCGCGAGCCGATGGGCGTGGTCGGTCTCATCACGCCGTGGAACTTCCCGATCGCCATCCCGGCATGGAAAGCCGCGCCCGCGCTCGCCGCAGGCAACGCCGTGGTCATGAAGCCGGCGCAGCTGACGACCGTGTCGACGATGCACCTCGCCAACGCGCTGATCGAGGCGGGTCTGCCGGCCGGGGTGTTCACGCTCGTGCACGGCAAGGGCAGCGTCGTCGGCAACGCGATCGTCGAGCATGAGCTGGTCAAGGCCGTCTCATTCACCGGCTCGAACGCGGTCGGCACTGAGATCGGCCGCCTGGCCTCCGGACGCGGTGCGCGGGTGCAGCTCGAGATGGGCGGTAAGAATCCGGTGATCGTCCTGGACGACGCCGATGTCGAGCGCGCGGCCGACATCATCGCCGCGGGCGCCTTCGGCCTCACCGGTCAGGCGTGCACGGCGACGAGCCGTGCCATCCTCACTCCCGGGGCCTACGACGCCGTCGCCGAGGCTCTCGTGCGCCGCACGGCGGAGTTCGCGCCCGGCAACGGGCTCGACGCCGGGGTGAAGATGGGCGCCGTGGTGAGCGAAAGCCAGCTGAACACGGATGTGAGCTACCTCGAGATCGCTGAGCGCGAGGGTGCGACAGTGCTCGCCGGAGGCGGCAGTGCGGGCCTGCTGTTCCAGCCGACCGTTCTCGGTGACGTGCGGCCGAACCACCGCGTGGCGCGCGAGGAGGTCTTCGGGCCCGTCGTCAGCCTGATTCGCGCACGCGACGAGGACCATGCGATCGAACTCGCCAACGACACCGAGTTCGGGCTGTCCGCCGCGCTGGTCACCCAGCGCCTTTCATCGATCGCGAAGTTCGTCGAGCGTGTCCAGGCCGGCGTCGTCAAGATCAATCGTCCGACGGGCGGTGTCGATCTGAACGTGCCTTTCGGCGGGGTCAAGGGCTCGTCGAACAACGCCTATCGCGAACAGGGGAGTCAGGCGCTGGACTTCTACAGCTGGACGAAGTCGGTCTATCTCGGCGACGCGTGATGCGAGCCCCGGAAGCGTGAAGCTCCGCTTCCGGCATCGTATGTGCGCGGAAAAGGGCCTGACGGCGCGCCTTGATGTGTTATTATATGTACATCAACACAAACCCACATCACGGGCGTGTCGATCGGATCTATTGGCCTCGAAGGGGAGGCCGTGCGGGCTGCCCCTTCGGATCGTGTTCTGCCGGCGTCGATGACGCCGGCAGAACACCAATCTCTGCATTTCGTCTGGTTCTGGTTTCGGAGGTCTGTGTTGGCTTCGGTGGTGTCGGGTTCGGTGGGTCGGGTGCGGCGGCGTGGTGGTGCGTTGAGTCCGGGGTGGTTGCCGTGGGTGATGTTGGCGCCGG